>JGI994J12354_10000599_pt1 | contig 35876 bp, 31 predicted proteins | sample IntmicLarv3ML3BL_FD_12354 | JGI IMG/M metagenome (IMG submission 12354) | reverse complement strand
CATAGTAAGCCTTAATGACGGCAATACGGCGGCGGTGGTAGATATTACCGATGCGCCTGCCATATCGGGAGTTAATATTGCAAGAGGGCGCATACTTTCAGTAGACCAGGGTGAGAATTTCAAGGTTCAGTCCATGTCGGTGCTTTCGGGCAATGAATGGGTTTATACACCGGTTCAAAGAGAGTTTACCATAGATTACAATACAAAATTCTTAGACAGCACGGGAATAAAGGATATATCGGGGCTTAAGGACTACACAGCGGCATCAGCCGTAGATAAGGTTTACAATATTATCTATGACGGCAGCAAAGCAACCTGGCTTATAGATGCGCCTTATTCCAAACAGGCTGTGAAGGGTATTGTATATGAAGCGGCAGGCGGCAAGCTCATGCTGAGAAATGCCGAATACTACAACACAGTAACAGGCAAGTGGAGTCCTGTAAGCCTTTTGGATGCTACAATTTCAGTCACTGTCCCTACAAATGCCATAACAGTTAAAAACAACGCTGTTGTCGGCAGCGTGGCGGTGGGGGATACCGTAAGAGTTATGACGGACAAGCTGCCTGAAAAAGTTCAAACAGGAATAGATGTAAGCGGTTACTTCATATTTGTGGAAAAATAAAAAAATGCTTGCGGTGAATTTATTCACCGGCAAGCTGCTACATATATCAGGAACAGAGTTCTATTTTGCAAAGGGGAATGGTATGAAAAAACTATTTGCAGCTACAATTTTATCAATGCTACTGGCACTTGCTTTACAAACAAGCGCATATGCCGCTATAGGGGATATGGGGTTTTTCGGCGGAACAAGCCAAGGGAGGAAGCTGCCGAAAACTACAGAGGAGATTTTGGCAAAGGATAAAAATAAGAATAAGAAGGATACTTTTATATACAAAGAGTATGTTGTTGTGGGCGGCGTGCCAAGAGAGTTTGAGGGCAGTATAACAATAGATTCAAAAACAAACAAAATAAAAGATGACGCGGTAACGGGTACGTATGATGTAACATTCACCGTTGCGCCTTCAGCAACTGTTCAGAGTGATGTTTTAGTTGCCAGAACAATAAAGTTTAATGTAAACTATCGTAAAGAGGGCAGCCAGAAAATTTTGGATTATGAAGCTGATATGAAAAGCTGGAAAGAATCCATTGTAACACCGGAAGGCGAGTTTGTACTCGATGCCAGCCGTTCTAACTTTAATATAAGCATACTCCTGGACGAAACGCCCGGGGTTGACTATTATAAAGGGACAATATCTATGAATGCCGTTTATGTGGGAGAAAACGGAGATACCACTGTTCAATCCACAGGCTCGATTTACGGATATGAAAACGCATGGTCTTCAACGGAAACCCACAGGATAGACACATGGGTTTACGGCCCTGATTATCAAATGCAATATCAGCTAAGGCCCAGCGTTTCAGTTAATAAAACCTTGCAATATTCGGAAAATGAGCCTACAGCCATAAGTTTCAAAGGCAATTATATGGAGGTTATTTCCAATAAGAGCTCTTTAAGCTATGATATATTTGTTAAGCCTGCCAATATGTTCTTTGTGGAGGATAAAGGTGCGACAAACATACAATCCTATAATAATTTTGAGCAGCTTACAGCACCTGATACGGCATTTCTTAAAGGCCATTTTGCGGAAGCCGATATTAGTAAACTCTTCAGCATGGGAGTGCTGGACGGCAATACTAGGCATTTTCAGCCTGCTCAGGCTATGACAAGGGGCGAACTGGTGGAAGCCCTCGCCAAGGCGGTTAAGCTGCCGGTGGAGGAAGCTACAACTTCAAAATCCAAGAAAAAGACAATTAAAATTGTATTCCCTGATGTATTGCCTGACAGAGAGGAATACCGCTGGATTATGGCGGCCCATAATGCGGGGCTTGCAATAGGGAGAGACAACGGTAATTTCTATATAGATTCTCCTATTACAAGGCAGGAGGCTATTGTTATTCTTGTAAGGACTCTTGGGCTTGAAAATTTGGGCCTCGATCCAACGCCTATGACGAGCTTTGTAGATGATAAGCAAATAGCCGACTGGGCTAAGAAGGAAATTTATGCGGCTCAAAGGCTTGGCATAATATTCCCCGATGCCGATGGTAAGCTGAATCCGCTTACAAATATTTCCAAAGCTGAGGGCGCCGCGCTGGTTAACAGGCTCATTAATTATATGCGCCATGATCTGGTTACGGATTATACAGAGCATATAGTAAATTATGTATATTAAAACAGACATAAAATAACTTGATTACATTCTGATTATGATGGAGGGATACCTGTGAAAGTTATTATGAAAAAAGTTACAGCTTTAATTTTAAGTATATCATTGGTTATGTCTTTCACAGGAGTTGCTTTTGCCGCCGGTGAGCAGACATACTCGTTTAGTGAAGCGGAATTGGCAGCGATTAAGCTGGCATCGGTTATGGAAACAATAGCCGCAGATTATAATGGTGAGGTTGATTATGATAAAATGGTAAATGCGGCATTTTCCGGAATTTTTTCAACACTGGATGAGCATAGTGAATATTTTTACACTATGGCGGATTTTGAAAAATTCATAGAGAATATAAAACCAAGCAGGCTTATGTTTGGCATTGTGTTTCAGAAAACAAGCGATGGTAAAATCAAAATAAGGCAGATTTATGAAGGCAGCTCAGCCATAGATGCAGGGCTTGTGGAAGGGGATATTCTCATAAGCGCCAATGGCGTAAATGTTAGCGATATGACAGTTTCACAGGCAATTGAAGAAATGAATAAGATAACCGGCAATACCGTAAATGTTGTTTTTTTAAGAGATAATTCGGAGCTGAAGGTTACTCTCGAAAAAAGAGAGCTGGCAAATAAAACCGTTTTCGTATACAAGGTTGAAGAAATGCTGGAAGAGAGCAAATGGGAAAAATCCGATGAGGTGCGCATTGTTCAAATAACAGCTGTCGGTGAAAAAACCGCTGAGGAAATGAAAACGGTTATTGAAGATTTGAAGAATCAGGGGATAAAAAGAATTATACTTGATTTACGGGGTAATGAAGGCGGATATGTTGAAATAGGTATAAGTATTTGCAAAATGCTTACTGACAGAGGACCTGTGCTTTCCAAGGTTGAAGGCGATAACAGGATTTTAACATATTTTTCTGCACAGGCAGAGGCGCCTTTTAGTGAAGTGGTTGTTCTTACTGATGATTATACGGCTTCTGCTGCGGAAATGATTACAGCATGCTTAAAAGACAGGGGTTCTGTCATCGTAGGCCAGCAGACCTACGGAAAGGCATCCATACAAAATATTTATTACACATACGACAGCGCTTATAAGCTGACTATAGGTGAATATTTAAGCTCCAAAGGAATTAAAATTAATAAAGTGGGTATTGTGCCTGACATTTATGTAGAGCTACCTGAATTTTTGTATTATACGCTGGAAACCAGCGGCGAGGATATAATTAACCTTAAAAAAATATTGAAATACTGCGGCTATGAAATAGGCAGCATTGATGAAACCTATGATGATATAACAAAGGCTTCCGTTATAAAAGCAAAAACAGAGCTGGGGCTGGAAGCTAATGAGAAAATAGATGTTTATATTAAGGATACAATAAATGAGATGTATGTGGGATTCCTTGAACAGAAGGATATGGTGCTTGAAGAGGCGTGCAATCATATGTTTAATTAGAGATATAGGGTAAATAAAAAAACCTCCTGCCGAGAGAATAATATGGCGGGAGGTTTTTTTGTTTAGAATCAGATAGTAATTTGGAAAAATATTATTAGAATATTACTTTTGCGCTAAACCGGTTTGAAATCAATGCTTGCCGATTTTACAAAACAAACGGCACAGCTTTGAAAGCGGTACCGCGTTTGGTATTTGTTTTGGTTTATGTTAAAAGGCTTATTTAAAACTGCCTGCGGATATTATTGCTTTTGTATTTATAATTAGTCGGGCTGGTTACTTTCGACGGGCGCTTATTGGCCAGACTTTCTCTGCGGGCCCTAGCCATCTCCCGCCTTTTTTTGCGCCTTCTGCGTTCTGCGAAAATATAGATAACAAATGCTGCGAAAAGTACACCAATTATAGCCAGAACCAGCTTGACAATAACATTCATGCCGTCTGAGCTGTTCAAGGCTCTGCTTTCGGCAGCTTCAACAGCAACCGGCACAAAGCTCTCTTCCGCGAATAAATCAACAGTTGCAAGTTCGTTACCCATATAAACAAGTTTCAAAGAGCCCACCTTCTGGTCCTTTTGTACAGGCGGTTCAAGCTGATAGGGCATATCCAGCTCTTTTTTTATATCAGAAAAAGAAATACTTGAAGGCAGATGCAATGTTACACTGTCCTTGGCATATATGTTAACAATGCCCAAATCTATAGTTTCATTCTCTTTAGATTCAATAATATTAATTTTTTCCCTAAATTCAGCGGCGTTGAAAATTGACATATCCTTATACATGCCGAAGCCGTATTCAAACAAGGTTTGAGTATCTTCATAAGAAGCGACGGAGCTTACATTATTCAGAATAACGGCTATAAGCGCCATCCCGTCTTTTTCGGCATAGGTGACAAGTGTGTTGCCGGCCTGATCGGTGAAGCCGGTTTTACCGCCTACAATATAGTCCTGATAATAAGTGTGATTAGGCTGTATCATTTTATGGGAATTGTTTAAGGGCCTTTCCTCCGGCTGCTTTAGAGTCGGGGGCAGCTTAAGGGATTTTGTTGAAATAACTTCTATAAATTTCGGCTGTTTTACGGCTTCTCTCATAATATAGGCCATATCAAGAGCTGTGGTATAATGGTCTTCATTATGAGAGCCATTGGGATTCGCAAAATGAGTATTGACAGCGCCCAGCTCAGCGGCGCGCTTATTCATCAAAACGGCGAAATCCTCCGTTGTCGTTGCAAAATGCTCTCCTAAAGCATTGGCAACTTCATTGGCGGATGCCAGCATAAGCCCCATTAAACATTCTTCCAGTGAAAGGCTCTCATCTTCATGCATAGCAATATAGCTGTCCCCCAAAGGGACGCTATTAACAGCGTTTGAACTGAAAGTAACCCGCTGGTCAAAATTGTTATTGCTGTTTTCTATAGCTAAAAGCGCAGTCATAATCTTAGTTATGCTGGCAGGATAATAGGCAGAGCTCATGTCCTTGCTATATATAATTGCGCCGCTTTTCGCATCCATTAATACAGCTGCGGGGGCTGAAATAACAGGTGAGCCGCTGACGGAAACATCAGTTCCGACAGTATATGAATTGCCTGCCGCGCTAACGGTAAAGCAAAGCGAAAGCAGCAAGCTGATTATAACGGAGGGGAATTTTTTACGCATCTGTTTTTCATAACCCTTTCTTTGTGTTATTATATAAGCACTATAATATTATAGCTTAAAAAGCACTTTTTTTCCAATTAAAAATGAAAAAATTGTGAAAATTAAGAATTTTGATGTATTATTTGTTTGAAAATGTTAAAATTATTTTGTTAACAGGTTTCCGGTTGTTATAAATCGAGTTGGGCAAAGAATTTTAGCTGTAAATATAGATAGAATTAGAGGGATTTTATGGACCGGTTTTTAAAGGGCCGCAGCGCTATTGATATTGTAGCCAAAATATCCGCAATTATAATTTTATTATTTATATGTTATAAAAACTTAACATATGAGCAGAAATTTGAAGCTATGAGCCTTAAGCTGGCGGAAGCTGTGCAAAGTAATGCTGCTTACGGCCTGCCTGAGCCGGTTGAAAATGCTGAAGAAAAATCCGATAAAGAAATCCGTAAAATTATCTGCCGGGTATATATAACAGGCGAGGTAAATAATCCCGGGATGTATGATATGGAGTTTGGCAGCCGCATAGCGGATTTGATTGAAACGGCAGGCGGCGCAACGGAAGATGCAAATATTGATATAATTAATCTTGCGGCTTTTGTTGAAGATGCCGCCCATGTTAAGGTTCCTTATAAAAGCATGGTAAATCTGGACAGCGCTATTGATTCGGACGGCGCAGAACAAGTTGAAACCATGGCAAGCGGCGATGCTTCACAGCAGGCTCCCCAATATGATGCGAAGCCGGCCTATACAGGGCCTGTCAACATAAATACGGCAGGCAGCGAAAGGCTCATGAGCCTGCCGGGGATCGGGCAGGCAATAGCAAATGGAATAATTCAGTACAGAGAGCAAAACGGAGCATTTAACTCCCCTGAGGAAATTAAGAATGTCAGCCGCATAGGGGATTCTTTATATAACAATATTAAAGATATGATAACATATTGAACAGGGCCGGATACGCAAAATAAAAGGAGGGATTTTTTTGGCCAATAATATTCTTGTAGTTGATGATGAAAGGCTTATTGTAAAAGGAATTAAATTCAGCCTTGAGCAGGATTCCATGGCTGTGGATGCAGCTTACGATGGGGAAGAGGCGCTTAATCTTGCCAAGTCAAAGGAATATGATCTCATAGTTTTGGATGTTATGCTGCCTAAAATAGACGGGTTGCAGGTTTGCCAGCAAATCAGGGAGTTTAGCCAGGTTCCCATAATAATGGTAACGGCTAAGGGCGATGATATGGATAAAATCATGGGCCTGGAATACGGCGCAGATGATTATATTACAAAGCCTTTTAATATACTTGAGCTTAAGGCCCGCATTAAGGCCATTTTAAGGCGAAGTGTGAGAAAAGCGAGCATATCAGAGCAGACAGCGGAAAAGAGCCTTCAATACAGCGGCTTGAAGCTGGATTTGGAAAGCAGGCGGGTTTTTGTAAACAATAAGGAAACTAATTTGACCGCCAAGGAATTTGATTTGCTTGAGCTTTTTATGGAAAATAAAGGCAAGGTATACAGCAGGGAAGCTCTTTTAAATACAGTATGGGGCTATGATTATCCCGGTGATGTGAGAACGGTTGATGTTCATGTCAGGCGGTTGAGAGAAAAAGTAGAGCAAAATCCAAGCGATCCAAAGTATATTCACACCAAATGGGGAGTTGGTTATTATTTTGGGTAAAACAAAGTGGTTTCAAGGCTTGCGGCCAAAGTTTTTTATGATATTTCTTCTCGTAAGCCTTGTACCGCTTACTTTTTTTGCATTTGCAACCTCCAGCTTCATAATGGATTATTATTTGAGGGGCAGAGAGGATGAGCTTAAACGCACGGCCGGCTTTATTGAGGATATAGTGCGTAAGGGGAATTTCTTGCAGGACAAGTCCAAAGCGCCCTTTTTTGTGACGGATATAGGTGACAGATATGCGGAGGAAGCCATTCGCATATTGCTGATTGACAGCAGGGGTATTGTTGTTCACGATACCAACAGCACCGAAAACGGTGTTACATTTTTATGCCCGGAGGTTTTGGGCGCTTTGAATAAGCGCACTATTTCAAATATACAGACCGATAAGGTTACAATGTATACGGCCGTACCTATATATAATGATGATACCTCCGGCACTGTTGTCGGGGTTGTTCTTCTGGTTTCTTCTGTTGCGGATATTTATGAGCTGCTTTCTTCTGTTCAGATTATGCTTTTCCTTTTAACAGCGGCTACAACAATAGTGATACTTGTTGTGGTATTTTTCCTGTCGGAGTTTATATTATCGCCTTTGAGAAAGATTATGCGCGTAGTTAATTTAATGGGGGAAGGGCATTTAAACCAGCGCATAGATCTAGAAGGGCGGGACGAGTTCAGCCAGCTGGCCGGCGCTTTCAATAACATGAACGACAGGCTGGAGCAGGTGGAAAAAACAAGAGAAGAATTTGTTTCCAATGTATCCCATGAGCTGAAAACACCCTTAAGCTCCATGAAGGTTCTTTCAGAGTCTATTTTATTGCAGGATAATGTGCCTGTGGAGATGTATAAGGAGTTTTTGCAGGATATTAATTCGGAAGTTGACCGGATGACTATGATAGTTAACGATTTGCTGACTCTTGTTAAGCTGGATCAGAGAGACATGCCGCTGATTGTAAAGCAGATAGATTTAAACAAACTTGTCGGAGATATGCTTAAAAGGCTCTATCCCCTTGCGGAGGTTAAGGATATTGACCTGCTTTATGAAAATATGCGCAAGGTGAGCATTTCCGCAGATGAGATGAAGCTAAGCCTCGCCTTGTCTAATCTGGTTGAAAACGGGATCAAGTATACACCGGAAGGCGGCATGGTTAAAGTAATAATAGATGCCGATCATCAAAATGCCTTTGTCAGCGTTAAGGACACAGGCATAGGCATTGCGGAAGAGGAGCTTGGTAAAATATTTACGAGATTTTACCGGGTGGATAAAACGAGAGACAGAGGCACCGGCGGTACAGGGCTTGGCCTTTCCATAACCCATTCCACCGTGCTTTTGCATAACGGAGCAATAAGGGTAACCAGCAAGGAAGGGGAAGGTACAACTTTTGTTGTGCGCTTGCCTCTGCATCAGAATGTTTAGGAGAGTATGGTTATGAATACAAGTAAAGGGATACGAATAGGCGGTATAATCATAATTATGCTTGTTGCTCTTTATATGGGCTCGGCTTTTTATTCTGCGTTTGTTTACCATGAGCCCGAGGAGAATATGGTAAATGTGTATTTTTTCGACCCTGTTTCAAACAGGCTTGTGCCGGAAAAGCATTATCTTCCTCCTGACAGCTACAGCAATATGGCTAAATATCTTTGGGGGCTTTTACTGATAGGGCCGGATAATGAGAATCTTTCCGGCGTTTTCCCCGATAATATTTCCAATGACGGCGTTGAAAAAATAAGGGTGGTAAGCCCTCCGGAAGATAGAGGTTATAGAAATATTGAGTTATATTTTTATGAGGATTATTTAAATGTTGCACCTGCTGCGGAGATTATATTCAGGAGCGCCTTTGTATGGACATTTACGGAGCTGGACTGGGTGAATGAGATTATATTTAAAGTAAACGGCGCAGAGCTTACCCGCCTTGACGGAACGGGCATAGGCAACATGGACAGGCATAATGTTTTGATAAACACGCCTATTACCCGCGAGAAAAAGGTTAGAAAATTCGTAACCCTTTATTTTGCGAATCAGGAAATGACGGGGCTTGTGGCAGAGCGGCGGGNTATAGAGGTGCCCAGCAATGTGTCAGAGGAGCGGGCAGTGCTGCAAGCGCTTTTTGAAGGGCCCAGTACGGAAGGGCTTTTGTCGCCTATTCCTATGGATACGGTGATTAATGATGTTAATAAAGAAGCGGCGACTTGCTATGTTGACTTAAATCCGGCCTTTGAAAACAGGCTTCTCCCCGGTACGCCTGCAAGAAAGCTGGCGGTTTATTCCATAGTAAACACATTGACGGAGCTTGGCGGCGGGGAGCTTAGCAAGGTGCAGTTTTGGATTAATGCCGAGAGAATTGCAAGTAAAAATCTTGAAGTTGATTTGAACCAAGCCTTTGAGCGGGATGAGAGCTTTATTTTAATAAGAACGGATGATAATGAGGATTAATTGAGCAAAACGCATTTAATAAAGAAATTATTTTATGCTTATCATGTAAGCCCATTGACAAAGGTTACGATAATTTACTGTAGGACAGGATTTTTGCGCAGCTTTTTCAGAAGCAGATCCGTAACAAATGAAAACCTGGAAATAGCGGGTTAGAGGTGCATGTGTCCGGCGCCCTTTAATTCAGGGGAGTGTTTTATGAAACGGCCGTTATTTATATGTGTTTTATCACTTTTAAGCGGAATCCTTTTAATAAGTTTAACGGATAAGATGCCGGGTGCGGCTATTATTTGCTTAGACTTAGTTTTAATTCGGGGAACCTTTGATAAAAAGAAGCGCAAGAATATGTACTTGTGGTCAGTGGTGGTTGCCGTTTTCGGCTTGCTGTCGGGGCATTTTTCTCATAACATCAAGTCTCCTTTGGCAGAGGGCTATGCGGAGGATAGCCGGAGCGTTTTTGCCGAGGGCAAGGTTACAGCTGTGGATTATACATATTCAGGCAGGCAAAAGCTCACAGTGCAGCTTTGTGAAATATATACAGCAGGCGGAGAGAAGAATAAGGCAAATATTAAAGCTCAGATAATACTTGAACAAGAGCAGTTTGTAAGCTGCGGCAGCGAAATAGTTGTTACGGGTATTTTGCAGAGCCTTGAGCCTGCCAGAAATCCCGGGGGCTACAATGAGGCACTTTACCTCGGCGCCAGAAAATTTGATTATAAAATGTATGGAAATTTAGAGTCGGAAGAGTTGGCTGTAAATTTCCATTTCATTATGGATAAAATAAGAAATAAAGTATCGGATTGTTATGATAAGGTTTTGCCGAAAAGAGAAGCAGGTATTTTAAAATCCATGATTCTTGGTGATAAATCCGGCTTGGATGACTATGTTAAAGATATGTACAGAGAGGCCGGCATTTATCATATACTTGTTATATCGGGCCTGCATATTTCCATAACGGTGCTGTTTATACAGTGGCTTTTATCGCATTTTATCTCCGTTAAAAAAGCCGCCGCAATATCAATTGCTTTTATATGCCTGTACTGTGTGTTTAGCGGTGCGGGGGTTTCGGCTGTCCGCGCTGTGATAATGGCGGTGATATTAATTGTTGCCGGAGTTATTTACAGGGAAGCTGATTTAATATCTTCAGCTTCTTTTGCGGCTATTTTGTTATTAATATATGAGCCGTTATATGCGTTTGATATAGGCTTTCAATATTCGTTTTCAGCGGTTTTCGGGCTGGGGCTTCTTTCAGGATATTTTGGGGAGGGCTTGAATAATATTGCCGTAAAGGGCTTGAGCCATGCCAAAGTGACAGATAAGGAAATGCTTGTGCTTTGCACAAAATTCTGCAATGCCCTTGGCGGCTGTTTAGCCGTTTTTATAGCAACGATACCTGTGCAGATATATCATTTCAATTATGTTTTCCCGCTGTCTGTTATAGCGAATATGATAATTTTGCCTTTGGCTCCGGTAATTGTTGTTTTGGGGCTTTTAATAGCTATAGCAGGGCTTTTTAATGTTTTCGCGGCACATGTTGCGGCAGGCATAGTATATGCGCTCCTTGATTTCTATGAGGCTGTATGCCTTTTGCTTGACAATATTCCTGTTTCAAAGCTGCTCATGGCAACGCCTGCCTATATGCTTTGCGTTTTGTTTATAATATGTATTATTTTGTTTGCGGCATGCTTAGATTTGCGCGTTGGTGCAAAGAAAGCTGCGGCAGCGGGAATATTATTTTTCGCAATATTTTCTATTGCGTTTGCGGCTGTGGAATTAAGAGAAAATGTTCCCTCTGTAACTATACTTGATGTGGGGCAGGGCGATTGTACGGTTATCCAAAATGGCGAAGAGGTATTTATTATAGACGGCGGCGGCTGGTACGGCAGGGAGATTGGGAAGAATACAGGCGCAAGTGTTCTTGTGCCTTATCTTGACCATAAGGGCATAGCTTATGTTGACAAGGTTTTCATCAGCCATTTGGATTTTGACCACGCTACGGGGATAGTAGAGCTTATTAATGAAAAGTCTATTGGAATGTTGTATATGCCTGAGGCAGCGGATAGAAAATCTGAGCTTTATATCATCATCAGTAAAATTTGCGAAGAAAAGGGAGTTGGCATTAAATATCTTAGCCGCGGGGATAGAATTATGACAGAATCGGGCGTTGGGTTTATGGTGCTTTCCCCCGAAAGCGGTAGGGAATATAAAGACGATAATGCGTCTTCCATGGTTCTTTTTATGAACATGGGGCTGAAATATGTTTTCACAGGTGACATAGCTTTCAGTGAAGAGGAGAATATAGCGGATTCTTTTAAAAATATAGAAGCCGATGTGCTTAAGCTGGCCCACCATGGCTCAAAATATTCAACCGGTGAGGTATTTTTGGATACGCTTAAGCCTGAAATAGCCATAGCAGGGGCAGGCGTTAACAATAGCTACGGGCACCCTTCCGAAGAGGTTCAGGAGCGGCTTAAACAAAGAAATATAGATTTCTACTCCACAAAAAGCCATGGTGCTGTTATAATATTTAAGGAAGGCGGAATAGTAAAAATCAAAACTATGCTTGAGGGCGAATAGTCTTAAGAAGATATGCTTACAGGCTAATTCAGGTGATTAGATGAAAAAACTGGCGAAAGAATTGCAGGAAGGCAAGCTGGAGCATAATTGCTATTTGTTTTTCGGCGAGGAGCGCTATCTTATAGATTTATATGAGGGGAAAATGAAGGCATATCTGGAGCAATCCGGAGATGCCTCAATGAATATGGATACATTTTGGGGCAAGGCAGATGTTACGGATATATTTGATGCTGTGGAAACCTTGCCGTTTTTAAGCGAATACCGCCTGATTATTGTTAAAAACAGCGGGCTCTTTGCAAATGGGAGGAAAAATGATTCCGCCTATGCGGCAGAGCGGCTAAAGGATATTTCCCAAACGGGAATAATAGTTTTTATTGAAGAAAATGTGGATAAGCGCAGTGCCGTTTATAAAGCTGTGACAAAAACAGGGAGGGCTATTGAATTTGTGCGCCCTTCTGAAAGCGAGCTGGCGGCATGGATAGCCAGAGAGTTTAAAGTGTACAGCGTTTCCATAGAAAGGACAGCTGCGGTTTATTTATCCAGAATAGCTTCGGCGGGAATGGAGCAGATTCAGCAGGAAATAAAGAAGCTGGGAGCTTACTGCGCTGAGAAAAAGACAGTAACTATCCAAGATATTGACGATATTTGCATAAAAAGCCTTGAGCTTAAGGTGTTTGGGCTTGTAGATGCTTTAGCTGGGAAAAATGCAGACAAAGCCCTTGAAATATTTGAAAACCTCATGGAGGTTAAGGAATCGCCCATTAGGGTTTTAAGTTTGATTGCAAGGCAGTTCCGCCTTATTCTTCAATGCAGCCAGATGAGAAACAGAGCTCCAAGAGATATTGCCGCAGCCATAGGCGTACAGCCTTTTGTTGTGCAAGAATGTATAAAGCAGGGGGCTAATTTCGATAGAGATACCCTTATTTGTGCCATGAAGGACTGCCTCGATGCCGACATAAAAATAAAAACAGGGCAGCTGGGCGATACTTTGGCGCTGGAGAGTATAATTGTAAAGTATGCTTCGCCGAATGTTTAGAATAAATGGCAGATATGCGGGAGGAACAGTTTGAGTAAAAAATGCAGGCAATATGCCGTGAATATTCTGGCGGTTATAACATATTTGATAATTCATGAAGGTACTCATATAATTCAGGCGCTTGCCCATGGAATTTTTCAGGGGCTTAAATTTAGTATCATGGGTGTTGAAGTATTAATAACACAGCCACTAACAATCGGCGGATGGAAGCTAGCCTGTTTTTCGGGGCTGAGCAGCTTGGTTACTGTCGGCACAGGCTATGTGATATATAAAATGACCCCGGCTATTTTGGTTGCTGGGAACCAGTTTATAAAAAGTTATTTTTACTATACGGCGCTGGTTTTTCTCATACTTGATCCGTTGTATATTTCAATTTTTTCATTTTTCGTAGGCGGGGATATTAACGGTATATCAGTCGGTTTAGGGGTTCCGTATATGCTTATAAAGGGCATATATTTTGCTGTGCTGGTATTGAATGTAATGCTTGCCATAAAAAAACTGTATCCCAAATACACTCAGGACTATAAAAGCAGAGCTTAGCCTTAATGAAGCTACTTTCTTTACAGGCGGGATTAAGCACAGATTGGCTATTGCTTAAAATTCGGAAATCCAGTAAAATAAAGTTGTGAATGATGGAAGCAATGTGTAAAAATTATGGGAGGGTAGCCTATGTATGAAATTTATCTTAAACTTCTTCGTGAAAAGGGCTTGCGGGCATCTGATGTATCCAAGGCTACGGGGATACCTCCGTCAACATTTACAGATTGGAAAACCGGCAGAAGCAAGCCAAAGCAGGAGAAATTGGAAAAGCTGGCTGAATTTTTCGGCGTTAGTGTAGATTATCTGCTGGGGCGGAAGCTGCCTGAGCAAGATGATACTAAAGGCGAAAAAGAGGATGACGATATTGTTATGCTCAATAGGGTAGGTGAAAAACTGTCACCCGAACAGCGTAAAAAAGCCATTTCTGTTCTCAAAGCTATGTTTGATGAAGTGGATTGGGAAGAGTAGCTAAGCTGTGGAGTTGTTCATTTTGATATAAAGTATGGAGGGTAGAATATGAGTGCAAATTTAGATTACAAAGAAAAATTTATTATGTTTATGCTGGATAGCGGAGTTTTAAAATTCGGCGATTTTACTACTAAAAGCGGTAGGAAAACTCCGTACTTTGTAAATACAGGCAATTATAAAACAGGCAGGCAGGCAGCGCTTTTGGGCGAGTTTTATGCGGCTGCAATTATGGAAAATGCCGAGGGCCAATTTGATTTTCTCTATGGCCCTGCTTATAAGGGTATTCCCCTTGCGGCGGCTACAGCAATCGCCTTAAGCAATAAGCATAATGTGGATATGCCTTATTCTTTCAACCGCAAAGAGATTAAAGACCATGGCGAAGGCGGCAATATCATTGGCTATACCCCTAAAGACTGTGACCGAGCTATGATTATTGAAGATGTGGTTACAGCAGGCACATCCGTACGGGAAAGCGTGCCCATTATCAAGGCTTACGGCGATATTGCTATAAACAATATGATAATATCTGTGGACCGCAAAGAAAAGGGTCTTTCTTCCAAAACTGCCGTTCAGGAAATTAAGGAAGAATTTGGCATAGATGTTATTTCTATTGTAACAATTTCAGATATTCTTGAAGTTTTGTATAATAAAGAAATTGACGGAAATGTTGTAGTTGATGATGATATGAAGGCAAGGATTCAGGCATATATGGATGAATATTGCATTTTATAAGTATTATAAGTGACTGGGATTTTTTCGCAAAACAATTTTAAATTAAAAGACAGGTATAAAGTATATTGACTGGCGGCGTTTTTTTGTGTATAATTCATTAGACGAATAATTAATCGTAAAGCGTAACCGGAGGGAGGGGAAATTAATGTCAGAGGTAAAAATTAAGGATAACGAATCCCTTGATAGCGCTCTTCGTCGTTTTAAGAGGAATTGTGCTAAAGCAGGTATTATGGGAGAAGTTCGTAAGAGGGAACATTACGACAAACCCAGCGTAAAGCGTAAGAAGAAATCTGAAGCCGCCAGAAAGCGTAAGTTCAACTAATAGCGGTTTTAATACACAAAGTTATAATAGCTGATTTAAGCGGGTTTTGTGCCCGCTTATTTTTGTGTGGATAAAATTATTTATCAACTATGTATTAAAACACAATAAAAAGCAACCGGTGTAATCCGGCTGCTTTTTGAAATGTATTAAGGTAAGCTACACTATCCATTTAATAGCACGCAGCACCTCATAATAACAGTCATGCTTAAAAGTAACTATATTGCTTGAAACCTTTACTGCTCCCGGATAGTGTGAAGCCCTTTCGGCCTCGCCTTGATCTTTATAAAATACTTCAAGTTCAAAGCTGTCGGGGAGAACGATTTTTGCGGCTGAAAGATTTTGCTTAAGAGCTTGCTCGCTTTTTTCTCTGAGGCTTCTCATTGTTGTTACGGTGGAATAATTTCTGGTTATGCTTCCAAGGCCGTCTTTGGTTGCTACGCTGATAAGGCTTGGGTGAAGCTCGGCTTCATCATCGCAAAGCATTTTATCGCCGGATAAAAATACTGAAGGAACACCTTCCAACGCGCATGCCCAGCTATAAATCATAAACTCGGAGGCGAAGCGGTTATTCAGCTTTATGTAAGCGGATTTTCCCGTTTTAGTGTGAGAAAGGGGATTGCCGGGCTTTCCGGCAGATGAATGATAGCCGACAAACATGGCGGCATCAAAGCTCTTATCTACGCCTTCAACCATTAAATAAGGATGGCCTGTCCAGTTTCTTTGCAAAATAACATTTTCAGGCATTTTAGTAGGGTCAATATTCATGCCGGAGCCATGGGCATCTTTTATTACAATTTCAGTGGCTCCCGCAGCGAATGCGCCTTCTACTACTGCCAATACTTCCTTTGTCATCTGCTCTGCATGGCGCGGGTATAAAGGTGAGGTCGAATTACATTCTTCATGGGTAGTGGTTGTCGTAACGCCTTCGATGTCAGCACTTATAAATATCCTCATTCTGATTCCTCCGTTCGATTAGATAAATTTTTACAAAATAAATATCCATACAGATATATTATTATATATATTGAAAAATATCAACCGGTTAGGATATTTGCTTTATTAAATATATTCATTATAAATGGCTGCCGTCAATTTTCCGGTATATTAAATTATACAGCTATGCAAAGCAAAGCATAATAGAGCCGCTCCTGACGGAACAAGCAAAAAAGCCTTACAAATCAAGGTGGCGGATAAATTTGGTTTTGATTTATCGGTTGAAATATCATATAATGTTAATAGGAATTAAGTTGCAGGGCGGTGAAGATAAGCATTAATAATATATAGTAACAGGCGGGAAAATCAAAAATTAACAAATATTTACTTACTATGTGTCGGTGGAAGTATTGACTAGATATATAAAAATAGATATACTCAATCGAGGATAATCTTGATAAAACAGAGCATATGCTGAATCCAAAACCCCTATGCTTGTGAGAATTTTCGCCGCCGGTCTTTGTGCTGTTTGTGCTTGGCGGTTTGGGGGCTTAACAGGAGCATACATTGTGCAGGCCGGAGCATTGTGCAAAGTTATTTTGTACTATGCACAATGCTCCGGCATTTTAAGAAAAGCCTTCTTACATTATCAGTGTATTAGGGCTCGGCTTTGTATGTACAGTATTCAGCATGTAATACGGAAAGGCTCATTAGTTTTTCGTAACACAAGTAAATGTAAAGGCAAAATAGGGGCAGAACCCCATGAAAGGAGAAAAATCATGAGTTGCCAGTGTCAAAATAGCAAAAAAGAATGGACATTTGCAGATAAAACGATAGATGCAGCGCTGCTTGAGCCTACTTTGGTTAAGTATATCGGGGTAGAGGGCAGTTTAATTACAATACTGCAAAAAGCGCAGGATCTATACGGTTATCTGCCGGTAGATTTAATGGCATATATTGCCCACCGTACAGGGGTTAAGCCTGCTAAGGTATTAGGCGTAGTAACCTTCTATACACAGTTTCGCACTAATCCTGTTGGTAAAAATTTGATTTTAATTTGCAAGGGTACAGCTTGCCATGTTAATGGTGCATCTGAAATTGAAGTAGCGGTGCGTGAGTATTTAGGAGTGGATGAGGGTGAAATAACGCCTGATGGTTTGTTTACGTATAATAACGTGGCATGCCTCGGCTGTTGCAGCCTTTCACCTGTTATGATGATAGGAGAGGAAACTTTCGGCTCGCTTACTAAAGAGAAAGCCCGTACTATTTTAGAGGAGTTCGCGGCAAGGGAGGTCATAGCATGACAAAAATTGTTGTCGGTAAAGGAAGCTGTGGCATCGCCGCAGGCGCAGCCACAATATTTGATATGTTTGAAGAAAGTGCAAACGGGGATTTTATTGTAACTTCAGCAGGCTGCATCGGCATGTGCTATTTGGAGCCCATTGTTGATGTAGTTGGCGATATAGGCAAAACCACTTATGTCAGGGTTGACGCAAAAGGTGTAGAAGAAATTCTTAAATCCGTCAGAGGCGAATTGAATGAAGCTGAAATTTATCGCATACCTGATGAGGATGCGGCTAATTTAAGCTCTCAAAAGCGTATTGCTCTTCAAAACTGCGGTATTATCAATCCTGAAAATTTAGATGAATATTTAGCGAAAGACGGTTATAAAGCTGCGGAGAAATGTATTGTAAGCATGACTCCCGAGCAGGTTATTGATGAAATTAAGATTTCCGGCCTTGCCGGCCGCGGCGGAGCAGGCTTCCCAACCTGGTTTAAGTGGAATGCCGCCAGAGCCTCCAAAGGCGATAAAAAATACGTTATCTGTAATGCCGATGAAGGCGATCCGGGTGCATTTATGGACCGTGCCGTTATAGAGGGCGACCCTCATGCGCTTATTGAAGGTATGCTTATTGCGGCGTATGCCATGGGCTCCGATGAAGGCGTTGTGTATGTTCGCGCCGAGTATCCCCTGGCTATAGTTCGCTTGGAAAAAGCCATGGAGCAAGCCAGGGAAGCGGGCTATTTAGGTAAAAACCTTTTCGGCAAGGGCTTTGATTTTGATATGAGAATTAAAGCGGGCGCAGGCGCGTTTGTTTGTGGGGAAGAAACGGCTCTGATAGCATCTCTTGAAGGCGAGCGTGGTATGCCTCGCTTGAAGCCTCCGTTTCCTGCTCAAAAGGGCTTTTGGCAAAAACCAAGTAATATCAATAACGTAGAAACTTATGCTAATGTTCCTTGGATTATGCGTAACGGCGGCAGCGAATTTTGCGCCTTGGGTACGGTTAACAGCAAGGGAACAAAGGTGTTCGCGCTGACAGGCAAAATAGCCAAGGGCGGCCTTGTGGAAATTCCTATGGGTAAAACCATACGTGACGTTATCTTCGGCGTCGGAGGAGGAATAAAGAACGGCCGCGAGTTTAAAGCCGTTCAGATGGGCGGTCCGTCAGGCGGCTGTATCCCTACACATTTGCTGGATACGCAGATAGATTACCGTGAGCTTTCCGCTACAGGCGCCATAATGGGCTCCGGCGGTATGGTTGTTATGGATGAAACTACTTGTATGGTAGATATGGCGCGGTTTTTCCTTGATTTCACTTGTAAGGAAAGCTGTGGGAAATGTATCCACTGCCGCATAGGCACAAAGCGTATGCTGGAGGTTTTGGAGCGTATCTGCGCAGGCGAAGGCCGCGACGGGGATATTGAATTATTAGAGGATTTATCCATACAGGTTAAAGACGGCGCGCTTTGCGGTTTAGGACAAACCGCACCGAACCCTGTACTCACAACTATTCGCTATTTCCGCAATGAATATGAGGATCATATTTATAATAAAAAATGTACGGCACATCAGTGCAAGCCTTTATTAACCTACACAATTGATGCGGATAAATGTAAGGGCTGTACGCTTTGCGCCAGGAAATGCCCGAGCGCTGCCATCACAGGCACAGTTAAAGAGGCTCATGTGATTGATGCGGATAAATGCATAAAATGCGGACAATGTGCTTCTGTCTGTCGTTTTGGCGCAGTTGTTGTGGACTAGATAAGGGGGAGGATAAAATGAGTCAAATTCGACTGAATATAGACGGCAAGGAATGTCTTGGGTTTGAAGGACAGACTATCCTTGCCATAGCGCAGGAAAATGGCATTGAGATACCAACCTTATGCCATGATGAGCGCGTAAAAATGTATGGAAGCTGCGGATTATGTGTAGTTGAGGCGGAAGGCAGCCCGAAACTTATGCGCTCCTGTTCAACATTCGCCATGGATGGTATGATTTTAAACACAAATACAGTACGTGTGCGCGCAAGCCGCCAAACGGCGCTGGAGCTGCTGCTCAGTGACCATACAGGCGATTGCCGCCCGCCATGTGTTTTGGCTTGCCCTGCACAAACAGATTGTCAGGGATATGTCGGTTTAATTGCAAACGGTGAATATAATGAGGCTTTGAAACTTGTAAAAGATAAGATTCCCCTTCCTGCTGCGATCGGCCGCGTTTGCCCGCATCCTTGTGAGGCGGCCTGCCGCCGCGCCATGGCGGAGGAGCCTATTTCCATCGCTTCGCTTAAACAATTTGTAGGCGATTTGGATTTGGAAAAGGGAAATGCCTATGCTATGCCTGTGGGTTCCCTTACCGGCAAGAGCGTTGCCATAATCGGAGGGGGCCCTGGCGGTTTAACTGCGGCTTATGTTCTTCGCGGTATGGGTCATGATGTGACTATATATGATGCAATGCCGCATATGGGCGGTATGCTGCGTTATGGCATTCCGGAATACCGTTTGCCTAAAAAGATTCTGCAAGAAGAGATAGATGCCATTGAAGGCATGGGCGTTGTTTTCCAAAACAATATGAAAATCGGCAGGGATATTACTCTCGATTATCTGCGGGGTGCTTATGATGCGGTTATTATCGCTGTAGGCGCTTGGAGTTCTTCAGGTATGCGTTGTCCGGGTGAAGATTTGGAAGGCGTGCTTGGCGGTATTGATTTCTTGCGTGAAGCGGCTCTCAACCAGCCTATATTTACAGGCCGCAGGGTTGCCGTTGTAGGCGGCGGGAATACTGCAATGGACTGTACCCGTACGGCTATTCGCCTTGGCGCGGATAAGGTTTATAATATCTACCGCCGTACAAAAAATGAAATGCCTGCTGAAGAAATCGAGATTATAGAAGCAGAAGAAGAGGGAGCAATTTTCAAAAACCTGACAAATCCTCTTGAAATAATGGGTACAGACGGCAATGTTAACGCTGTGCGTTTGCAGATTATGGAGCTTGGAGAGCCTGATGCCTCAGGCCGCCGCGCACCTGTTGCTGTAGAAGGCGCAGAAGAAACCCTGGATGTGGATACTGTAATTATAGCCATAGGGCAAAGATTAGCGCCTCAGGGGCTTGAAGCGATTACACTTACCAAAGGCGGCACAATAGCAGCTGATGAAAAAACATTCCGCACTAATATTGACGGCGTATTTGCCATAGGTGATGCCACCAATAAAGGGGCAGACATTGCTGTTGCCGCTATAGGTGAAGCTCAAAAAGCCGCTGTTATGGTAGATAAATTCCTTGCAGGGGAAGCTGTTGCTTTTGAAGAGCCCTTCCTCGTAACAAGCGAGAAAACAGCTGAAGATTTTGCGCATATTGAAAAGCAACCTCGCGCAAAAATGCCTCACCGCAGTGCAGAAGAGCGTAAAAACGATTTCCTTGAAATTAATTATGGCTTAAGCGAAGAAGAAGCTAAAAGAGAGGCAAACCGTTGCCTTGAATGTGGCTGCCATGATTATTTTGAATGTAAACTCATACAATATGCAAATGATTATACTGTAAAGCCTGAGAAATATGACGGAGCGGTGCATAACCGTGCACAGGAAAACGATCATCCTTTTATTCACCGCAACCCTGATAAATGTATACTTTGCGGGCTTTGTGTTCGCGTATGTGAGGAGGTTGTAGGTGCAACAGCGCTGGGCTTGGTAGCCCGCGGCTTTGATACCGTTGTGCGGCCGGCGCTGGATGTGGATTTGAGAGAAACAGACTGTATAGGATGTGGGCAATGTGTCAATGTTTGCCCTACAGGCGCATTGACAGAAACAATGCAGATTGCAAAGCAAGTTCCTTTGAAAGAAGAAGCCTGCGATTCTATTTGCTCATTCTGCTCTGTCGGCTGTAAATCTACGCTGAAAATGCATGGAGATATGTTAATCCGTAACCTGCCTTCGGCTGAGCGCACTGAGGATGCTTTGCTTTGCGCTAAGGGCCGCTTCGGCTTTGGTGAAATAAGTAAAAAAGAAAGACTCACTGCACCTGTAATCAAACGCAATGATAAGGTGGAAATTGTTGGCATGGAGCAGGCAGCTGTTTATGCAAATAAGAATCTTCAAGGCTTACAGACTCAATTCGGTAAGGACTGTGTAGCTGTAACAATATCCGAGCGCTACACAAATGAGGAAGCCGCTCTTATTAAGCAATACGCCCATAAGGTTCTACAAACGAGCAATGTATTCTCTTTCGACCGTACAGAAAGCGGATTAGAGGCAGTGTTCGGTGCGGATGCTTCTACAGCAACATTGGACGAGCTGGCCGGTGCGGAAGTAATTATGCTTATCGGCGCTAATCTTATGAAGAACCACCCTGTTGCAGGCATGAAGGTTAGGCGCGCGGCAGAAAACGACGGAAAACTTATTATGTTTGGCGGAGAAGATGCGCTGCTCTCAGATGTTGCGGCAATGAAGATTAATGCAGGCGAGGATTTGAATGTTCTGAAGCAATTAGCTAAAGCAGTGCTGGAAAAAGGCGCTGTAAAGAATGCAGAAAATGCAGAGGCTTTGGCAGCTTCCTTGGCAAATGTAACCGTAAGCGACGAGGTTATGGCAGTTGCCGAAAGCTATGTAAAAGCGAAAAAGGCGATCATTGTTTTTGAGAAAAACGCATTGAGCGTAGATGCAGCAATGCTTTTGGCTGACATATCCGTACTTTCAGGCCATTCAGGCAAGCCGCGTGACGGGATTATACAGCTTCTTCCGGGCGCCAACAGCCAAGGCCTTTCAGATTTAGGCATTGGCACAGGCGATGAGCTTCGTGCAAAGATTGCAAACGGCAGCATTAAAGGCTTATTTGTATTCGGCGAAGATGCGGCAGATGTGGATTTATCCTGCCTTTCCTTCCTTGCTGTACAGGATTTGCATATGACGCAAACAGCTAAAGCGGCAAATGTCGTATTCCCTGCAACAAGTTTTGCGGAAAGCTCAGGCAGCTTTGTGAGCGCCGACGGTAAGGTTCAGAAGTTTACCCAGGCGATACAAACTGAACTAATGTCCAATGCAGAGCAAATTCATATGCTTGCGGAGCAGGCAACACAAACGCTTAGCAATTGTGTAATGGAAGCGGGAAAATCTTGTAAAGCGTCCGGCGGACATATAGCTGTTCCTGTCGGCAATGCCCTTGCAAGAAATGCGGCGCAAAGCTCTAATGCCCTTCGTGTGGCTTTTGAAGAACGCGTAAATTCACTGGTTGTGTAGCATTATAATAAAAAAGGCAAGCTGCCGTAAGGGGTCAATATCTGTTTTCTCAATGAGATGAAGATGTTGGCAAAGTCAAATCTATATAAACGGCCGTTAAGCCGCCCAATATATCACCAAAACAAATTGCCGGACATGAGTAGAGATATTAAGGCTTCGCGAGGGAGTAAAGCCCCGCAGCCTTGAAGCTCTGCTTGTGTCCGGTTTAGTATTATACAAGTGCTGCGCTTGAATAAAGTTTTTTATTTCTCCGGAGCTAAAATATTGCCTTATAGCTATTGTAATTTGGCGGCTACCCATTATAATCATAATTAGGAGGTGATAATATTGATATTAACGCTTGATATGGGCAATACCAACATAACTATGGGTGCATTTGAAAAGGGAAAATTGATTTTCGATTCGCGCATAGCAACGGACCGGAGCATGATGGAGGATCAATATGCCGTATTGATTACGGATATTATGCGGCTCTACGGGGTTTCAGGCTCAGATTTTGACGGCGCGATAATTGGCTCTGTTGTGCCTGCGCTCGATAGATGCCTCGGCTCAGCGGTTTTAAAGGTGACAGGCAAAATCCCTATGAAAATTGGGCCGGGCACAAAAACGGGTGTAAATATCCGGATAGATAATCCCGCGCAGCTTGGCGCAGATTTACTTGCGGGGGCAGTTGCCGGAGTTTCTGAATACGGCAGCCCTTGTATGATATGGGACCTGGGAACGGCGACGAAGGTTTCGGTTATTGATAAAAACGGCGCTTTCCTAGGCGGCAGCATTATGCCGGGCGTAATGACCAGCTCCAACTCTCTCGTTCAAAACACTTCATTGCTACCTAACATAAGCATAGAAGCGCCTAAACAAACGATTGGCAGAGATACGGTTAGCGCAATGCAATCCGGTATTGTTTTCGGAACAGCGGCTATGATTGACGGCATGATTGAACGCATTGAGAATGAACTGGGCTACAGCTTATCTGTAGTTGCAACAGGCGGATTCAGCAAAAACATTATAAATCATTGCAGGCGAAAGCCGGTTTTAAATGAAACTCTTTTGCTCCATGGATTAAGAATATTGTATGAAAAAAATGCTTAATTAAAAGCATTATTAATGCGAAACAGCCTTTTGGCGTTTCAGCAGAGCAAAAACTTAAGTTGAAAAAATAAGCGCTGTATTCCGTTTGGAAACAGCAGCGGGAGATGTTTAATTTGAACAATATCAACAAAAACACAGGATTTCTAATAAAAACCGCATTGCTCTCAGCAATAATAATTATTATGTCATTTACACCTGTCGGATATCTCAAAGTTTCAGTAGTCGAAATATCTTTTATACCTGTAGCAGTATCAATCGGAGCAGTTTTTCTCGGCATAAAGGGAGGAGCGCTGCTGGGTTTGGTATTCGGTATATCCAGCTTTCTTCAATGCTTCGGTTTCAGCCCCTTCGGCACAGCTTTATTTAGCATAAATCCATTTTCCACTCTTATTCTCTGCATTGTTCCGCGCATTTTAATGGGCGCTTTGTCCGGCTTCGCTTTCCATATCATACAAAAAAATGCCTTTGGTGAAAATTTTGCCTGTACTGCCGCCGGCCTTGCTGCCCCGGTATTTAACAGCATATTTTTCTGCTCCGGGCTTATTTTGCTTTTCGGGAGCTCGGCTTTTTTTACTGATGATGCAAAAAGCAATATTATCAGATATGTTGTGGGTCTGGTTTGGATAAACAGCCTTGTGGAAGCGGTTGTTTGCACAGCAATAAGCGTTGCTGTAATACTTCCCCTTATGAGGATTGTGAAGCGCTCCGAAAACAGATAATGAGCTGCGGGTTATGAGTATGGCTTGATACTTTCTAGCCGATAATGTATTATAAGAGTATAAAAATATACGGGAGGTGGCTTTATGTCTATCTTGGGAAGGTTAAAAGAGCTTAATGATATAAATGACTTGGATATTCCAGATAAATATAAGGAATCCATACTCCATATGGTTACAAAGCTGCAAGATTATCCTGTTGTAAAAGAGATAATTCTTTTCGGCTCCTGTGCCCGTTCGCAGGTGAAGAAGAACTCTGATATTGATATGGCTTTGGTTGTTGAGGAGCCTATTTCCATTCAGGATGAAGGCGATATTGATTATGAAATAAGGCATTGGGATTATGGGCTCCCTTGCGATATAATTTTTATTTCTAGAGGGCTGTTTAACAAAGAGGTTCATGGTGAAACAGTTATTCGTCCAATACTCAGGGAGGGGTTGATTCTGAATGGATTATTACTCAAACGCTGAGGACCAGCTTCAAAGCGCAAATATCCTTTCAGAGGCAGGGAAGTATAGAACGCCGGTTACGCTTTTATGCTTGGCATGTGAGCTTTTCCTTAAATCTCTCGCGGAATATAAAATACCGGACAGCCCTTTGATGGAAAGCCATGACGTTATTGCGTTGGGAGAGGCGCTGAGAGAAGAGATAGACTTTAAAAGGCTAAGGCCATATTTGAACACTATAAGAAAATATCACAATGATTCCCGCTATCCATTTGACCCTAAAGTTTATACAAAAGAATTTTACGGCGAGCTGCTTCAGATAGTTTTGGTTGTAAAGTCGGAAATTGACAAGGTGAATGCCTCAAAGTCTACTAGGCAGGCGTTGGAGGAAAAATTCGGCAAGGATAAAGTAATTGATACTTCAAAAGAAGAGCGCAAGTGATATATCAAAACAGCTGAAAACAAGAAAGATATTCAATAGCGTTGAACAGAAGAACTCGCAGGGGCGAGCTACATTCGCCGGCAGGCGGTTACAATTGCCTGCTTGAAGCGGTTACATTAAAAGACCGGTGAACTTAAATGCGTTCGCCGGCTTTTTATATTAAAATATATTATCTTATTTCATGGAGCCCGAAAACTAATAAACCGCTATCGGCCCGTGGGGGCCTTCAATAATCTCTATTTTTGTTTCAAAAATATCTGTCAGAAGTTCAGGTTGCATAATTTCATCTACTGTTCCGAAGGCGGCAATTCCTCCGTTTTTCATGGCGCAAATTCTGTCGGAATATTTTGCGGCAAAATTTATATCATGTAAAACCGTCAAAATTGTTCTTCCGAACTCATTGGCAACATGCCTTAAATATTCCATCATTTGAACAGAGCGGGCAACATCGAGGTTGTTAAGGGGCTCATCCAAAAGCACATATTCCGTTTCCTGGCATAAAACCATGGCTACATATGCCCTTTGTCTTTGCCCTCCGGATAATTCATCCAAATATCTGTTTTCCAACTCCCGCAAATCCAAAAAGTCGATGTATTTTGAAATAATCAGTTCATCTTCTTTCGTCAAGCGGCCTTTTGAATATGGAAAGCGCCCGAAGCCCGCAAGCTGCCTTACGGTGAGCCTTGTTACAAAATGGTTTTCCTGACGTAAAATAGTCAGGATTTTTGCCAAATCCTCTGATTTTGATTTGGAAACATCCATATTTGCCACATTAATTTGGCCTTCATCCATATGCAAAAGCCTGCCTATCATTAAAAGTGCAGTGGATTTCCCCGCTCCGTTCGGCCCTATTAACGAAGTTAGCCCGGCCTTTGGTATTTCAATACTTAAAGGCCCTATTTGAACTTCTTCCGTATATATTTTTTTAGCATTAAGAATATTTATCATAAGTTTCCCTTTCTGAGTATTACAGCCAAAAATGTTATTCCACCGAACATTTCAATAATAACAGAAACCACGCCCTGCGCCCTGAATATATGGTACATAACAAAATATGAACCCGTTATTATCAAAAATCCTATGGCCAGAGCCATTGGGAAAATATAACGGTGGTCATAAGTCGGCGCCACCTGATAAGTCAAGGTTGCAACCAAAAACCCGTAAAAAGTAAGCGGCCCAACCAATGCGGTTGATACTGACATTAAAACAGAAACCAGTATAAGCGCATATATTGTGTTTCTTTGATGATTAACACCCAAAGAAGTGCTTGGGCTTTTTCCTAAAGACAATACGTTCAGCTTTTTAGAATAAGCAAAAATAAGTATTGCCGCAGCTATTACAATGGGAATTGCAATAGGGAAATAATCCGCATTGGCATTGTTAACCGAGCCAAAGAGCCTTGACTGCAAAACATCAAACTCTGACGGAGCCAAGAGCCTTCTCATAAACGAGGATATGCTCCTTAAGCCCGTTCCCATAATTACACCGATTAAAAGCATAAGCTGCAAATTGCCGTATTTCCCGCTGAGCAGCCACCCATAAAGCAGCAAACACATAAGAACCATAACAATAACTTGAAACACGAAGGATTCTACTCCGCCGCTGAATTTTATAAACACATTTGCGCCGAAGAAAAATATTGTAGCTGTGTGTATCGTAGAATAAAGCGCCTCAAACCCTAAAAGAGAGGGCGTTATGATTCTGTTATTCGTAGCGGATTGGAAAGTGACCGTTGCAAGGCTTTGGCAAACGGCAGAAATAATCATTGCTGTGATTGCCACCATTCTTCTTCTGACAACGGGAATAAATGAAGGCGAGGTTACGGCAACGGGATTATTGTAAACCAAAAGCCCGTATGAAGCGAAAATTCCCAGCCCGATTAATGTTATCAGCAAAATCCAGTAACGATCCTTTTCTTTCTTAAAGCGAAAAGCTCCGGATGACCTACTTTTACTATGAAGGCCTAAGTCAGCTTCCTTTTTTTCGCTGTTATTGAATGAAATTTCGCTCATATTCGCCTCCTTTGCCTTAAAAGGATGATAATAAATGTAATAGACCCTGCGGTTCCCAGTATAAGAGAAACAGGAACTTCAAAAGGCATTATAATTGTTCTGGAAATTATATCGCAGGCAGTTATAACACCCATTCCCAATACGCATACCCAAGGCAAATTGCTCCTGAGGTCATCACCCCTGTACATGGAAACAATATTGGGCACAATCAATCCCAAAAACGGCAGATTCCCTATTACAGCCGCAACAATTCCAACCGCAAATGATATAAGGCCCGTGCCTAAAATAATAACCTTGTTATAATTTAATCCCAGGCTGGTGGCAATATCCTCACCTAAGCCGGCCAAAGTTAATCTATCTGCATAGATGAAAATAAAAAAAGTGATTATAATAATAAACCACAAATATTCATATCTGCCGATTTGAACAGGCGCAAAGGAGCCTACAAACCAAGTTTCAATATTTTGCGTCATTTGAAAAGCAAGGCCTATAAAGGTAGTAAATGCAGAAACAACCGCTCCAAGCATCATTCCTATAATGGGCACAATTAAAGACGAGCGAAGTTTAACCCGCCTTAAAAATAAAAAGAAAATCATAGTGCCTGCGAAAGAAAAAATAATTGCACCGGTCATTCTGAGAACCAGAGTTGGCGCGGGAAACACCAAATAGATGAAAATAAGCCCAAGGCCTGCCCATTCTATTGTGCCTGCCGTTGTAGGTTCAACAAGGCGGTTTTGCGTAATAAGCTGAGTAACCAGCCCTGACATACTCATAGCAGCGCCCGTAAGCATAAGAGCCGCGGTTCTGGGAACCCTGGTTATAAAAAACATAGCCCTGCCATCGGCCTGGCCCCTTATGTCATAAACTCCCGTAAACAGAGAGGCTACGCCTAAAGCGAAAACAGCGGCAATTGCCAGAATAAATGGCTTTGACCATATTTTATTCTTCTCGTACTTCTGGGGCTGAGAAATCTCAGCCCCTGTGGTTTTTTGTATTGTATTATCAGACATTTTTCTTAAACTCCTATCAAACTATTTAGCCAAGGCGTTTGCAAGGTCTTCAAACAGCTCCAAATAGGTTTGTATGGATTCATTCGTATATGTGTCATTAGGCGCAAAAACTATCTGATCACTTACAACCGCAGTTACATTTTGCAGCGCAGGTGAATTATTAATTACATCCATAGCAGGAACAGCTTCTGAAGCCGCAGATGTAGCCGCATCACGATCTAATACGAAAAGCCAGTCAGGATTGCTCTGTGCAATAGCCTCAACAGAAATATCATCGCCTTGATGGTCTGAGCTGGCGCCTTCAACCTCTAAAGGAGAAACCCAGCCGAAAATTTCATGCATAGGGCCCCAAACGCGGCCGGAGCGAGGAGCGGAGTAACCGATATTACCGCCTGATACTACAAGGCTTATAACTGTATCAGTTCCGTTGTATGCCGCTTTGGCCTTTTCAATCGCCGTATCAAAATCGGCAACTAATTTATCGGCTTCATCATTTTTATCAAAAATTTTACCTAAAGCAACTGTGGAATTTTTAAGTCCGTCTACTAAATTATCGCCGGGATGCTCCGCTTCAACAGAAACATCAAAGTTAAGGTTGATAACAGCTGCATCAGGCACTAATGCTTTTATATCTTCATAATAGCGGGCGAATCTTTGGCCTACAATAACAAGCTCAGGCTCTACAGCCGCTATTATTTCAAGATTAGGTTCGTTGTGAGAGCCTATGTCTTGGACAGATTCATCAGCCACGTAGGCTAAACCCGCAGGCATTACCGCTTTTGGAGCTGCGGCCAATTTAATGCCCCAATCTTCCAAGGTTTCAAAGGTTCTATTATCCAAGGCTACTACAACCGTTGGATTTACAGGTACCGTAACCGTTCCGTAAATATCTTCAATTTCAACTGTTGTTGGCGCTGCCGGAGCTACAGGTGAGGGTGCAGGAGCGGGAGCGGCCGGTGCCGGAGCTGTTGAAGCAGGTGCTACCGGTGCCGGTGCAGGGGCGGCAGCCGGGGCGCTTGAGCCTGCGCATCCTGCGGACATCAAAGCAAAAGCCGTTATAATTGCAATTAATTTAAGTGATTTTAATTTTTTCATATATATCCTCCTTTGAATATGTTCAATATACTAAGTGATTATTCTACTAATCCCTATGTTACTGTTTCTTTTTCTTCAAATATTATTATATTCTTGTAAGTCACCCTCCCTGTCACAGTTGCTTAACTCAGGCTCTTCTAAATGAAATCGAAAACAGAATACGTTTAGTTGCCTATAGCTAACTTATTGTTAAAAAATTCGAGTTAGCTTTCACTAACTCGATTACAGTCTACTATACTATTAATTTCTTGTCAACAGCTTTTCTCAATACTGTTGCCTACGAGCCGAATGGAGGGCTTATCTCTTTAAACTATAAATCCAACCCTCTTTATAAATAGCATATTTAGGCTTTGTATTTATTTATTCAATGCAGCAGCCTCCCGTAAAGTAAGATTTATTATAGTAAAGCAGTGTGGTCAGCTACTATATATCCAAAGGGGCGGAGCCGCTTACACAGGCACAATCCCTTTAGTCTGCCCTGCGCTGACGATAGTTGTTCTTTTGCGAGCATTGTAATAGGACTAAATCAGCGAAACTCTTGTGCTGCGGGGTTTTCTAATTAGCCCTGTTATAATATCAGCATGGAATGCCATTGATTTTGAATTAAAAAAGCCCCTAATTATTTTTCTAATAAAGTTAATTAGAAAAATATTAGAAAGCCCTTGTTTCGTATTTTTACAAAAAAATAGAGAAGCAGGGAAACCGCTGGTTTCCTATACTTCTCTTAAGCTGGGCTGGCAGGATTTGAACCTACGAATGCCAGGGCCAAAATGCGAAAAGCCGTGCTATAGTTAATTGTTTATAAATATTTTTAGAACTTTTCCTCTTAATTTGGCTTGACCCTAAATCTAATTTTATTCCATCAACATTAATTTTACACGATTTTCTATATTTTCAGCAGTTTGTATATCTGTTATTTCATCCTTTATAAATTTATCCAAAATATCAAAACAATCAATAAATGGATTAATACTATTTGTAAAAGCTGGTAAGTCGAAAACGCTAAGATAAGATTCGATCGTTTCTTCTATGACGGATTCTACTTCGGGCGTTAAAAATTCTGCTGTCAAATTATTTTCTGTTAAAAAATGATTATAGTAAAAGTATCTCACTAATTGCTCATTTGCCTCTTTATTTATGCTGGCCGGTTCTGTAAACATCATCCAATTTTCTACTAAACTATCTGGTGAAGAAAGAAATTTAATAAATTCCCAGGCAATCTCTTTATTTTTAGAATTTTCAGGGATTGCAAAGCATAGGAGAGGTGTAATTTCCATTTCACCACTTTCATTTACAATTAAAGTAAAATCACTGAATTTCAATGTTCCGGGTCCAAACTCAAGTTGGTTAAAAGGTTCTTCATTTGGCAAAAGGTACTGTTTGCTTGATTGTGTCATTTCCGTGAATATAAAGGTGTCAAAACCTTCATCACCCCTGTCAACGCCGGTACCGCCATTATAAGGTTTATCAGGATAACGATAGCTTTTAATACTATTTAACTGATCAATAAACTCATTGTTTACAAAATCGCAAGTCTTTGATTCAAAATCAATAAATTGATTTACGAAGCCCATATTTAAATAGTCGTAATTATAGTATATATAATATCCTTCTTTATCCTCTATACTTTCATATAAATCAAGTAGTTCTCCATAGTTTATTTGATCCATTGAAGATAGTAATGGGGTTGTATAATCTTTAAATTTATTATTTACACCTATATAGCCTGAAAAATAAAATGATGAAGGAAAAAAATAAAGATTTCCGTTCATTTCACATGATTCCAAAATATTTTCATAATAGTTATCCATATTAAAACTGTTATCTTCTTCTATAATTTTATTTAGGTCAGTGAAATAAGAAGAATTGCCATAAGCATATGATATTTCATTTGATATTTGTATTAAGTCGTCTGACACACCGGACATTATGGCTGTACCCACCTGGGGTTCATATTGAAGCATTTGTTCACTATAGCTATTCCACACAATTTTCACACCGGGATGCAACTGTTCAAATTTATTGATTTTATCCTGGAAACCGTTTAACCAAGAAATAGAAGATATTGTTAAAATTGTTTCATCTTCAGTATTTTCTATTGATATTTCATTTTCACTGTTTTGATTATTTACAGATAAATCATTGATTGTACTACAAGCAAATAATGAAAAAGCGACTACAATTAACGCTGAAAGCACTTTGAATTTATTCATACAAATACTCCCCCTTAAAATAGAGAGCTACAATGATGTCACTGTACTTCTCTGTTTATTTTAAATATTACCTGAAACTGCCAATGCCTGATGACATTTTAGCATATGGAGCCTCGTTCAGGCAATGTCCAATTATATTCCTTCATAATTTATAAAGAAGAGACCTTCATAAGAAATATTCAAGACCAGGACAATATTGAGTACCGAGCGGTTATGGACGTAATCGATCGATATTTGCTTACAAGCAACAGTGTTTATATTGTACAAATATACAAATTTCAAAAACCTATGCAGAAGATAAAACCATTATCACAATCCTTCCCGCAAACTCAGTTATAACAAAATAATGGGGGAGGGTATAAATGAGATTGTACAACAATAGCCTCGCCACTAAGCTGATTCAAACTTTGCTGAACTACGGCAATCTTCCATACAGATCTCTGAAAATTATGCTCTACAATTACGAATCCTTGAAGGCTTCCGCGCAAAAGCTGATTAGGGCAAAATCATCCTAAATTTAATAATTAATTTTTCTGTTAGATATTTTGTTAGACAAAGCCATTTTTACAAAAAAATACCGACACCTCAAAGTCTACTAAACCTTGAAATATCAGTATTTTTTAAGAGCTGGGCTGGCAGGATTCGAGCCTACGAATGCCAGAGTCAAAGTCGACTTTTTGCTTTGCCATCTAGCACCATTAAATAGATTTTAACGTATTCTAAATCCCTTCTAAACCCTTGTAAAACAAGCGGTTCGATCAATTATTCCACCTAAAATGCTTTGGACACTATATAATTAGCGGGTTGTGTGAATTTTGGAATTTTCTCCGATTTCGAGAAGAATTCATTAGCTTTTCATTAGTTTATAACCCCAAAAACTCTAGTGCCCACCGATTTGTACAAAATTATCACTATTTCGATATAGTCAAACACGTTTTCCTCTTAATATCTCAGTTTATAGGTTAATAAGGGGGAAATATCGCGAAAATTTGTTTTTTCACTTTTTCTCATCCTCCTATTAACTGCATTCGATTAAGGAGGAAACTCATATGAACACACGAATAATATCCGCATGTATAGCTAAGGGTGGTGTTGGCAAATCATCAACCGCGCTTAATCTTGGTTCCGCATTATCAAAAGAAGGCAAAAAAGTTTTACTTATAGATAGCGACCCGCAGGTAGGAAATATGACTTTGGCATTGGGACAATCACCAAACACACTTAAATACACTCTCGCCAATATAATTCTGCATTTTTTAGATACTGGTGAAGTTGCCGGCTTTGATGAAACTATTATCCCCATTTCAGACAATATGCACTTAACACCTGCTAATCCCCGCTTGGCAACAATTCAGGACAGGCTCATTTTTGAGAGAAATTCCGGTAACATTTTCGAGGATAATAATAAAGTTGCAAGTCATGATGTGTTGAAAACTATTCTATCCGAAATATCTGATAATTATGATTATATTATCATAGACTGCCCTCCAAGCATTTCTATGCTTACTATTAGTGCCTTAGTTGCTTCAAATAGTGTAATTATGCCAGTTGAACCGCATTATGACTGCTATGAAGCATTAGGCCAGATAATGGATATAATAAAAAGGATACGTTCTGGCTGGAACAAAAATCTTTGTATTGAAGGTATCCTAATAACTAAGAATCAGAAAATAACTACTATATGCAACGAAATTATTGATGTTGTTAATGAGGGCTACGATAAGAAAATCCATATATTTTCGGAAAATATTCCTTTATGTATAAAGGTTGCTGATTCAGCCGGAGCAGGAATGAATACCCTAGACTATTCTCCTACTTGCGAAGCATCAAAAGCATATGTTGCTTTAGCTAGGGAGGTAATGGCAAATGGCTAAAAGTAGCAGTATTTTAAAAAGCCGATTTGAAAACACAGCTGATGTCATTGAGGAAAGCTATGATGGAATGTTTTCAAATCCTCAGTATAGGGAAGGCGAAATTGTTGAGCTAAACATATCCAATTTGAAGCCTTACCCCAAAGATCCGTTTAAACCCTATACGGAAAATAAACTCGACGAGCTATCCAAGAGTATTGAAAAAATCGGAATGCTAAATGCTATTATTGTACGGCCAATTTCAGACAGCGGTTATGAAATTCTTGCAGGAAAGAATCGCACAAATGCAACGGCTCAAAATGGCGGCAAAAAATCCACGCTATTATTAAAGATGTAGATGATGATACAGCCATAATGATTTTGACCGATAGCAATCTCAAAAACAGAGAGGAATTGCTGCCCTCTGAAAAAGGCTGGGCATATAGAATGCAAATGGAGGCTATAAAAAGGCAAGGCAATCGTTCCGATTTAAGCAAATCATTGACCGGTGCGCACGATGCGCACAAGTTGAAAAGTAGAGACATTGTGGCAGAGAATAATAGCGAGAATCGCTAAGGCTGTTTGTAACTCTATCCTCCGATAGCTTTTGTCAAGGAGGTTTGTCTAATTTTTAAAAAATTGCTTAATATAGTAATTCTATTTAATTTTTTTATCTGACAACGCAACAAGGCGGCTTGAATGCAAAGTTCAGGCCGCCTTGTTGTTCGCATAATTTGCGTGGTTTGTTTTATTTCCTACTGTAAAGCGTTTTCTATGTCCTGTTAGATACTCCAAAACGCAAGTAGCTTATAATTGTTAATAGGTGAGGAATAGTCTAATATAACCCAGATATCTATCTGCCGAACATTATGCCTCAACGGCTTTAACTTTCTTTTCATGCCAAAAGAGAATGGCAATAGAAACCACGATATAAACGGCACATATAACGATTTTATTTACTGTATTGTCGATTATTGGCAAAGAACCTTGAAGCGAATTGATGGCGCAGTGGAACAATACACACATCCACACACTTCCAGTAACGCGCCGTACCACAGCTAATGCAAACGAAAGTCCTACCACCGAGACGAAAAATAGACCAAAGTTTATCTCGGCTTGTCCTGTGCCTGCTACAAACCACAGCGGCAAATGCCATAATGTCCAAAAGACTGCTGTAATTATTGTTGCCGGAATAACATGTATTTTATTTTCAAGCCCCGGCTGCATTATGCCGCGCCAACCAAGTTCCTCAGATCCTCCTCCAAAAAAGAAAAGCGGGATAAGAATTATTGAGAGATATAGAGGCATATGCCCCGAAAATCCCATGCTTTCAAGTGCTGGCACTGGTTCGGTACTAAGCCCGCCAATCATGGCAGGTGTGATGAAATTAAGTGCCACCATTGCAACAACAAATAGATAGTATAGCGGCTTTTGCTTAAAGGTAAATACGCTTTTAAGATATTCTTTAAATGTATAACCGGGATTGGCGCGCCTTAAAGACAGATATGCAAAAATGGCCGGGGAATTTCCACCGATTACGTGTAAAAGCGTAAACCACATGCTGCCCGGAGCTAACATGCCCATTTGCTGACCTATGATGATAATTCCCCATAGCACATAAGAAAGCAAAAATGTTCCTAAAGTAAAGTATAAAACAGAGGGATTCTTTCTCATTATTTTTTCTCCTATAATTTTAAGTGCTAATTTGTTCACGCTGCAAATTGTTATCTATATCCTGTTAGATACTCCAAAATGTAAGCAGATTATAATTGATTAGTAAAAATATAAACAGAGCAGTGCTGACAATTGAAATGATATTTATAACTTTATCCTTCTTGGGATATCCTTTATCGGGCAATTTGCGTGCCATAAATATAGCAGCAACAGCCATACCAAGTGCCAAAAGCAGATTAATTATCAGATGTATCCGGTAGCTACTGATGGGTGCTGAAAAGTCTGACATAATTCGGATAATAGCTATAACTACATTTGCGCCGACAAGCAAACCAAAGGATGGCAGAACTATTCCCGCTTTGCCCAGCGGTACATTTTTCCGCTTCCGGGCAATAATTCTTGCAATTATCCCATAAATAAGGCTCAAAACAAAAAATACCATACAGAAGATAAAGATGCTTCGGTTCATTGCGACATTTTTATGAAGGGGAAGACTTGTATAGTCAACAATATTACCTGTACGGACAATTTGAACTTTCCCAAAATCATCTGTAATAAATTGCAGATATGCCATAGACAAACCCATAGTATCAAATATTGTCGGGGTGGATTCTGTCCGTTCAAATACAAACGGCTCTATTTCAGCAAAGCGCACAGGAACCTGATTCGGCATGTCAGCAAAGCGCACTTCAATTTCACCATTTTGCAGGTCCTTCACAACAAGACCGTCCGGCATTAAGTAAACAATTGACAAAAAGGTGCTTTTTATGGTACGGGCAGAAGCGTAT
>JGI994J12354_10000598_pt1 | contig 35876 bp, 34 predicted proteins | sample IntmicLarv3ML3BL_FD_12354 | JGI IMG/M metagenome (IMG submission 12354) | reverse complement strand
CGTCTGCGGCTCGGAATCGAAAATCATGGGCAACGCAATAATGGCAGCAAGCGTAATAGTGACCGCCCCTACCAAGCGCCTTCTTGCCCGCTTTTTTTCCGGGAGAATCGGATCATCCGTACCGGATGGTTTTCCGGTTTTTTTTCTGTCGGCCTTGTCCGGCACAAGACCACCACCGGCATAAGATGAATCCTTGTCTGCTGCTTCGGGCCTATGTCGGCGAAAGAAGGAAAACCAGCTCATGTCATCCGTTTATGATATTAATGAATCAGAGTGCGCAATCCGGGTCACTCCTGTCACAATCCAGAATGATCCGAATGCGATTATTCTATCATTTTTCCCGGCATTGATCTTCGCGGCATCCAGTGCCTCCGCCGCTGTTTCAAAAAGCCGTATGCGATCCGGCATGACGCCAGCGGCGATCAGTTTTTCTTTCAGCATTTCCGTACTTGCCGCCCGGGACAGAGGCAATCCTGTGAGATACCAGAAATCGACCGTCTCTTTCATCGGCACAATGACACCTTCAATGTCCTTGTCTGACATGGCACCAAAGACCGCAAAGGTCGTATGGAATTCGCCCATACTGCGAAGATTTTCGGCCAAAACGATTGCCGCATGGGGATTGTGGGCAGCATCCAGAATAACCAGCGGTTCATTCTGGAGCCGCTGAAAACGACCGGGCAAATACACCTGCGACAAGCCGGCACGAACGGCTTTTTCATCAAACGGCAGGACATCCCGCATAGCTTCAAGAACCATCAGTGCATTGCTCGCATTTTTCACCTGATTTTTGCCGTGTAGCGCAGGCGGGTCCAGATTGTCAAACCGCAGAGTAGGGCCAATATAGCTCCATCTGTCATCCTGGCAGACCGAATTGTAGTCACGGCCAAGCACACGAAGATCTGAACCTGTCTCATCGGCATACGCCACCAGTGAGTGAGGTGGATCATAATCACCGTAAACAGCCATTTTTCCCTGACGGAAAATGCCCGCTTTTTCATATCCGATTAGTTCACGTGTATGCCCCAGATAATCCACATGATCAATATCCACGTTCGTGACAACAGCAACCTGCGCGTCAATGAGATTGACCGCGTCCAAGCGACCACCAAGCCCGACTTCCAGAATAACAACATCCAGACTGCCTTCGGCCAGTATCTGCATGATGGTCAGTGTGGTGAACTCGAAAAAGGTCAGCGGGATATCCCCGCGAGCCATTTCCACTTTTTTGAAATAACGAACGATGATTTCTTCAGAAACCACCTGACCGTCTATTTTCACCCGTTCGGCAAAATCATGAATATGGGGAGAACTGTACAGGCCAACACGATATCCGGCTTTCTGCCAGATTGCCTGCATCATGCTGCAGGTCGATCCTTTTCCGTTGGTTCCACCCACCGTAATGACAGGACAGTCAAAGCGGATACCAAGCCGCTCCTTGACCACCCGGACACGTTCCAACCCCATTTCAATGTTTTTGGGGTGAAGCTGCTCAATACTGGCTAGCCATTCTGCTAGGGTGTCGGCATGGGCAGAATTCACGAACATCCTTTCAGGCAGATGAATACCATGCTGTCTCGGTCATCAGCACGAATATCCCTTCCACCGGACAGAGCCGCCCCAAAGGAACGCATGAAGGAAAAAAAAACGCCTGACATGACCAGTGCAAAAAGGAAATCAGGATACCGCTTCTACTGGCTGATTCTGCAAGATCGCCAGCAGGTGCGCCAGTTTTTCGCGCATCTCACGTCGGTCCACAATCCGATCAACGGCACCTTTTTGTAACAGGAACTCTGCCCGCTGGAAACCTTCCGGCAGTTTTTCGCGAACGGTATTTTCAATCACGCGCGGACCGGCAAAACCAATCAATGCCTTTGGCTCGGCAATAACAATATCGCCCACAAAGGCAAAAGAAGCAGACACTCCTCCCATAGTCGGGTCTGTCAGAATAGAAACGTAAGGCAGCCCTTTTTCTGCCAGTCTTGTCAGAATCGCATTGGTTTTGGCCATCTGCATGAGAGAAAGAAGCCCCTCCTGCATGCGGGCACCACCACTAGCTGTAATACAGATAAAGGGTACGCGCTGCTCAATCGCTGTCTGCACACCTCTGACAAAGCGTTCGCCCACAACCGAACCCATTGAACCACCCATGAATTCAAATTCGAAACAGGCAATGACAACCGGCATAGTCCTGATAGCCCCCCCCAGCACAATCAGAGCATCGGTTTCACCTGTTGCTTCAAGTGCTGATTTCAGTCGATCAGGATATTTTTTACTGTCCTTGAATTTGAGGGCATCAAAAGGCAGGGCATTCTGCCCGATTTCATACCGTCCTTCCACATCCAGGAGGGCATCCAGCCTTTCCCGTGCACGAATCCGCATGTGATGACTGCATTTCGGACAAACATGGGTATTTGTTTCAAGATCCGTCCGATACAAAACGGTTTCACATGAAGGACATTTGACCCACAAACCCTCTGGCACAGTCTTGCGACCACTGGTCGCTTGCGGCTGAATACGCGGTGGAAGCAGTTTGTCTAACCAACTCATAAAAAACTCCTGATAAACCCGCTGCACCAGACAACAGACGGAACAGCGGGTTTGTATATCAATGATTTCTGCCCGGTGAACACATGACTAAATTAAACCGGACAAGTCATCCCTGGCAGAATCATACTGTTTTGGCGTCATTTCGCCAACTGGCATTTATCCATCCAGTGCTCTCCTGATATCCAACATGAACGCCTCCAGATCAGCTTCCTTTTTATTTTTTTCAGCATTTTCAATAACTTGTATCAATCTGCTGCCAATAACAACGCCATCGGACAGCAAACCAATCGCCTGCGCTGTCCTGCCATCACGAATGCCAAACCCCACGCAAACCGGAACAGCAACATGTTTCCTGATTGAAGGAATAACCGCTTTGACTTCATCCGGATTCAGGCTGGCAGCGCCAGTAACGCCTTTTAATGAAACATAATAGACATAGCCACTGGCGATTTTACCGATTTTCTCCATACGGATCTCTGTTGACGTTGGTGCCAGCAGGAAAATGGTATCCATTTCATGTGCCTTCATCAGTGCAGCAAAACGTTCACTCTCTTCCGGCGGATAATCTACAATCAGAACCCCATCCACACCGGCTTCATGCGCTTTTCTGACAAAGGTTTCCTGCCCTATCCTCTCTACCGGATTAGCATATCCCATCAGAACGACGGGCGTAACAGGGTCATCCTGACGGAACTCCCGCACAAAACGGAAGACATCCGACAGACCGATGCCGTTTTTCAGTGCTCCCTCAGATGCACGCTGAACCACCGGACCATCTGCCATTGGATCGGAAAAAGGCACACCAAGTTCAATAATATCGGCACCGCCTCTTACAAGCGCATGCATCAGCGAAACGGTAGCATTTGCTTCAGGATAACCGGCAGTGATATAGGGAATAAGAGCCTTTCTGTTTTTGTCTTTCAGGGCTGTAAATGTATTTTGTATGCGTGACATAATGAATCCTTTCTTTTTATTCAGAATCTGGTGATTTTCATTAAGCGAAATCACCACTGGATTCCTGCACGCTGGGCAACCGTATGCATATCCTTATCTCCCCTGCCCGACAGACAAACCAGAATCGTCTCTTCGCGCGGCAATGCGGGTGCCATTCTGACGACATACGCCAGAGCATGACTGGACTCCAGTGCCGGAATAATGCCTTCAATCCGGCAACAGTCATGAAATGCCATCAATGCCTCTTCATCTGTTGCAGAAACATACTGCGCCCGACCACTGTCCTTTAGCCAAGCATGCTCAGGGCCAACACCCGGATAATCCAGACCAGCAGAAACAGAGTGTGCCTCAATAATCTGGCCATCAGTGTCCTGCAGAAGATAAGTCCGGTTACCATGTAAAACGCCAGGCTGACCAACTGCCAGCGGTGCGGCGTGCCTGCCGGTTTCAATACCCTCTCCAGCTGCTTCCACACCAATCAGGCTGACCTCAGGATGGTCAATGTAGGGATAAAAAATGCCCATAGCATTGGAACCGCCACCAACACAGGCAACGACATGATCTGGCTGCTGTCCTGTCAGTTCCGGCATCTGGAAAAGACACTCTTCCCCGATCACGCTCTGAAAATCCCGAACCAGCATGGGATAGGGATGCGGACCGGCAACGGTGCCAATGATATAAAAAGTGGTTTCCACATTGGTAACCCAGTCACGCATGGCTTCGTTCAGGGCATCCTTCAACGTCTTCGAACCGGATTCGACCGGCACGACACTGGCCCCCAGCAGCTTCATCCGGTAGACATTCTGCGCCTGCCGTTTGACATCCTCACTCCCCATGTAAACAACACACTCCAGACCGAAACGGGCACAGATGGTCGCTGTTGCCACCCCATGCTGCCCAGCCCCTGTTTCGGCAATGATCCGTTTTTTACCCATGTACTTTGCTATCAGTGCCTGACCGATGACATTGTTAATCTTGTGTGCCCCGGTATGGTTCAGATCTTCGCGTTTCAAATAAATCTGCGCCCCGCCCAGCATTTCAGACCAGCGCGCGGCATGATAGATCGGAGACGGGCGGCCGACATAATGCTTCAGTTCATGTCTGAATTCGGCCAGGAAGGCGGGATCATTTTTGAAACGCTCATAGGCACTGGCAAGCTCATCCAGCGCATGAATCAGGGTTTCTGACACAAAAATACCACCGTAGATACCGAAATGACCATTGGCATCCGGCAGGGTATAGGCAGCACTACGAGGCAGCACACGGCTGTCAGGCGTACTCATTCTGTTTTTCATGGTTTTCTCTCATTGTCTGGCTTTTGCTTTCCGAAGGGAAAGCCTTTTGCCGGCGTGTGCAGTTTTGTCAGGAAACCTGATCTGCCGCACGAACCGCGTCGATAAAGGCGCGGATTTTCCCGGCATCCTTGATGCCCCGGCTGCTTTCAACGCCACTGCTGACATCGACAGCCCAAGGCCGCACGCGTTTAATGGCACCAGCTACATTTTGTTCGCTCAAGCCACCACTCAAAACGACCTGATGCGCGATTTCTTTTGACACGAGAGACCAATTGAATACCTTTCCTGTGCCGCCGTAGGCTTCTGAATGGGAATCCAACAGCAAGCCGGTAAAACGGGATGTGGCAGCACGATATGTCTGTTCGTATTGTACCAAATCCTGTGGTTTTGTATCCGGTTTGACACGAAAAGCACGGATAAAGGGCAGACTGGCTGCCTGCGCCATTTCAGCGCAGAACATGACCGATTCATCCCCGTGAAACTGCAGCAGGGAAATGCCGGCGTGTGCTGCCGTTTTCAGCACCTCATCTTTTGACGCATTCACGAAGAGTCCCACTGTCGTAACAAAGGGAGGAACAGCCGCAATCAGCTCCCGGGCGGTATCCGGCGAGACATGGCGCGGGCTTTCCGGATAAAAAACAAAACCCAGTGCATCAGCACCTGCCGCCACTGCAGCCTCCACATCGGCCTTTCGTGTCAGCCCACAAATCTTGATCCGGGGATGTTGTGTCATTTAAAAAAATCCATTTTCACACTATTGGCAGATACTCACCGGTTTCCTGAGGCAAGTTCCACTTTCTATCATAGATCACTCTAGCCAGATATAGACCATCCGGCATGAAAGTCGGCGCCGCCTTTTTCCTGTCTCTCCCAAACAAAAGTGTATGAAACCATTGTGGCTCATAATCGCCTTTGCCCACGTAAACAAGGGAGCCGACAATATTGCGAACCATATGATGCAAAAAAGCACTCGCTTCAAAGGTGAAGATAAACATGTCGCCACGTTGCTCGATATCGATATGTCTCATGGTCTTTACAGGGGAAATAGCCTGACATTCTGCTGCACGAAAAGCGGAAAAATCATGCTCACCCAGCAGATAACGCGCCGCAGCCTTCATTGGTTCCAGAGAAAGGGGCCGAAAGACCCATCCGGCCCGGTTTCTCAGCAGGGGAGAACGGATAGGATTGTTATACAACACATAACGATATCGACGTGCAATTGCGCTGGCACGGGCATGAAAACCATCAGGCCCTGAAGGCACTTCACAGGCCCACCGTACGGCAATGGAGCCATCCATGAAAGAGTTGACGCCTCTCACCCAGGAGAACGGATCACGATCAATCTCCGTATCCAAATGCACCACCTGCTCCAGTGCATGAACTCCTGCATCTGTTCTTCCCGCACAGGAGGTGGAAATAGTCGTGCGCGTAAACTGATACAGCGCATTTTCCAATTGGTTCTGGATAGTGTGTCCATCCGGCTGCTTTTGCCAACCACGCCACTGGCTGCCATCATACTCAATGCCAAGCGCCATTCGCTTCATTTTTTTTCTGCCAATCCGGAAACAAAAAATCGGGCATGGTAGCACCTTACATACCCGACCATATCAGAAAGTATCAAAGATACTGTATCAACTGCTGCGCTTTATCAATCTGCCCTGGCGTTCCCCTCTCGAGAACCTCCTCAAGCAGTTCGCGTGCGCCTTCCCCGTCTTTCATATCCAGATAAGCCTGCGCCAATTCCAGTTTTGCCGCCATTTCGGCATTATAGGGCTCGGGTTTTTCTGCCTCTGCCAAAGGCACCGCCACATCTGGCAACACATCTTCTTCATCGGCAACATCCGCCAGATTGATGTCTGACAGGTCAAGTTCCAGTGGGGCTGGCTCATCCTCCGACTCTTCATCCAGTTCTTCTTCTGACTCAATGATGAGTGCGGCTTCCTCTGCCACATCATCATTTGGCTCATCAGACACTACTGCATCATCAATGTCTGCCCCTTTTCGCACGAAAACTGGTTCTTCAAAAACCATGTTTTTCTCTTCCTGCTCAGGAACAACATCCTCCGGCTCCACTTCCATTTCTTCAGATTCCGACTCGATTTCCTCAGGTTCGGAAACAAAATCCTCACGCACATCTTCGTCTTCATATCGGGAACGAGAGGCATCATTCCGGCCCTCATCCTCCTCTTCATCATCAATGAAGTCCTGACCAGTAAGGTTTTCAAGGAAATCGCGACCTGAAATAATATTCGGATTGACGTCCTCTTCTTCCTCATCCTCCGCCGCCTCACCTTTCTGTGGTCCAGCAGACGAAGCCGGAGCAGGGGCCAATGCGGGCTTTTTGTTACGCATCAGCAAAACCAAGACAATCAGAAAAAGGACTACCAGCGAAACACCAATGGCAACGTACCAGATGGCATTTCCAAAGAAGCCGGACCGTTTCTTCGTATCCGCCTCCTCTTCATCCTCATCGTCGCTTTCATCCTCATCATCAGCCTTTTGGGAAGCATCCGTCTTTTTGTCTTCCTCAACAGCGGAATCCGCACCCTCTTTCTTTTCCTCTGTGACCGCTTCTTTATCCGAAGACGATGTCTTTTCTCCCGCGGCCTGAGGGGTATCCGCATCCGTCTTTTCTGGTTCTTCCGCCTTTGGCTGTGTCTCTTGTGGCTTTGCTGCTTCAGGTTGTGATTCGGATGTCACCGCATCTGCTGGCTTGGTGAGTGCATTGCCGTTTTTGCTGACGATGTCGAGCAGACTTCTCAATTCGCTGACATTTTTTTCCAGTTCGGTAATTCTGCGATTGGCATCTTCAATCGCCCTGTTCATCGCATTTTTTTCCTCGGCCGTCATGCCGGTTGATGCAGCATCCGGGCGGGCTTTGGAAAGTTCCAGACGATCTGGCATTTTGCTGACAGGCGATGGATTCTCTTTGATACTGGCGGATATCCTACCCTCTGCTACCACTCCCGTTTTGGCTGTGGGACGCGCTGCCGATTTCTGGACCATACTGGCAAGGCGATGGCTGTATGCACGGAAATTGGCCGCATGCAATCGGACTGTCCGGCTAGCGCTTGGTCGGGAAATGTCATTTATCTCTGCCATCGGTGGAACCGAAAGGACGGTTCCCTCTTTGAGCAGATTCATGTTTTTGTTAAGAAAGGCTTCCGGATTATGCCGATAAAGAGCAACCAGTATCTGCTCAAGCGAAACATCACGAATACCGAGGCGACCAGCAATTTTCGATAGACTGTCTCCCCGTGAAACCACGTATGATGCCCGACTGTCTGACTGTGCCTCTTTTTCTTGAAGGACCGAGGATGGTCGAACCGCCGTGACAGGAAACACCTTGGATGACAGCTTCCCAGCGCGCTGCTGCCGCGAGAGCCTTTGCATGGAAGCGGCTGAAGAAAGTGGTGCCGAACGCAGGTTGGTCCATTCTGCCGGATCAAGCATGATCACATACTCACGCCCTTTTTGTTCACTATCGGTAGAAAGTGCGAGCAAAATGCCGATATAAGGCTCGTTTACCGGCTGCGTACTGCGAATGCTGACAAAATAGCGGCCTCCCTCCTTTTCAACGGAAATGTTCAGTGACTGCAAAAGTGAGGTGTAATCGATACCGGACTGCTTATAGGCGTCGCTAGGAACCAGCTTGGCAACCAGGGCGCCCGCCTCTTCCGGTGTAACAGACATAAGTTCGATTTCAACCCGTAATGGCTGCCCAAGCGAAGAAAGAACAATCAAGCGACCGGGACTAGCGGCATGGGAAAAGGAAACGGCAACAGAAAAAATAAGGAAAAGAAGAGCCTTGAGAGCAGAAATCACAAATCTGTAGTGCTGTTCTATAGGCATTTGCTGACGGGTTACTTGCTGTATTGATCCGGGTTTTTCGCGAAATTATCCTGTGCTGACAGTAAGCAGTTTCCTGACGATATCATCAGGAAAGAGGGTATGCAAGCGCTCTGTCTCCAATGAACAACATGCCACGCCATTTTCCGTTTTCAGGATTATCGCTGGATGTATTTTACCACCCGGCAGCCCGGTGACAATATTTTATTACTGTTCTTCCGCTACTCCAAAATAATGCGCAGCATGCGCCTCAGCGGTTCTGCGGCCCCCCACAAAAGCTGGTCGCCTACGGTAAAGGCGGAAAGAAAAGAATCGCCCATCTCCATCTTGCGCAGCCGTCCCACAGGAATCTCCAGTCGCCCGGTTACCGCAGCGGGGGTAAGTTCACGCATCGATGCCTCACGATTGTTGGGAACAACCTTTACCCACTGGTTATAACCAGCAATGATGTCATTGATTTCGTCAAGGGGAACATCCTTTTTCAGCTTGATCGTCAATGCTTGGGAATGGCAGCGCATGGCACCAATACGAACACAAAGACCATCAACCGGGATGATATCCGCCTGACTGGTGCGACCAAGAATCTTGTTTGTCTCTGCCTTGCCCTTCCACTCTTCACGAGACATGCCGTTACCCAGATCGGTATCGATCCAGGGAATCAGGTTGCCGCCCAAAGGCACACCACCAAAATGACGGGTTTCCTCCTCGGTCATACCCTGCTGTTTTTGCAGGACGAGGCGGTCAATATCAAGAATGGCGGATGCCGGATCATTCAGGCTGGCAGATACTTCGGCGTGAATCAGCCCGAATTGAGCAAGCAGCTCACGCATATGCTGCGCACCACCGCCGGATGCCGCCTGATAAGTCATGGTGGACATCCACTCAACCAGATCCTGCTCAAAAAGGCCGCCAAGCCCCATCAACATGCAGGAAACTGTACAGTTGCCGCCGACAAAATTTTTGATGCCGGCGGCTAAGCCATCCTTGATGACATTGGCATTGACTGGGTCAAGCACAATAATCGAATCCTCATTCATGCGCAGTCTGGAAGCGGCATCAATCCAGTAACCATTCCATCCTGCTGCACGCAGCTTGGGATAAACCTCACCGGTATAGTTCCCTCCCTGACAGGTGATGATGATTTCGCATTTTTTCAGCGAATCGATATCAAAAGCGTCTTTCAACAACGTTTCGTTTCTGGCATAAGCCGGGGCTTTTCCACCAACACTGGATGTTGTAAAAAATACTGGTTCAATGTGAGCAAAGTCATTTTCTTCCTGCATACGCTGCATCAGAACCGACCCCACCATTCCGCGCCAGCCAACGAGACCTACCAGTTTCATGTTAGTTACCTGATTAAAAGACGGTTTCAATATATCAGAGTGCCGCAACCACCGCGTCACCCATTTCGCTTGTACTTGCCAGCTTCATGCCCGGCTCGTGGATGTCTGCTGTCCGTATTCCCTGTTTCAACACTCGTTGCACGGCAGCTTCCACGCGATCAGCCTGTTCAGCACGGTTCAATGAATAGCGCAACATCATGGCTGCAGACAGAATGGTGGCCAGCGGATTAGCAATGCCTTTTCCGGCAATATCCGGTGCGGAACCATGAGAAGGCTCATACAATCCCTTGTTGTTTGCATCAAGCGATGCAGATGGCAGCATACCGATGGATCCGGTCAGCATGGCGGCAGCATCTGACAGAATGTCACCAAACATGTTGCCAGTCACAACCACGTCAAATTTCTTGGGAGCGCGAACCAGTTGCATGGCGGCATTATCGACATACATGTGATCCAGCGAAACTTCCGGATACTCCCTGTGCACATCAATGACAATTTCACGCCAAAACTGGGAAGTTTCCAGCACATTAGCCTTATCCACACTCGTTAAGCATTTGTCGCGCTTCATGGCCGTCTGAAAGGCGACATGAGCAATACGCCGGATTTCCGTCTCGGCGTAGCGCATGGTATCAAAGCCTTCTCTTTCCCCCTTGAAAGCACCATCAGGCGCAGTACGCACACCGCGCGGCTGTCCGAAGTAAATATCGCCGGTCAGCTCACGAACAATCATCAGATTGAGTCCGGAAACGATGTCAAATTTGAGTGTCGAGGCTCCGGCAAGCTGCGGATACAGAATGGCCGGCCTCAGATTGGCAAACAGCCTGAGATTGCTGCGCAACCCCAAGATCGCCTGCTCTGGACGAAGATGACGCTCTAGGTCATCATACTGAAAATCACCCACCGCACCAAACAGAATTGCATCCGCTTCTTTTGCCAGCCGGAGAGTTCCTTCCGGTAACGGATGACCATGTGCGGCATAACCGGCCCCACCGACATTTGCGCTTTCCATCTCAAACTTTTCGTCCAGCGCATTCAATACACGAACCGCCTGCTCAACGATTTCCGGGCCAATGCCATCACCCGGCAGAATTGCAATTTTCACTTCGTCCTCACTTTTTCTTTTCTAGGCAAAAGCCTGCTTAAATGGTGTTAGCCAGCCAAGGCTGATCCTGTATCCGGCGTTTTTCAAAATCTCGTATTTCTTCTGCATGACGCAATGTCAGCCCGATATCATCCAGACCGTTCAGAAGACAGTATTTTCTGAAAGGGTCAACCACAAACGGATAGCGGATACTGCCGCTATCGTTGGTAACCACCTGATTTTCCAGGTCCACTGTCAAACGGTATCCTGGCTCGGATTCAATCTCCGCAAAAAGGGCAGCGACCTGCTCTTCTGTCAGAATCACTGGCAAAAGACCGTTTTTAAAGCTGTTGTTAAAAAAGATGTCGGCAAAACTGGAAGAAATGATCGCCCTGAAACCGTACTGCTGCAATGCCCAGGGTGCGTGTTCCCGGGAAGAACCGCAACCGAAATTTTCCCGCGCTATAAGGATAGTTCCCCCCTGATAGCGCGGCTGGTTCAGCACAAAATCCGGGTTAAGCTGGCGTTTGGAATTGTCCATGCCGGGTTCGCCATAATCCAAGTAACGCCATTCATCAAAGAGATTGGGACCGAATCCGGTCCGCTGGATGGATTTCAGAAACTGCTTTGGGATAATGGCATCCGTATCGACATTAACGCGATCAAGCGGAACAACCAGTCCCTGATGTGTTGTAAACTTTTCCATAATTTCCGGTACTCTTGGGTATTGTTTTTCTTTTTTAACCGGTTATTTTGCAGCCTTCTCAACCGCCTGCCCGCCTTTTTGAATGTCCTTGCCAACACCCTGCATGGTATTGCAACCCGCCAGAAAAACAACGGCGGCCATCAGCACAAAAAGTTTTTTCATTTTCGTCCTCCTTCTTACAATTGACGCACATCGACAAAATGACCGGCAATTCCGGCTGCGGCTGCCATGGCAGGCGATACCAGATGGGTTCGTCCGCCCGGCCCTTGTCGACCTTCAAAATTACGGTTTGATGTTGACGCACAACGCTCGCCCGGAGAAAGCCTGTCATCGTTCATGGCTAGGCACATGGAACAACCGGGTTCCCGCCATTCAAAACCTGCTTCAATAAAAATCCGGTCCAGCCCCTCTTCTTCCGCCTGTTTTTTCACCAACCCTGAGCCAGGTACAACCAGTGCCAAGCTGACATTGGCCGCCCGTTTTCTGCCACGCACAACCTCCGCCGCCTCCCGCAGGTCTTCAATGCGGGAATTGGTGCATGAGCCAATGAAAACCTTGTCAATGGTGATCTCAGCGATTGGCTGGTTGGGTTCAATTCCCATATACTTCAGTGCTTTTTCCATGGCATCCCGCTTGACAGCATCGGATTCCTTGGCCGGGTCAGGCACACGGTCCACAACAGACACCACCATTTCAGGAGAAGTCCCCCATGTCACCTGTGGCTGTATCTGCGTCGCATCAAGCTTCACAACAGTGTCAAAATTCGCGCCCGGATCAGAACACAGATCACGCCACCGGGAAACCGCACGATCCCAATCCTCTTTTTTCGGTGAGAAAGGACGGCCTTTGACATAATTGATGGTTGTGTCATCCACCGCCACCATACCAACCCGCGCTCCAGCCTCGATGGCCATGTTGCAGATGGTCATGCGGCCCTCCATAGAAAGCCCGCGAATGGTCGAACCGGCAAATTCAATCGCATATCCGGTACCACCAGCTGTACCGATTCTGCCAATAATGGCAAGCACAATATCTTTCGCTGTCACGCCAGGTTGCAGTTCGCCTTCGACTTTCACCAACATGGTTCGCGATTTTTTTGCCAGCAGCGTCTGTGTCGCCAGTGCATGCTCCACTTCCGATGTGCCAATTCCAAACGCCAGACAGGCAAAAGCCCCGTGCGTTGCTGTATGCGAATCACCACAGACTACTGTCATGCCTGGCAGGATTGCGCCCTGCTCAGGACCAATGACATGAACAATACCCTGACGCACATCCTGCATATTGAAGTAGGTCAGACCATATTCTTTTGCATTGGCATCCAGTGTCTCGATCTGAAGTCTGGATATGAGGTCCCTGATCGGCCCGACTCGGTCAGCCGTGGGTACGTTGTGATCGGCCACCAGCAGATTGGCAGAATTGCGCCAGGGATCGCGATTCGCTATCCGGAGGCCTTCAAAGGCCTGCGGACTCGTCACCTCATGCAAAAGATGGCGGTCGATATAGAGAACTACCGTACCATCTTCTTCGGTACGGACAACGTGGGATTCCCAGAGTTTGTCATAAAGTGTTTTCGGCATGGTCAGAACGGCAACTGTCTTGGACAAGGGAAATATTATGCCATATTCATGAATATTATATTTTCATAAATTCTGCCACCGGTAAGAGAGTACCGCAGCTCCCAGCGCAAGCAGGGCAAAACCGGAAGCGAAGAGATAAACCGCTTCCGGCCCAAGCTGCCCCCAGATCAGCGATAGAAACAGCCCGCCAAGCGTGCCACCAATGCCATAGGAGACACTGATGAACGCGGCCTGCCCACGAGCCTGAAGCGGACCGGCAAACCAGCGCTGCATAGTAATGATGGATGCCGAATGGTGCGCTCCGAAAGTGGCAGCATGAAGCAGTTGTGCGACAAGAAGGATAATCAGTGACTCGGCCCCCACGCCGATCAGGAGAAAACGCACGAAAGCAAGAAAAAGACTCAGTAGCATCACCGGCTTGATTCCGAACCGCTGGAATATCGGCGACTGGTAAATGAAAAAGGCAATTTCTGCCGCAGCACCAAATGCCCACATCAGCCCGATTGTCACATTGCTGTAGCCCAACCGCGCCAGGTAAAGGGAATAAAAGGCATAAAGCCCTGAATGGGATGCCAGCATGAAAAAAGCGGAAACCATGAAGGCAGCCACTTCCTTTCGCCGTAAAACACGCCAGACGGACGTTTTTTCCCTGCTCACGTGGATGACCGCCGTATCATGAATCCGCATACTGACAATAAAAACCAGAGCCAGGATCATGGCGCCAATCCAAGGCATCCATTCAATACCATAACGATCAAGGAAAAGGCCAACAGCCGATGTCATCACAATATAACCAACCGACCCCCACAGACGCATCTGTCCGTAGCGGGTCAGGTTCCCCCGCATTTCGGAGAGCATGATGGCATCAGACAGCGGGCCTTGGGCACTGGTAAAAAGGTTGATGACGACCATGATCAACGCGAACTGGAAAAAAGTCGCGCCAAAAAAAAGGCTGAAAAAGGTCAAAAAAGCGAAGACGGCGGTCAACTGCAGCACCCGCGAACGTTTCTGCGTGACATCTGCCGCCCAGCCCCAGAGATTGGGGCCGATAATCCGCATTCCCTGCATGATGGACATGAGCACACCAATCTCAACAGCACCAATTCCCTTGTGCGCGAAGAAAAGACTCACATACGGCGGGAAAACACCGACAAAACTGTAATAACAGAAAAAGAAAAAGCCGAAGCTGATTGCCTGTTCTGGCCAGGAAGAGGATTTCACAAAAGGAATCCGTCTGAAAGTCGGTTTTTATTGGACAGCAGTACCCGGCCCGGCTATTTTGGGTGTCTTGACCTGCACATCGCCGCATTGCGCCCGGTTGAGCAACGCCGCATCCATGAGCACCAACCTCAACATAGCCTCAACAACAGGCACCGCCCGGATACCGACACAGGGGTCATGCCTACCATGGGTTTCAAGCGTGACAGGATTGCCATGAATATCAATCGACTGGCGCGGGATACGGATGGAAGGCGTTGGTTTGATCGCAAGGGAAACCGTAATGTCCTGTCCGGTTGAAATACCCCCCAGTATGCCTCCGGCACGGTTTCCGGTAAAACCATCTGGAGTCAGCTCATCACCATGTTCGGAACCCCGCTGGGAAATGGAATCAAAACCGGCTCCAATTTCCACTCCCTTGACGGCGTTGATCCCCATCATCGCAAAAGCAATCATGGCATCCAGTTTTCCATAAAGCGGGCTACCCAGTCCGACCGGCACGTTCTGCGCGAGAACCTCCACACGCGCACCTGTCGAATCCCCGTCACGACGAAGCACATCCATTGCGCCTTCCATTTCAGCAAGCAGAACCGCATCATCCGTCGGGGCAAAAAACGGATTGGCTCCTGTATGCGCCCATAAACGAAAAGGAATAGAAATATCACCTAACTGGCTGAGGCACGCTTTCACCTCCGTGCCGTATTGTTCATGAAGCCATTTGCCAGCAACCGCTCCTGCCGCTACAGCCATTGCTGTTAACCGTGCAGATGAACGCCCACCACCACGCGGATCACGCACGCCATATTTCTGCCAATAGGTATAGTCAGCATGCCCCGGACGAAAAACCTCCCCCAGATTGCCGTAGTCACTGCTGCGCTGATCTTCGTTTTCAATCAGAAGTGCAATGGGCGAACCGGTTGTTTTCCCTTCATATGTACCGGAAAGGATGCGAATCGTGTCGGATTCATTGCGCTGCGTAACATGGCGTGATGTGCCGGGCCTTCTGCGATCCAGTTCGGGCTGGATATCAGCTTCGGACAGAAGCATCCCCGGAGGGCAGCCATCAATGATGCAGCCGATCGCCTTTCCATGCGACTCGCCGAAAGTAGTTACGGTGAAAAGCCTGCCAAAAGTATTGCCGGACATGTGCGTAAAAATGGTCTGAAAAATAAGATTTTACCAGTTTAAACCAGATTTACAGCCCCAAAGTTCTGACAATGGCACGGTGACACGGACTCATCAGCAAACCCGGCAAAATCCCCAGAAAAAGGATAAGAGCCATATTGATGCCCAGCCCGACGGTTTCCACATGCGGGGCCGTAATTTTTTCTGTCACGGTCGGCTCGTCAAAGTACATCAGCTTGACGACGCGCAAGTAATAAAACACACCAACGACTGACAGGAAAATGGCAACAATTGCTAGCCAGATCCGACCGGAAGCCAGAAGCGCCTCCAGAATGGACAGTTTGGCGTAAAACCCGGCCAGGGGTGGAACTCCTGCCAGCGACAGCATGAATATCATCATGACAAAGGCATGCCACGGATGGCGACGGTTCAGCCCGCGAAAATCATCCAGATTCTCTGCCTCATATCCTGCACGTGAAAGCATGAGCACCATGCCAAAAGCACCCAGTACCGCCAACACATAAATAACTGTATAAAAAAGTGCCGAACTGTAAGCCCCAGCCGTTGTTGCAGAAACCGTACCATCAACAGCACCTGACAACAGCCCCAAAAGCATGAAGCCCATCTGGGCGATGGTGGAATACGCTAGCATTCGCTTGATGCTGGTTTGCAGCAGTGCCGTGATATTGCCGACTGCCATGGACAATACCGAAAGGAAAACCAACATCTGCTGCCAATCTGCGGCCAGCGGCAGTAGCCCTTCAACAAGGACGCGCAAACAAATGGCAAAACCGGCCAGCTTGGGGGCACCGCCAATCAGGAGGGTTACCACCGTCGGTGCGCCCTCGTACACATCGGGAACCCACATATGAAAGGGAGCAACTCCCAACTTGAATGCAAGACCGGAAACGACAAAAACGACACCAAAAACCAGTACGGTTCTGTTGATATCACCCCTTGCACAAACTTGTGCTAACTCCCAGATATCCAGCGTTCCGGTTGCACCATACAGCATGGAAATGCCATAAAGCAGAAAACCGGAACCCAGAATACCCAGAATAAAAAACTTGATGGCAGCCTCGGATACCCGTATATCATTGCGGCGCATGGCAACCAATGCGTAAAGCGGCAATGACATCAGCTCGATACCTAGATATAAAACCAGAAAGTTGGCACCGGAAATAACAACCATCTGCCCCAGCAGGCAGAAAAGCGCCAGCACATAAAATTCACCGCCAATAAACCCGCCGGTCATGCCGCGCTCATCGATATAGCGCCTAGCATACAAAAGTGTTGCCAGCATTACGAAGCAGGTAAGCAACTTCATCAGGTTGGCAGCCGGATCCGACACAAACGTGCCACCAAATGTATGCGTTATCTCATATCCAGACAGAAGATGAAGACTGAAACCGGCACATATCACGATTGCCGCCAGAGACAACAGCCAGGTAAACACTCGCTTTTTCTGTGGCAGATACATGTCTGCTACCAGTATGCCCAGCGAAGACAAAAGCAGAATGATTTCAGGATAGGCCGGTGCCAGACTCATAATGCCCCCGTCATCCTTTCATGCTGTCGAGATCATCGACACTAATGGAATTCAGATTGCGGAACATCACAACCAAAATCCCCAGACCGATTGCCGTTTCAGCTGCAGCAACAGTCAGAATGAAAAAGACGAAAATCTGCCCTGCCGCATCCCCGAGGTAATGGGAAAAGGCGACAAAATTCAGGTTGATCGACAGCAGCATCAGCTCAATGGACATCAGCAGAATCAGCAGATTACGGCGGTTGACCAGAATACCGATGATCGAAATCGAAAAAAGGATGGCCGCCAGAAACAGGTAATGAATGAGAGATAGCGTCATGTTTTTTCTCCCTCTTCCGCCGCTTCATGTTCCAGATGGGGGTAATCCGTATCCGCCTTCATCTCGACTACACGCAGCCTGTCGCCTTTCGTCACTTTCACTGCGTCCGAAGCAGAGGTATAGGTTGCATCACTGCGGCGACGCAACGTCAGCGCAACTGCCGCAATCATGGCGACAAGAAGAATCGCTGCCGCAATCTCAAAAGCATACAGATATTCCGTGTACAGCACCCGACCCAGTTCTCGTGTCAGCCCGATCCTGTCCGACACATCGGGTACAACTGGTTCTTCGACCCAGAAGCCTTTCATCAGCACAATTGCCAGTTCAAAAACCATCAGGATACCGACCGGTATGGCAACCACTAGGTTCCGCCTGAACCCCTCTCGGAGAACAGCAAGATCAATGTCGAGGAGCATCACAACAAAAAGGAAAAGCACCATGACCGCACCCACATACACCAGCATCAGTATGAGCGCAAGAAACTCGGCCTTCAGGAGAATCCAGATGGCCGCCGCCGAAAAAAAGGCGAGAACCAGATAAAGCGCAGAGTGCACCGGATTGCGCGCGGTGATAACGCACAACGCGGCAACGATCAGTATGACCGAAAATCCGTAAAACAGTATCGTTTGAAATTCCATATTCAAATCAAACCCGCTTCTTTATCGATAAGACGCATCTGCTTCCTTCACCCTAGCAATATCTTCCTCATACCGGTCACCAACAGCCAGCAGCTCTTCCTTTGTAAAGTACAGTGCACTCCTGCTTTCTGCCACATACTCAAACAGCTGCGTCTGCACGATAGCATCAACCGGACAGGCTTCTTCACACAAGCCGCAGAAAATGCACCTGTTCTGGTCAATATCGTAACGTACTGTTCTTCGTGTGCCATCTTCCCGCATGTCCGATTCAATCGTAATCGCCATAGCCGGACAGGCCGATTCGCACAATTTACAGGCAATGCAACGTTCCTCACCATCCGGGTAACGACGCAGGGCATGCATACCACGAAAACGCGGAGAAAGCGGCGTCTTTTCTTCCGGATACTGTACCGTTACCTTCCGTGAAAACAGATAACGAAATGTCACAAAAAGCCCCTGGGCCAGTTCGGCAAGCAGGAGGCTCTGGAAGAATTTTCTGATCGCTTTCATCTTCCCTCTCATCAGTTCCAGATGTTGAAGGGAGTATGCATCCAGCACGCAACCAGTACCAGATACGCCAGCGTAACGGGAAGAAACACCTTCCAGCCCAGCCGCATTGTATGGTCATAACGATAGCGGGGGAAGGTTGCCCTGACCCAGATAAAGGTGGAAACGACAAGGAAAGTCTTTGCTCCCAGCCAGATCCATCCGGGTACCCATAACAAGACAGCCCAGTCCACTGGTGGCAGCCAACCGCCAAGAAAGAGGATGGCAGCCATAGCGGAAAACAGGATCATGTTGGCGTACTCCGCCATGAAAAACATCCCGAATGCGATGCCGGAATACTCGACCATGTGTCCACCGACAATCTCGGACTCGCCTTCAATCGCATCAAAAGGATGGCGACCGGTCTCGGCAAGACTGGAAATGATGAAAATAATGTACAGAGGAAAAAGCGATAGCCAGTTCCACGACAAAACGCCCAGACCATGCCCGGCAAAAAAACCGCGGTTCTGCGCCGCCACAATGTCCGATAAATTCTGGCTACCTGAAACCATCAACACCGTCACCAGCACAAACCCCATAGGAATGCCGAAGGAAATCATCTGAGCGGCCGCCCGCATGGCACCCAGAAAGGCATATTTCGAATTGGATGCCCACCCCCCGACAATCACGCTGTAAACGCCGATAGAGGTAATCGTCATGAAAAAAAGGATACCGGCATCCAGATCAGCCAACACCATTTCCGGGCCGAATGGCATCACTGCCCAAGCGGCAAGCGCAGGCGTCATGGCGAGCACTGGTGCCAAATAAAAAAGTTTCCTGTCCGCTTTTTCCGGAACAATGATTTCCTTCAGGATCAGCTTGATACCATCAGCAACCGGCTGCAAAAGCCCGAATGGCCCGGTCCGGTTCGGCCCGATACGGACATGCATCCAGCCAACCATTTTCCTCTCCCAGAGCGTGAGATAGGCAATCATTCCCAGAACCGGCATCAGTACGCAACCCAACTTGATCATTGTCCAGACGGGATACCAGAAATCCCCGAAGAATGCCAATCCGTAAAAGTGAATCAGATCAAGGACGTGAATCATGTCGACCTCACCTGCAGTGAACCAAACATCGGGCCCAGCATGGCGCTGGAGGCCTGTCCACCATAAATCCGCGCGACATTGTCAGGCAGAGTGCGGTCAGGCACCACCTTCAGAAGCATACTGCCCGGTCCCTGCTGTACCGTAACAGAATCATTGGCTCCGACACCCAGCTTTTCGCATACAGCCAGAGGCAAGTAAATACAGTTTGCCATACCTGTCCCGACTCTTTGCAGGGACTCTGCCCGACGAACAATCGGATCTGAAGAGAACATATGCACATCAGTCAACCGTTCAAGCGCCATCGCGTCAAGCGGCGTATATGCCGGGCGCTCCCCTGAAAAATTGTTCAGCCGGAAACAAACGTCACCGCCGATTTCTGCCAGAAAAGCATCCCTCACAGCTTCCGAACTTTCATATTCAAACCCATCAAACCCAAGAAGATTGCCCAACACCCGCAATACCTTCCAGGCCGGACGTGTCTCACCCAATGGCCTGACAGCGCCCTGAAAGCTCTGCATTCGGCCTTCGCAACTGACATAGGTGCCGGATGTCTCCGTGAAGGGGGAAACAGGCAACATGACATCCGCATAATCTGCGCCGTGTCGGTATGGCGACATGACAACAATCATTTTCGCCTTGAGAAGATTCTGCCGGGTTTGTAGCGGATCAGGCGCATCCAGTTCGGGTTCGGCATGCAAAAGCAGGTATGCCTGATGGGGGTCACCCAGAATCTTCCGGGTATGGGATGAGGCTGGGCCGATACTGTTAACTAGGTCACCACCAACCATATTGGCTCCGTCGACCAGATATCCCAGTCTTGCCCCCGTATTTTCTGCCAGCCATTCTGCCATGGTATGCAACTCCGACATCCTCGGATGCTGTACCAGCACATTACCCATGAAAATGGCATGATTGCCGATCTGTGTCAGTGTCGCCGCAATTTTTTTCGCTGTATCAGATGGAAATACATTTTCAAAACCATCAGGCAGGGGAAGCTCTTTTGCTCCGGCAACCGCCGCCACTACCTGGGCAAGCAGAGCAGGCCATTGGGATGGTGCCGCAACCAGTCTGTTCGTCACTGGCATCAGCCAGTCATCATCCATGGCGTGCAGGCTGCTGATAACCGCTCCCTGCCGGATGGCACGGCGAAAACGAATCGCCATCACCGGTTGCTCCTTCTGCAGAAATGAGCCGATAACAAAAGCGCTGTCCAGCGCATCAATATCCGCCACTGGCATACCCAGCCAAGGTGTGATTTTCCTGTCCAAGGTAAAGTCCGTCTGGCGCAGCCGGTAATCCACATTCGAGGAACCCATGCTATTGACAAGCTTTTTCAAAAGCAGCATCTCTTCCAGTGTTGCCTGGGGTGACGCCAGAGCAGCAATGGCATCGGCACCATCGTCCTCCCGAATATCCGTCAGTCCGTGAACGATGTAATCCAGCGCTGTCGCCCAGTCCGTTTCTATCCAGCGGTTGTCCTGCTTGACCATGGGCCGAGTCAGTCTTTCTCCACTATTTAATCCCTCATAGGAAAAGCGGTCACGGTCTGATATCCAGCACTCGTTGATGGCATCGTTTTCCTGCGGCAAAACCCGTATAACACGATTATCGCGTGTCTGCACGACAAGGTTCGATCCCAGGCTGTCATGCGGACTGACAGAACGGTGGCGCGCCAACTCCCAACTGCGCGCCCTGAAGCGGAAAGGCGTTGAGGTGATAGCACCGACAGGGCAAAGATCAATCATGTTGCCAGACAGTCCGGAAGTCAGTGCCCGGCCAATCCCCAGCACAATTTCGACATGTTCCGAGCGATTGAGCATGCCCAGCTCCTGAATTCCGGCCACTTCCTCGCTAAAACGGATACAGCGGGTACAGTGAATACAACGACTCATTTCCTGCATGGAAACGAGCGGGCCGACGTTCCTGTGAAGAACAACACGTTTTTCTTCTCGGTAGCGGGAAACCCCGCTGCCATAACCCATCGACAAATCCTGCAGACGGCACTCTCCCGCCTGATCACAAACAGGGCAGTCCAGCGGATGGTTAATCAGAAGAAATTCCAGAACGGCTTTCTGTGCCTCGACAACGCGGTGGGTGTGGGTATGAACAACCATACCGGGAGTAACCGGTGTGACACAAGATGGCTGGGGACGCGGTAAACCATCCACATCAACCATACACATCCGGCAACTGGCCGTTATAGAAAGTTTTTTGTGATAGCAGAAATGTGGAATCTGCAGACCGGCATCAAGCGCGGCTTCGAGCACGTTCGTACCGCGCCCGACCTTCAGCTTCTTTCCGTCAATTTCAAATTCAACCTGATCTTTCACGATTTCCCATTCAGCCAAAAACCGAACACTGCCGACATTGAATATGATGCTCGAATTCTCCTCTGAAATGCTTCAGAAATGACCTGACCGGCATCGCTGCGGCATCACCCAAGGCACAGACGGTTCTCCCCTGGATACTGACGGCAACAGAATCCAGCAACTCCATATCTTCCGGTCGCCCCTGCCCCTGTTCGATCCGCCTGACAACCCGATACATCCAGCCCGTACCCTCTCTGCACGGCGTACACTGCCCGCAGGACTCTTCGAAAAAGAACCCCGCCAACTTTGACAATGCAGCAACCATGCAGCGCGTTTCATTCAGGACAATGACTCCTCCCGAACCCAGCATAGAGCCGACCCTGATGATAGAATCATAGTCCATCGTCGTTTGCATCATAAGTTCGCCCGGCACCACAGGCGAAGAGCCCCCCCCCGGAATCACTGCCTTGATTTTTTTACCATCACGCATGCCGCCCGCCATTTCCAGCAACACGGAAAAGGGCGTACCCATTGGCGCTTCATAATTTCCGGGATAGGCAACATCTCCAGAAACGGAAAAGATTTTCATGCCACCATTGCCTGTTTTTCCCAATGCGGCAAACACCTCTCCGCCCATATTCAGAATAAAGGGCACATAAGCCAACGTTTCCACATTATTCACTGTTGTCGGTTGCCCATACAGACCATATGTCGCAGGAAACGGCGGCTTGAAGCGGGGCTGCCCGCGTTTGCCCTCCATGGACTCCAGAAGTGCGGTTTCCTCTCCGCACACGTAGGCACCAAAGCCGTGGAAGGCATGGAGCTCGAAACTGAAATCAGTTCCCAGCAAATTCTGTCCCACCAGCCCTGCTACACGCGCTTCTTCGATGACCGCTTCGAACTGTTCATATTCCGCCCATATCTCACCATGGATATAGATGTATCCGGCACTGGCTCCCATGGCGTAAGCCGCTATCAGCATTCCTTCAACAACGGCATGCGGGTTATAGCGCAGGATATCCCGATCCTTGAATGTGCCAGGTTCGCTTTCATCCGCATTGCAGATGAGATATTTCTGACCTTCATGGCTCCGCGGCATAAACCCCCATTTCATCCCTGTCGGGAAAGCCGCGCCCCCCCTGCCGCGAAGCGATGATGCCGTCACCTCTGCAACAACCTCATCCGGAGATGTCTTTTTTGCAAGCATGTTGCGAAAAGCACTATAGCCACCCCGTGATACATAATCCGGCAGCCGCCAGTTGTTGCCGTCAAGTCCGGCAAACAGCAGGGGCTGAACATGGCGATCGTGCAAGCAGGTCATTTTTTCAGATCCTCTAGGAGATGATCAATTTTTTCATTTGACATACGCACATGCATGCGCTTGTTGTTAACAAGAAGAACCGGCCCATCTCCGCACGCCCCCATGCACTCTCCTTTAACCAAAGTAAACAGACCATCCTGGGTGGTTTCTCCAAAACCGACACCAAGCTGGGCCTGCAGATGCCGGGCGGCCTGTCCGCCGCCGGAATAGTCACACGGCAGATTAGTGCAAACCGTAATCTTGTATTTGCCGATAGGCTGGGTATCAAACATGCTGTAAAAACTGGCAATTTCCTCCACAGCGATGAATGGCACTTCAAGATAGTCCGCAATTTCCTGCATGACTTCAGGAGACAACCAACGCGTTTCATCCTGGGCAATTGCCATAGCGGCAATGATCGCCGAGCGCTTCCTCCCGGAAGGAAACTTGGCAATCTCGCGATCGATTTTCCCGTAAGCCGATTTACTGAGTTTCATGTCCGCAACCTGCCCGCCTCAATCCTTTATTCACATTATTTCTTCCGTTTTCAACGGTCAATTTCCCCAAAAACAATATCAATGTTGCCAATGATCGACACCACATCCGCAATCAGGTGCCCCTTGATGAGATTGCCCAGACTCTGCAGATGGGCAAATCCGGGAGAACGGATTTTCATGCGATAAGGCTTGTTTGCCCCGTCAGATACCACATAAATGCCAAATTCACCCTTGGGTGCTTCCACTGCGGCATACACCTCACCCGGCGGCACATGAAACCCTTCGGAAAACAACTTGAAATGATGGATCATCTCTTCCATGCCGGTTTTCATTTCCCCTCTCTTTGGCGGCGCCACCTTGTGGTCTGATGTCATAACCGGCCCCGAATTATTCCGTAGCCAGTCAACGCACTGCCGAATGATCCGGTTAGACTGACGCATCTCTTCCACCCGGACAAGATAGCGATCATAACAGTCGCCGTTTGTACCGACCGGAACTGCAAAATCCATCCTGTCATAAACCTCGTAAGGCTGTTTTTTCCGCAAATCCCACTCGACACCGGAACCTCGAAGCATGGGACCGGTAAAACCCGCCGCCATCGCCTCTTCCGGCGAAATCACACCCACACCAACTAAGCGCTGTTTCCATATGCGGTTTTCTGTCAGCAGCGTTTCATATTCATCCACATATCCGGGAAATCGGCTGGTGAAATCTTCAATAAAGTCCAGAAGTGACCCCTGCCGGTTGGCATTCAGTGCTTTCAGCCGTTTTTCCCTGTTCAAGAGAGTTTGCCGATACTGCGGCATGGTATCAGGCAAATCACGATTCACCCCACCTGGGCGATAATAGCTGGCGTGCATACGCGCGCCGCTGACAGCTTCATAACAGTCAAAAAGATCCTCCCTTTCCCGGTAGGTATACAGGAAAACCGCCATGGCACCGATATCCAACGCCTGTGCTCCGAGGAAAAGAAGGTGATTCAAAAGGCGAGTGATCTCGTCAAACATGACACGGATGTACTGTGCACGAACAGGTACATCAATACCCAGTAGTTTCTCAACTGCCAGAACATAGGCATGTTCGTTGGCCATCATGGAAACATAATCAAGCCGGTCCATATAAGGCAGAGCCTGCAGCCAAGTCTTCTGCTCCGCCAGCTTTTCCGTTCCACGATGAAGCATGCCGATATGCGGATCGGCCCGCTGGATCACTTCACCATCCAGTTCAAGAATCAGGCGTAGCACACCGTGCGCAGCCGGATGCTGGGGGCCGAAATTGACCGTGTAGTTCCTGATCTCAACCATTATCTTCTGCCGTAATCGTCTTCCCGGATCACACGAGGCGTAATATCACGTGGCTCGATTGTCACCGGCTGGTAAACCACCTTGCGCTGTTCTTCGTCATAGCGCATTTCAACGAAACCCTGCACCGGAAAATCCTTTCTCAGCGGATGACCGATAAAACCGTAATCCGTCAGAATCCGCCGCAGATCTGGATGCCCCTCAAACAGAATGCCAAAGAGATCAAACGCCTCCCGCTCGAACCAGTTAGCCGCTGGCCAGATGTCGGTAACCGATGGCAACAACGGCAGACTTTCATCCGGGGAAAACACGCGAACCCGTAACCGCCGGTTGTGTGCCAGTGAAAGCAGGTGCACCACAACCGCATAGCGGGGTTCCTCATGCGAGCTATTACCATATTCCGCATAATCCACGCCACACAGATCTATCAGCACCTCAAACGACAACGCTGGCACCTCTTTCAACACCTGCATGACACCGTAGTAATCCGAATGATCAACAACCAGGGTAACCTCTCCCAGCAAACAGGCACACGAACGGATACGCTCTCCCAGATGCTCCCGCAATGTTTCCTGCAACTGTATCAGCCTTGTGGTCATGTTTTGCAAGCCCTATCGTGCAATGGTGCTGGTACGGGTTATCTTTTTTTTCAACTGGATGAAAGCATACAGGAGCGCCTCTGCTGTTGGCGGGCAGCCCGGCACATAAACATCCACGGGCACAATCCGGTCACAGCCACGCACAACAGCGTATGAGTCATGATAATAGCCGCCCCCGTTAGCACATGAGCCCATCGAAATAACCCATCGGGGCTCAGCCATCTGGTCATACACCTTTCTCAGGGCGGGTGCCATCTTGTTACAAAGCGTTCCGGCCACAATCATGACATCAGACTGCCGGGGCGTCGGACGATAGAACGTGCCGTAACGGTCCAGATCATAACGTGCGGCACTGGCATGCATCATTTCAATCGCACAACAGGCCAGACCGAACGAGACCGGCCAGAGCGAACTGGTTCGCCCCCAGTTGATAACCGTATCAAGCGAGGTCGTTATGAAGCCTTCATTGAACAAGCCATCCAGCGCCATTCATCACTCCCAGTCCAGCGCCCCTCTTTTCCATATGTACCATAACCCGATGGCCAGTTCGGCAATAAAAACCAGCATGGCAATCAGGCCTGTCCAGCCAATATCGCGCATGGCGGCTGCCCATGGAAAAAGAAACGCGGTTTCCAGATCAAACAGAATAAAAAGAATTGCTATCAGATAGTAACGCACATCAAACCGGACCCGTGCTTCATCAAAGGCGGGGAAACCACATTCATATTGGGAGTTTTTTTCAGCATCGGGATTGTAGGGAGCCAGAAAACGTCCCATCAACAGGGAACCTGCCCCGAAAGCCACACCAACCAAGATGAACAGAAAGACCGGAAAATAGGTTTCAGTGATCACGTCAGGCCGCCCCTGTCTGAAGGCATTAATTCGGAAGGAAAAACGAAAAAAAACATCGAACCGGCTTTAGCCAGACAGGCATCAAACCTGCTCAGAAAGCGGTCAGCGTATGCTGGACAGCCAGAAAAAAGTGAAAAACCATCAGTGTTCATAGCAAGGCTATATGATACACGCGAATGGCATTTCCCAAAAGGTCAAAATCGCCTGAAACGGAGCGCGTAACAGCAAAACAAACGATACAAAAAATGCTTTGACGTCCTGTCCGAAAGTATAATATCCGCAATCATCTTACTGACAGAAGATGCAACCTCCAACGATCAGGAAGAGCAAAAAAACAGCGCCATGAATCAGACTCCACACGACCTGCTTGAACAATACAGGACAACCGATCAGGATGCGCTTTCACGGGAAGAAACCCTCGCTAGGATACGCGAGTCAGGATCAAGTGCCATGATCGATGCCGAAAACGGACTCTGGATCAATGAAATGTGCATGGGGAAATACGACAGCATCCATGCGCAGAATCAGGTCAGGGAACTGTCGAAAAACAATCATTCCGAATCCGGATAAAAAAAGCGACTCAACAGTTACATCCTGAGATTGCGCACCATCATTGCCCCCTTCACGAAAAATCCGTTGAGCCATCTAGCGAATTATGCGCATTTTGTACTTTTTCCTGATGGACAATAACAAACCCGCTTGGGGAAAAGTGGGTTTGTGAAGGTGTTTATTTGCGGATCCTCTGTTTTTCGATGAAGAAACAGGAAACCACCTGCTCATATACCGTTTACAGGGCGGTTCCCTTCGCTGGCACAAAAAAGCGGGATGTGTCGGCCCCTTCCAGTTCAAGAAGCCTGATTTTCGTTGTAAGACCTCCCGCATACCCTGTCAGGCTACCATTGCTCCCGACAACCCGGTGGCAAGGAATAACAATTGAAATCGGGTTATGTCCCACGGCGCCGCCGACAGCCTGGCTGGACATACTCTCCTTTTCCATCAATGCCGCCATCTTTCTGGCTATATCACCATAAGTCACACACATCCCATAAGGAATACCACACAGGATTTCCCATACCCCCTGACGAAAAGCACTACCAGCAGGAGACAGAGGCAAAGCGGAAATCGGCGGCCTTTCCCCTGCAAAATAAGCATCAAGCCACTCTTTTGCTTTCATCAATACAGGCCAATCCGGCTTTTCAGTCACGTTTCCCCTAAGAGAGGCACCATGATATTTCTGCCCCTCATTCCACAGCCCGACAAGATTCGGCCCCTTTGCTGCCAGCATGATCATGCCAACAGGAGATGAATAATGTGCTGAATAAAACATGCTCACTCCTTTTATAACGAATTCCATAAATTGACAGTTGCATAACTTCGCCAAGGACGCCATGCATCTGCCAATGCCAGAATATCATCCGGCCTGCGAGATAAAAGTGCCTTTCTGACACCCAAATCCGTGTGCGGAAAAGCATCCGGCCATCCGATCACTCGCATGGCGATGTACTGTGCCGTCCATGTCCCGATGCCGGGAATTTTCATCAGCTTCTTTACTTCCACTTCCGGTTCTGCACAACCTCTGAAATCGACCTCTTCCCGCGCAAAAGTTCGAGCCAGTGCCAAAATGGTATTGGCCCGTGCCCCAGCAATTCCCAACGGGCCAAGAATATTCGCTATCGGGCGTTCCAGGGAGAGGACATCTTCCGGAGCCGGAAAAACATGCGTCAGCCCCTTGACACCTGTTTTTACGGGTATCCCGCAGGCCTGCACAAACCGGGCGATCAACATTCCTGCCGCCTTCACTGTAATCTGCTGCCCCAGAACGGCTCGGACACTCATTTCGAAAGTATCAAAGCAGCCGGGTAGCCGGGTTCCCTGCACGCAGAGTCCGGGGCGAATTCGATTCATTGATGAAAGCGTTTCATATACTGCGGCCGGATCGCAGGACAAATCAAACAGATGCCGAACCCGAAACAACACCTGCGGCAATACCGGCAACAGATTCGCACATACGGTTACCAGCAGGGCATTTTTCTCCGGACGATGCCTCACCTTTATCCATCCGAAGAGGTGTTTTTTATCTCCACTTACAAGATGCACCGTGCGAAAATATTCATCGTTGATGATTGCCTCAATTCCTGAAATGGCACGTTCCGCAAGAAAATTTCTTATCGCCTCCCACTGGTAAGGAGGACGATAAGCCAGTGTCAGCGTGATATCAGGTTCCTGCTTACCTACATCTGCCACCCCTTTGCGCATGGCGGTCGGTGCAAGACGATACTGTTTTTTAAAAATGGCATTAAAACGCCGCAAACTGCCAAACCCTGATGCCATTGCAACATCAATCACTGGCAGCCGAGTATCCGTCAACAGATTTTTAGCAAGAAGCAACCGGCATGTTTGCCTGTACTGCACAGGAGAAACGCTGTACTCCGTGGCAAACACCCGGCGCAAATGGCGTGCAGAACAACCTAGCCGATCAGCCAGTTCCTCAATGCTACGCTCATTCTTGCAATCTTCTTCCAGCAACCGTGTAGCCCTGTGAGCGAGGGAAGAAACCGCGTCGACGGGCGCATTGCTTGGGGCAAGTTCAGGGCGGCACAAAAAACAGGGACGATAACCCGCCTGCTCTGCCATTGCCGCGCTGGCATAAAAAGTGCAATTTTCAGCCTTAGGCAACCTTGCACGGCATACTGGCCGACAATAAATACGTGTGGAAGACACCCCAACAAAAAAACGCCCGTCAAAACGGGGATTTTTTGTTCTGAAAGCGGCATACCAGACCTTTTCTTCGCCTTTCAACATCACTCCACCTCCTGTAAAAAGAAGTTTCCACTTCTTTCACGGAAAACACTCGCCATTTTCGGACATGCTCGTGTTTTTGTCATGACTTTCCCTGACTTTTCCCGGATACCCACAAAAAAAATGACAGGGAAACTGATGCCGGAAAGATACGGATAAAAGATGTGACGGGATATGCATACAGCTCTGGATAGCAGTGCCAGCCAACATTATCTGTCAACAGACTCCGTATTAACGATCATAAACCAACAGCCGCTCAGGCATGTTCCCGCAAATGGGGCAGTTGAAGTATGGGCGAATCNATTTGCGAGACCCACCGCCCCTTTTCCAGTCGAAAGACACTGACGACGTCAACCAACCCCTGTATCTGGTCTTCCAGCCTTGCGGCTATAGCAGCGGCCTGCTGAACGAGGGCAGCATTTTGCTGTGTATTGAAATCCATTTGCATAACCGCCTCGTTGACCTGCCAGATCCCCTGGCTTTGATTCTGACTTGCAATGGTTATTTCACTCATGATGTCGTTTACCCGTTTGACACTGAACACAACTTCTTCAATGGTCTCTCCCGCATCATGAACCAGTTTGCTGCCGCTGGATACTTTTTCAACAGAATCCTTGATCAGTTCATTGATTTCTCTGGCTGCGGTTGCACTCCTCTGAGCGAGGCTGCGCACTTCTGCGGCAACGACAGCAAATCCTCTTCCCTGCTCACCAGCCCTTGCCGCTTCAACAGCCGCATTTAAAGCCAGTATGTTGGTCTGGAAAGCGATGCCGTCAATCACGCTGATAATATCGACGATCTTGTTGGAAGACGCATTGATGGCATCCATAGTGTCAACCACCTGAGCAACAGCCTGCCCACCTTTGGTTGCCACATCAGAAGCTGTTTTTGCAAGCAGGTTGGCCTGCTGGGCATTTTCCGCATTCTGACGGACAGTTGCTGTCAATTTTTCTATGGATGCAGAGGTTTCTTCATGGGCTGCCACCTGTTGCTCTGTGCGAAATGCCAAATCCCGGTTTCCGGACGCGATTTTTCCTGATGCACCAGCAATAGTGTTGGTACCAGCACGCACTTCCGAGACAATATTGAAAAGACTGTCTCGCATACTTTTGATTGCATATATCAGACTGTTTGTATCCCCGGGCTTTACATCAATATCCAATGCCAGATTACCACTGGCGATTTCACTGGCAATTTCTGCCGCATAGCCCGGCTCGCCCCCAAGTTGCCTCAGAAGACCTCTTATCATAAGCGTTATGTAAACCATACCAATCAATCCCGCTGCCAGCAAAATGGCAATCAGGAGAACCTTGCTTTGCTGGTATACGTTTTCGATTTCCTGAGCGGATTTATTGACCGTTTGTCGCTGATTATCCAAAAGCAACTGGATATTACTCTGGTACCCGGCAGCTGCCGGCGTGAATTTCTCACTGAAAAGCTGGTTGGCTTCTTCTGTTTTTCCCTCACCTTTTGCCTTGATAATTGCATCCCGGTAGGCCGCATAATTTTTTCTGTTTTCCGCTACCTCCTGGTAAATGGCGGTTTCTTTTTCTGTGATCAGCAAAGGCGCAATCGCGTCTTGCATTTCTGATGCCCCCTTGGCCGTAAAAGCAATATCCTCCTTAAAAAATTCGGTAAGCGAAGAATCCGAACTTTTTGCAATAGCAGCCGTACGCCGTACAGCAATCTGTATATAGCGATTCCAGTCACTGATCATACGCTCTTTCGCGATCGGCTTTTCCATCATAATGCGCGTTTCTTCAGCTACGATGTGAAGTCGCCAGATTGCTAGAACAGCAGTAAGAAAAGACAGGAAGAAAACAATGGCAAAACCGATGCCTATTTTTGTGCCAATTTTCACGATGCCCCCTGATTGTCTTTATGAAAATAATATGAAGGTGGCCTTAATGATGATACTCCTAGGCATGAGAACCGATTTTTCCGGGGAACCGTCAATATGCCTGGCCAAAAAAACATCCCCTATTTCAAACATGACTAATGTCATGTAAACATTAAATAACTGTTGTCATGATAGCGGAAAAAAAGATGATTGAGAGCAATAATCTGGACTCATTTTTCAAATCAAAAATTTTCACACATGCCATCACCGTCAAAGATGGTCTTCTGGCTAGCGGGTTCAAATCTTTTTCTGATTTTATTTTTGACCAAATCAAATCGCGACAAAAAATCCCGTGAAGAAAAAACAACGGCGGGCTTTCTGGATGCTTCTGAACTTCTTTGGATTATGTTTTGGTGCGACAGCATGAGCCCCCACGCTAATAGCAGTGGGTAAACCGTGCGAGTTGGCCTTACCGGACACAAAGGAAACCGGCGCACCGAAGTGCCATCAACGATACCAACCCGGATGCTTGTTGCACTATTAGCTGGGCGAATCTACTATAGGTACGACCTGTAACGAAAGAGGCCGTAACCTCCTGTAGACAAAAGACGGCCTCTGCCACTAACTTTTAACTTGGTATAAAAAACCGGGGCTAGTCAACCTAGCAGAAAAGTTATATTAATGTGTAATGCACTAAAAAATTGGCACTCATTGGCATGCTGCCATATGCCAATATATTTTGCATTATTATGCAGCTACATCTCTTTTTGTTGCTCGTCTCCGTGTTCTGACAACCTAAGCGTGTTTTTTTTGCAAAAGAGTATATACGAGCAAAATTGCCAAGAGCCCGCCAGTGAGTTTTGCAACGATTACCGGGAAGACCATTTCGGCGTTAACTCCCCCAGTAAAGGCCAGCACATCGCCCAACACAAATGAGCCGGAAATGGCAAACGTCACATTGATGAGCTTGCCACGCTGGTTCATGTCGTTAATAACACTCCACACCGGAATACTGCTTGCCATCTGCGTGAGCAAGCCGCTTGAGGCTTCTCTGTTGATGCCAAGCCGTCCGCAAAAGACTTCCATCGCCTTGCCCAGCCTACGGTTTAAAAACAAGATAAACGGAAATGCACCAGCAAGCACAACGGCAATAAGACCAACCAGCAAAAAAACGTCAAAATAGTCATGACCACGCTGCTCACGCTCAAGCTGCCCATATAGTGAGACACCGAATCTGTGAACACTACTGTATTGGTAAGGCTTGTCAGTAAATCTTAAACATGGCACATCACTCCCCGTTGTGAATTGGGCTGTCATCCCACTTTTCTTTGGGGAGCAACACTCGAAGAACGCGCTCCAACTCAAGTACGTCCATGGGTTTTGCTAGGAAATCATTCATTCCACTTTCAATAAAGATGGCTTTTACATCACCAAGCACGTTGGCTGTGAGAGCAACTATGGGCACAAACTGAAATTTTGAATCTGCAAGGGAGCGAATCATCTTTGTAGTGTCCACCCCGTCCATCTCTGGCATCATATGATCCATAAAGATGATGTCATAATCGTGATTTTTAACCATGGCAACAGCGTCCATTCCAGACTTTGCTGTGTGAATAGTTGCACCATAAAATTCAAGCAGGCTTTCGGCCACCATTAAGTTAATTTCGTTATCATCCACAACCAAAACATGGGTATTGAGCAAGCGAAGCGAGGTAGACTGAGTTGCCGCCGCACGGATACTCGAGCCTGAGCTATGGGCGCTTGCGTCTAAAAGATTTGCCGCAACCAGACTACTTATAGGTACGCGCACAGTTGTCGAGGCCGCTTGGCTGGTCTCATTTTGCAGACCATACAAGACAGGTAACAGAACTGTCTTGCCAACATCGTTTGTGCTGAGTCGATCTTGGCACGTTTCGTCGTATAAGAGATGCGTATACTGGTCCGTGTTTTTTGTGTCTGCTAGAATATCGCAGGATGCGCCGATCCGCTGTATCTTGTTTTGCAGGATACGCTCTTTTATGGGGGTCTTGGGGAACCATACCCCGACCTTTAGTTCATTACTTTGCGGTAATGCCACCGCTGGTTTAGCATCTTCAATTTCTTGCAACACATAAAATGAAAAGCAAGAACCTTTGCCATATTCACTTTGAACAGTAATTTCACCACCCATTAATGCAACAAGGTTTTTGGCAATAGCCAGCCCAAGTCCTGTGCCTTCTACGGTGCGGTTTTTTCGGGTATCGAGTTGAGAAAAATTGCCAAAGAGTAGCGGAATGTCTTCGCGGCGAATGCCAATACCCGTATCTGTGACAGAAACTTTTAGCTTGCACTTGTTGGATTCCTCTGCTGGCAAGGTGCTGATGGAGAGGATAATGTGACCTTCGTGGGTAAATTTTACAGCGTTGGTGAGCAAGTTAATGGCAATTTGCTTGATACGCATAACATCGCCAGAAAGTTTGCTCGGCAGATAAGGGTCGTCATCAATGATAAAGTCCAGCGGCTTTTGCCCTATGCGGACATGGATCATGGTGGCAATATCATGAATGAAAGATGAAACTTCGTACACTTCTGGCAGAATTTCTACCGCTCCTGCCTCGACTTTTGAAAAATCCAGAATATCGTTAATGATGGAAAGCAACGATGATCCAGCAGCCTCGATATTTTTCAAATAGTCAATAACAGAATTTTGTGGAAAACTCCGCAAGGCAACGCTGGTCATACCCAGTATGGCATTGAGTGGAGTACGGATTTCATGGCTCATATTGGCTAAAAATTCCGACTTGGCGCGGTTTGCTAACTCAGCGGCTTCGAGCCTACGTTGTTCGGTGATGTCTGTATAAAAGCCTTCAAGCAAATGCGGGGTACCGTCAGGGTTTGTTTCTACCACACGGCTCCGTTCCCATACCCATTTCTCGCTCCCATCCTTCATGATCATGCGGAAGGTAGTTTCAAGTGGCAACCCCACAGAAAGGGTTACAGCATTGAGCCGCTCAAGTGGTTCAACATCTTCCGGGTGAACCATATCAAAAAATTTAACCGCACTATTGCCCATGAGTTCTTCGGAAGTGTAGCCTATAAGGGGAAGACATCCTTCACTCACAAAGGTAAAGGTAAAATTTGGCGGGTCGTTCAAGCATTGATACACCATGCCGGGCAGATTGCTCATGAGCATTTCAGTGCGGCGCATAAGCAGGCGCCGTTCTGCCGCTTCCATGGCTAGAGAAACAAAGTCTGCCAAAGATGAGGCAAAGTTTTGCTCCTCAATGGTCCATTCACGGCTAGTGGGGTGCGCGAGGCAACTGTCTTGCTCAATGCAGACAACGCCAATCAGCTCTCCCCCCATGCGAATGGGGGCATCAAGTAGTGAGCAGATTTTGGGGCCATAGGTGTCTGTTAAATTGGGCAGGATTGTGGTGTTTTGGGCATCGTTAATTACGACAAGCCGTTCGGTGTTGAGCAATTTTACATATTGGGGGCGCTCATCAAGGGGAAAATCATCTTGCACTGTTGTGATGTCGGTGCTGATGTCATAGCTGCAAATACTTTTTAAAACAAGAGAAGAACCACTACTAACCATGCGCCAGATGCCAACACGATGCGTATTTAGAGCGCGGCAACCTTCTTGAGCAATGACCGATGCAGCATCTTCGAGAATACCTGATGCCAGTGCTTTGGCCTTGGTAATCTCAACTAGTGCTTTTCCAAGAGAACTATCGCTTACGTCAGATTTCAACATTGCAAAACCTCCTCCATATATCAGCGAAAAAGTGACCAGCCCCTAGTTTTTGTATCAGTTAATAAGAGAGTGGCAGAGTTTTATCTGGTTGTCCACAGGTGGCGTGAAAGAGGTGCGCTCTGTAAGACCAAGAATATCATTTCACATCGCTCCCAACATCCGTCCGCAATTTGTCAAGATATACTGCTGGTTGCTCGCAACGTATGCCCGAGAAGAATTTGTGCCTTGTGTCGTTCTTCTCGCGCCTGCGCCAGCGAGACTTTCGGGTAACGTCCAAAAGAAAGTTGTTTGCGCTTGCCATTCAGGTAGCAGGCCATACGCCAATATTTTTTCCCGTCAAGCGTAACCATGAGGTACATGCCATTACCGCCAAAGTGATTGCCCTGTGGTGCTTTGTCGCAAAACTTAGAGTTCAATTTTTTAGTTGCCATGACACATCCCTTTGTGAAGCAAATTGTGGCAACGACAAAACTGACGACAAAAGTAACGACAGCCTTTCTGAATTTCGTTGGATGCTTTTGGACAGCATAAAACAAAAAACCCGCTGAAACCAAGTGATTTAGCGGGTCTTCCGGATGTTGCTGGACTTCTTTGGATCATGTTTTGGTGCCGACGGCGAGACTCGAACTCGCACAACTCTCGTTACTACCCCCTCAAGATAGCGTGTCTACCAATTCCACCACGTCGGCAGGGACATGAATTATCGCAGTATCCGACTTTTTCTTCAAGCTGGTTACGACAGAAATTTATTTTCCTTCTTTCTTTTCAGCTGGCGACTCTGCCGGCATACCGGGAACAGCAGCAATACCGGCACCTGCCGATTTTTCCGCATTCTCGTTTTTGG
>JGI994J12354_10000597_pt1 | contig 35892 bp, 36 predicted proteins | sample IntmicLarv3ML3BL_FD_12354 | JGI IMG/M metagenome (IMG submission 12354) | reverse complement strand
CGTGAAAAAAAAAGTATTTTCATAATAGGCTTCGCCGCAAATTATTGCTTAAATGTCAAGACTTTTTTAAAAAAAATTTCAGAAAAGTGGAGGAAATTTTGAAAAACAAAAAAAAGAATCCCTAAATGTCGGCGTTAGAGATTCCGAAAAACTATTAATTTTTAAGGAGGATTTAAATATGAGTGAGAGAAAAAATAGAGTTATTCCAGTAATTGCAGCTCTTGTGATTCAACTGTGTCTTGGAGTCGCCTATATTTGGAGTGTTTTTCAAACAGGAATAGCTGAAAGTATTTTTGCAGGTGATAATGCAGCTGCAAATCTAACATTTTCTCTGTTACTTGCAATGCTTACTATTGGTAGTGCTATCGGAGGAAAGCTTGCAATAAAATATACAACAAGAAAAGTTGTTATTTTAGGTGGTATTATTTTAAGTGCTGGATTTTTTCTAGCATCCTTTGTTTCAAGAGATTTTCCCCAGTTATTGTGGCTGACATACGGAATTATGGGTGGTATTGGGATGGGATTCACATACTCAACAACCATTGCCTGTGCTCAAAAATGGTTTCCTGAAAAGAAGGGACTCATAACAGGGATTATTGTTTCGGCTCTTGGATTTGGAGGGGTGATATTTACACCTATTGTTGAGTATCTGGTTGAGGTGTTTGGCGGAACAACAGCTGGGGAGCTTATGACTTTTCGTGTTCTTGGAGGAGTTTTTCTGATAGTTTGCACAATTGGTGGTTTATTTTGTTCTGATCCGCCTGCTGAAAAAAAGTCAGAAACAACTGCAAGTACCACAGATTTAAAGCCCCTTCAAATGATTAAAGATCCAAAATTTTATTTGGTTACCCTTACATTTATGCTTGGTTGCATGGGTGGTCTTATGATGATTGGATTTGCTAAACCCATAGCTGTAGCCAAAGGGATGGGAGAGGTTGCAACTGTTGGAGTTTTGCTTATTTCAATTTTCAATTCACTTGGAAGACTGACATGGGGAATTGTTTCTGATAAAATTGGACGTCAAAATACAATTTCACTGCTATTGGTGGGGTCAGCAATACTTTCTCTTTTGGTAAATATTGCCTCAGGATATTTAATATTTATTCTAATAGGGTTAATTGGCTTTTTCTATGGTGGACTTCTTAGTAATTTTCCTGCACTGACGTCTGAACTCTTTGGAACTACATATATGTCAACTAATTATGGTTTTGTACTTTTGGGATTTGGTGCAGGAGCGGTAGTTTCATCTCAAATAGCAGGATATTATAGAAACTTAGCAGGGGATAATATTGATTTAATGTTTCCAGCATTTGTGATTGCCTCTGTATGTGCTATCACAGGAATCATACTAATGCTTGTACTGAGAAAAATGACAGCCAAAAAAGTTTGATTTAATTATAAAAAAACAGTTATTAAAGATAGAAACTTTAATAACTGTTTTTATTTTGCAAAAAATTTTTGGAAAAAATATAATGTTAATTATATTTTACAGTGTAACTCCAGATTTGAAAATTGATATTTCTTTGAAGTTATTTTTTTCATTATTTATTTTCTTTCCATTAATAACTTCCACAATATAGTCAATAAATTCTTCTGTTAGCTCCTCCATAGAAGTGTTGTCTGTCACGAGCCTTCCAGCATTGAAATCAATCCATTTTGGTTTTTTCTCGGCTAATTCTGTATTAGTTGAGATTTTTACAGTGGGAACATATCCGCCATAGGGATTCCCACGACCTGTGGTAAATAATACCAAATGGCAACCGCTAGCCGCTAGGGCAGTAGTAGCAACCAAATCATTTCCTGGAGCACTTAAAAGATTTAGTCCTTTTTCTTCTAGAACTTCTCCATATTTTAATACATCAATTACTTTAGATTGTCCAGATTTTTGTGTGCAACCTAAGGATTTATCTTCTAGGGTAGTAATACCACCTTTTTTATTACCAGGAGAAGGGTTTTCGTATATTTCTTGATCGTGTTTGATAAAATATTCCTTAAAATCATTAATAAGATGAACACATTTTTCAAAAATCTCTATATTTTTGCACCTTTCCATTAAAAGACCCTCAGCACCAAACATTTCTGGAACTTCTGTTAGAACAGATGTTCCCCCTTGAGAAATTACATAATCAGAAAATAATCCCAACATAGGATTTGCAGTAATGCCAGAAAGTCCATCAGAGCCACCACATTCTAGTCCTATATTTATTGCAGAAAAATCACTTTTCATTCTTTTATCGTCTTTCATTTTATTATATAGTTCCAAGAGTATTTTTAATCCTTCTTCTATCTCATCTTCCACTTCTTGAGATATTAAAAATTTTATTCTATCTTCATCATATTTTCCCAAAGTAGAAATAAATTCAGATATTTGGTTATTCTCACATCCCAGTCCAAGAACTAAAACTCCACCAGCATTGGGATGTTTTACAGTGTTTTGCAAAATCACTCTGGTGTTTAGATGATCCTCGCCCAACTGAGAGCAACCAAAATCATGTGTTAAAACATTAACTCCATCAATTTGTGGGTCTTTTATCTCTGCTACAAATCTTCTCATAATTTCCTGTGCTATTCCATTGACACATCCCACAGTAGGGACTATCCAAAGCTCATTTCTGATTCCAATATTTCCATTTTTTCTTCTATAAATCTGTACATTTCGTTTTTTACTATTAAAAATGTCACTACTAAATTTTGGAGTATACTCATAATAAGTAATATCTTTAAGGTTTGTCTTGGTGTTATGTGTGTGAATCCATTGTCCAGCGGAAATATCCTCAAGAGCATGTCCTATGGGAAATCCATATTTTATAACATTTTCATCTTTTCTTATATCCTTCATAGATATTTTGTGTCCACGTTCGACAGGTTCTTTCAGGATAATGGAAATGTTATCTGAGTGGATTATTTCACCTTTGTTATAATCTCTAAGTGCAATTATGACATTATCACTATTGTTTATTTTGATATATTCTTTCATTATTTTACCTCATTAAGTGCTTTTTTTACTCCTAAAGTATCAATTAGTTCTAAATATCTGCTGACAGTTTCAGTCATAGCTGGAATAGTGTTTAAATCTATATCCCAGTGCTCTTGTAATCCCAGAATGGACTTAGTAATATTAAGATAATCATTATTTTTCCATAGTTCTTCGTACAAATCTAAGAATTTTTTATCATCTTTTAAGTTAATTGTCTCGTCATTATTACGTACACCTTTATAAAATCTGATCAAAGCAGCCAAGGCAAAAGATAGTCTTTGAGGAATTTTCCCAGTTCTTTTTTGAAATTCTATTATTTGAGGAAGTATTCTTGTCTTATATTTGGACATTGAGTTAAGAGAAATATCCATTAACATATGTTTAACATAAGGATTTTGAAATCTTTTGATTACATCATTTTTAAAGTTTACCAATTCAGTTTTCTCCATATCAATGGCAGGGATTATCTCTTCATCAATGGCTCTATCAATAAAATTTCTAATCTCAGCATTTTCCATAGCATCTCTCACAGTATCCATTCCATACAGATAAGCCACAGGAACCATGGCAGTATGAGAGCCATTTAGGATCCCAACTTTTCTCATTTTATAGGGCTTTAAATCATCTATAATAAGAATATTAAGATTGACTTTGTCAAGGTTTAATTCTTTTTCTAATATAGCCTTAGGACCTTGTATAACAAATAAATAAAAATATTCTCCAGTGGTCATAAAATTATCTTTGTATCCCAATTCTTTTTCAAGTGCATCTTTTTCGTCCTTTGGATAACCAGTTACAATTCTGTCTACTAGAGTAGAACACCAAGTATTGGCATTTTCTATCCAATTATTAAAGTCATCTCCTAGATTCCAAAGATTGGCAAATTTGAGGACTATTTTTTTAAGTTCCTCACCATTGTAATCAATTAATTCACATGGTAACATGATAAATCCCTTGTTTAAATCGCCATTAAAGGCCAGAAATCTTTCATGGAGAAGTCTGGTTAATTTTGCTGGAAATGTGTTTTGAGGCTTGTCATCATATTTATCTTGATCACTGTATACTATTCCAGCTTCAGTGGTATTAGAAACTATAAATTTAATCTCAGGGTTATGAGCCAATTTTAAATATTCATCAAATTCTTTGTAGATAGGAATCTCTCTATTAACACAAGAAATTATTCTAGGGTTTTTAACAGCAGTTCCACTTTCATCAATACCACGAATGATAGCAGTATATAGACCATCTTGAACATCTAAAAGGGGAACAGAGTCATAATCTATTGGTCGAACGACAGTTACTCCAGCATTTAATCCAGTTTTTTCGTTTATGATGTCTAGTTGCCAATCAAAAAAACATCTTAAAAAATTTCCCTCTCCAAATTGTATGACTCTTTCTTGGTACTTGGGCAAATCCAATTTTTCTCTGTTTAATTCCATTATATTTTCCTCCTAAATTTTGGTATGATTTTATTATAGCATTTTTAAAATATATTTAATATAATAAAATAGTATAAAAATCAGAAATAGATAATAATTTTAAATTATAAATATATTTTTATTATACTATATGAATATATATATCAAAATAAATTATTTAATGCAACTAAAATTTATAATGAAAGTTACTAAGACAAATTAATAAATTAGATTGAAAATTTTTGTTGACAATTATTTTTCTATAAAGTTATAATAGTTTATTGGTTTTTAGGAATTGTTTTGGAGGATAAAATGAAAAAAAGAAATATATATGACGATATAAAGAAAATGATAATAACTGGAGAACTAAAACAAGGTCAAAGTATAATTGAAAAGGACTTGATAGATAAATTTAAGGTAAGTAGAACACCAATCAGAGAAGCACTAAAATTGTTGGATATAGATAAATGGATAATTTCCAATCCAAGAAAGGGATATAGTGCTTCAACTATTACATTTAAGGAAGTGAAAGATTTGTTTCAGACAAGATATGAAATAGAGCCTATTTGTCTAAAAATTGGTAGCAAATTTTTTGAGGAAAAGGAATTAATGGATTTAAGAAATGAAATAAAAACATATATGAAAAGCAAGGAGCATGTGCTTTTAAGATTAATGGATGAAAAGTTTCACAACTATTTAGTGAAATCCACGTATAATGATTATATTATAAAAACTATGAAATTTGTTAGTGAACAAGCCAATAGAATGAGATATTTGACCTTTAGGGATATTGATACTACATTGGATTCAGCAATGGATCATATCAAAATAATAGATTTAATTCTAAAAAACGATATAAATAAAGCTATGATATCTTTGCAGAAACATATAGATAAAAGCCAGTTATATTTTATAAAAAACTTTAATTTCAAAGGATGAGATATAATTCCTTTATATTGTCGCGTATTGTTTAGGAGCATAATGCACAAAAACAAAAAACAATAATTTGTTATTGACTATATTATGTTTATGTGATAATATCACAATAAGTATATTTTAAAGATTTAAATATATTTTTATAAAGCATATAATTATATTTAAAATCAATAGAATTACAATTTTTATCTTAAAATAAGACAAGGAGTGATGTTAAGTATGAAAAAAATATTTTCTTTATTATTAGGGACTATTCTACTATCAGCAATACTATTTGCCAGTGAAAGGGCAGTAACAATCCAGATAGGTTATGAAAATAATCCTGGAGAACCTATTGATTTGGCCTGTCAACATTGGAAAAAATTAATTGAAGAAAGAAGTAATGGTGCTATTAGTGTAGAGCTTTTCCCATCAAGTCAATTAGGGTCAAAAAACGATTTGATTGATCAAATGTTGGCAGGGGATAGTTTAATTACTTTGGCAGATGGAGCTTTTTATGCAGATAGAGGTGTGCCAGATATGGGAATTACATTTGGACCATACTTCTTTGAGACTTGGGACGAAGCATGGAATTTAATTAAAAGTGAATGGTGGAAGGAACAAACAGATAAATTGGAGGAAGGTGGCTTGAAAATGTTGGCAGCTAATTGGATCTATGGAGATAGACATACTTTAAGTAAAACACCAATTAGAACTGCAGATGATTTTAAAGGACAAAAAATTAGAGTTCCTAATAACCTTATTCAAGTGAAAGGAATGGAAGTTTTAGGAGCGAATCCAACTCCAATGCCACTAGGGGAGGTATATACTGCATTACAACAGGGAACGATAGATGGATTGGAAAATCCATTACCAGTATTATATAATGGGAAATTTCATGAAGTAGCTAAATATCTCACTTTGGATGGACATGTTAAGAACTTTACCACTTTCATATGTGGAACTACATTTTTTAATACTCTTAGTCCAGAACATCAACAATTGTTGATACAAACAGCAGAAGAGGCAGGAATATATAATAATGAATTAGTAGCGAATTTAAATGACGAAATCATAGAAAATTTCAAAGCAGAGGGTGTAGAGGTAATAGAGGTCGATATTGCAAATTTCAGAGAACAAGCAAAGTCTTTCTATCAATTACCAGAGTTTACTTCAAGATGGTCTGAAGGTGCTTATGAAAAAGCAGAAAACGCTAAAAAATAGGTTAAAAGAAATCTAAGTAATATTGATTAATCAATAACATAAAAACAAAGTATATAAAAAAAGTGGTGTGGGTGACTTGATTTTTTATCAAGTCACCTATATAAAACTATGGGAAAATATAAATTTTCAAATTTGTGTATAGATCAATTAGATTCTAATGATGTGTGAATCATAGGAGGAGAGATGAGCAATAAATACATTGTGATCAATGAACCATATAAGGTCGAAATAAAAGAAAGCGAAATTCCAACTCCAAAAAAGGGAGAGACGTTGCTAAAGATCCTTTATGGAGGTATTTGTGGTTCAGATTTGAATACTTACAGAGGGACATCAGCATATGTTTCCTATCCTAGAATTCCTGGGCATGAGTTTTCTGGCGAGATAATAGAGATAGAAGAGAACGGTATGGGACTAAAAAAGGGAATGTTAGTTACGGCAAATCCATATTTCAATTGTGGTGAATGTTACTCGTGCCAAAGAGGACTTGTGAATTGTTGTACTACGAACCAAACTATGGGTGTTCAACGGGAAGGTGGGTTTGCATATTATATAGTAATGCCAATTGAACGATTATATCCTGTGGGGCAATTAGATGCCAAGACAGCAGCCTTGATAGAACCTTTTTGTATCAGTTATCATGGGGTAAAAAGAGCAGATATCAAGTCAGGGGAAAAGGTTTTAGTTGTTGGAGGAGGAACAATAGGTGTTTTGGCGATGTTCTCTGCTAAAATAGCAGGGGCAGAAGTATATATTAGCGACATAGCACAAGGAAAATTGGATTTAGCCAAAAGTCTTGGAGCAGATGGGATTATTTTAAATGATGGAGAAGATAATTTTATAAAACAAGTGGATGAAATAACAAAAGGAAATGGATTTGATGTAACCATTGAAGCAGTTGGTTTTCCATCTACCTTTCAAAATTGTGTTGATGCAGCAACTTTTGGTGGTCGCATAGTGGTAATTGGTGTAGGAAAGAAAAATTTAGATTTTAATTTTACATTGATTCAGAAAAAAGAATTAACGATACTTGGTTCAAGAAATGCAGTGAAAAAAGATTTTGAAGAGGTTATAGATATTATTAATCAAAATAAATTTGATATAACAAAAATCATAACCAATGTTTATTCCTTTGATGAGGCAGCAAAATCCTTTGAAGATTTTGATAAAAGCATAGGTTCAATGTTGAAAGTTTTATTAAAATTTTAGAAAAAATTTAACATATAAATATTTTAAAAATATAAGGGGGCAGGTATGAGCAGCTCAAGGAATAATACTTTGATGAAATTATTAAATATAGATCTAGTAATTTCAGGAATAGCTTTTGTTGTATTGGTATGTCTTACATTTTCGGGAGTAATATATCGTTATGCTCTTAATAATCCAATTATATGGATGGAAGAAGTACAGTTAGTTTGTATAGTGCTAATCATTTATTTTGGCATTAGTGCTGGAGTTCGTTCTGGCTCCCATGTTGCCATTGATATAGTAGTAGATAGACTACCTAAAAGTGCCAGAAAAATAATAAGCGTCATAATATGGGGAATAATTGTATTAGTATTAGTCTATTTGTTTATGCAAAGTATAAAGATAGTGTCACAGATGGCAGAAAGAAGTAGAGCGACCAATATACTTCAAATACCTTATAAATATGTGTATGCCAGTGTACCAATAGGTTGTGTTTTGACCATTATAAATTTCTCCATTGAATATTACAATAAAATTTTTGGAAAAGAAGGGGAGGATGAAAATATATGAATCCTACAGTAATAATTGCATCGTCCATTATGCTAATACTATTATTTATGAAAGCGCCTGTATTCATCTCTGTATTGAGTGGATCAGTTAGTTACTTTTTATTGAATCCTCAAATGATATCACAAGTGTTAGCTCAAAGAGTCATTTCAGGAATAGAGAGTACAGCACTTTTAGCTGTGCCGTTTTTTGTGGCTTCTGGAGTATTTATGAATTACTCTGGAGTAACTAAAAGAGTAATGGAATTTTGTTCCTTGGTAACCAGAAGATTACCAGGTGGCTTAGGACAGGTAAATGTACTTTTATCAACATTAATGGGTGGACTTTCTGGTTCTAACTTGGCAGATGCTGCTATGCAATCTAAAATGTTGGTTCCTGAAATGGAAAAGCGTGGATATTCTAAAGAATTTTCATCAGTAGTTACAGCTACATCAGCCATGATTACACCACTTATTCCACCAGGAATAGCTATGATATTGTATGGGTCAATTGCAAATTTATCCATAGGAAGATTATTTGTAGCTGGAATAGGACCAGGGTTACTTCTTTGTTTGGCTTTAATGATATTGGTTGGAGTCATTTCCACAAAACGTGGCTATGAAGTTGATAACAGAAAAAAAATAACATCTGGAGAATTTTTTACAGCATTAAAGGGTGCATTTTTACCATTATGTCTTCCAGTAATAATAATTGGTGGGATTAGGCTAGGAGTATTTACCCCTACAGAAGCAGGAGCAGTGTCAATATTTTATGCGTTATTTTTGGCAATTATTTATAAAGAAATTACAGCAAAAGAATTTTTTACAGGAATAAAGGAAACAATTTGTACTACAGCCTCTGTAATGATAATAGTTGCAGCAGCTTCGGCTTTTGCTTGGATTTTGACAAGAGAAAGAATACCGCAACAATTTACAGCATTTATGGTATCCCATATTTCAAATAAGTATGTATTCTTATTGATTGTAAATATATTTTTAATTATTGTGGGGATGTTTATTGAAGGAAATGCAGCCATGATAGTCCTTGTACCATTGTTAGCTCCAGTGGCAGACTCTTATGGAATAGATCCAATTCAATTTGCCATGGTATTTATTTTTAATAATGCCATAGGGGCACTCTCTCCGCCCATGGGTACACTAATGTTTGTCACCTGTGGGATTACCAAGTGCAAGATTGGTAATTTCATAAGAGAAGCAGTTCCTTTTTATATATTGCTATTAATATGTTTGGTATTACTAACTTTAGTACCAGTATTTTCAGTTGGGATAGTGAATTTATTATACTAAATAAAACATATATTATTAGAAGATACTTTATTATACAAGGAGAGTGATATAAAATGTCAGAATGGAAAAATGATAGTGAATTATTTGAAATTATGAAGAGAGAATTATATACTCCAGTTGTAGGTGATATTCTTGATGAATTTGGAAGATATCACCAATTTTTACCTCAAGAAATAAAGCCCATAAGAGAAGAATTTAAATTAGCTGGAAGAGCCATGACAGTGTTGATGATTGATGTTTTTGGTCCTCAAAAGAAACCCTTTGGGCTTTTGACAGAGGCCTTGGATCAATTAAAAGAAAATGAAGTATATATTGCAACTGGTGGAAACATGCGGTGTGCCTACTGGGGGGAAATATTGACAGCCACAGCTCGTTCAAGAAAAGCAGTGGGAGCAGTAGTAAATGGATTCCATAGAGATACTCCTCAAGTTTTGGAACAAAATTGGCCAGTGTGCTCTAGGGGAACTTATGCTCAAGATTCATCTGTACGAACTCAAGTGGTTGATTATAGATGTACTATTGAAGTGGGAAGTGTATGGATAAATCCAGGAGATATTGTATTTGGAGATATTGATGGAGTCTTAATAATTCCAAAAGAACTGGAAGATGAAGTTATAAACAAGGCATTAGCCAAAGCTCGCAGAGAAAAGGTAGTGCGTAAAGAAATAGAAAATGGAATGTCAGCCACTGATGCCTTTGCAAAACATGGAATATTGTAGGAGGAAATTACATGTCACAAATTTGTTTTCAGATTAATAAAAGTGATAATGTAGCTACTGCGCTTTATGACCTCTCTAAAGGAAATGTCAAAATATATGGAGAATCACTGAAGGGTGATATTGTAGTATTAGAAAACGTCAATGTAGGCCATAAAATTGCTTTAGTAGATATTTCTAAGGGATCAGATGTAATCAAATATGGGGTTGTAATTGGAGAGACGACAAAGGATGTTAGAGCTGGAGAATGGGTGCATCTACAAAATATGAGGAGCAAGTATGATGCTCGTTCTAGCAAACTAGATATGGTAACTGGTGTTCCAACAGATACAGAGTATGATTAACAGGGGGAAAGAATATGGCAGATATAAGAGACTATACTTGGATGGGATATTTGAGAAAAGATGGACGTCTAGGCATAAGAAATAAAGTCCTTGTAATTTATACTGTGGAGTGTTCATCCTTTGTAGCTAAGGAAATTGCCAATAGGTTAAAACATAACGATGTGGATGTTGTCGGTTTTAGTGGATGTACTGATAATGATTATGCAGTAAGAATGCTGTTAGCCTTAATACGTCATCCCAATATAGGTGGTATATATGCAGTTGGTTTAGGGTGCGAATACAATCAACCTTCCATACTGGCTCAAAAAGCAGGGGAGGCAGGTAAATTATCAGGTTGGGAATATATTCAAGAAGCTGGTGGAACAGAAAAAGCCATTCAAAATGGTATAGAGAAAATTACCAAAATGCTGGAAGATTTAAAGAATACTAAAAGGGCTTGCATGGGATTTAAAGATTTAATAATAGGGGCAGAATGTGGTGGTTCTGATTATACATCAGGATTAGCTGGAAATGTAGTGGTAGGAAGCTTTTTTGATAGTATCGTAGATTGGGGAGGTACTTGTATTTTTGAAGAAATAGTGGAAGCAGTGGGATTAAGAGATTTGCTTCTATCAAGAGCAGTCAATGACCAAGCTAGATGGGATTTAGCATATACTTATGACAAAGCTCTTCAATACTGCAAAGATGTACGACAATATTCTGTTTCTCCCGGAAACTTTGCTGGTGGATTGACTACCATTGAGGAAAAAAGTATGGGGGCAGTAATAAAAAGCGGTTCTAGACCTATAAATGGTGTAATAAAAGTATCCCAATTACCACCAACTAAAGGTTTATGGTTATTAGATAGCACTCCTGATCCACATTGGATGGGATTTGGATATACTAATCCCAATGATAATGAAGGATTAATGGATTTAGTTGCTTGTGGAAGTCATATAGCATTTTTAGTCACTGGACGTGGAAATGTAGTTGGGAGTGCAGTGGCACCAGTGATAAAAATTACTGGAAATACCGCCACTTACAATCATATGATGGGAGATATGGATTTCAATGCTGGAACCATGCTAAGTGGGCAGGAAAACCTTCACTCTCTTACAAATAGATTGATTTCCATGGTATTGGGTGTATGTAAGGGAGAGTTAACAAATGCTGAAAAATTAGGGCATAAGGAATATTTTATTCCATATAAATATCAAACTCCAAAATTAGAAAAAAGGTGTGATCTAAATGGATAATGAAATATTTAGTTTAAAAGGTCAAAATGCAATAATAACAGGAGGAGCTACAGGACTAGGGTTTGCAATGGCTAAGTGTTTGACTTCTGTTGGGGCAAAGGTTATAATTGTAGGTATAGAAAGTGAAGAAGTCTTAGCTGCAGCTTGTAAAAACATAGGTATTAATTCCTCTTATTATCAATTTGATATCACCAAAACTGATGAAACACCAGCATTGGTTGATAATATTATTGAAAAGTATGGACAAATACACATTTTAATTAATAATGCAGGTAATCATTGTAAGAAACCAATAGAAGAAATGAATGTAGAAGATTTTACTAATGTATTAGATGTGCATATTGTGGCTTCTTTTGCTTTGACAAAGGCTTTAATCCCCCATATGAAAGAGCATCAAAAAGGAAGTGTTATATTTATATCCTCAATGACAGGTTTTTTGGGCCAACCTTATGTTACAGGATATTCTGCAGCAAAATCAGCTGTATTGGGAATGGTAAGAACATTAGCTACAGAAGTGTCAGCACAAGGTGTCCGCATTAATGCCATTGCTCCAGGTTGGATAGATACTCCAATGTTACATAAGGCCTTAGATGGAGACCCAGAACGTAAAAATAAAATTTTAAGAAGAACTCCAATGAAAAAATTTGGAAAACCTGAAGATATAGGTTGGGCAGCAGTATACTTATGTTCTGATGCCGCTTCTTTTGTAAATGGAATATGTCTAGTAGTAGATGGAGGAGCATTAATAGGATTTTGAGTAGAAAGCGATTTATAATCATTACGGATCAATATTAGATGATAGCTTTATTCCAATATATATATCAAAAAAGGACTAGATTTACTAGTCCTTTATTTTTGGCTTACTTTGATTGTCGAGTCCCTGATTATTGAGTTGCCAAAAATTTGGAAAGTCTTGGACTCAAAGTAGCGTGGTTTTCTTTAATAAATCTCATAATTTCAACATCGTTAGAACTTCTCAATTTCTTTAAAGTTCTGGCACAAACCTTAACTTTAATTGGTTTTCCATTAATGTTAATAGTTGCAACTTGAAGATTAGGTTTCCATACTCTTCTTGTTAATCTATGAGAGTGAGAAATTTTATTTCCACTTATAAGACCAGTTCCAGTAATTTCACATCTTTGCATAGTAATCCCTCCTTTAGAATAGATAAAGTATTTTAATTTTAATAAATAATTATTGTAAAACATATATAAAATCAGAACTTAAGGATAAGTAAAATACCATCCATATCCCATTGTTAGCGACTTTATTCCATTGTTTTTAAAACTTTCTTACGAGCATCCTAATTATTATATCATTTATTTTATAAAAAATCAATTTTTTTTGATAACTAATAGCTTAAAATTTTGGATAAATTTTATAGGCAAGTTATATAAATTAACCCAAGAAAAAACTCTCTAATCTTAATAGAATTTAGAGAGTCAATCACTTTAGATATAACGATTAAGTATTGCTATCTTCTTTTTTAGGCATTGGAGAACCAAAATACCATTCAATTTGTCTTCTTACTCCAGTCATATCGTATTCTATACCATCTATTATTAAAACATCATTATTAGGAATAATTAGATGTCCTTCTTCCACAGGTGCATCTTTATCAAGATTCACTTGGACTTTAATTGGTCTATTGGCCCCATATGGTTGAAATTCAGTTTTTACTGTTTTAATAAGATTTTCATCAGCTAGGATATTTCTGATGTCTTCAGAAGTCAAATTTCTTTGAGGAGGGTATTCAGCTGCAAATAAATCATAAGTTTTCAAGAAGATAAGTTTATCATCAACTTTTTCAAAAATATCCATTGTGTATTTTCCTCTTTTGGTAACAAGAAATTTCTCCAAATTCATTATTTTTTTTCCAATTCCAAATGGATCAGGGATTATTTCAAAATCCCCTTGAGTGATTAATTCGTCATCAGGTGCATTTAATCTGCATTGAAATCCTTTTGATTCTTCCATTTCCTCAAAGGTTACGACAATTGCTAAATTTTGCATTGGAAAAGGATAAATTGGTTGAAATAAATTATCAAAGGCACCTATGATATCCAATCCATTTTGAATTTGATTATTTTTTTTTGCTTGACATGCTACTATTACAGACCTTACTTTTGCCATTTTCATCTACCTCTTTTTTAATATTTTTTACTTAAGATATACACTTAGTAGTATATCATGTTTAAAATACTTCTGCAAATTAATTTAGTTATTTGGTAAATCTTAGTGAAAATGAATTTTCTATGAGAATTTTTTTGTAATATTTGAATTTAATGAGTTTATAACTAGTAACTTTCTTTATTCACTGGGGGTGTGGGGGAACCCCACAAAGCAACCCAGGCCCTACCACCCTGGCTGAAGAGCTGCTGTGTAACTCTTCAGCACTAAAAATGAACAATTGCGATAGAATTTTGCCTTTGGTTAGTGAAAAAATTTTTTTGTATAGTTTTTCAGCAGCCCCAAAGCACTAATATAATAAATCATAAAATTTCCATAAATATAATAAGGATAAATTAGACAATCTCTATTTTATCCTTATATATTATGAAACTATATCAAATAATCATTAAATTTTTTACAAATAGAAACCTGTATCTGGTCCTATTGGAAGTCCTAAAGTCATCCAGATGACCAACATTATAATCCATGCTATTTGAAGAACCACTGCTATTGGAAGCATACTAGATACCATAGTTCCAATTTTTAACTCTTTATCATATTTGATTTGAGCTACACCAAGTACCATCCAAATATAAGGACTCATTGGAGTAAAACAGTTTCCTGGAGAATCTCCTATTCTATATAGGACCTGAGTGAACCCTGGATTATATCCCAATTGATAAAACATTGGAACAAATATTGGAGCAAATATTGCCCATTTTGCTGACCCTGATGAAATGAATATATTTACAGAGGCACACAATAATATGAAAGCAACGCATAGAACTGGACCAGTGAAATTAATAGCTCTTAAAATATTTGAGCCCTTTATAGCAAGCAATGTTCCCAGATTGGTCCAATTGAACAACTCCTGAAATTGACCACAGAAGAAACAAAATACTATATAAGCACCCATGGCTGTCATTTGTTTTACCATTGCTTGGTTAATATCTTTGGAATTTCGAAATTTTTCAGTAACAATACCATAGGAAAGTCCAACAATACTGAATAAAACAAACAAAATAGGGACAAGTCCTCTTAAAAGTGGAGAACCCACAAGGCCTCCATTGGGACTTGCCAATGGACCTTTGAAAAAACCAAAAGCAATAAATGCCACATATAACAAGAATACTATAAGGGATACTCTTAATCCTTTTGTTTCAATTGGAGTAATTTCTTCCATTTTTTCAACTTCAATGTCTCCATGATATTCACCAAATCTTGGTTCCAAAATTTTTATAGAGATAAGACCAATTACTGCTGTACAAAGAAAAGTAGATGCAAACATAAAAAACCAGTTACAAGTAGCCTCCACAAGATGTGGGGCAGCAGCCTCTGCACCTAAAAATGCCTCTAAAGCCTGATTGGTAAGACCTTGTAGCAAAACATCTGTTCCTGCGATCATTACATTGGCAGTAAATCCTGCTTGGGCACCTGCTAAACCTACTAACATTCCAACAATAGGATGTTTTTTGACCCCAATATACACCACAGCAGCTAGTGGCGGAATAACAACCATTGCTGTATCAGAGGCAATGTTTCCCACGGTTCCTGCAAAGGCAATAATGAAGGGAACGACAGAGCCTGGTACATTTTTTAAGGCATTTCTTAGCATAGCAACAAGTAGACCTGATTCCTCACAAAACCCAATGGCTAAAGTCATTGTGATAACTAGTCCAAGAGGGGCAAATCCAGTAAAATTTCGGACCATATTATTCAATATCCATTCTAGTCCTGGCTGGGAAAAAAGATTCTGTACTGCTACAGTATTTCCAGTGGCAGGATTAACCATTGAAACACTAAAGAATTTGAAGACAGCTCCAAGTATTCCTGTAATAACGAATAGAGAGAAAAAAAGTATGGGTGGTGGTGGAAGTTTATTTCCAGCAACCTCAATTCCATCAATAAATTTGTCGATCATTTTCTTATTTTTTGCAATATCACTCATAAATAACCTCCTATATATTTTTTTATTCTTTATAAATGACACGTTAATGATTTAGAATTTAAGTAAATCAAATAGTAATTAAATATTATTTATATTAATTAAAAATACTATATATCCAATAAAAAAATCATTTCTTTAAAATCTCACAAAAATATGATATTAATTATTTAATTAAAAAGTTAAACTTTGTTTATTTTATCATATAAATTAAAATTTTCAAAGATTTTTTATTTGTAAAATAAACACATATAAAGAAATAAATATATCAGATCAATGATTTTGTTTTGAGAGTTTTTGTTTGTTTTTAGAACACGGAAATACATCTGATTCTGTAAATTTAATTCTATCAATCAACTCGTTCAATTTTTTTATAAATTAATTCAAACGATAGAATATGATTTATTAAAGGTCAGATGATAACATAATATTACAATATTATGTAAAAAAAAGCAAATTTATTTTTATAAAAAATAAATAAAAAATAAAAAATAAATTTTCTGAACATCTTTAGTAAAGACTCTTTATTGTTTCTACAAAGACAATAAAATAATTTCCTCTGCCCCGAGAACATTTTTCAAGATATTTCTAATCACGATTATCAATAAACCTGATTCCCCACAGAATATTATGGACAGTTGTACGAAAAAAATACCTATGTTCATCCATTGAATTAGATGATACAGGGATAGAAAAATTTGATATATTTCTCTAATCAATCTGTCTAGAGTTTGTACCACACTTTAAATCAGGTTGCTGAAACGCTATAGGGGTCAGTCGTCAGTTTGTCTGAATGACTTTTAACTTGATATTTGACAACTATAAATTTTTTTAGTATACTGGTAAAATAGACTTTACATAAATTTTACATTTATTATAGCTTATAGTGATATCTAAATTTTATATGTTAACCTATAATAAAATTATAAATATCAAAATTAAAAAAAATTAAGAATTTTATGAAAGAAATCTCAAGTTATCTATAAAATATAAGGGTTGAGAGTTTTGAGAAAAATCTATTTTGATAGGAGGTAATTATGGATAAAATGCATGAGAAGAAGGGTTTTATGTGTGATATGGATGGGGTAATTTATCACGGAAATAGGCTATTACCTGGTGTAAAGGAATTCGTAGAATGGTTATATAGAGAAGATAAAAAATTTTTATTTTTGACAAACTCCAGCCAATCTACTCAAAAAGAACTGCAAATGAAACTAGATCGAATTGGATTGGAAGTGGCAGAAGATCACTTTTACACAAGTGCTTTGGCCACAGCAAAATTTTTAAGTAGTCAAGACCCTAACTGTACTGCATATATTATAGGTGAACACGGTCTTTATAACGCTCTATATGACGCTGGAATTGCCTATAATGATATTAACCCTGATTATGTGGTAGTTGGAGAAGCTAGAAATTATAATTACGAAAATATAATAAAGGCAGTGCAACTTGTACAAAAGGGTGCCAAATTAATTGGAACAAATACTGACCTTACAGGACCTTCTGAAATTGGAATTATCCCAGCATGTAGAGCGCTTATTGCTCCAATAGAGCTAGCAACTGGTAAAAAAGCATATTTTGTTGGGAAGCCCAATCCACTTATGATGAGAACAGGCCTAAAGATGTTAGGAGTTCATTCAGGTGAAGCTGTCATGATTGGAGATAGAATGGATACAGATATAATAGCAGGAATCGAATCTGGTATGGATACAATATTGGTCTTGTCTGGAGTTACCAACACTGTCAACATATTGGAGTATCCTTATCAACCAAGCGTGATTTTAGGTGGCGTGGGAGATATAGTTAGACCTGAAGATTAACATAAATTGAAAACTGGGAATTTTTGCCTTTTTATGAGAAAGTTTGGAGTTTTTTTTAAATTTTACTTAATGTTATCAATTTATACTATATGAAAAAGGGTATTGGTAATTTTATTAATTATCAATACCCTTTTTCTTATTTAAATCTTGAATATAATTGTGAATACTGCTTTTTCATGAGATTCACTGTTATTTTTTTTATTAATTGATACCATTTGAATTCCATTTTGTCAACACCTTTCAAAGAATCTTTGATAATTTGCTTTAGAAATTCGTATTCATCATAACTAACTTTGATTTCTCCAGAACCTTTTACTTTGGTAAAGTCTCTAATATAGGTAAAGAATCCTTTTAATGGTGCCATTTTTTCTGCAGTTTTATCCTTAGATGGAGAACTGCTGGCAGTAGAGCCAATAATTTGTTTTTCCAATTCTGTAACAAGTCGCTCCAAAAACTTTTTATCACTTTTATCAAAATTTAATGCATATTTTCTATTTCCTTTTCCTATTCGTTGTATTCTTTGTGCAACGCTATTCATACGGTTTAGATTATTCATTGCCATTGGATCGATAGTCTCTGGATTTATTCTCTGAGCCATATTTTTATCCTCCTCTATTTTCTTTTCTTATTAACTTTTTCCTAAAGTTATCTCAATATCCTCTTTTGAAATAGAACCTTCCCTCAGGATAGTGATATTATTTTCTTTAGATATTTCCACAATGGTAGATGGAATTGCAATTGGACTAATTCCGCCATTTACAATGATATCCACTCTATTTTTAATCTTTTCAGATAATTCTTCATAGGAAGTAGGGGATTCTTCCCCAGAAATATTAGCACTGGTAGTAGGCAAAATTCCGCCAACAAACTTAATAATATCCAAGGCTAATTTATGATTGGGCATTCTTATTCCAATAGTCTTTTTTCTAGCAGTCATAATATCAGGAACTAAGTCTTTTTTTTCTAAGACTATTGTAAGTGGTCCTGGCCAAAACTTATTAGTCAGTTTTTCAATGGTATTTTTATTTTCTGGAGTAACTTTAGCAATTTTATCTATTTTATCAAAGTTATCAACTAAAGCAATGAGAGGCATGTCAGAACTTCTTTCTTTGATAATATAAATTTTTTCTAAATACTCAATTTTATCCATAGAGGTAGCCAATCCATATACTGTATCTGTGGGATAGATAATACTTTTTCCTTCTAAAACACCATCTCTGATTTCTGACAAAGAAAGGTTTTCTTCTTGATAATTCTTCACAACGTCACCTCGCATCAATCATGTCTTTCAAACATTTCAGAAATAGAAAAATTATTGACAATTCTGCTGATTGACTCTGCAAAAATCCCATCAATGGAGAGAACTTTAATTTTGTCTATTTGTTTTTCTGGAGGAAGAGCAATAGAATCAGTAGTTATCAGTTCTTTTAGTGGGGAAGCAGCAATTCTTTCTATTGCTGGATCTGAAAATATTCCGTGGGTGCAGCAAGCATAGGCTTCCTTTGCACCTCTTTCCATAATTGCAGCAGCACCATTGGTAATAGTGCCTGCAGTATCAATCATGTCATCAATTAAAATAGCTGTTTTTCCCTCTACCTCTCCTATTAGATTCATAACTTCGGAAATATTTGGTTTTGGTCTTCTTTTGTCAATAATTGCCATTTTGCAGTCTAGCCATTGAGCCAATTTTCTCGCTCTTTTTACTCCACCTACATCAGGAGAAACTACTACTACTTCATCTCCATATAATCCCTTTGCTTTGAAGTAATTCACCATTAAAGGAAGTCCTTGCATATGATCCAAAGGAACATCAAAGAAACCCTGAATTTGGTCAGCGTGGAGGTCCATAGTAAGGATTCTGTCAGCTCCAGCAGTGGACAAAAGATTAGCCACTAATTTGGCAGTGATAGGCTCTCTAGGACTTGACTTTCTGTCTTGCCTAGCGTATCCATAATAGGGCATAATAATATTGATACTTTTAGCAGAAGCTCTTTTTACTGCATCAATAAAGATAAGCACTTCCAAAAGATTCTCATTAACAGGTTTAGAAGTAGACTGAACAATAAAAACATCTCTTCCCCGTACGGTTTCGTCAATGTGAATGAATGTTTCTCCATCTTTAAATCTCACTACTTCTGCATTTCCCAAAGGGAGTCCACATTTCTCAGCTATTTTTTGCGCAAGGGCTCTATTAGAAGTCCCAGAAAAAATTTTCACATTGTCTAATTTAGTCATTTCTTCAATTTCCTCCAATTATTTAATATAATTTGTTTACTTCTTTCCACAGCTAAGGAATTTTCTGATACGTCCTTTGTTATCACAGAGCCAGCTCCAGTTATGGCATTATCTCCTATAGTTACAGGAGCTACGAGCATAGTAGAGCTACCAATGAAAACGTTTTTTCCAATTTTGGTTTCATATTTATTTTTGCCATCATAGTTGCAAGTAATGGTTCCAGCACCTATATTTGTATTTTCATCCACATGGGAATCACCCAAGTAAGTAAGGTGCCCTACCTTTACCCCCTTTTCTAGAATGGACTTTTTTGTTTCTACAAAATTTCCGATATGTACTTTTTCTTTCAAATGTGATTTTGCTCTTAAATGAGCAAAAGGACCAATAGTTACAAAGTTTTCAACCAAACTTTCTTCGATTACTGAACTTTCAATGGAGACCTCATCAAGGATTTGACTATCTATTATTCTTGTATTTCCAATAATTTTGCAGTTATTACCAATTTTAGTATTTCCTTCCAAAATAACTCCGGGATAAATAACTGTATCTATACCAATTTCTACATTTTCTTCTATATAAGCATTATTTGGATCAATGAAAATTACGCCATTTTCCATGAGATCATAATTTTTTCTTTCTCTTAAAATCTTTGATACCACAGCAAGATCAATTTTGGAATTGACCCCTAGCATTTCTTCTTTGTCCTCTAGAATAAAACTTTTTACAAGTTTATTTTCATTTACTTGTATTCCTACAACATCAGTCAAGTAATATTCTTTTTTTTCATTGTTATTATTTATTTTTTCCAAAGACTTTTTGAGATTTTGCCCATTAAAGCAATATACACCGGCGTTAACTTCTTTTATTTTCTTTGTTTCAGCATTGGCTTCTTTTTCTTCAATAATAGCTACTACATTATTGTTTTCTTTTACAATTCTTCCATATCCTGTGGGGTTATCTTGAATAGAGGTTAGAATTGTAATTGAAGCATCAGAGGTCTTGTGCAGAGAGTAGAGACTTTCTAAAGTTTGAGATCTAATTAGAGGAATATCACCACACAAAACTATAATATCCACATTATAATCCTCAAGATTTTTTAAGGCCTCTATGACAGCATGACCTGTTCCCAATTGTTCTTTTTGCTCTACAAATATGAGACTATCATCATCTTTTAAGATATCTTGAACCATTTCCTTTCCATGACCTGTGACTATGATGTTTTTGTTAGGAAGAAGAGTTTTTACTTGATTAATAATTTTACTAATCATGGGGATTCCATTTGCTTTATGAAGAACCTTTGGGATATTTGATTTCATTCGGGTACCTTTTCCAGCTCCTAAAATAATGGTAACTAACGACATTTCTCATACTCCTTGTTTATATTTTTTATTCATGACGCTTTGTTATATATGCATAGGCATCATTAATTTCCTTAAGTTTTTTCTCATGAAATTCTTTTTCTTGGTCATTGGCATTGACAAATTTGTCTGGATGATGTTGCTTGACCAATTCCCTGTAGGCTCTTTTTACATCTTCTTTGGATGAATTGGTAGGGATATTTAAAATTTTATATGCGTTAAAAGTTGGATTAATTGGTCTTTTAGGAGAAGAGTTGTTTCTTTGTTCTTCACTTTCATGAAATTCATAACTATAGTATGTTCTGACTGGCTTTTTAAATATTCGCCAAAAAATAATTATTGCTATAATAATTACAAAAGTCACGAAACCTATCAACTTTAAAAGAAGTGGAAGCAAATCAGATTTCACGAGTAAAAAGAACATTAGACTTGTTATTATTAAAAATGGAAGATATTGAAAGGCTTTTTTCGTTACAACAGAAAGCACCAACAATACAATTATAAAAATCATAAAAAAAGTCATTAATACCACCTTAGTAAAAAGATTAAAAAGACAGAAATAGAAAGAAATGATATTCCTTTCTATTTTCAGATTTTAAAAAATTATTGAGCTTGGCTAATCTTTTTACTTAATTTTTTAATTTTGTTATGAAGTTTTTCACTTCTGGGGTCAATTTCATAAGCGATGGTATATTCTTTCAAAGCTTTATCATATTGTCCAATGTCTTCATAATTTTGTGCAAAATGAAAATGAGCACTGTATATGTCTAAATCTAAGCAAATAGCGAGGTCATAGCTTTGCACAGCCTCCTTAACTCGACCAATTCGAGAATAGGTATTTCCCAAAAGAAAATGAACAAAAGCAGCCTTAGGTTCTAATTCTAGGGATTTTCTAAAATATCCAATAGCTTTATTCATTTTATCAAGCTCATAACACAAATAACCTAAAAGTCCAAAAAAGTCGGCACTTTCAGGATTTTTGTTTATAGTTTTTATACATAATTTTACAGCTCCATAAATATCTTTTTTTCTACATAAAAGAACAACCAAATCTCTCAATTTACAGATATCATTTGGATCTGTAATTAGTTGCAATCTAATCTCCTTTTCTTCCTTGGATAGGTCTTTACCCCTATATTGCTTTAATATATTTTCTTTTAACATATATTCTCCTTTGTATCTTGGCAAAGTAAGCAATTAACATTTTTCATCATATCTTGCTATTATATCATATTTTTATATTATTATAAAATATTATATTTTTTTATCATTTTTTCCATTCTGCAAAGGGTTCTTTCTTTTCCGATTATATATAAAATATTGTATAAATCTGCTCCCCTAGATTGACCAGTGATTACAGCTCTAAGTGGCATATAGACTTTTCCTGGACCTTCGCCAATTTCATCTACAATGGAATGAAGAAAATCTTTAGCTTCTTCCACTGAAAAATCATCTTTAGACCAATTTTTTAATTTTTCCAGAAATAAAGCAATTGATTTTTTACCGATAGTGTCTTCTATTGAAGCACAAAGTTTCTCAATTCCTTTTTTTTCTTTGCTATTCATATCATCTGTAGCCACAGGTAAATCAATTTCGTCTATAAAAAAGGCTCCACTTTCAGTTGCTAATTCTTTCAATGTGTGGGAACTTTCTCTTAATATTTCTACTATTTTTAATAAAGCTCTATATTCTTTATCATCAATTGTATCTGTTACATATCCCAATTCTTTAAAATAAGGAATAGTCATTTGGGTCAATTGGTCTAAATCCTTGAGTCTCATATGGTGATTATTTACCCAACCCAATTTTACCAAATCAAAAACAGGTCCACCCAATGCGACATTTTCTATCTTAAAATTTTCTTTAAATTCATCCAAAGTAAATATCTCTTTGTTGTCTCCAAAGGAATACCCCATTAGTCCCAAGAAATTAACGATTCCTTCTTTAAGATATCCCATTTCCTTGTACCAAATAAGAGAAACTGGGTTTTTTCTCTTGGAAATCTTAGTTTTATCGGCATTTCTCAAAAGAGGCATATGGATAAACTCTGGTATATCCCAACCAAAGGCAGTATATAATTGAATGTGTTTTGGAGTGGAAGCAATCCATTCTTCTGCTCTAATTACATGGGTAATGTCCATCAAATGGTCATCTACAACATTAGCCAGATGATAAGTTGGATATCCATCGGCCTTTAAAAGTACTTGATCATCAATTTTGTCATTATCAAAGATTATTTGACCTCTCAATCTATCTTCTATGATGGTCTGTCCTTCGTAAGGCATCTTTAATCTTATTACATAAGGTTCTCCTGCATCTAATTTAGTCTGAATTTCTTCAAGAGTCAGGGATCTGCAACATCCATCATAACCTGGAGCTTTTCCCATGGCTTTTTGCCGCTCTCTCAATTTATCCAATCTATCTGTACTACAAAAACAATAATATGCTCCGCCCTTTTCGACCAATTCCTTGGCATATTTTCCATAGAATTCAAATCTTTCTGATTGCCTATAGGGACTATAATTTCCACCTACATCTGGACCTTCTGCATAATTTAAATCTAGCCATTTGAGGGTATCAAATATCATTTGCTCAGAACCAGGAGTATATCTATTTTGGTCAGTATCTTCTATTCTTAGGATAAAATCTCCTCCATTTTTGTATGCAAAGGCCAAATTGTACAAAGCTACATAGGCTGTACCTACATGTGGATCTCCAGTAGGTGATGGTGCGATTCTTGTTCTTACTCTTTTACTCATTCTTCTCTCCTCACGATATATATAATTAAGCTCTTTAAAAAATTTGATTAAGCTTATATTTAATTTAGTATTTAAATTTATAAATCCTTATTTTTTCATTTATATCAACTAAGTGATTCTTGTATTTTATCATATTTAGAAAAATTTTTCATTAATTTATTTTAGTTTACTCCATCTTAGAAAAGCATTAATGAAAGGATCAATGTCACCGTCCATGACACTTCTGATATTTCCAATTTCCTCAGAAGTACGATGATCCTTTACCATAGTGTAAGGTTGGAATACATAAGACCTAATTTGATTTCCCCAACCAATTTCACTTTGTTCACCTTGAATTTTTTTTAGTTCTTCTTCTTTCTTTTTAATTTCAATATCGAAAAGCTTAGATTTAAGAAGTTTCGTGGCAATTTCTCGGTTGTTTAGTTGAGACCTCTCCCTTTGACAAGTGACAACAATTCCTGTAGGCAAATGAGTTATTCTTACAGCAGAATCAGTCATATTTACATGCTGTCCTCCAGCTCCGCTAGCTCTATAGGTATCGATTCTAATGTCACCTGAGTCAATTTCTATTTCAATGCTATCATCAACATCAGGGACAACATCCACTGAAGCAAAGGAAGTATGCCTTTTTTTGTTGGCATCAAAAGGAGAAATTCTTACTAGTCTGTGGACTCCCTTCTCACTTTTGAGATATCCATAGGCTCTTTTTCCCTCTACCATAAATGTGATAGATTTTATTCCAACAGAGTCTCCAGGCATAAAGTCCATTTCTTTAATATTTATTTTTTTGCTATTTATCCATCTGCTATACATTCTATATAGCATATCCGCCCAGTCGCAAGCCTCTGTTCCACCAGCTCCAGAATGAATGGTCACAATGGCGTTATTCTCGTCATAGGGTTCGTTTAGAAGTAATTCAGTATCAAAATTTTCTATGCTTTTTTTTAGTTCTCTGTGTTTTTCATCTAATTCCTCCAAAAAACTCTCTTCGCCATTTTCTACAAAGTCAATTAGTATTTCTTCTTCTTCTTGAAAATCAGTAAGATTACCAAAAGTAGAGAGAACATCCTTTTCTTTATTTAATTCTTTAATAGTAATAGCACTTTCTCTTTTGTCATTCCAAAAATTTTCTTGGTTGGTTTTGGCCTCTAAATTTGCTATTTTTTCTTGTCTCTTTTCAATGTCAAAGAGACTCCTTTATTTTAATCATATTTTCTTTCATTTCTGCGAATTCTCTTTTTAATTCTAAAAAATCCATTTTATTCCTCCATAATAATAGCTGTAGCTATGGCATATTCTTTGCAATGAGAGATAGAAATCTCTATTCTTTGAGTGGGAAATTTGTCTTTTAATTTGCCTTTAAAAAAAACACAAGGTTTTCCCAAAGAGTCATTTAGAATTTCTATGTCAATCATATTAAAATCTCTTATTCCACTTCCCAAAGCTTTGGAAATAGCCTCTTTTGCAGCAAATCTTCCTGCATAACCTGCCCACTTGTTTCCTTTTTTTTCTATCAACTGAATTTCATTTGCTGTGTAGACTCGAGTGATAAACTTTGGATTCTCCAAAGCTTTTTTAATCCGTGAGATTTCAATAATATCGTTTCCTAATCCCAATATCATAATTTATTACACTCCTTGTGAATATCATAGAGTGCCAATTTTATAGGCATCTCTGGCATTTTTATTAGTGATGGAAAGAACATCATTGTAACTGATACCTTTGATTTCAGCAATTTTTTGGGCAACGTATTCTGTGTATAAAGGTTCATTCCTTTTTCCTCTATAGGGTGCTGGAGTCATATAGGGACAATCTGTTTCCAAAACAAGTCGATTGATATCTATTTCTTTTATTACTTCAATTAATTTTTTGGAATTTTTGAAGGTTAGCACACCTCCGATTCCAAAATAATAATTCTTTTTCATTCTATTGGCAACATTAACAGAGCCAGGATAGCAATGTATTATTCCGGTTATATTGGGAAATTCTTCCAATATATTAATAGTATCTTCCATAGCATCTCTAGTGTGTATGACTACAGGCTTATTAAGTTTTTCTGCAACCGTCATCTGTCTTTTGAAGGCAGATATTTGCACCAGTTTAGGAGAGGCCATCCAATGATAATCCAATCCAATTTCTCCTATGGCAAGAACCTTTTTTTCTTGACCCCATTTCAAGAGATTGTCTTCTACCTCATTGTTATATTCTGCTATGTCATTGGGATGTATTCCAATAGTTGCATAGATAAAATCATATTTTTTTGCATATTCCATACTTGTGATAGAACTTTTTATATTGCAGCCAATATTGACCACAAAATCCATGTTTTCTTTGATACGTTCCAAAACTTCATCTCTATCCTCATTAAAGGCACGGGAGTCAAGGTGCGCATGGGAATCTGTTAGTAGTTTCATTTTTCCTCCAAAAATTCATTAAAATCATCTTCCAGAAAAGAGTGTTTTTTCTTACAAAAATGGCATTCAATCTCTAATTTTGTCTCTTCTTTGAAAATTTTAGATAGTTCGTCTTTTCCTAAAGTTAATAGCCCTCTGTGAAATTTATTTTTATTACAATTGCAAAAGTACTGGACTTTTTCCTCCTGTAATATCTGGTATTCCTCTACCAAAGTATCTTCTTCAGTGGACATATCATCATACAATAATTTGGCAATATCTTCCAAAGACATTTTTCCAATCAGTAATTCGGTGATATTTCTTATGGCTTTTATTTTTTCTTCCAAAAAACTAATAAAACTTTCATCAGCTCCTGGTAAAAGTTGTATCATATAACCACCAGCTTTTTTGATTGTTTTTTCATCTTCCAACTCTACTCCCAAAGCCAATACTGTTGGAGTTTGTTCAGAAGTATAGTAATAATAGGCCAAATCTTCAGCAATTCCACCAGAAACCAGTTCAGATATACCTACATAGGGTTCTCTTAATCCTATATCTTTGATTATTTTTATGGTACCACGTCCCATAAGTTCTGGAACATTTCGCTTTCCATTTTCTCTCAATGGAACACCTACTTGGGGATTAGCAACATATCCCTTGACACCACCATGCGCATCAGAAGTGACTAGGATAGTTTTTATTGGACCATCAGAGTCAGTTCTTATAGTAAGTAGATCATCTCCTTTAAGATCGCTTCCCATTATGATGCCAGCAGTAAGTACTCTTCCAAAGGCATCTATGGCAGTTGGAGAGCAGTGATGAATGTTTAAACATTCTTGTATTACATCAGTGGAATCCACGATTATAAAACGTGCATTTTTACTTGTACCCCGTATAAGTCTTCCCATTTTGTCCTCCGTTTTTGGGTTAAAATCAAATAATTATATTTAGAAATCATCATATATTATTATATCTTTAAATTCTTCGTATTTTTTTGAACTAAAAATTTCCATGAGATCCAAATTATTTTTAACTCGACCATTTATTTTAATATATTGATTAATTTCCTTTATTTCTTTTTTGGTAAAACCATAATAAGTCAAAATTTCATTGTTTGTATCATTGATGTTAAGAGGTTTTTTTCTTGGCTTATCTGTAACTTTAAATTGGTTATGGATATTTTTGTAGGTAGAATCACCTACCCCCTTTACTAGCTTTAACTCAGAAATATCAGTAAAACCACCAGTTTTTTCTCTATAGTCCAGAATTCCATTGGCAATTTTCATGGTAATTTTGTGAGCGATAAGTTCCTCTTTTGAAACTTTATTTATATCAAGTTGCTTTTCTTGATTGTCTTTCATGTTTCTACTTTTGATGACTTTGGAATTAACCTTTTCTTTACCCGTATTTGCATATGTATTGGCATTTATTATCAAAATTAAAATCAGTAGAAAATACCTACGTTTTTTCATTTTTCCTCCCATAATAACTATGCTAATTTTTACCCATTATTTTTTCTAATTTTTTAAATTTTTCTAAATTTCTTATTTCCATTTCTTTTATATATAATGCAGGATCCTTTGGGTTGACTATTCTTTCTATGTAATCTCTACTATATTTATCAATAGAAATAAATTTGCTTATGGCACCTCCACCAAGACCTATTGTCATTTGGTTTTCTTCTATCATTTCAATGTTAAATAAAGATTCCAGTCCCTCCTTAGAATAACCAACATTTTCTCCCCAGTCCATTATATTTTTTTGGCGATATAAATAATATGGTTTCATTTTTTTACGAGCAATAACTTCTTTGATTTTCTGATTAATAGTATCTTGATTCAAAGTTTTTCTGATTTTTTCCCCTTTGAATAGATTGGATTTTCTTTTGAATGCAAGGGAATGTATAGTAAGATTATCTATGTCGTAATTTAAAATTTCATCTAAAGTGTGGACGATATCCTGGGAGTTTTCATCAGGAAGACCCAGAATTAAATCCATATTGATAATAAACCCCAAATCTTTACTAATATGATAAATATTATCGAAATGTTCCCTATCAAAATTCCTATTGATTAATTTAAGAGTCTTTTGATTGAATGTCTGGGGGTTTAGGCTAATTCGTTGTACTCCATATTTTTTCATTATTTGGAGTTTTTTCTTATTTAGAGTATCTTCCCGACCAGCCTCTAAGGTAAATTCTTTCATATGAGAAAAATCAAAGTGCTCTCTAATTTGTCCTAAAATATTTTCCATATCGGATTCTTCTAATATGCTAGGAGTTCCTCCACCAATGTATATAGATTCAATTGGATAGTTGTTTTTTTTGAGATAGTTTCCTACCATTTTTATTTCTTCTGAAAGAGTACTAATAAAATCACTATAGAATCTTCCGACACCACTATTTATCTCATAAGAGGCAAAGGAGCAATAAGTACATTTGGTGGGACAAAAAGGGATTCCTATATAAATATTAACAAAATCTCTATTTAAAAGTTTTTCTTCAGTTAGAACTACATCTATTAGTAAATCAATTTTTTCCATTGTTACCAAATAAAAATTAAGAAGAATATCTTTTATTTCTGATATGTTACAGTTGTATCCGAGTAATCGTCTCACTATTTTGGTCGGCCTTACTCCTATTAAACTCCCCCAAGTATAGTTTTTGTTATAAAAAATTAGTAATAATATTTTAATCATTGCAATTTTTTGGTCATCTATTTTGCCATGCAGATTTTTATATTGAAAACTTTTTCTTTTATTTTCTATTTCAATGGTGATGGAGATGTCATCAAAGCTTTCTTGATGAACAATATTTATATTTTTGTTTAAGACTTCTGGAATTGCAACCTTTGCAAATTCCTCAATACTTTTGATATTAATATCAAAATCTGATTTAATTAGCATTATTTTTTCCTTCAATATAATAAAATATTATTTAACTGACTGAATTAATCTATCAAAATTTTCTTTGGAAATGATATTGGTATTATAAAGAGTTTCTAAGGATTTTTTCATAGTTATCATTCCCAGTTTCCCACTACTTTCCATTATGGAATGGATTTGATTGGTCTTTCCCGAAAGAATATAGTTTCCTACAGCTTGATTATTGATTAGCAATTCATAGGCAGCAGTGAGACTTTTATCTGTTTTAGGGACCAACTGTTGGTTCAGGATACCTCTTAGAATATTACTTAATTGTAGTCTAATTTGATTTTGTGTCTCTTTGGGAAATACATCAACAATTCTATCTATACTTTCAACAGCTCCAATTGTATGAAGAGTGCCCAAGACCAGATGGCCAGTTTCAGCTATGGTAATGGCCATTTGAATACTTTCTAAATCTCTTAATTCCCCGATCATAATTACATCAGGGTCTTGCCTTAAGGCAGATTTCAGCGCATTATTAAAGCTATTGGTATCTCTGCCAATTTCACGTTGTCTAATGATACTTTTCTTGCTTTGAAAAAGATATTCCACAGGGTCTTCAATGGTAATTATATTGAGATTCCTATTGGAGTTCAAGTATTCAATCATTGTAGCAAGGGAAGTTGTCTTTCCTGAACCTGTAGAACCACTGACCAATATAAGACCAGTTTTATTTTCCAAGAGATTATAAACACTTTGGGGAAAATTGAGATTTTCCATTAAAGGGATATTCTTTTGAAGAACCCTTATGGAAATTCCAAGATTGCCTTTGCTATAATGAAAATTCATCCTATATCTATTTTGTAAATTATCTTCGTAAGTCATGTCATATTCTTTTTTTTCCTTTAGTTGCTCTAATTTACTATGACCTAGTATTTCAAGAGCCATATGAATAATTTCAGTGTTTTTTAGAATTTTTTCGGTCAATTTAAGAAATCCGTTTACCCTAAATGTTAAAACTTCTCCAGAGAGCATATGAATATCCGATGCCTCTAGATTTTGACCTTGTTCTAATACCCAATTAATATTAATATCTATCACCTCTTAATAAGTTGATACAATATTATATCATAAAAACTATATTTTTTAACACTTTTATTGGAAATAATTGGATATTTTTGTAAGGGATAAATAGAATTTTAAGGTGAAAATAACTTTACTAAAAATTAAAATACGTAAAAAAACTAACTGATTTAGTATGAATAATTTAGAATAATAATTTTGGCAAAAAACATGGAATTTTATTATACAAAATGATATAATCAAATATATAAATTTTTTTTGTAGGTGAAAAAGTATGAAATATAAATGGTTGGATAAACATTTGTTGAGCCAAAAGAAAGTAGTAAAGGAATATCAAAACGACTGGAAAGCCTATAAATATATGATTTCTGACAAAATGTTTGCCATGTATGGGACAGATAAGACTGGAAAGGATATAATTACTTTAAAACTTGACCCCGATTATGGAAGAGAGCTAAGAGAACACTATAAAGGAATTATTATTCCAGGTTACTACATGAATAAAGACCATTGAAATAGTATTTATTTGGAAAATGATATATCAAAGAAACTAATTTCTGAGTTGGTAGTTTTATCCTATGGCTTAGTATTTAATTCCCTTACCAAGAAAAAGCAAAAAGAAATTAATGGGGAATAAAATATTTCTTATTTTAATAATTTGTAAACTTCTGCAAATCCTTTTAGTGGGATATCTACACTTTTTTTATTGGGAAGAATTATTTTGAGATTCTGTCCTTTTTCCATTTGCTCCAGTAAAGTAAGAAATTTGTTATCAAAAAAATCCGAAGCAATGATTTGGTTATCAAGAATATATATATTTAATAAAATAGGATTATTTTCATCGATTTTATATTCAACATTAAGTCGTTCACTTTGAAATATTGGGTCATAAATATTTTTATAAATAAGAATCAACCCCATTTCTTCATCCTTGCTCAATAGAAGACCAATTTCAATATCTTGGTTTTCATTGAGAAAAGCGGTCACAATGGATATTTGATTATCTTCATCTACATCTTCTGTCCAAGGGTGCCAGTTGGCCCAAAGAAATGAACCCAATAATATCAATGATATTAGACATTTTTTCATAAATTTTCCTCTTTTGAAATTTATTTTAAATAATTATCTTAATTTTAATTGAATTTATACATTAGGTCAAGAAAAAAAGTCAAATTATAAATTTATAAAAAGATATCTGCTTTATACATTCTTGTATATTCTTGATTACAAAATATAAAAAAATTTATTTGTAAAGGAGTTTTCTAGTGAAGATTAATAAGAAATACCTCATGTTTTTAATTGCATATGCTTTTTGTCAATTAATGACTCTTTTTTATGCTTTATCAGCAATTCTATTTATATATGTTCTTAGTTTTGGCTTGGCTTTGGGTACTGGAATAAGAGATATCTATCAAGTGAAATCTTTTGGACCAGTGAAAACCAATATTTTATTGAGTTTTATAGTAAATTTGATTTTAACTATAATCTATATTCCAACAGTTTTATTGCCAATAATAAATCATTCCAATGGATTAGAACAAGCAGATCCCATGGTTTTGATTGTAGGCTTTCCAACAGTGTTTTTTATTATATCTGTAATAGTTTTTTTGGTAGTAGGATTATTTGTTAAGATATTTAAAAAAAACTAACAAAGAATCTAAATTCTATGGTTAGTTTTTAAAAGCGAGAGTTATTGGCCTATTTGTTTAACTCCAAATATTTATATTTTAAATAATCAATATAGTAAGTTGGATTTAATTCTTGTCCAGTAACTTTTTTTATAATCTCGTTGGTATCTTTTGAAAGTCCCAATTTATGGATTTTGTTTTCTAGCCATTGCTGTATTAGAGGTAATTCCCCTTTTTCGAGAATTTCTTCAACATTCAAATCTTTTTTCATGGTGTGGTAAATTTGACTGGCATAGGCACTGCCAAGAGCATAGGATGGAAAATATCCTATCAATCCACATGACCAATGGACATCTTGTAAGACCCCCTGACTCACATTTTTGGGAGTAATTCCTAAATATTCTCTCATCTTTTCATCCCAAATCTTAGGGAGATCCTCTATGGCGATTTTGTCTTCGCATATTTCTTTTTCTATCTCGTATCTTACCATTATATGCAGTGAATAAGTCAGCTCATCAGCCTCTATTCTAATGGGAGATTTTTCTACTTTATTGATAATGCTATATAAGGTATCAATATTAATCTTTTGGAGCTGAGGATAAAGTTTCTTTGTTTTTTTCAAACCTTTCCAAAAACTTTTGTTTCTTCCAATTATATTTTCATAAAATCTTGATTGTGATTCATGTAATCCCATGCTTCCACCAGTTTCCAAGATAGTTTCAACTAAATTATCCCCAACTTGTTGCTCATAAATTCCATGTCCTGTCTCATGAACAGTACTAAAAAAAGCAGAAAGAGGGTCAGACTCTGTATACTTAGTGGTGAATCTAACATCGTTTTTATTGATAGAGGTTGTAAATGGATGTGCACTTTCTCCAATAGCTCCCCTTGTAAAATCAAAACCCAAATACTGACTGAGATATTTTGAAAAATCCCTTTGAGTATTAATATCTACTTTTTCTATCTTAATATCAGATTTTTTTTGCTTTTTCAATACTTCTTTTAATAAGGGAACAATTTCTTTTTTCAGACCATCAAAGAAAATATCTAATTTTTCAGTAGTCATACCCTTTTCATAATGGTTTAGCAAGATATCATAGACACTTTTATTTTTGTTTTTTTCCAGGTTTTGTTCATATTTTGCAAATTTCTTTGTAAATTCAAAGATTTTTTTGAGATTTTTCTTAAAAATTCCAAAATCTTTTTTAACCTTTGCCTCTTGCCATACAGAATGACTTTTTGCTATTAGCTCACTATATTCTTGGTATTCTTTGGGTGGGATAGTTTCTATTCTTTCTGCTTCTTCTGTTAGGATTTCTACTTCTTTTTTCAATGTTTTGTTTATTTTAGTGCGATTGTTCATAAAAAAGGAAAGAAGTGCATTTAGTTCATCAGATGTGCTTAAATTATAATTTCTCATGGAAATGTCCCCTATCATTTTGGATAAAAGTTCAGCATTTTTAGGAGAAGCAGTTGTTTCTATATCCCATTCTATAAGAGTTTCCATAGCTGTTAACATTTTTTTTTCTTTGATTAATTCTCTAAATATCTTAATTCTTTCTTTCATAGGTTTCCTCCAATAATTTCTTTAAAATAGTATATCTTGTAAAAATTTAGATTATTATAATCTAAATTAGTTGCTTTAATTAATTACTTTTAATTAGCTAGCTTTGATTAGTTACTTTTTCTTGCTTTAAGACGATAGTCTCTGGGATTTTCTGGATTGGCATCCTTCCAGAGAGCTTTTTTATTTTTTCTAGCATCTTCATATGCGTTTTTATATCCGGTTTCATTTTTAGCATAATATTCATAAAACCAAGCATGCCCACTTTCAAGCATTCTTTCATTGATATCTTGATTGTTATAAAAGACCTTTCCAATAATTCGATCATATCTGTCTTTATCCATTATTTTTATTCCTACTTGTTTGTTCAAAATAAGGTTGGATAAATATTTGGTGGATTCTTTACCATACTTCTGACTGGATTCAGGTGCATCTATTCCGTACATTCTGATTCTATATCTTTGTCCATTACTTGTGATGGTAAAAGTATCTCCATCTGCTACTCTTGTGACTTTTCCTTGTAAATCATAGCTTTGCTGTGGTGGATTGTTTGGATTATCAATTTTACCATATCCCCAAAAGAGTGCGGCTACTGTAGTTAATAATATAAAAATTTTTTTCATAAATTTCCCCTTAATTCTTTCTTTTTAATCACTTCTTTTTGGTTTTGTTGTTTATAATATGATATAAATCTAGATTATAATTTATAAACACAACATATTATACTTTATAATGACGAAGTAAGTCAAACTTTATGTAAAATAAATAAATATTTGACTTTAGTTTAAAATACTTGTAATATATCCGTAGTAAATATTTTTTTAGGAGATGATTTTTTTATGATTACTTTACCAAATTTAATGAATGACGATAAAGAAGTTTATGATGCGATTATTAATGAAGAAAAAAGACAGAATAATGGTCTGGAATTAATCGCCTCTGAAAATTTCGTTTCCAAATCTGTATTGGAAGCTGTGGGAAGTGTAATGACCAACAAATATGCAGAAGGATATTCTGGAAAAAGATATTATGGTGGTTGCGTATACGTAGATGTGGTAGAGCAATTGGCCATTGAACGTTGTAAAAAATTATTTAATGTAAATTATGCAAATGTGCAGGCACATTCTGGTTCTCAAGCTAACATGGCAGTATACAGGGCTTTGTTAAACATTGGAGATGTGGTATTGGGAATGAAATTGGATCATGGTGGACATTTGACTCATGGAAAAAATGTAAGTTTTTCAGGTAAGGATTATAAGATTTATTCCTATGGTGTAGACAAAGAAACAGAAATAATTGATTATGATGAAGTGGAAAGAATAGCTTTGGAAGTTAAGCCAAAGATGATAATAGCAGGAGCAAGTGCCTATGCAAGAACATTGGATTTTAAGAGATTTAGAGAGATAGCAGATAAAGTGGGAGCATATTTATTTGTGGATATGGCACATATAGCAGGATTAATAGCAGCTGGAGAACACCCTAGTCCTATTCCTTATGCTCATGTGGTCACGACCACAACTCACAAAACTTTGAGAGGACCTCGTGGTGGAGTAATAATGGCTAATGATGAAGAAATAGCTAAGAAAATAGACAAGGAAATATTTCCTGGGATTCAAGGGGGTCCACTTATGCATGTCATTGCTGGAAAGGCAGTGGCTTTCAAATTGGCACTTGAAGATAATTTTAAGGAATATCAAAAACAAATAGTAAAAAATGCCAATAAATTGGCAGAAGTATTAATAAAAGGTGGCTTGAGATTGGTCAGTGGTGGGACTGACAATCATATGATATTGATAGATGTAAAGACAGGGAAAGGAATAACTGGAAAAGTGGCTGAGGAAGCTTTGGAAAAGGCAGGGATAACGGTCAATAAAAATGGAATACCTTTTGATACAGAAAAACCTGTACATACAAGTGGTATAAGAATAGGAACTCCTGCGGTTACCACTCGTGGAATGAAAGAAGAAGAAATGATTATTATAGGAGATTTAATATTAGAAACATTTGATAATGTTGAAAATGAAGAGAAATTAAAGGAAATAAAAGAGAAAGTAGAGGAATTATGCAAGAAATTTCCTTTATATGAATAAAATAAATAAACCCGAGTTTGACAGTTGGAAAAAATATAAAAATGATGAAAGTCCAATATTTTTGGACTTTTTTTCTTGACAAAATGACTTTTTTATGATGTAATTAGGTTGCT
>JGI994J12354_10000596_pt1 | contig 35910 bp, 20 predicted proteins | sample IntmicLarv3ML3BL_FD_12354 | JGI IMG/M metagenome (IMG submission 12354) | reverse complement strand
TGCTGGAGCGTTCGTTGGGCACATGGGGGTTGGGTTCAAGGGTGGCCCACACCACGGCGGGCAGGTTGCGGGCGCGGAGCACGGCGGCCTCGGTTTGCCCGGCGGCTCCCAAGGTGTTTGGGGTGACGCCGCGAAGGCTTTTTATGGCCCGCAAAAGGGTTTGCACGCATTCCGATTCCACCGGGGTTTCGTTGGCAGACTGGGCGGAATGGACGGTGTCTATGATGATGGTGGCCCCGTGTTTTTCGGCAATTTCGTCTGCAAGCCGTTTGCTTTCCGCCATAATATCGTCAAGGGGGTAGCCGGGGAGCACGCGGCAATCAAGGTAGAACACATCCTTGCCCGGCATGGTGTTGATATTTTTAACGTTGGCCTCTTTTTTGGAGGGTACGAAAGTTGACCAGGCAGGGGTGAAACGGGGGTCTTCCCTGTTAAATGTGGAATACAGGCGTTGCAGGGCAAGGATACATTCCGCCGCGACAATGAGGGAGTTGACGCCCGAATCGGGTGTGCTGGAGTGGCATTGCCGGCCGAGCACGGTAAAGCGGAGCCAGAGGCAGCTTTTTTCGATGATTTCAACAAAGGTGCCGTTGGCATTGCCCATGTCCGGCACCAGGGCGAGGTGGTCCTGAAGAACGAGGTCTGGCTCGGTATCAAGAATATAGGGCAGGCCAAGGGCCATGCCGCTTTCTTCGTCACTGACAAAGAGAAGGCCAAGGGTCAGATCAGGGGTAACCCCGTTTTCAAGAAGGGTTTCAGCCACAAGCATGGCAGAAACAATGGCCTGCTGGTTGTCTTCAACCCCCCGGCCATACACATAATCGTCTGTAACCTGCAATTCGTAGGGCGGGGAGGACCACAGGCGTAAATCGCCTGGGGGCACCACATCCATGTGCGCGATAATCCAGAGGGTTTTGGCGGATTTGCCTGGAATTTTCGCGATAATGTTCGGCCTGAACCCGCAGGGCACCTGGTCATCCGGGGCATCAACGCGGCGAATTTCGGGCAGGCCCATGCGTTTCAGTTCCGCCTGAAGCCACAGGGCCTTTTCAATTTCTCCAATGCCGTCGTTTTCCGGGCCAAGGGCGGGCCGGGCGGTCATTTCTCTTTGCCAGTGAATAATTCTGTCGCGCTTGGCGTCAATTTTCGGAAAAAGGGAGTTGTGCATTGTCTTTGTCCGGGTATTCCCAAGGAAGAGCTGGTGATTACAGGGGAAAAAAGGCAAAAAAGGCAGAGAAGGAGCCCCCTCTCTGCCTTTTTTGCCGCATGGTGCGAAAAAAACCCTAGCGACCACCCTTTGCGGCGCGTTTGGAGGCTTTCAGGGGGTTGACCTTGGCCTGGGCCTTGCTGTCAACCTTGAGGTGGGTGGCAAAGTTGCAGTTGCCCATGCTCCATTTTGCCTTGGGCATGGGGTAGCTGTTGCAGTAGGCGGCTCCTTCAAATTCCTTCACGCGGCTGCAGCCTTCGCACTGTTCGATGACAGGAGCGAACACTGCGCCATTGTAGAGCATGCCTTCGGCGGTGTTGGTTGCGCCCGGAAAGGCGTCGGTTGTTTTCTGGCTCATGGTATTCCCCGTTGCGGCGCGTGGAACGCGGTAATAATTCATTTGAAAATGGGTTAATAATAGCCTTTTGGCGAGATGTCAAACAATAATATGACGGGCAAGCCCGTATTTTGAATCGGAGGGTGCTGGAAAAATTGTGCCGTCAGGCAAGGAAGGCGTATCAGTTGACCCCCGATTCACGGATAACAAGGCGTTTCCCAAGGGTAAAAACACGTCCGGCAAGGGATTGGGACGTACCATGCAGGGAGACAGTTCCCGTCAGTTCAATGGAGGTGGCTGCGGCGTTTTCAACCGCGCAGCGTACCAGAAACACCGAGCGTTCGGGCCACAGGTTGCCCTCGGCATCCTGCCGGGCCGGAAGGCTTCCCCCGTGAACAGAGGCGAGGGAGGGCCGGGGCAGTTGCCGGACCGCGCCGGGTGAAATGGAGAGAACAGTGACGGGTATGGGGTCCGGGTGACCAGAGGAGGAGTGGAAGGCGCCGCTGTCGCCAATGGTCAGGCGGGGCAGGTCGTCTTCCGTGACAAAGGCGTCAACAATGGTCGCCCCGCCAGCCAGAATGGCAAGGGGTTCCTTGTCCGCCACCCACTGCCCCTGATGCAGGGAAAGGGCGCGGGCCTTTATTTCACCGTCAAAGGGCGCGGTTATGTGCAGGCGGCTCTGGCGGTATTCAAGGGTCTGCATTTCCTGCATGACCCCCTCAAGCTCCTGCCGCAGCGAGGCGTATTGCTGCCAGAGTTCCGAGGCAACCCCGCTGTTGGCCAGGCGGTATTCAATATCCCTGATGCGCGAGCGGGCCATGGTGAGGGAGTATTCCAGTTCGGGCGAATGCAGGCGGGCCAGGGTATCTCCCCTGCGGATGAGGGTGCCCACAGCGGGCAGGTCAAAATCAATCTGCCCCCCGGCAGGGGCATGCACCGCGAAGGTCTGTTCGGAATTCAGTATTGCCGGGGCGGTAACCGTGCTGTGCCAGGGAATGAAAAAGGCCACGAACAGGGCAAGGACCACGGCGTTGTATGGGGTCAGGCGGGCCTCGCCCCGCAGTTTCCACCATTCCCGCAGTTCTTTTGCAACAGGCAGAAGCACAAACCAGATAATTTCAACAAGAAAGAGAAGAATGCCAAGGGCCTTGAAAAACATGAAATACACCATGGCCGCAATGCCCAGGAAAAGGAAAAGCCGGTATACCCAGGTGCAATAGGCAAAGAGAATGGCGGCCAGTTCCGCGCCAGGGGCAAGGTGCTCCGGCGGCGCAACCTGAAGCCCGAGCATGGCCCGGCGCAGGTGCCAGCGGGCAAGGGCAAAGCTGCGGTGTTGCAGCATGGGCATTTCAAATAAGTCGCTTGCAATATAGTAGGCGTCATACCGCATGAAGGGGTTGGCATTGATGGCAAGGGTGGTTACCCAGGTGGTTCCGGCCAGAGTCAGGGCCATGTCGCGAAGAATGCCCGGCGGCAGTATGACCCAGCAGGCCGAGGCCACAGCCGCGAGGGCCAGTTCCGCGCCAACCCCGGCGCAGCCGATGATCAGGCGGTCTTTCCTGCTGTTGCATTTCCAGGCTTCTGTCGTATCTGTCCACAGCACGGGGTAAAAGCACATGAGGGCCACCCCCATGGCAGGCACATGCAGCCCGGCCAGCTTGGCCGCGTAGGCATGCCCAAGCTCGTGCAGGGCCTTGGAAAGTCCGATGGCCACGAAAACCATGATGGCCCCGCGCAGGGAAAAGAGAATTTCCATTTCCCGCAAAAAGAAGGAGAGGTTGCGCACTATGAGAAAAAGGCCCAGAAGGGCGGCAATTCCGATGACCCACAGGGCCTGCGCTGTGAAGAACGGGCGCACCAGATGGACGGTACGTTCCAGAAAGGCATCTGGCCTGAACAGGGGAATGCGGAGAAAGAGGTAGTTTCTGACCATGAAGCGGAAGGGGGAAAGCTTTTGCCGCCTTTTCATTTCCAGCAGACGGAGGGAATCGGCCGGGTTTGTTGCCGTAACAAGGTTGTTCTGGGCAAGGAAGGCGGCCAGGGCCTTGATATCTTCCTCTGCGGGGGCCAGGGTGGTCTTTTGGGCGATGTCGTCGAGAATGGCCTGGGCATTGCCCAGGTGCCAGCGGGAGAGAATTTCCATTTCCTGCCAGCCGAGGCGGAAAAAGCGGTGCGAAACCGGGTCATGCAGGGTGAAGGTGGGGCTGCCGCGAGAGGCGCGCGGGCCGGGCTGAACAGAGAGTTCCTGCCGCAGTTCGGGCCAGGGGAACACGCTACACTCCCAGCCATGTGCGCACGGCGATGAAGGGCTTTCGCAGAAGCACAAACACAAGGGGGGCGCGGTCGCCGTAGAGTTTGGCGCTTCCCCTTTCCCCCAGGCGGAGGGTTGTTTCAGAGGCAGGGGCCGCGTGCCTGGGGCCCGGCCCGGTGGTTTCGGCAGGGGCGGCAGGCGCGTCAAAATGCGCCCGCAGGCGAAAACTCATGCCCGCATGGGGCGTTTCCTGGGCCTGATAGCCCGTATGGTAGAGGTGCGCCGTCACGGGCGAGCCGGTATTGGGGTAAAAAACGGTTTCCGCCCCGGCAGGCTGGGGCAGGTAGTCGCCAATGGGCAAAAAAACCTCCAGTTGCAAATCGTGCGGGTCTGCCACAGTAAGGATGCGCTGCCCGAGGGTAACGGGCTTGCCCGCCCATTCTTCCGGGGCGTCCAGCAGGGCCACGCCGTCAACCGGGCTTTTGATTATTGTGCGCGAAAGCAGACCGTGCACATATTCCCTTTCCAGTTCAAGCTGTTCCACGCGCCCCACAAGGTAGGCAAGGCGCAGCTTGGCCTCCCGCTCGGCAAAGGCCTGTCTGCGGGTTTGCTCAAGCTCTGTGCGGGCCACCTCAAGGGATTTTTCCGCAACAGCCAGCCGGGTGGAAAGCTCTGCCCCGTCAAGCCGGATAATGGGCTGGCCCGCCATGACAGGAGCATTGGGGCCGATGAGAATCTCTTCCACAATGCCCTCTATGGGCGCGCGCACAGGCCAGGGGTCGTTGGCAACAACCTCTGCCGGGGCAAGCACGGACTGGCGCACGGGAAAGAGGCAGGCGGCAAGGAAAAGCCCGGCCAGGAGTTTTTTGTGGCGGGAGAACGAGGCCACCCCCCTGCGTTTCGGCAGGGCCGCAAGGCTGAGGCTGTGGCCGTAGGCCCCGGAAAGGTGTTGCAAAACACGCCTGTCTGCCGGGGTGAAGGGGGTTTGGCGAAAGAGCAGAAGCCCCCCGAAGAGGGGCGGGTGAGGCTCTCTGGTAATGCTTGCCTGCCGGTTTGTTTCGGCAACAGTCTTTGCCAGGGGCAGGGGAGCGAAAAACCCGTATTCCGGCAGCCATTCTTCCCACCCGCCTTGCAGGCCGGGGGAAACATCGGCAAGGGCAAAGGGCAGGCCATAGGGCCGTTCCTGCGGCGGCACAGGCGTCTGCTCTGCCTGCTTCTGTTGAACGGGCGGCTCCGCCGGTTCCGGCTGTCCGGGTTGAACGGGGTGTTTTGGCAGGATTGCCACCTTTGCCAGAGGAATTTCCTGCGGAAGTTCGGGCTGCGCGGCCCCGGCCTCCTGCGGGGGGGCGGCCTGCTCAAGCAGCCACAGGGCGAGCAGTTCCGGGAACAGGCGGTTGAGCCACTGGGCGTAGGGAGAATTGTTTTCGGGCACAGCCACCCCGGAAACCGCCATCAGGCCGTTTCGCCACAGGGCCGCCTGCCTGTACTGCACGAGAAGGGTGCTTTCATTGACCACGGCAAAGGGCAGGGCCTCGGCAGGCAGGGCGCGCAGGTATTCTTCCATACGCAGCAATGCCGCTACCTTTTCAAAGGCGGCGGCATGGTCGGCAGAGGGGGGGGCGGGCGCGGCACTCATGGCAGGGGGAAGTCCGAGCGGTGAACAATGCCGCTCATGCCGGGAAGCAGTTCGCTTTCAACGGTTTTCAGCTTGCCATACACCTTGACCGACTGGGTTACGGCATCCACCTTGCCGCCGAAGCGGACGATTTCCGCTTCATACCCCTTGCCCGTTTCTTCCACCAGCAGGCGAAAGCCCGTGCCGGGCCGCATTTCCCGCATACGGGAAGAGGGAATCATGAATTCCAGTTCCATGGGGCCATGCTCGGCAATTTCGAGAAGGGGAGAACCCTCGGGCGTGTACTGGTTTTTGCTGGCGCCCACAGCGGTAATGCGACCGTCAAAGGGGGCGCGCACGCAAAGCCGTTCCAGAATAAGGCGGGCCATGTCCATTTCGGCCGCGGCCGCGGCATGTTCGGCACGGGCAAGGTCAACATCCATCTTTCCCCGTGAATTGAGGGCATGGAGCCTTTCCGTGGTATCCAGCAGGGTGCGGGCCTTCCTTTCCATGGCGGTGGTGGAATCCAGCCGGAGCCGGGCCAGGCGGCTGTCAAAGCGGACAAGTATCTGCTCTCTGGTGACCAGATCCCCGTCTCTGACGGTAATTTCCTCTATTTCTCCAGCAGTGGGCGAGGAAATGATCGTGAGGGTGGGGGCTTTCAGTTCCACCCGCAAGGTGTCGCCCGGCAGGTAGTCCGCTGCCATGCCGGGCAGGGGGCAAAGGAAAAGGGCGGCCACGAAGAGGCCCAGGCGCACGGTCATAATGGTTTGGCAGCCTGTGGTTGAAGGGGGGTGACATTTTCCTGAATATCGGGCGCATTGGCCTTGCGCTGTGCCGCTGCCCTGTCCTGTTGCACGGTCTTTTCGGCAACTTCTTTCAGTTCCTTTTTGCGCACGGCTTCATCTTCGGTTGTGGCAAAGACCTTGGGCGGGTCAACATTGGCGACAGCCACAGGGGTGGGCATGGCGGGCAGGGTGCCGCTGCTCCATGCGGCAATACCCTTTTCCACAGCCACGGCAGTCTGGAGAATGCCGGAATTGGGCGGCAAATCGTCAATAAGCCCCACACCAATGGAAAAATAGAAGTTGCCCAGGGCCGTATAGGCGTTGACCCGGGCAACATCGTGCAGCATTTCCGTACTCAGGGCCTGGGCTCTTTGTTGTACAAGGGCAAGGCGGCCTTCGGCACCGGAAGCCTCTTCCATGGTCACAACTTTCAGCAGGCGGCCTTCCACATTCCGCATTTCCCGTGCTGATTTCAGGTCTTCGAGGGCTATCTGGTACTGGTGCAGGCCAAGGTTTATCTGGACAAGGGTTGCCATGGAAAGGGCAAGGCGGCGCATTTGCGAAACATCCTGGCGCGATTGCGCTGCTTCAAGACCTGCCGGGCCCTTGGCCGCGAGGCGAACCAGATCAAGCGAGGCCTGAAGCCCGGCTTCGGACCAGTGCTCGTGGTACAGATAGGGGTTGGTGTCCCAGTTGAAAGAACCAAGGAATTTGATGGCCGGGAACATGGCGAGAATTTCCCGCTTGATGCCCGCCATGTCAATGCGCTCCTGGTAATGCTCTTCCCGGAGTTCCGGGCGGCGGTACAGGCCGATCATCTCGTACTGGGCAACGTCGTTTCCAAGGCGCGGCAGGGCAAAGGGCTGGGTGGTCAGGGTGAAGGGGGCCCTGGCCGGGAAATTGCACAGGGCGGCGAGCTGTACCCGCGACTGCTGCAAATCGCCTTCAATATGGCGCAGTTGTTGAATCAGATGGAGCAGATGCCGCTCGCCTTCCAGAATGGCGGCAAGGGGTTCCAGCTGCTCTTTTTCCAGCTTTTTGTACTGCTTGAGGGCCTTTTCCGCTTCGGCAAGCAGGGCGGTGACCCTGTCGAGATACTGCTGAGCGGCACGGGCGCGGTAGTAGGTGGAAATAACGTCTTTAACGATGGTGTTTACCGTGCGCCGTCTGCGTTCCTGGGTGATGAGAACCTTGTCTGCCTGCTGTTTCGCCGCATAATAGCTCAAGCCACAGTCCAGAATGGACCAGGAAAAGCTCAAATCGCCAAATTGCCTGCCCCGAGGCGCGGAAAAGGAGGGTTCAAGGCTGACATTCCGGGTTTCATACGAGATGGAAGAAGAGGCCGCCTCGTTCGAGCGCTGGTTGGCCGTGGCCCCGGCCGACAGGGAGGGGAGCATGGACATGGCGGTCAGCACCCGCTCCCTGTCTGCCGCGATGTTTTCACTTAAGGAAAGGCGGTGGTCAAAGTTGAAGGCCAGGGCGCGAACCACGGCTTCCTGCAGGGAAAGTTCCCCTCCTTGCAGGAGAGGGGGAATGCCCTGCATGAGAGCCTGCCTGTCAGTCTGGGCCAGAGCCAGAAATTCTCCTTCGGAATAGGGTTTTGGTTTGACACTGCACCCTGCGCCAAAAAAAGGCAGTGCAAGGCAGAGAAGAACAAGATAGACGACGAAACCGGTTCTCCCAGCGGGAGAAGACAAAGTTTTTTTCATGAGTTGCAACATTTTACCAGGTGTTGGAAAGGGTGTGTACAAGTTGCCGGGCCTCTGCAATCAACAAGGCAGGGGCACAACACAGCATTTTATTGTTCAAATCGTTTTTCCAGAGGCGATCGGCATTGTGCTGGCCTCCTTGGGTTTCAGACACAATCGCGCCAAAGGAAAGGGCCGCTGCGGCAAGGAAGGCTTCCCCGTCTTCGGGAAGGAGCAAGACCTGCCCGGGTTTGGCCGAATCGTCCGATTCCTGAACCTCGTTTTCGGAATCATCAGACTCGTCGGCTGTATCGGTCGAAGGGGCAGCGCTTTGCCCCTCAGCCTTGTTCCCTGAAGGCGCGGGCTGGCCGCTTTCCGCATCAGGGGCGGCAACCTTGGCCGGGGCCTTGGCCGTGCCGGGAAGGGTGAATTCTTCCTCGCCAAATTCGTCTTCTTCCAGTTTTTTGGACTGGGTTCCGGGTTCATCGCCTGTATTGGGAATGCCATCCGGCCCAAATTCCGCATTGGGTATGCCGACACCTTCACCCGGCCCGGCATTCCCCCTCAGCAGGGCTGCGCCATCCTGCCCTGTGCTTCCGTACTGACCAGTGCTTCCGTCCTGACCAGTGCTTCCGTCTTGACCAGTGCTTCCGTCTTGAAAAGAAGAGGGGGGAAGGGCGCTCTCAACCGGGTTCGGCTGAGAACCGGGCTGCGCTTCGGGCGAAGAATTCTCCTGCGGGGCGGGCAGGGCGGTACTCGCCCCAAAAGAGCCAGGGCCCCTGTTTGCTCCGGTAATGGAGGAAAGGCGGCTGTGTACCTGGGCATCTGTATAGGAGGCAGAGGTGTTGGCGGCGTTCAGCACATAGAGTTCAACAAAATAGCCGCCCTCAATATTGAAGGAGGATATTTGCGAGGGGCTGTCCAGCCCGAGACGCACGGGCGGGGAATAGTCTCCGCCCAAATCGAGTTCACGGGTTTCCTCCCGGTTGGGAACCTCGGAAAGCAGGTTCGGGGGCGGGTCAACAAACTTGGGTATGAAGCCGGGCTGTACCACCACGGTATCCGCGCTGGCGGTTGTGCCAAGCGTGGCCTTGTCAATGATGTCGCCAAGGGTCGGGGCGGCAACAAGGGTGGAATCTTCCACCGCGTATACGACAAGGCCGCCGGGAACCGTATTCAGGCCGGGGGCCGGGGCAAAGCGTAGTTCTGTTCCCGCTTCAAGGTACAGTCCGCCAGCGGAAAAATCCCAGCCGATGGGTACCCAGTCTCCGGAAGAGTCCTGGTATTCCCAGGCGCCCTGGTCTTTGCCGGCCTGATTCCCGGTGACCACCACGCCAATCATGGTATTGGCCGATGAAGCGTTGGAATTGTCGCGGTTGTCGTTAAAGCTGGGGCCAATGAGCTGCGCCACTGTGCCGCCGACAGGCTGTGTGGAACCCTCGGGAATGGCGGGGAGGGTGATGCCGCCGGAAAGAACCGGCCTGTCGTTTACCGGGTTTACGGTGATTGCCGGGCCAAAGCTGTGATCCAGGGTGGCGATCTGATCGGTCAGGGAAAGGGAGAGAGCGGCGGTTCCGTTATAATCCCTGTCGGGTGTGAAGTTGAACTGGGCCGTGTTGAGGGCTGTTTGAAGCGCGGCCGCCTTGCCCGTGAATACCAGTGTTTCGGTGTTCTGGCCCGTAATGGTGACTCCGGCGAAACTGCTGTCAACCAGTGCCAGAGTGCCGTGGGTAACCTTTACGACCACCGTGAGGGTATCATTGTCCACGTCCGTCAGGGTGATTGCGGGCAGGCCAAAGGGTATGACGGTGTCTTCATCTCCGGCAACAGCAAAGGGGGCCGTGCTAATGTTGATCTCCGGGGCATCGTCCACAGGCGTGACCGTTGCCGTAAGGGTAACCTTGCCAGCGCTGATATGCCCGTTGGTGGGGTAGGCTGTTTCGCCCATGCGGGAGGTTATATTGGTGGTATCCCCTGCGGTGAGGGGAGAGGGCAATTCCGTTTCTTCTCCCGTAACGGTAACGGTCTCTTCCACCAGCCGCACTTCAAGTTTCGGCGCACTGCCGTTGTAGTCCGCACTGCTCTTGAAGCGGATTTCTGTATCTTTGCCAAGGTAGAGGGCCGTGGCGTCAGAGCAGCTTGCGGAAATGTCTACCCAGTTGTTGGACGCGTTTTTATACTGCCATGCGCCGCCCGTTGTTGATTCAATGCCCACAACGAATACGCCAAGGAAGTTGTTTCCGGGGTCGTTCTGGGCCTGGTCTCTGGCATCGGTGAACGAAGGGCCAAAAAGCGTTTCCACAGTCTTTGCGGGCAGGTCAGCTTCCAGCGTATCTTCATCCTGACTGCCGAAGTCTACCGAGTCCTTGTTTTCGAGTATTTCCGGCGCATCGTTGACAGGTTTGACCGTAATGGCCACGGCACTGGTGGCAGAGGGCGCATTGGTGGGCGGTGCAGTGCTTTCTGTGGGGTCGGCCGTGCCATAGTCCTGTATTTTCACTGTGAGCGTGCCTGAACCGTAATAGTCGGTCTTGGCTGTGTACACGAGCTTTCCGGCATCTATGGCGTCTTGAATATCCGCAACTGTCCCTTTGAGAACAAGGGTCATTTTGTCCGTCGAAAGGCTCTGTACCGCGACACCCGTCGCATCGGCCCAAGCCAGAGTGCCGTTGGTCACCGTCAGGGTGAGGTCAACGATCTCCTGATCGCCGTCCGGGTCGGAAATGCTGATGCCGGTGAGGGCATAATCCGTGTCTTCATAGCAGGTTATGGCGGTCAGGACAGGCGTATCCGGGTCGCTGTTCAGGTTGGTAATGGACAGGGCCAGGCCGAGGGTTTCCGAAGAGACCCGCCCGGTAGCGGTTATGATGGCGCTGGTGTGCCCGGTGGAGCCAATGGTGTACCCCGCGACATTGCTGTCGCTATTGGTATCGGTTTCCACCAGATGAAAGGTCAGGGAAGGCTTGTTGCTGTTCCCGGTGAAGAGGTTTTTGGCCGGGGCAAAGCGTACATGGGTATCAAGGCCAAGGAAGAGCATGTTGTTCGCGGTGATGCCGGTGATACTCGTCCAGTTGACCCCGTCAGTGGAATACTGCCAATTGCCCAGGCTCTGGGCATCCGCCGCCGAGATCATGATACCGGCAAGGGCATCGGCCCCGTTGGGTCTGCCTGTGTCATTGGGGTCGCTGAAGCGGGAGGCGAGAATGTCTTCGCCAAGAAGATCGCTCACGGTTCGGGAAACACGGTCATAGGTAGCGTCGCCTGTGGTGTCTTCAAGGATGGTCCAGCCATAGGTATCAGTGGAGGTGGTTACCACGGGCCTGTCGTTCACCGGGGTAACGCTGATGGCAACAGTTTCGGAATCGGTCAGCGCGGTGGCGCCTGAACTGTGGATGTTGCCGTTGTCGCTCACGGTCACGGTCAGGTTGAAAGAGTCACTTGCGGCATGATGGAAATTGGCCGGGGGCGAGTAGGTAATATGCTTGTTTGTATCGTTGCTGGTCAAAAAGCTCCGCAACACGGTGTAGGTGCCTGAAAGGGTCACTTCGGCGGAATTGTTGCTGGCGATGGTAAGGCCCGTATAAGCGGCAACACTCAGGGAACCCAGGTCAGAGGAAGGCAGCTTGAGGGTGAGGGTGAAGGTTTTGCTCGCGTTTGTTGTATCCGCCGCGTAGATCATGTCCGCATCGGTGAAGGAGATGCCGGTTATTTCCAGCCTTCCGTCTTCCGCAACCGTAAGGGGGGACGGAACCGTGAGAACCGGAGCATCGTTTACCGCGAGCACGCTTGTGCCAATGGTAACGGTATTGGCGGTGTAGGGGCGGAGGGTCAGATCCACCCCGGTTTTGTCGTGGACATCCACCGCGCCGGTTCCGAAAACGGTTCCGATATTGTAAAGGCTCCCTGTGGCAAAGACTGGGGCTGTCTTGTAGGGGGCGGAAACAGGCATGTCTTCCACAAGGTGCATGGTCAGCCTGCCTGGGTCGCCAAAGTAGTTTGCCGCGGGCTTGAAGCGGATCAGGGTGTCCTTGTCCAGATACAGGGCGCTGGTGCCTGAAACCACAATGTTTTTCCATTCTGAACCACTGTAGTATTGCCATGTTCCCTGGGCAGCGGTGGCGGCATTGCCTGTTATGAGCACACCCGCGAAGGTTCCCTTCTGGTCGCCCGTGTCGTTGGCATCTTTGAAAAATGAAGTTACAAGGGCGCTCAGCACATTGCCAACCGTGTTTCCGGTATTGCTGGTATCCGTGATATCTTCGTTCACAGAGGCGAGGGCGGCGGTCTTGCCCGCGTCAACCGTGGGCGCGTCGTTGACGGGCCTTACGGTGACGAGAAAGGTTTCGGTGGTTTGAAGGCCGCCATTCACCAGGTGTTCGCCACCTGAAGTTCCGGTATGGCCCTTGTCGTTTACGGTAATGGTGAGGTTAAAGTCGCCATTGTAGTTTGCCGCAGGCTTGAACCGTATTTGCTGCAGAATGGCGTTGATTTGGCTCACGGTTTTTTCGCCGAGATCCGAATGGGACAGGCTTGTGTATTCAACGCCGTTGTAGACGAGCTTGCCCACATCAGAAGGAATGCTGATGGTGAATTGTATGGGAAAGGCAAAGGCGTCGGCATCGCTGACAAAGAACTTCCCCTGGTTGAAGAGCAGATAGCTTGCGGAAGATTCACCGTACAGGTCTTCATAAATGGTGACAGGGCTGCCTGTTATTTCCGGGGCATCGTTGATCACATCCACGGTTACCAGAAGGTAGGTGGTGGCTGTTCGGGCATCGGCCGAATTGCCGGAACCATTGCCCAGGTCATTGATGGTTATGGTCAGATCAATGGGCTCGGCAGCAGTGTTGGCGGTTGGTTTGAAGACAATGGTGTTGCCCGCGTCGGCAAGGTAGGCTCTCAGCGCGGTCATGGTGCCGGTGAAGGTAATGGCGCCAGTGCCGTTCCCCCCTACGGTGACGCCGCCAGCGTTCGCGGCCGTGAAGGTTCCCTGGTTTCCGGCCTTTCCATACAGGCTGGCGGCTGAAATTGTCAGGGTAACCGCTGTGCCATCCGCGTTATGGTAGTCGCCATGCGAAAAGGCGTAATCTTTGGCATCCGCCACGTTGATGTATTGGCGGATGTCAACGCCGTTGGTTGCGGTGGTCGGGTCCTTGATTTCAATGGTGGGCACCAGGGTGTTGTGGGCCACCTGCTTCGCAAGGGCGTCTGTGTCCTTGAGGGCTATGGTCGGGGTATCGTTCACCGGGGAAACAGTGATGGCGAAATTATGGGTATAGGCTTTGGGTATGGGCACGTTGCCGCTTTCCATGCCGGTATTGCCGTGGTCATTGTATTCCAGGTATACTGTGTCGGCCCCGTTGAAATCTGTTTTGCCGGTGTACCGTATCTGGGGCAGGGCCGCATTGATGGCGTCCCGCGAACCTGTGAGCACCAGACAGGTTTTTCCTGAAATTGTCTGCGTCTGGTACATGAGGTTGGCTGGCGGTGTGCCGTTGAAGCTGAAGGTGCCGTTGTCCGCCCAAATGGTAAAGGTGTTGTTCAGGGTTTCAAAGGCATCGGGGTCTTCGATGACAAGGTAGCTGAGGGTGGTGCTGCTGCTGTTGTGGGTAAATATGACGCTGGCCGTATCTTCCGCCACCGTGGTATTTCTGTACACAGAGGTACTCGACGCCTCGGGCGCGTCGTTTATCGGGCTGATATGGATGATGACCTGAAGGGTGTCGGTCAACGCTTTTTCAGAATCCACCGTATGGGTCACGGTGTTGTGGCTGTCCATGCCGCAGCCGTTGTTCATGTCGTTGATGGTCAGGTTGAGTATGGCGGTCTTGTCGTCATTATTGGGCACGTCGTCGGTCAGGTACTTCAGGGTGGTGAGCAGACGGTTGATATGCTCAAGGCTTCCCTCGATAATCAGCACGCTTTTGTTGGCGCCGCTGTCTCCATAGCGAATGCTGCACGCGGCCAGCGCCTCGGCCGATAGTACCGAGCCGTCAACGCTGAGTTCACCCTTGTGGCTGCCCTCAATGGTGGCATCAATGGTCAGTTGCATGATGTCATGGGCAATGGTGCGCCCAGGGGTGGCCTCATCAATATCCGGGTCGGAAATCTGGATATACTTTTTGCCGTCCACGGCAGATTCATCAGTAATAAACACGCCGCCATAGGTCTTCTCGTACCAGACGGTCATGGTGCTTTCGGAAAATTCCGGAGCCTGGTTAATGGGCTGCACGGAAATGTTGAAATCTTTGACAGCGCCATTGTCCGCATAGGCCGCACCATCGGTTACCATGAAGGTAAACTTGTCAATATGCTGGTTTTTTCCTGTGTTGACGTATTTTACCAGCCCCTTGTCCACATCGTACTGGGTGAAGGTGCTGTTGGCCCCCACGGGTTCCCAGGTATTTGTGGTTTCATTTTTGAGGTAGAGGGTGCCGGAAACGCACGAATCCACAATAATGTATTTGAGTTGTTTTTTGTCCGCATCGGAAAGGGTAGCGCCAAAATCCGCATCGCTGATGGAAAGGTGGGTCGAATTCAGGACCACTTCAAAGGAGTAACTTCCATCATTGTTTTCAAAGATGCTATCGCTTGCAGTGATGCCGGTATTCGTGACCAGTTCCGGGATGTCGTTGATGCTGCGCACCTTGATGTTCACGGGGCATTCGGCGGATTCCTTGGGTGTATTGCCATTTGCCAGAAGGGAATTGTCCCTGGCAACAATGGTGAAGGAGTCGGAAAATTGCTCTTCCCCGTAATGCTCGTAGTAAAAATTGGTTTTCCCGTTCCCATCCGGGGTCAGGTCGGCAATGGTGAGCACGACGGCTGAACGCAGAATCTGGGGGCTTGAGTCGCCGGTGTCTATTGTTTCAACAATTTTTGTTGCTACACCGCTAATGACGATCATCAGGTCGCCATGCTGGGGCAGGGGCCCCCCCAGCGTGAAGGTGAGCACATCTTTTTGGGCAAGGTTCAGGGGGTCGTGCAGTCTTTGTCCGTCCGCATCCTGAAAGCCGAAAATACCGTTAAAGTCCGCTTGCCCAAAGGCAACCTCGCCAGCGGTGAAATACAGTATGCCCCCTTCATCAACATAGGTTCGGTCGCCATTCACGGAAAGCGTGGGCCTGTCGTTATAGGGGTTTATGTTGACAATGCAGTTGGTTACGCTTACCTTGTTCATGCCGTCGGAAACTTCAAAGCTCAACGATTCCTGAAATACTTCGTCGCCGCTGTGCACATAGGTCACGCGGCCTGCCTTTATGTCGGCCAGGGTGAAGCTCGAGCCAACCACCAGGGTGGTCTCCCCAAGTTTCAGCACCCCGCCCCTGGGGTCTGAGCGCAGGCTGAATACAATATCCGCATCGGTTTCGTGTGCATCTATATTGGTGACAGTGAAGGCATAATCGCCCTGGATTCCGTCTCCGTTCATGTCGGCGAAATTCAGTATATGTGTGGTATTGGAAATTTTTGTATCGTCAAGGTGGTATTCAAATATGGGCGTGTTGGTATTCCACTGCACTGTCGGGGCCACGTTCGGGTCTGCTGCTACGGTTTCCCCTTCGCCATCATGGTATGACCGCATGTACATATGGAAGGTAATGTTTTGCAGGGTGGCAGGGTCGTTGTCAGGGTCGCTGTCATGGTTCGGGTTGCCATAGTTGTGTTCGCTTCCGTTGCCCGCGCCGTAGCTGTCTTCCGTACCCGGGGTATTGTCCGCATCATAGATGCCGCCCGGCTTGCCTGTATTGGGCCACGCGCTGATGGAACTGTCTTCCACCGTAAAGGTGAAGGAGGTGTCCAGATTGTAGTAGGTAACGTTGGTTTCCGGGTCAACAATTGCCTGCGCGTCCCCATTGCCGAGGTAGTGAAAGAAAATTTTGCCTGCGTCAATATCGGCCTGCGAAAAACTGTTGCCAACCGCCAGTCGCATATAGGAGCCGGAAGAATTCTTGTAGAGCAGCTCGCCGTATTGCGGCAGGGAGGTCAGGGTATAGGTAAGGGTGCTCGGGGTGTTTGCCGCGTCTTCATCACCAATTTCAAGCATGGCGGAGGTTATGGGCAGGTAGGTCGAGCCAACGGGAATATCCGGGTCGGTGGGCGTGGGGTAGCTGATAATGGCGCGGTCGTCTACAGTGCCCAGACCCTCGTTTTTTTCCATGTACGGGTCGTCGTTGTTGGGCGCGACCATGATGGTAAAGGTACGCTCAACCGTATTGACTCCGTCTGCCGCGGTGTTGAGCCATTCGGGGCGGTTTATGCCCCCGGCGGGCGAGCGGTCGGCAAAGGTCATTTTGAGGGGCACGCCTTCGGCTGTCGGCTCCTTGTCCGTGGCGTCATAGCAAAGATATTTCAGATCGCTGGCCTGAAAGACGTAATCCGGAGTATCCGGGTCGTCACTGTGGACAAAGTCAATGTCGCCGCCGGGTGTTTTCAGATACAGCCTGCCGTATTCCGCTGAGGGCACGTCTGCGGCCTTGATGGTGACCTGAATGCTGTCAAGGTTGTCGTCAATGGAGGAAATGGAAATGCCGTTTTCCGCGTTAACATACTTCGACTTGTCCACGCCTTCCGCGCCATAGAACAGGTGGGCCCCTGTCTGGCGTTCCCAAACCCAGAGAACCGGGTTCCCACCGCTGCTCGCGTTGACGCTGAAACCGTCGTTTTTCGGGTTCAGGTATATGAAGAAGGAGTGGGCCTCGCTCTGCCCTGTGCCGTCGTTGACCCGGAAGGTGAAGGTGTCTATAAGCCCGGTGGCGGGAACCTCTTTCACTTCCTGAGTTCCGTGGGTGTAGGAAATTCTGCCCGCAGCCACGTCGGCAAGGGTAAAGGAGGCGGATTTGCCCTGCAGAATGCCGTTTTTGTACAGGCTGCCATAGACGCCAAGGCTGTCGATGGTGATGATAATCTGATCCATCGGGGTATCAGGGTCGGTAATACCGAACTGCTCGGGTCGGAAAACGCCAGAGCCGCCTTCAAGTACGGCAAGGTATTCAAGGGGTGTTTCAGGTGACTCGGGGGCATACGGTATGACACTGTCGGGCGGGGTAGAGGGGGGCGCTACCACCGGGCTGTCATTGACCATGGAAATGGACATGGCAATGTCAACCGTGGCGGTTTGCCCATAGGAGTCTGTAAGGGTGATGGAGGTGATAAAATCGCCAAATTTGTTGTCGTTTTGTATGCCCTGGAAATAGGTGTCGGCAAGAATTTGCCGCACCTGCGCAAGGGTCAGGCCCGTGGCGGAAAGGGTGGTTCCGTCAAGGGTATAGGGAACAGTGCCCTGTGAAAGGGTGCAGTGCAGAGCGCCTATTTCCGGCCCCGGATCGTTGACCGTAAGGGTGAGGCTAAAGGTGTCGCCGTGGTTTTCATTGTTGTCGGCAAGGGTGATGCCGCCAAAGAGGATTTTGGTAAGGTTTTCGTTCGTGATCATGGCGGAATTTTCCAGCGCGGTGGGCTGATAATCCGGCTTTATGGCAATGGAAGGGGCGTCGTTCACCAGAAAGGTGATGGTGTCACTGCTGGAAAGGGATTCCCCGACAGGGGGGAAATCTGTGACATCGACCGTAAAGTCAATTCGTCCGGGCGATTCCGGGGTAAGGTACTTCAGGGTGCCGAGCATGGCACTGATGGAAGAGACCGAACCTCTGAAGGACAGGCGTCCATCACCCGTATCGGTGATGGTAACCGAGGTGTTGCCAAAGTCGGAGTAGGAAAAGGCCCCGCCAGCAAGGGTTTGTGTTCCTTCCTTGTAAGCGGAGATGGTCAGGAGAATGGTGTCGTTTTCCGGCTCGGTCACCTTGATCCAGTCAAAAATTTCCCTTGTGGCTCCGGCGGTGTACACCTCTTCGGTGCTGAATTCTTTCAGGGTGAGGGTGGGCGGGTCATTTACCGGGGTAACCGTAATTGTGAAAAAGTTGGCAACCGGGTTGTGCGGGTCAGCCACATCTTCTGTGAGGGTGTACAAAATGGATGCCGAACCGGACTGGTCGGCCCCCATGAAGTAGTTCCATTTGGCAAGCTTCGCCATGACGTCATTGGCGTCATCCCCGGTTATGGTCAGCACCTTGTTCCCTTCGGAAAGCACTCCCGAACCGGCCACAGCCTCTCCATTCAGGGTAAAGGAACCCTGCCCGCCAGAGGCAATGCGCAATTCGAGCTTGAGGGGAGTGGTGGTGTCGTCGAGAATTTCAATGCAGTCGAGGGTTAAAAGCGCATCTTCCTCAATGGTGTATTGATCAAGGCAGGCCAGAAGCGGGGCGTTGCCCGTGTTCTCCGCAAAAGGCGTGATTACAGGGTCGCCCAAGGCCTGAAGAATGGGCGAGTCGGAAGGTTTCGACTCTGCGCCCTGGGCGTCAGCCTGCCCCTGGGTGTCCACCGGGTCGGAAGAAGCGGACCCCCCTTCGACCTGCGGAGTGGAAGAATGCCCGAGAAGCTCGGCCAGACGGTCGTTTTCCGAAGATAGGCCGGAGTCGGTCTCAGGCTGGAACCCGCCAGTCTGTTCGGCGTCTGTCGGCTCTGGCAGAACCTCCGCGAGAGCAGCTCCCATGGCCGCGTCAAATACCTGCCTTGGCTCAAGTGCAAGCAAGAGTGAGTGTTTTGCATATAACCGCTGCGGACGGCGAGCCTTTTTCCCTTCTCCCCTGAAGTGATCGAAAAAGTTCATGGTATTCTAGCCTTGTAAAAGGTTTGAACAATATCTGTTTTCCCTGCCCCCCAGGGGAAACAGTCCGTGTGCCTCCTGCGGGCTAACCGAGGGAGAGTCTTACAATATTTGTCAATTCATTATAGGTTTTTGTCAGGGTGTCCAGCGCGGTCTTGAGGCTTGCTGTTGTTTCCGCCTGCTCATTGGCAAGGGAAAAGGTTTCCTGAATGTCATGGGTGATCGCTGTGGAAAATTCCTGCAGCTTTTTGAGCCTGCTCTCGATTTTTGCCGCATGGCTGGCGCTTTTGTCCGCCAGACTCCGCACCTCGTCTGCAACTACCGCGAAACCAAGGCCATGCTGACCGGCTCTTGCGGCTTCAATGGCAGCATTGAGGGAAAGGATATTTGTCTGGGAGGCTATTCCCTGAATATCAACGATTATGGACTTTGTCTCGGCAATGTTTTTGTCCGATTCCTGGGAGGCGGACAGGTTTTTTTCCTGCGCGCTTTTCAGGCTTTCGGAATCGGCAATGATTTTGCCCACACTCTGCGTCATTTTCATAATCTGCTCGTTGAAGCTGCTGATGAAGATGTCAAGATCGTCTTTTCTCAGGCTTTGCGAAATATCTTCCACAGAACCCACCACCCTGACGGGCACCCCCTTGGCAGTGCGTTGCGTTGCTCCATCGGCCCGCAACCAGAGGTACTTGCCATCTTTTTTCTGGATACGGTATTCCACATTGTAAGGCGTGTTGCCCCTTGGGTCGTTCAAATGCGCGGCAAAGGCCTTCAGGGTTCTGTCCTTGTCTTCCGGGTGCAGCCGGTCGCTCCAACTGCCAAGCACATTCGGGAAATCATGTTCGCCGGCAAAGCCCAACATGTGCCTGAATTCATCCGACCACCAGAAATTGTTGTCCCCGTTCACAGGGTTGTTCGGGTCAACAGTCATGTCCCACAGGGCAATTTCGCGGCTTTTCAGCAAAAGCTGGAAGCGCAGGGTGGAAATTTCAACCTGTGCCTGCATCTGTTTCTTTTCGGTAATATCTTCTACTGCCCCGGCAACGCGAAGCGGCGCTCCTGCCCTGTCCCGCACGGTGCCTCCAAAGGCGTGGAAATCTCTGTACACCCCCCCCTTGGTCAAGATGCGATAGGTCAAATTATAGGGAGTTTTACCAGTGCGGTCTCTCAGGTGCGCGACAAAGGCTTTCAGGGTGTTGTCCTTGTCTTCGGGGTGCAGCCTGTCACTCCAACTGCTCAGAATATTGGGAAAATCCCTTTCGCTTTCAAAGCCAAGCATATGGCGAAGCTCGTTTGACCAGGTAAAGGTGTTTGCCGGGTTGATGGGGTCGCCCCCCACCACATCCATATCCCACAGCGCGACCTTGAGGGCGTCGCTGGTGAGCCGGTATTTCATCAAATTGTATTCCACAGCCGACTTGTAATTGCCAAGGGCCTTCTCCAAAAGAAGCGCCAATTCCTTTTCCTCCGGGGAGAGCGGGGTAAAATCTATGGGCACATCAAAATTGCAGGTTTCGCTGGCTTCGAGAATCCGCTGTATTTCTCCCGGTAAACCGTTATATTCTGACATAAGTTTTTCTCCGCACTGTCAGTTAATTTTGAGACTCGATGTTCCCTACACTGTAAAAAAAGGCCCGAATGAGTTCGACCACAACTGCAAGTATCAATGCTGTTACCGTTACGAATACAATCTACTGGATACTTAATACTATACCAGTGCGATAGACTCGTCAAATATTTAGACGGAAAATATTTGTTGAACAGGCATATTTTTTTGCAGTGGGGCAGTTCCAGTATTTCTGGCTTGGCATCCGTGGTTTTTTGCTAGAGCATTTTCAAAGTGAAAATGCTCTATTCCATGCAGGCGGAAAGAATTCCCGCCGGGCTGGCGCAAAAAAAGAGAGACCGAAGGGTTTTCGGTCTCTCTTGCATCATAAAACGAAACGGAAAACCCTAGCCAACGGCCTCTCCAGCTTCTTCTTCTCCCGGGGCAGCCATTTTGCGGTTCCACCCGGTATAAATTGAAATGGCCAGCACTGCCAGCAGTGTCCATGAGTACGGGTTTATCAGGGCCACGCTGACCGACGGAGCAGAAATGTTATACTGCTGGGCCACGTTATACACCTGTGAATACCAGGTTGCCACACAAATGTGCCACGGCAGGGTAAAGAACAGAGTACATACGGCGCAGTCCATCAGGTTGGCTCTGCGGGCCGGGGCAAGCCCGAATTTCTGCCCCATGGGTCGTACAAGTGAAGGGCCAACCAGCAGTTCCGCAGGCGCATTGGCAGAAATGGGAATGGAGGCCACAATGGTCACGCCCACGATGAAGGCTTCCGCCTGCCTGACGGTACGCACAACAGCACGCTCCGCGTATTCAAGAATGCGGCGCATGATGCCGCTTTCCACAAGAACCTGCGTAACAGCCAGAATAAGAATGGCAAAAATGATTGCCCCTACAACGCTCTGGATGCCGTCTTCAATAAGACCCGTTGAAATGCCTCGTTTTTCAGGAATATGAAACAGTCTGGACAGGTCAACCTTTCCGGTAACAACGCCAAGCACAGCCGCCGTGATGTTGCCGTAAATGAGCGCCTCAATGATATGACGCCCTATCAGTGCCGCAACCACCACCACAACGAGGGCCAACAGCATGGACAGGCCAATGGGGTTAATGCTGGCCTGCATTTCCGGCAATGTGGCAACAGTGCCGCCGCCGCCAAAAAAGTAGAAGATCACTGCGGCCCCGGCTGCGGCGGTAATGGACAAGGGAAAGCGGGTGCGAACCACGTCCCGCATGGTTGCCCCCTGGGTGTAAGCAGAAACAATAGTCGTATCAGAAACAGGGGCGAGGTTGTCGCCAAAGGCCGCGCCGGAAAGAATGGCCAAGGCCAGCATCGCCGGGTCAGCGCCCAGAAAATAACCGGCCGGGTACAAAACAGGTGTCAGGGCAATGCATGTTCCCGTGCTGGTACCTGTTCCCATGGAGAACAGCATTGCGGCAAAAAAGACGAGAAGAACGAAAATGGCGCCCGTGGCCCCGGTTGTCGTTCCCATCCACAAGAGACCTTCCACAAGGCCACCCGCCTTCATCAATTCACCAAAAACACCTGCGAAAAGCCATGCGGTGACAATGACAATGCCGGTTTTATCCCCAATTCCGCGCATAAGCGCCTTGCAGTATTCCGTGGGTTCGCGGGCGAAAAATATGCCAACGCAGAGGGCTACCCAGGCGCAGGCCCAGAAAGGTTTCGTGCCGCCCCGTTCTGCAACGGAAAGCCAGACAAGGCCGATAACGAGAATAAGCAGAGGGGTAAGCCCTCCCCAGATCCCGCCTCGCATTTTGAGTTCTTTTTCCATAGAGCCTTCTCCTGAATTTGATATGCTGACACATGGGAGTGTTTGAAAAAATGCCAATTGTCTAGAGCAGAGTAACTTTGAAACGCTGCACTCGGAGTTGACGGCGAAAATGAATTTCGCCTACTTCTCGTTTGCGCGGACGAGGCTCGCGCCATCGTCCGTTAGAGCATTTTCAAAGTGAAAATGCTCTAAAACACGACTACACTACACGGGCACAAGTAAGTATAAGAATGTCGACATTCCTATATTCACCTTTAGAAAAATTATACAAACCTGTCAATGGTGTTCCCCAAAAAAAAGAGCAATGCCAGAAAGTGCAGTGCGTGAAGGTGCGGGTCAGCCTGTGTTGCTGTTCCCCGATTGGCGATGCAGAAATGCCTGTAGCCTGGAACCGTGCAGGAAAAGGTTGAGAGTGAAGGGTATCAGCATGAGGGCGGCCCCCATGCATGCCACTGTATCCCAATCGAAATGGCTGAGCAGCCATGGGCCGGAGGCGGAACCCAGGGCGCCTCCGGCAAACAGCGCCGCCAGACACAGGGCATTCAGCCTGCTTCTGGCCTCTGGAATGGAGGAAAGGACATTTTGCTGGATAGCAACAGCGGTCATGTTCATTCCGGGGTCAAGCATGAACACCGCACAGACGAAGGCTGCGGCGTACAGGCCAAACCAGAGGGTGAGCATATACGCGGCAGAGACCATGACGATTCCCGCTGAAATCAGGATTGCGCTGTGCCCCCGGTCAATAAGTCTGCCAACCACGATGGCAAAGGGTGGAGTAACCAGCCCGGCCAGGGCAAACAGCGCTACCTGGGAATGAGAAAAGTGCATAGTCTCCCGCAAGAGTATGGGAGCGCTGGCCCAGAACATGGAAAACCCGAAAAAAACAACGGCGCTGATGGACAGGCGCAAGGGCAAACGCGGAACCGATGCCAGCAGTTTCCCCATGGAAGCGAGCATGGCAGGGTAAGTGAGGCCATGCACTGACGGCGCCCGGCGCGGTAAAAGCCGGAACAGGGCAAGGCCCAGTAGCAGCATCAGGGCGGCAGCCGAGAAATAGACCGGCCGCCAGCCAAACCCGCTGGTTGTGAAGCTGGCTACGGGCCGGGCGAGTATCATGCCCAAGGTTGCCCCGGCGGAGAGTATTCCCAGTATTTTCCCGCGTTCTGCCGGTTTTGCCAGCCCAATGGCAAAGGGGATGATGGCCTGCATGGAGGCGGAAAAAAGGCCGATGAAAAAGGAGGCAACAAAAAATTCGCTGGTACTCTTGCTCAATGCCGCAACAAAGAGGGCAAGAGACGCGCCCAGAATCATGCCCGGGATCAGCCGCCTGTTTTCAAGAACATCGCCAAGGGGCACCAGAAAAACTATGCCTGCGGCATAGCCTATCTGGATCATGGTTACGATGAGGCCGCTTTTCGTCAGCTCAAGGCCAATGTTTTCGGCGATATCCGAAAGGATTGGTTGCGCGTAATACAGGTTTGCCAGAATCAGGCAACAGGAAAAGGACAAGAGCAGGGGCGTCCAACTGTTCAGAAAAACAGTGTCCTGACGGGATGTATGTTCTTTTTGCATGGTCTTTCCCGTTGCATTCCCGCCAGCCGGAACGGCCCCGAAAATCCTGGCGCTTCGGCCAGGCCTCCGCGCAGTCAAGGGCCACGGCAACGTCAGCCTGCGCCTTGAAATTTGCCATCAAACCCTATAAGCATGTCTGTATTTCCTTGACTCTAGGGCAACACCCTATACTGTTCTTCTGAAGGGATAACGAAAATTTTGGAAAACTGCAAAACGTGGAAGTAGTTATTGATGAACCGTTGCATTCTCTACACTGACCTAAGCCCAAATTTTACTACCAATTTTACTGTATTACACAATAATGCCGATTTTTTGAAGAGCCGAAAACTGGCCCTGGCTCCTCCGTTGTGGTGGCCTCATGCCAAAGTCAAATGTCACGAACTTATCTGGCAAGGAGCAAAAGTTTTCGCTGAGCAAGGGCACGTGCCTTTGTCGTTGCAGGACTGGTATGCACAATTTGATACCTATGCAGGGAAGGATGAAACCCTTGTTCTGTATGGTCATACACTTTCTTCTGAAGTACAGGTAAATTTCATCAGACAGCTCCAGTCGTTGAATGAGCTACAATCTCCTCGTAGCATTCAGGCTGTACTCCTTTTTGGGCGGCCAACGTACTTAGTTGAAAAAGCCTATCGGCTGTATTGGCCAAAGATGGTGGCAACAGAGGATGCGCTCAGCATGGCGCGCAGGTTTGTACGCTATTCCGACTGTTTTCTTGCCGTGCGCAACGAACTGGGAGCAGAAAACGTCACGGTGCGTTTTGACTTTACCCATACGGTCGAGGCTCAGGCACAGCACAGTCTTCCGGAAATATTTCCTTTGTCGAATGAAGACGCACCGCAGGCCTTTGAACCGCCATCTCCTCATGTGTTGCAACTTGCCAGTCGTGAGGCGCGGCATATTCTTTCTCTCTGTGAAGTGGGCCGCTTCGTCTTGCCGGAGCATGCGCACAAGGAATGCCTGGGCTTGCTGAAAAAACTGGAAGAGGAATATCACTGGGATACAACCCCTCTTTCTCCTCCTGAAATACGGCAGGCGTTGATACAGGCCTGTGAAGAACAGGAACCCCTCTGGCATGAACTGGGCGTTTCCGGAGAACAACTCAAGGCTCCGGAATCACTGTTGCCGGAAAAATCGTGGGCGCCCTATGCGGGGCTGACAGACGCCCACATTGAAAGTTTTTGGGAGGCGCTTCCTGAGACGGTGAGCGAGGTTTTGCTGGAGCGCTTTTCCATATTCCGTAATTTTCTGTCTCCGGAACAGGAACGCTTTGTCGCGCAATCTGGAATACGAAAAACGCATTTCACCTTTGTTCCTCAAAAAAATATCCCTGTCGTATCTGTACTGACCATGGCCTATAATCAGGAGGCGTATATTGCCCAATGCATGGAGAGTGTGTTGGAGCAAGAGACGGATTTTCCTGTGCAGCATCTTGTGCTGGATCATTGCTCCCGCGACGGCACTCAAGACATCATTGCCGAATATGCGCTTCGGCATCCGTCCATTCGTCCCCTTCTTTTGTCCAGCAGAATTCCGGGCCAGAATGTGCATGCGTTGTTTTCCCGGTGCCGTTCGGAGTTTGCCGCGCTCTGCGATGGAGACGATTACTTCACCGACCCCCATAAATTGCAGCAACAGGTTGATTTAATGCGTTCCAACCCCGAGTGCTCTCTATGTTTTCATCCGGTGCGGGTGCTCTATGAGGACGAGCCGGATCGGGTACGGAGTTATCCTCCTCTTGAGGTGCTGCCGCGGGGGGTACGGCCGTTTTATTATCTTTCCGATTTGGTAAAATTCAATTTTATCCAGACCAATTCGGCCCTGTACCGGTGGCGTTTTACCGAAGGCATACCCGACTGGTTCCGGGCGGATCTGTGCCCGGGAGACTGGTATTGGCATCTGCTCCATGCCGAGCGTGGCAAAATAGGTTTTATCAACAAGGAAATGAGCGTATACCGTCGTCATAAAGGCGGGGTGTACTATCTGGCCGAGGTTGACAGGTTGAAGCATCGTTTTACAACGGGCTGGGCGGAAATAAACACCTACGACGCAGTAAACAGCCATTTTGAAAGCAAATTTTTTGATTTGTTCGCCAATCTTGCCGATGGGGTCATTGCTGATATGACAATATATGTGCACAATAACCCCGAATGCGGGTGGACCATGGAAGGCTACCATGAGGAAGTTGCGCAAAAATATCCGAAGTTTATGGCTCATTTGTTGCAAAGAATGACCGGATCAGGGGGAAATGCGAAGGGCTAAAGCAATTCACACTTGAAATACTCTGTAAAGGTTTTCTTTCTCCGTACCCTTGCCATAAATGATTGCGGGCGACAAAGCATACTATGAGTAATTTATTCCCTTTTTTCCATTCCGAGTAACAACGACACTGATTGGGAACAGCTCCTGAGTTCTTTAAGTGCAGGAACACTTTCATTCCACTGTCGTATGGAATGATCTGGATTACTGGCATAGGAACAGCAAAATTTCGTCAACGGAACTGACTCGGGCGTAATTGGGGTAAAACCTGCTTCAAGAGCACTTTCATAAACCAATAGTATGCGTTTTTGCGTTGTTGAATTTTTAAAATCGCCAAGATACACGTCAATGGCATGCCAGCTTTGCCCTCCCTTGCGGGTGATGCGGAACATATCCTGAAAAAAAGCGGGAATCTTGTTATCTGCAACATGTTCAATGACTGATATAGAATATACAGCCTCAAGGTAGTCGTCTTTGAGTTGCGGAGAAAATTCTCCAAGGAAGATGGAGAAACTTTCAATGCCGTCCATCAATTTTGCTACGCGTGGGCCATTTCCTATCCCCTCAAAAGGTTCTATATTCCAACACTGCCTGCCTTTTTCGTGGAAAAAGGGGAGCGTTCTCGAATATCCGCCGCCAATTTCTGCCACACGGCCTGTGGTCAGGGAAAGCATTCGATGAAGGACACAGGCATTTGTATATGCTTGAGTCCCAAGTTCCTAGTGGGGGCAAGGGTGTGATCAATTTCTGGCACATCCAGAGCGTTAAAATATTCTGCTTTGCTAATGAAATGAAACATATTTTACCTTGATCCCATCAATTTCGTGCGAATGATGTGGTAATAATACAATAGACGCCGTCGAAAATACCCTGCCAGCGAGGGGGCATTCCATATGGGAGGCCAACAGGGAATTACTTTTGTGAAATATGTTTCTTCTTCTGCTGAAATGATTCTTCCTTTTGGAGGAAAAAAATGTTTTTTCCAGAACGTACGCATGTATGCTTTGCGTTGCTCGAGAGGATACAGTTGTTCTTTTTCCAGTTCATAAAAGGTTGGAGAATCCATGTCTGGTCTTTGTTTGCCAAGTTGATCCGGGTGACGGGTACAAATGCTCATGCTCAAAGGAAGGTAGGCACATTCAGCATGTTGGGAAAGACGTTGCCAGTATTCAAAGTCTCCGGCATATTTCATGGATGCATTGAGAGGGCCTGTTTTTTTCCATAATTCACCTTTCCAAAAAACAGAGGGTTGTGGCAATGAGGACCATAAATAAAAATCACAACAAAAATTTTGCATGAGATCCTGAGGGTATGGGCCTTTATGGTAGGGGAATTCATAAAGAATGTTATTTTCCCAAAAACGCCACTCTCCCGCGATAAAGGAAATTTGGGGAAGGTCATGCAGGACTTTTTTTAAATTGGCAAAAATCATGGGCAGATACATATCATCCGCATTACACCAGCCCATAATGCCATCGTCAGGAATGTCGAATGTTGCAAAGCCCCTGTTAATCGCATCGTAGATGCCTTCGTCATTTTCAGATGACCATGAAAAATGTACGCCTTTGCATTGTACCAGTGGACTATTGCTTTTGAGGATCTGCTCCCATGCGTTCAGGATATTCAGTGTCTCGTCAGTAGAGCCGCCATCTTGCACATGATAGTATATTTCAAAGTTTCCAGCCTGGGATACTATGTGGGTAATGGCGGTGTTGATATATTGCGCCCCATTATATACAGGGGTAACGATGTAGAACCTTGTCATACTGCTATCCTTTACAAGTTTTCCAGGCAACTTCTGCCATACGGAAATCTTCTTCTGTGTCAATATCCACTGACTCAAGTTTGCTCATAACAAAAAGAAGCGGGCGTTGCCCAAGCCTGTTCCTGTTTCCTGCCATGAAGGCTTCGCGTGAAAAAATATACAGGCAACTGTTTTCTTCATACACAAGGGGTAAGTCTTGTGTGTTTTGCAGTATATTCGGGTCATGGTTAATGGGCGTTTTGTCGTGTCGAAAAAAACGGTTTTGGTGGGCCACAACGGAAAAAAGCGCATCATTTTCTTCAGGGCGGCTAAAGTATGCCTCCAATGCCCGTTCCACTGTTTGGGAGGAGAGCAAAGGATTGGTAACGTGGGTTTGCAGAAAGTGCGTGCCATCTAACAAGGAAAGATCATGGGCGATAATACTGTTCATGGGGATGGTATGTCCGCAAAGGTGTGTTGGCCTTCTGTGTATTATCGCCTTGCTGAATGTTGTAGCATATGCAGAAATACTATCTGCATCAGTGTTGACTACAATACGGTCAATCATTTCTGTGTGTTGCAGTGTATTTAGAACATAATGCAACAAAGGCTTGCCGCAAAAACTTCGGATATTTTTCCCAGGAACTCTTTCAGAGGCCCCTTTAATGGGGACCAGTGCGGTTATGTACCTTTGGGTCATGATACCTCCGTGGAAGATTGTGGAGGAGGGGCCGCTCCAACCAGTATTGCTGTTGCCATGGCCTGTCGCAGGCTCTCCAGATCAGGTGGTTGGGAAAAGGCCAGCAGGTTGCCCCAAGATGTCGAATTATACAGTGGTGTGGGGTAGGGAAGAAAGCAGTGCCATTGATGCTGTACGCCATAGCGGACAATGGGGTGCCACTCGCTGATAAAAACACTGTACTCATGACGCAAGAGCAAGCTGGCTATATCATGAGTGGAATTTCCCAGAGGCAGTGTTTTGCTGTCTTCATACTCGCAAATGATATGTTTTGGACGCAGCTGGTGAAAGGGGAAGCCCTGCAGCACCATATAGTCAAACCCTTCTGTGTCGATTTTGAGCAAATCAATATGGGTGATGTTGCGTTCTGCGATAATGTCTGCCAGTGTAACGGTTTGTACTGTTCCAGTTTGTTTGTGAGAGTCACAAAAGGGTCGCATACTGCTGGCACCAGTACTTTCCGGCGTTGTAAACCAGGGATATTCCCGGCCAGAGACCTTGGAAACAGCCCGTGAATCAATATGAATATTGCCTGCGTTCAAAGTTTTGCGCTGGAGTATTTCGCGCATGGATGGGTCAGGCTCAAAGGCATGAACCTCCCATCCCCGGCGCAAAAAACGCAAACAACTCCACCCCGCATGCGCTCCAACGTCAATCATAACGCCGTCTTGCTTTGGCAAAAAAGGATAGAAAATTTTCAATTCGTCACAATGTACTCCGGCCTCTCTTGGGTATGCTCTCAAATAATTGATATTTATACGTTTTTCTCTCTCTTTCCGCAAAACTGAAAGCACTTCAGCGTGTTGGCAACGCGGGAAGGTTTCCACGCGCGAATCAGGGCTGGCATTGATCACCACCACATCAAGGCTGTTGAGTGCCGGGGCTATTGTCTCCCATGCCGCAACATGCACAAGGTCGCCCTTTTCCTTTCCCGTGTTGGGAATGTGGTACTCATCGCCTGCTTGCTGGTAGTTATCGAAAAAGTAATTTGGGTTATGTTTGGGAGTTTCGTTAATTGTCAACCTTGCTCCGCCTGTAGGAACAGCTTCGGGCAATATTTCCACATAGTTGGCATCCACACCATAAAGGGCGATATCTTTATATCCCAAATAGGCTGCCCAAAGCAGGGTATGGCTGCCAGTGGTAATTCTGCGGGATTTGAAGACTAGGCTGGCCTCATTTTGCAAGGATTCAAGACTTTTCACATGGGGGAGGGCTATTAACGTACCAAGCAGTTGCAGTACTTCTTCCCGTAGTAAAAATGCTCGGATACCATATTCTTCCGAGCGTTCTATGAGTCTGGCAATGGCATTTTTGTGAGAAGCGCCTACAACGGTGTCAAGGCAGGCATAATAGGTTGGATACCAGCCAATGCTGTCCCAATATCGATACGCAGCATTGAGGCCGAAGGTATCAAACCCGGAGAGTTCCGTCACAAAATCAAATCCTCTGAGCGAGGGCCCATTCCCAAGAATGGCCGCAGGGCGGTTTGTTACTCTAGATTCGAAAGACATAGGGAACCTTTGTTACCTGTGGTGCGGGTGGCAGAGGATGGACAGGCATGGCTGCACCGATATTGACATGCTTGTTGAGTATGTTCTGCAAGCGGCTGGGGCGAATGGGGGTCTTGAAGGCCAGAAAATGCCCCCAGGCAAGGGGGGCTGGCTCAACAGGGTAGGGGTACAGTCCCTTCCACTGTTGCGGCAGAGCAGGGTCAAGCACAGGATGCCATTCGCTCATGAATACCTGATAGCCGTGCGCCAGCAGGAAACTGCCAAGATCATGCCTGTCTGATTTAAGGTGAATCGATTTCAGGTTATCCCAGGCGCATACTATACACTCTGGCGGTGCCAGTGTCAGATCAGCGCCGCGCAGCACCATGAGTTCAAAGCCTGAAACATCGCACATCAGCACGCCAATTTTGGCAATGCCCGCAGCCTTGCACCAGTGCCGCAGTGTTGTTGTCGTAACCTCGCCAACACACAGGCAGTGGTCTGAAAAACATTTCATGGCATGAAACTGATCGTGTCTTGCATGGCGATGCCAGGGGTAAGTGCGCCCATGCACACAGGACATGGCCGCATCAACAACATGCAGGCCGGGGTGGGAGAGCGACAGTTCTTGAAGCGCCTTTCCGTGCTGCGAATCCGCTTCAATGGCGTACACCTGCCGCCCCTGGGCGAGAAAGGGAAGGCAGTTCGCCCCGTGGTAGGCACCGACATCAATGACAGGGCCGTTCTTTCGGGCGCACAGTTCTGCCGCAAGGGCGGCAGTATCAATCTGAACACCATCTTTTCTGGGAAAATCCGGAGTGAGCGCCGGGCGGGTTTTCCTGTGCCGCGCCCTGCGTCTGGTCAAGCGAAAGGCGTGCGGCGCATCGCTTAGAGGGCAGAGGGGAAAGGCCGTGATGCGCGATTGGGGGTTGACATTGACGACAACAGTGTTGCTGTTGTGCAGTTGCGGGCGAATCATGTGCCAGCCGAGGAGTTGATCTTCGTGAGGGGCCTCGGGGTTGTCCACAAAGGGCTTGTGGTACATATCGCCCATGCGCTGGTAATCGTCGATGAAATAGTTGGGGTTGGTCACGGGTTGTTCTTCAATTTTGAGCACAAATTCGCTCACATGAACAGCGCCAGACACATAGTTGTGGTAAGATGCGTCCGCGCCAAAAAGAAGTAGGTGGCGGTAGCCCAGGCTCGCAGCCCACGCAGTTGTGATGCTGCCTGTGCTGGCCCAGTACCCGCGAAAAAAGGTGAAATCTTCTGCCAGCGCGGCGTCAAAATCCAGCACCCGGCTGTTTTGCTGAAGTTGCAAGGCATCAACAACATTGTGGCGCAACAAAAATTTTTCAATACCATAGATTGGGGCATTTGAAACAAGGCGCTCAATATCTTCAAGGTGGTCCATGCCCACAACGCGGTCAAGGCAACTGTAGTAAGTCGGGTGCCAGTTGATCGCATCCCAGTGTCGGTACGCCAGATTCATTCCGAAGGTTGTATAGCCTTCAAAACTTTTCGCAAAGTCAATTCCGCGCATTGACGGGCCATTGCAGAGAACAATGGCCAAATCTGCATGGGGGAGGGACGGAAGAGGAAGGGTTTTCATGTGGGTTCAACAGTGCCGATGTTCAGGGCCGGGTTGCCTGCCATACGGCAGTTGCTTTTGCATCCCTTGTAGATAAAGGCGCCGGGGGCGATACTATTGTTATCGCCTATTTTGGCGTTGGCAAGAACAACGCTGCGCACACCAAAGGAATTGCCGGAACCAATGGAAATATTGCCAAGAGCGATGAAACCGGGGGCAAAAAAATTGGCATCGCCAACAACAACGTCATGCCCAAGAGTAATTTCGCCGTTGAAGTAATTGGTGTTGCCTATTACGGTGTCGCACGAAAAAAAGCAGGCGCAACTGATAATATTCGCCTCTCCCATCCGTGTTTCCGGGGGAATGGTAGTAAACGGATGCACAAGGTTGATAAAGGAGGCGTTACGTTGTTTCCATTTGTCAAAGGCCCTTTGCCGTAATTCCGGGGAGCCGATACCTATGACAAAAACATCGTCAGGTTCCGGAACATAGTCGTCATCATGCCCTATTTCCAGATGGGCAAGGCTCCGCAGGTTTCCACGAAATCCTTCAAAAGCAAGAAAGCCTTTGAAACACAGGGGGGCTCCATTTTTGACTATTTCCCCGACCAGCCAATGGCATTCGCGGGCCGAACTGGAATTGCCTATGATAATGACATTGCGCATGCTACTCATGACCATCCGCCTGTGAGCAGCATGTTTTGCCCGGTAATCCATTTCGCCTGCGCGGAAAGCAGGTAGGCCACAGCAGAGGCCACGTCCTGCGGTTCTCCAAGCCCCATGGGGTAGCCTTGCTCCACCTGCGCGAAAGCCTCTTTGCCAATAAGCGCGGCATAATCGCCTTGCATGGCGGTTTTGACAAGGGCAGGGGAAACGCAGTTGACGCGAATTCCCCTTGGGGCGAGTTCCGCGCTCATGCTCCTTGCCCCAGAAAGCAAGGCTCCCTTTGCAGAGGCGTATACCAGCAGGGAAGGCACGGGAACAACCGCACTGGCAGCGCAGACAAACACCATTGAGGCTCCCCTGCCCACAGAGTTTCGCCTGTCGGCAAAGCCCTTTGCCAGAAGCATGGGGGCATGGAAAAGCAGATCGAAAAGCGCATGGGCAGTGGGCAAATCGTATTCACGCAGGGGCGAAACCAGTGTTTTTCCGGCGGCGTGGGCAAGGCCGCTCAACTTTCCATAGCGCTCGCGCAAGGTTTTCACCCAATCGGGCAAGATTTCCATATTGGCTGTGAGGTCACGGGGTTCCACATGAAATCGGTCCGGGCTGACGGCCCGGCTCTTGTTGTTTTCCAACATTTCCCGGCTTCGGCCAGTGGCAATGACGGTCGCGCCAAGAGCGTTCAGTTGGAGCGCAATGGCCTCGCCAATGCCTGAACTTGCGCCTGTGACAAGGAAAAGCTGATCAGGTGCAAAGGAGATCATGGCGAAGGGCTGTTGAGCAGGGAAAAAATATCATCCACCGTCTGAAGCCCCTTATACGAGTCAAAAGTGGTCTGAATGCCGAACCGCTTGTCCAGGTAAGCGATTACCGCCATAACCGACATGGAATCCCACTCTTCAAGAGTATCAAGGCGGTGTTCCAGGGTCAGGGGGTCATCTCTTTGCAGCAAATCTTGAAAATCTTCTAAAAACTGGTCAGCGGTCATGGAAATATCCCTTTATTGGCATCATTTCGGCAAGTTTCCCGAGAGCTTGTCATGCCAGTACCGTATCAGGTCATTGGTTGTCGGGTGTCCGGCGGGCGTTTCGTACTCAAGTACCCCAGAGCACCATATCTTATTCAAATCGACAAGGGCCGAAGCCCACGCAAGGCCCACCCCGTAGCCAGACAGCACTACCCGCCGCGTGCCCGATCGTAGCTGCGCAGCCAGTACATCGCAGATGGCAGCAGGTATGGAGGCGCACGCGCTGTTGCCATATTTGCTGAAGGTTTCCCACGGCGCTTTTTCCGGCGGGAATCCGCTTTTTTCCGCTATGGCCTGAATAATCTGTTTGTTGGCCTGATGCAGCACAAGGTAGTCTACCGTTTCCGGGGTCGTGCCTGAAAATTCCATGAATTCACGAATATGCTGCGGCACAACNCCCAGGGTAAATTCAAAAATCTTGCCACCGTCCATATAGGTGTCGGTCATTCTCCACGGAGTACCGTTCTGATCGAAAATCCGTTCGCAGAGAGGTTCGTATTCTGCTGCGGTTTTGGGCAGGGGAATCCTGTTTTTTCCAGCGGGAATAATGAGGGCTTTCGCTCCGCTTCCGTCTGTTCCAAGGCTGAACCATGAAGGGCTTTCCTGGGCGGAATATTCCACCATGGTTGCTGTGCCGCAATCGCCAAAAATCGGGGCAACAACCCGGTTATCCGTATCCATAATACGGGCAAGCCCTTCTCCCGCAAGAAGCAGAACGCGGGAACAGGCACGGGATTCAACAAGGGAACAGGCAAGCCACAACCCGTATACATACCCCGCGCACCCCTGGTTCACGTCAAAGGCGGCGCATTGTTGGGACAGCCCCAACCTGTGTTGCAAGATACAGGCTGTTGCGGGCAATGAGTAGTCAGGGCTCTGGGAAACAAGAATCAGGGCGTCTATGGCTTGTCTGTCCGCAGCAAGACCGCGCAAAAGATTTTCCGCAGCATGGTGGCATAAATCTGAAGCGGCAACACCGTCTCCAGCCACACGTCTGCGGTGCATACCAATCATTTTTGTTGCCCGCTGGGCTTTTTTCAGGCTTCCATCGAAAAATTCCAGTTCATCTTCAATACGGATTTCGTCTTGAGGAACCGCCGCGCTGATTCCCGTGATCCTGGCGTGGATAAACTGCGATTCAGACATTGGGCTTTCCTGTCAGCGAGGTCGCAAGTATGGCTACTATCCGTTCCACATCCTTGCTGCCCAATTCCGCATACAAAGGCAGACAAAGAACTCTGGAGCAGATATCTTCCGATATCGGACAGGGCTGCGAAGTCTTAAGGTAGGGCAGAGTATTCAGGGACGGGAAAAAGTATCTCCTTGGAAAAATCTCCATGTTTTTCAGCAGCGCAAGAGTCTTTTTCATGGCCTCTGGAGTATCAAAAATTACAGGGTAGTAAGCATAATTGTAGTCAAGGCCGTCAGCCAGGACAGGTTTGCGAAGCCCGGCAGTGGGCAGAAGGCTGTCGTACTGCTCGCTGACCCTTTTCCGGTGGGCAATGTTGTCGTTGACCTGCGAAAGCAGACACAGCCCCATTGCGGCGTGCAGTTCAGACATTTTGGCGTTCACGCCCAGCGAAATGTAGTTGTCGCCAATATGCCCGAAAGCGCGCAATAATCCCAGTCGCTCATGGGCTTCCGCGCTGTGGCAGACAACACCGCCGCCTTCCACGGTATGAAAGACCTTGGTGGCATGGAAGCTCATGGTGGCAAATTCACCGTATGAAGCCAGAGGAACCCCCATAAGGGTGCTGCCAAAGGCTTGAGCCGCATCATAGATTGTTTTCAGATGGTATTTGTTGGCAACAGTGTTGATGGCTTCCACATCACAGGCATTGCCGTAAATATGAACAGGCAGTATGGCAACGGTGTTTTCGGTGATGGCGGCCTCAATGCTGCCGGGGCTGATGCAGAGCGTGTCTTCATCAATATCGGCGAAAACCGGCGTAAATCCTTCCCAGAGCAGGGAAGACACTGTGGCAACGTAGCTGAACGGCGTGGTGATGACCTCTCCCTTTTCAAGCCCGGCAGCCCGCAAGGCGAGTTGCAGGGCCAGGGTGCCATTGGCGCAAATAGCCAGATGCTGAATGTTGAGAAAAGAGGAAATAGCCTGCTCAAGTTTCTGGGCAAGCCTTCCGCCATTGGTCAGATGGCGGGTATTGAATACCTGTTCAAGATAGGCCGCGTATTCGCTGTAGGATGGTACAATGGCCTTGGTGACGAAAATTGGGTCGGCTTTTGTAGTGTTGTCAGCCATTTGGGTGTCTCATAAAGTAAAATACCGAAAGAAAGGAGATAACGATGCGTATAGCCTGGAGAGTGCAGGGGCCAAGACGGTTTTTCCGCAACCCCGTCAGAGGCCAACAAACTCCTCGTGACCGCGCTGTCCGAGGTAATATCAGAAAACAGCCCGCAGGGTCAAACCAGCTTGATACTCTACCGGCGGCGGTTTGCGGGGCTGCCGCCTGGCCTACCATTTGTTGAAGGGGTTCCTGTTGAGGTTGGAGTTGAAATAGCGCGGGTCGCCAGAGACCTCGTCTCCCACCCAATCGGGTTTGGGAATCTGCGTATCTTCGCTGTGCAGTTCTACTTCAGCAACAATGAAGCCCCGGTTGTCGCCAAAAAATTCGTCCACTTCCCACACAAGGCCCTCGAAGGGTATGGTGTAACGCTTCTTCTCGATAAGGGGCTTTTCAGCAAGAGTGTCGAGCAGGGCGTTGCCGTCATCAAAGGGAATTTCGTATTCATATTCTGCACGGGTGACGCCCACAGGAAGGCCCTTGATAGTCAAAAATGCCTTGTCGTCAACGGTTCGTACTCGCACAGTACGTTCTTTGTCGGTGTTCAGATACCCCTGCCTGTACATGGTTCCCCGGGCAAGCGATCGCCATGCGTCGCTTTTGACCAGAAATTT
>JGI994J12354_10000595_pt1 | contig 35911 bp, 27 predicted proteins | sample IntmicLarv3ML3BL_FD_12354 | JGI IMG/M metagenome (IMG submission 12354) | reverse complement strand
CAAACTCCGATGAGGAGATTATTACAAGGGATTATATTGCGGAGGGCAGGGCGGATGTTGTGTGTATTTTGGCGGATGCTTCCCAGCTTGAGCGCAGCCTATTCATGCTGGCGGATTATGCGGGCATAAATATTCCGGCTATTTTGCTGCTTAATTTAATGGATATTGCAAATATTCAAGGCAAAACCATTGATGCGGCGGCCATTGAAAAGCAACTGGGAATCCCTGTGGTGCCATTTGTTGCGGCTGAGCGGAAAAATTATGAGCCTTTCCATAAAGCGATAAATCAAGCCCTTGAGAAAAAGAATGTAGTTAAGGCCGATTCTCTTATGGAAAAATATAAGGAAATAGAAGGCGGAATATATGGAAAAATCCACGATTTAATGCCTTCCGGCGGAATATGTGGCTATTGTCCGGCATGGCTTGCGGCTAAAATTTTTGAAGGCGACAGCGTTGTAACCGCCAAGGTTAAGGAAAATATCTCTGTCGAAGCGTATAGCCAATTGGATTCTTTGGCAAGCTCAGTTGAAAACGGCGCGCTGATGACCGGAGGCTGCAAGTTCAAATGGATTGACGAAATTCTTAAAGGCGCCGTATCGGGCAAAAAAGAAAGCCGAACCCTTTCCAAATTTGATAAACTGGCTACCGGTAAGCGCTGGGGCAAATTTATTGCTGTGCTGATATTGCTGGGAGGCCTGATGGGATCATTTATACCTGCCGCACCGATTATGATGGTGGGCATGGGTGTTTGCTCCGCCGGCGGGGCAATTTCCGAAATGCTTATATCCGCAGGCTTGCCGCCGCTATTGGCCGGCATTATTTGCCAAGTCGGCATAAATACTATTGGCTTTGCTATTTCTATGATTGGCTTTGTTTTTAGTATTAATCTTGTCTTCGGCATTATTGAAGAGGTCGGTTACATGGCCCGCGTATCCTATGTTTTCGACAATACCATGGCGAAGCTGGGCTTGCAGGGCAAGGCGGTAATGCCGTTTCTCGTAAGTTTCGGCTGTACCATAGGCGGAGCGGCCGGTGCAAGGGTTATAGACTCATGGGGCCAAAGGGTTCTCACAATTGCTTTGGTCTGGGTCGTTCCCTGCGCCGCTACGTGGTCTATTGTTCCTCTGCTCTCAAGCCTTTTCTTCGGCGCGTGGGCACCTGTGGTTATTGTTGCAATATTTGCAGTGGCAATTTTGCATATGCTTATTACGGCTAAAATATTCGGCCCTAAGCTCATAAAGCCTGAGGAAAGAGCCGGCTTGATTATGGAATTGCCCCCTTATCATAAGCCGAAATGGAAGGCGCTTTTTCGCTCTATTTTTGTCCGCACCGGAGATATATTGATTCGTGCGCTGAAGGTTATTTTCGTGGTTTCGCTGATTTTCTGGCTGTTAACCTATAGTTCTACGGGAGCGCAGGATCAAACCATGCTTTACCGCTTTGGCAGATTTATTGAGCCGGTTACGGGCGTTTTCGGACTGACATGGCAAACCTTCCTAGCTTATATTTCTTCCGCAGTCAGTAAGGAGGCCGCTTTAGGCGTTCTCTCCACTCTTTACGGCGGAAGCGGCACTATTTTCTCTTCAACTCTTGAAGGCGGGGCCGTTGCGGGGAACCTTGCGGAGCTTCTCAGCGCTTCTTTAACAAAGGCTCAGGCGCTGGCGTTTATATTTGCCGTAACCTTCAACGCGCCTTGCCTTATGGCAATATCCTCCACTTATCAGGAAACCCGATCCCTCAAATGGACTCTGCGGATTTTGGGCTATTATATGGCAATGTCTCTTGTGCTGGCGTTTTTGGCTTTCCACATAGGCTCATTACTGTTTTAGCGGGGTGATTAAATGGAAAAACTTTTAAATATGCTGAATGAAGGGCGGGCATTATCTCAAAATGAGCTGGCTGATGAATTGGGCATAAGCGCAGAAACGCTGGCGGCTCAAATAGATTATATGGAGCGGCTGGGTATTCTGCGCCGCATTGAGAGCGCTTGCGGATGCAGCGGCGGATGCGGGGGCTGCTCATCCAAATGCCACGACGGCGGCATTTCCCCTCCCGTAATGTGGGAGCGGGCTAGGTGAGAATTTAGCAAAAGATTATTTTCTGCAAATATAAGGTGGTGCATGTTACAAGCGTTGCATGCTTCAGGCATTGTATGTTACAAGCGTTGCATGTTACAGGCGTTGCATGCTACAGGCCTTGCATGTTTCAAGCATTGTATGTTTTAGGCGTTGCATGCTTCAAGCATTGCATGTTACAAGCATTGCATGTTACAAGCATTGCATGCTTCAAGCGTTGCATGTTTTAGGCGGTGTTCAAATGAAAGAAACAAAATTTGGAAGCAAAAGCTCTAAAGAAAATTATCTTAAAGCAATATTGCAGCTTAAGAAAAATACAGGAACTGTCCGCTCAATAGATATTGCAGAGCATATGGCACTTTCGCGCCCAAGCGTAAGCCGCGCTATGAGCGAGCTGCAAAAGGACGGATTTATTCAAATGAATGAAGGTTAATTTCTCTTCCTTTCTCTTGCCCGACGGGCTGATATATGCAACAATATTCGCCTGCATGCTTATGGCGGCTACGCAGCTTATGAACGCAACCCATCAAGCGCTGACAGGCATAGCCGCTTCTCAGAATATTTCCGACATACTGAATATATCATCTGAGAGGGCGCGCATGGATAAGCCGGATTCCCCGAAGGGTTCAGCTAATAATAAAATCGAGCTTAAAAATATATCCTTCTCCTACGAAGGGCGGCAAAATTGGCATCATGGGCGAAAGCGGCATCGGAAAGTCAACTGTTATAAGGTTTTTGCTGCGTTTCTGGGAGCCTACAGGCGGCAAAATTACCGTAAACGGAATACCGCTTCGGGATATTTCCCTTAAAAGCCTGAGAAAGCAAATTGCCCTCATTGAACAGCACACATTTATTTTCAACGATACCATAAAGGCAAATATTGCTCTCGGAAAGCCTGATGCCACTGATGAAGAAATCCAAAACGCCGCAAAAGGCGCAGGCATACATGATTTTATATTAACCCTGCCCGATGGCTATGATACCCAAATGGGCGAGCATGGCGGAAGAATCTCCGGAGGAGAAAAGCAGCGCATAGGCATAGCAAGGGCAGTGCTCTCAGATGCAAGTATGCTTGTTATGGATGAGCCTACGAGCAATTTAGATGTGCTTAATGAAAAGGGCTTCCTTAAAGCGCTTAAAAATCAATATGCTGATAAAACATATTTACTGGTAAGCCACAGAAAATCCACACTAACAGATTGTACCGAGATTAAAAGGCTTGAAGGCGGGCAAATACATCCCGCGCATTAAAAAACCGGATATTAGCTTACTGAATCTAAAAAAGGGAGAGAAGGCCGATGGGCCTTTTCTCCCTTTTATTTCAAACGGCAGCATTGCCGTAGCGGCTCCGCACATGTCTCCTTCATACCATGCAAGCACTCAGGGTAAGCTCAATAAAATGATTTGCATATGCAGGGCAGGGCTTAGAGTATTATGCGGCTTTCCTTTGCCTTGGCGCGTGCGCGAATTGAGTATCAATCAGCCATTCTGTTTAGAAGGAAGGTAGATGCCCAGAAGTTTAATCATTTCATCATATTCAAACGGTTTGCCAAGGTGTGTATTCATACCGGCGCTTATATATTTTTCAATATCTTCGTTAAATACATTTGCTGTTAATGCGATAACCGGGATTTTTGCGGCAGAGGATTTCAATGCGCGAATGTTTTTCGTGGCATCTACTCCGTCCATTTCAGGCATTTGTATATCCATCAAAATCAAATCATATTTATCAGGATTATTCTCAACCATATTCAGCGCTTCCAATCCATTTTTAGCGCAGCTAATAGTTAGTCCGCTTGGCTCCAGCATTGCAATAACAATTTCTCTGTTAATTTCAACATCCTCCGCAAGCAAAATATGATGCCCTGCAAAGCAGTTATCCGTAAATACTATTTCATCTGCGGGCGCTGCTTCAGGGGCGAAGAATGTATTAATACAATCGGCAATATCTGACATAAACAGGGGTTTGGAGATAAACCTGCAAACGCCGGCAGCCTTTGCTTCAGGCTCTATATCCTGCAACCGGTTTATAATCATAACCAAAAGGGGATCGTTTGCGGCAGAGGCTTTAATGTGCTTGGTAAGGGCTATCCCGTCCATTGCTGGCAGGCTTCTGCCAATAAAGAAAATATCATAGCTGTTTCCGGCTTCTATAAGGCGGCAAGCAGCTTCGCCGCTGTTTACGATTTCGCAATTTAAATTAAGCTGATATATAATTTCCGGCCAAATTTTTCTGTTGTCCGCATCATCATCAACTACCAAAGCCAATAGCTTCTCTTTACTTTGGTATACAGGAATTTCGCTCTGATTATATATTACAGTCTCCAGCTCAACTTCAAATGAAAATGTGGAGCCCATGCCCAATTCAGACTCTACCCATATTTGCCCGCCCATGGCTTCTATAATGCGCTTTGATATGGCAAGGCCAAGGCCGGTGCCTCCAAACTTTCTTGAGGTGCTGCTATCGGCCTGCTGGAAGGCTGAAAACAGCTTTTTATGCTGCTCACTGCTGATTCCAATGCCTGTATCAGTAACACTAATACGGATATTACATTTGCCCTCTATAGTATTAACAAGTTCTGCCTTAACAGTAACAGAACCGTTTTCCGGCGTGAATTTGACTGCGTTTGATAAAAGGTTTGTAATAACCTGCAATAAGCGGTTGTCATCCCCATGCAGAGCTTGCGGTATATGCTTATCAATTTGAATAGAGAGCTTATGCGATTTTTCGTTGATTTTGTAGCTTATTATATTTACTGCTTTTTGCAGCACTTTTTCAAAATAGAAATCTACATTCGACAGCTCAAACTTATCGGCTTCTATTTTTGACATGTCCAGAATATCATTAAGGAGCCCGAGCAAATGAATGGAGGCATCTTCAATTTTATGCAAGCAGTAATTTTTCCTTTCAGCGTCTTCCGCCAATTTTGCCATGGTGGTCATTCCTATAATAGCATTCATAGGTGTTCTTATCTCATGGCTCATATTTGATAAAAAGTTCGTTTTTGCGTGGGTTCCCGCCAATGCCTTTTCTCTTGCATCCACTAAATCCTTTATGCTGCAATCGCGGTTAAAGGCATTGACAATAATAAGGCTGCCGGAGCGGGCAAAATTTATTTCCTCGTGGGAATATTCGCGGGCATTATTCATATCGATGAAGCTGATAGCTCCCCAGTAATTATCAGATATAAATACAGGTATAACAAGGAAAGCCTGCACACCTGCGCGCTTGATTTCGGAATTTATGCCTTTTTCGGCGGAATTTATATGCCAGCTAATATGTTCATCCGAGCCGAGCTTTCCATCCCAGCTTATTATATGTCCGGCTAAAATATCTTCCTCCATATAAAGCTCATCATCGGAAAGCAGACCTCTTGTTTTTTCCCATTCATAGATCCGTTTATAAATATTGCCGTTTTCGGAGGCTTCAATTTTCCAGATAGTAGATTTATTGGCACCTATACCGCCGGCAATGCAGCTGATTCCACTGTCAAAAGAAGCTAAAAACTCAGAGCTGTCCGATGTAAGTAAAATTGCAGAGGCTTCATTCATGCTGCGAAGCAATATATCCTGTTTGTTCAATTTTATATTAGCGTTTTCCACTTTTTCCTGTTCGCTGCTAAATAATTGGCGCTGATATATAATAACTATACCCAGCAGCAAGCCGGAAATAAATATTGCGGTAATATCGTTTATATTTTTTTGAGCAACAGAAATAGGAACAATCCAATCCGGCTTCACAGACGCGATATAAAAACAGCCGGAAATCGCAAGACAATGTGCGGTTAAAAGCAAAAATAAGATTCGCCCTTTTGTAAGAAGGAAAATGAGCGTAATCGTCAATACAAAATAAGTGGTAGGGCCATTGATTCCACCGGAAAAAAAGAAAACTATGGGATAAAGAATATTTCCGACAAATATCAAAGCGAATATTATCGCAAATTCATACATCTTTAAACGGTTTATAAAATAAATCAGTACGCATACTGTTATGGAAACTGCTATTAAAATCAGTATAAGAGTTGCATCCGATCCGGCGATTATATGTATAATCGCAGCTGCAACAGCCGCAAAAACACCGCTCAAGCCCATGAAATTGGTCATTTTTGCATCAAAAGAAAGCCTTTCCGAGTAGAGAAGCTCTTTGATAAACAATTTGATTTTTTGCAGGTTTCCAGCCTTTGGCATAATCAATATCGACCCTTCTGCCGTTGTTGCAGCTCCTATGTGTGCTAAAATAACAGGCACAATCTTGTTTCAAAAGATAATATTTTGTTTATTATCGGAAATTTTATGTCGAATCATAATAAGAGAAAGCCTGTATACGGCTGAATATATCAAAGAAAACATGAGCAGATGGATTCCATGATTTAGTCTGTACTGCCGAATTGCTGCTCTTTTATTAATGAAATCCGCGGCCCCGTTATAACGGCGGCAAGGGTGCATCTTTGGGCAGGGATATTGCTGCGGCATTTGAAATACATTAAGCTGTATTCGGCATGGCAATGTGTGTGGAAAGATTGATTATGGAATAAAGGCGGAAATATTTAAAAGCCTCTTGGCGGGCATATATATTATGCGTATAATAAGTGTAAAGAGGGTTTGAAATGAAAAAGCAAAATATTTTGCTGTTTTTAAGCCAAGAAACAGCGGCGGATGCAGCGTTTATTTTCCGGCTTTACCCGAAAACAGGGAAGGGCTATGTTGCTTGCCAGTTTTTGCTTATTTGGATTTTGTGGTACTATATTTTCGGGAGATATATTTAATATTATATGGCGAAGCTGTGTAAATAAGCTCTGCCGGCTATATATAAAATTAAAGTTAATTAAAAGAAGGTGGCTAAGGGAATGAAAAGCAAAGTAATAAAATTCATGAATAAGAATTATTTAAATGAGAGCTTTCCTTTGGAAGTTAGAATCTACATGATTATCTATTTTGAGTTGTTATTCGTATCAATCCTGTCAGCTACAACGAACACGCTTCTGGGAAAAGGTACTCTTGGGGTTTCTATGCAGTGGGCGGTCATCTTCTTTAGCATAATTACTCTGGCTGCCTCCAGTGATTTTCGCATTAAAATACATAAGCCGGTTGTAATTTTTATTTCTTTTGTTTACCTTCCGTTTCTGTTTTTCCAAACTGCGGGATATGAAGGAACGGCTATGCTGTTTGCCCCTCTTTCCATATTCCTTATTGCAATAATGTTTAAGAAAAAACGCCGCATAGTGCTGGTAGTTTCAGCAGTTTTGGTTTACGGCGCATGCTGTATTGTCCAATATTACAATCCCGGCCTTATTGTTCCTCACGCAGCGGAGATAGACAAACTTATCGACCTTATTGTAGCGCTGATATTAGCTACCACATCCATATCCATAATCGGTGTTTATGTAATTAACGCTTATGAGGTCGAGGAGGCAAAGATCAGACAGCTTGCTGATGAAGACGCTTTAACAGGCATATACAACCGCCGAAAATTATATGAACATCTTACAGTAGAGCTGGAATACGCCAAGAGAGAGGATGTTCCTTTACGGGTAATCATGTTTGATCTTGATAACTTTAAGAAAACAAATGATACATACGGCCATAGCGTTGGGGATATGGTTCTTCAGCATACGGCCTCTGTGGTTTTAAATCAGCTGAGAAGTCACGATTTTTTTGCCCGCTACGGCGGTGAGGAGTTTTTTGTTGTTCTTCGCAATACAAGGATGGCAAATGCCTTATCGGTTGCGGAAAGGATTCGCGCTGAAATCGAAAACCATCAATACGATAACGGCGTTAGGGCAACTATAAGCATTGGCTTGGCAGTAAGCGGCAGGGGAGACTCTGTTGAATCACTTGTGCGGCGCGTTGATGAGTATCTTTATAAAGCTAAGGAAGAAGGAAGAAACCGTATAGTCAGCCAGCAGGAATGATATTAAAAATACTCAGCTATAATTGAGTGAAAACCTCTAAAGCGTTTAACATGAATATTTGTGAAAGGTGTACAAATATATGATGTAAATATAGAAAAGTTGACATATTTACAAATAAGCATTGACTTTCCGATACAATATAAATATAATTCATGTTAATATAAGTGTGCAATTCAAACTTGAACAGTTTGTTTTTAGGCATTTCGACTATTCGGGGATGTGTTGGGCGTGTGCTATGTTTTGGATATTAATGACAAAAGATTATTATCTTCGGTTTATAACGAGGTAAATAAAGAGATATACGGTTATGGAGTAGTAGAGCTTAAGGTTGAACAGAAGGATAATATTATTATTTTCAATGTTAAAAATCAGAGGGTAAAAATACTTGTAACTTTGGAAGAGAATTATGAGTTTCTTAAAAAAATTGTAGATCAAGCATTGTTTGAGGAATTTAAAATAAGACTGCGCACTAAACTTGAGAGTGAATTTTCTTTTGAAATTGTGTCGGTTTTGCGTGACTATGATCCGGTTCAGCAAAAAGCCTATACATTGCTTATAATTAAATAATGATAATCTCGGCCCTTGTTTCTTGCCGTTGACCTGTTTATCGGGAATATGGCGATTAGCGGAATAGAGGCAGTGCGTTACATATTTTTCTTGTTTACGAGGGAATTATGGCTCACATTAAAAATCTTTGTATTTTTATTGTGGGCTTTTTTATTTGTTTTTATTATATATGCCGGTTGGGGTTACGCTTACCTGTCTGACTTTTAAAATGAATAATCATATTTAATAAGGAGAGTGACGTATGGAACAATATATGCTTAAAGGAGCGAATTTCAGCAAGGGAAGGTGGAATGTTGTGGAAAAAGCGGGGCATATTTCCGGTGAGAGCTTTAACGGCCCGTTAATTCAGGCTATGAGATTATGCTGCTTGGAGTTGAGATAACCCGTTTGAAAGGAGGTATAAAATGCGATTAATCGATCTGTCACAAGAGATTTATCAAGGTATGCCTGTATTTCCCATGCACCAGAAAACTATGATTTTCCAGAATATGACTCATGATGAATGTAGGGAAATGTATAATTCTTCATTGGGCTTTTCCACAAGAAATTTGCTTATAAACGAACATGGCCCCACACACTGCGATGCTTTGTATGAGGTTGACCCCAATGAAGCTACGATTGAAAAAATGGATTTGTCATTATTTTGGGGAAGTGCTATTTGCCTTGATGTAAGCCAAGTGCCTGCATCCGGATATATAGAGGTTAAGGATTTAGAAAATGCGGTTTTAAAATCAGGCTTGGCTATAAAAAAAGGTGATATAGTGTTGCTTTATACAGGCAACTTTAACAGAGCTTACGGCAAGCCGGATTATACGGATAATTATTCGGGGCTCAGTACAGAAGCGGCGACTTGGCTATGTGCAAAGGGGGTTGTAAATATCGGAGTTGATTCTCCCTCCATAGACTATGTTGGAGATGATAATTTTTCAGCACACAGAGTATGCCTGAAATATAAAATTACCAATACCGAAAACCTATGCAACCTTGAAAAGGTGGCGGGGAAAAGGTTTTTATATATGGGCTTGCCCTTAAGAATAAGGGGCGGTACAGGCTCGCCAATACGGGCTGTGGCTTTTGTGGAGGATTGATTATGCGGGTAGTTATAGGAATAACAGGCGCCAGCGGTTCGATTTATGCGGTATCTGTTATAAAAAGCCTTATAGATATGGGTGTGGAGGTTCATGGCGTTATAAGTGAAATGGGCGAAAGGGTTCTGATGCACGAATGTTCTATGAAAAAAGAAGAAATTTCCGAAGGCGTTATATGGCACCAAAATGATAACTTGTTTGCGGCTATTGCCAGCGGCTCATATAAAATTGATGCTATGGCGGTTGTTCCTTGCTCAATGAACACATTGGCTAAAATTGCAACAGGCGGCGGCGACGGGTTATTACTGCGCGCGGCAAGCGTTTGCATTAAAGAAAGGCGGCGCTTGGTAATTGTGCCAAGGGAAATGCCTTTGAGCATTATATACATAGAGCGTATGCTGGAGGCGGCCAAAGCAGGCGCCGTTATATTGCCGGCATGCCCGGGATTTTATCATGATCCCAGAACAATGGGAGATTTGATTAACCATGTTGCAGGCAAAATTCTGGATTTATTGAATGTAGAAAATAATATGTTTAGGCGGTGGGGCGATGAGTAAAACGGAGCTTTCATTGAGAAGCTATCTGGATATGCTTATGAAAAGAAACGAGCTTGCCCGCATAGAAAAAGAGGTTGATGCCAAATATGAGATGGCTGCAATTCTTAAAAAAACTAAAGGCAGGCAGCCTATTCTGTTTGAGAATGTTAAAGGACATAGAATCCCTGCTGTAGGCGGGCTTTGCGGTAACAGGAGCCATATTGCCAATTTGCTTGGAACAAGTGAACGGGGGATTGCCATAGAATATATTAAGGCTATGGGCAACCCCATACCTGTGACTTCTTCAATGGCGGCGCCTTGTCAGGAAAATAAAATAACATCCAATATTGATTTGGAAAAAATATTCCCCATTATAACCAGCCATGAAAAAGATGCAGGCGCTTTCATAACATCAGGGGTATTCATCTCACGCCAAATAAAAACAAACAAGATTCATACCTCGGTACGAAGGCTCCAATTTCAAGGAGGTAATAAAATCTCTGTATTAATTGAATCACCCGGTTTAACGGAGCAATATACAGAGCTTGAGGAGCAAGATAAAGAGTTGGATTTTGCGATACTTATAGGCGTGCATCCGGTTATTACGCTGGCCTCGCAAATAAACAGCCAAATATATAATATGGACAAGCTGGAAGTTGCGGGGGCTTTAGCGGGCGTTCCTGTTGAAGTTGTAAAAGGGATCAGCGTTGATTTGCCTATACCTGCCTATACTGAAATTGTACTGGAGGGAAGGATACACCCTTATAAGAGATTGGAGGAAGGGCCGTACGGAGAGCTGCTTGGCTATTACGGAGGCGGAAGCCCCCAGCCATACGGAGAAATCTCTGCTGTAACTTATAGAAACAATCCAATATGCCATGTGGTTTGCCCCGGAACATATGAGCATAGCCTGCCCAATGCTCTTATGCGCGAAATGAGCTTGTATCTTACGCTTCGCCAGATTGTGCCGGGAGTTAAGGATGTTTATGTCAGCCCTGTTGCAGGCGGAAGAATGCATGCGGCCGTATCAATAAGCAAACAAAAAGAGGGCGAGGGAAAGAGCGCTATTATAGCGGCATTTGCCTCCAATAAAGATTTTAAGCAGGTTACGGTGGTAGATGCGGATGTTGATATTTTTAAGCCGGAGGAATTGGAATGGGCGGTTGCCACGCGCGTTCAGGCGGATAAAGATATAATTATTATTCCGGGCGCCTTGGGCTGCGGCCTTGATCCTTCCAACGTATTGAACGGAACAACGGCTAAGATGGGTATAGATGCCACATATCCGCCTGAATATAGCGAAATGTTCGGGCGCATAAAAATACCGGATTACGAAAATATTGATCCGCTAAGCTATATTGTAAATAAGGATTCCGTATGCAGGGAGACTTTTGCGTGGGAGGAGCCGGAGTTTAAGGAGGGTACAGATTAATGAGCATGGCCATGGGTTTTGTGGAAACCAGAGGGATAGTTGCGGCAATAGAGGCGGCTGATGCCATGGTAAAGGCGGCAAATGTAATTATATCAGAATTTAGATTGGTCGGCTCGGGCCTGGTATCCGTAGTCGTTTCCGGTGAGGTTGCAGCGGTTCAAGCGGCAGTTGAGGCAGGCGGAAATGCGGCGGCGCTGGTTGGCGAAATTAATAGTGTAAATGTTATACCCAGCCCGGACAGCAGATTGGCGCTAGAGCTTTTTACAGAATAAAATATTTAAAATCCACCGGTGAGAAAAGGTTGATTCAAAGCATAAAAAGATATATCAAACAGCGGATAAGAAAATTTATTATAGCCAAACAGGTGGTGAAATGTGGAAAATACAATGATAGAGGGTTTGTTAAATGATATATTTGCCCGCAAAGATGGCATTAAAGATAATTTGACTAAAGGCGGGGGTAAACTTAAATGCGATAAAGGAGAAATTTACAGGCCGAATTATCAAAGGCTAAGAGATTCAGTTTCTTCGGCTGGTACAGATAAATCACATATTTCTAATTTAAACAAGCAGGACAAAGATTTGGATATATTTGAAATGATGAGCATTTATACAAAATAAACGCTTGGAGATGAGGTGATAACATGCAAAATGCGCTGGGGATCATGGAGTGTATCGGCTATGCTCCGGCAATAGCGGCGGCAGATTCGGCTTTGAAGGCGGCCAATATAAAGATTGTAGGCTACGAAACAGTTATAGGATTAAGCCTAAAGGCATCAGTAGCGGTAAAAATTGAAGGCGAGGTTGCGGCAGTAAATGCTGCGGTAGCCGCAGGAGAAGCAGCAGCCAAAAAAGTCGGCGATGTCGCCGGTGTACATGTAATACCAAGACCTCACGAACAGTTAGATAAAATGCTGATTCCGGCAACGGCAAAAAATAATATAAATAAAGAAACCGGCAAAAAGAACTGTAATACAACAAAAACTGCCGCTGAAGCAGCGGTAAATAAGGAGGAAGTTTTATGAATGAAGCATTAGGTATGGTTGAAACTAAAGGGTTGGTAGGTGCAATAGAAGCGGCGGATGCTATGGTGAAGGCGGCTAATGTAACCATATGCGCATATGAAAAAATAGGGTTTGGCCTTGTCAGCGTTATGGTCAGGGGCGATGTAGGGGCGGTCAAAGCAGCTACAGATGCAGGCGCCGCCGCTGCAGGAGCTGTTGGCGAGGTTGTTTCGGTTCATGTAATACCGAGGCCTCATGCAGAGGTTGAAAAAAATATTCTTGCTAAATTCCAAAGTGAATAGGCCGTAAAATATCTCAGCTTATGTTGGGTTAGGCCATTTTTCATGTATTAATTGTTACGGATATTTTTATGTAATCATCTTAATGATATTGCTTTGTGAAGGTAGGTGAATATGCTGGAGGTTATCGACAAATTTCTTTTAAACAATTTAAAAGCTGAGTCAATACAAATTGAAAGAGCTTTTAGAGCACCCTATGAAAAAAGCCTGCTGGCGATAGTTTGCGGCGCGAAGGAAGGAACTGCCGAAAGTCTCACTTGCTTAAAAGAACTCAAAGAAAAGGGATATTTTATTACAATTATTCCGACTGAAGCTGGCGGCAGAATGTGGGGCAATTACATAGCGGCTACAAATATTGGCTCAAAATATATTACGAATTACGAAAATGTTGATGCGCAAAGTATTGCTGAGGCTAACTGTGCTCTTATAATGGCAGGGCTAACTGTTAATACTATGGCTAAAATATCCGCTGCCCATTTTGATAGTGCTCCGCTATATTTAGTGTATCAGTTTCTTTTAAACGCGCAAAACATATTTGCAACACAAGAAGGCATTTTAAAAGCCCCAGCCAACGGGGAGAAATTTGGAGCCGCCAACAGGGAATTAGCATCTGTTATTGAAGCCAAGCTAAAGCTAACAGAAAAAATGGGATTAAAATACTTGACTAATCAAGAGATATATCAGAGCTTTTGCCTTGAAGCAGCTATGCAAACCGGAAGCAACAAGCCAATAGGGGCGATTTTTGGCAAAAATGTACTTAGCATAAGTGATTTGTTAAAAGAAGAGCAAGGCTCCGTATTTAAGATTAAAAAGAGTACAGTAGTAACGCCTTCAGCCAGAGACTATGCCAAGGCAAAACAGATAAATATTGAAGTTGTTTAAAATTAAAGTATTGCATTGATTTGAAAACTTTATTGGCCATTGGTTTCTTGAAATGCAAAGAGAGCAGTAGCTGGGATTTGTCCAGGTACAATGAGAGGAGGCTGCACTATGCAGCTGGGTAAAATAATAGGCACAGTGACGGCAACCCGTAAAGATGAAAATCTGGTAAGCTCTAAACTTATGATTGTTCAGCCGGTCAATGAAAAGCAAGAAAATATATCGACAGCTATTGTTGCGGTGGATACTGTAGGGGCAGGAATAGGCGAACTAATATTTTTCGTAACAGGCAGCGTTGCTTATCATGCTTTTAACGAAAAGGCCTGTGATGCTGCTATACTTGGCATTGTGGACAATATTTCATTAATGGAGGTTTTGTGATTTTATGAAATAACCATAAGGAGGTGAGGAGTTGATTTTAAAGCAAGCTGTAGAATACAGGCGAATGATAGATGTATTGCTAAACCATAACTTATATGCAGATTTGGTATTTTTAGGCGGGCGGTTTATTAATGTAATTACCAGAGAAATATATACAGCAGATGTGGCGGTTAAAGGTAAATACATACTTATGATTGGCAAATGCGGCAGTCTCATAGGGCCTAAAACAGAAGTGGTTGAGCTAAACGGTAAATTTATCGCTCCGGGTTTCATAGATTCCCATATGCATTTTGAATCCTCAATGCTCACAATTACTGAATTTTGCAGATTGTCGATACCTTCCGGAACTACAACCCTTATTGCCGATCCTCATGAAATTGCAAATGTTTTGGGGCTTGAAGCTATAAAGGCCATGGCTGAAGAAGCGGCATTAATGCCCGGCAATGTCTATTTGAATATACCGTGCTTTGCACCGGATTCTCCCGAGATGGAAACTTGCGGAGCGCCCCTTAATTCTACCCATATGATAGAAGGGCTCAGCATAAAACAGGTATTGGGCATTGGAGAAATACAGGGATTTTCAAATGTAGCTAATGTGTATGAAAATACGCCTTGGGTAGTTGACGACGTGCTCTCCTCCGCAATGTATGCTAAAGAAGGCGGCAAAGTGGTGGACGGCAACGCGCCGGGGCTTTTTGGGAAAGAGCTCGCCGCGCATATAATTTGCGGCGGCGGCCGAATTTCCTGTCATGAAACTACCGAAAAGGACGAAATGCTGGAAAAACTTAGAAATGGTGTATATGTATTCATGCGGGAAGGCTCTACTCAGCGAAATATGGCGCAATGTATAAAGGCGGTAACGGAAGAGGGCCTGGATTCGCGCAGAATGATTTTAGCTACAGATGATATGCTTTCAGATGATTTAAAAGAACAGGGGCATATGAATGATATTATACGCCGCACTATAGCTCAAGGTATTGACCCTGTCGAGGCTATACAAATGGCTACAGTAAATCCGGCGGAATATTTTGGCCTTAAGCATGTGGGCGCACTCACTCCGGGGTTAGATGCCGATATTGTTATAATTTCAGACTTGATGAGCATGACAGTGGATGAGGTTTATATTAAGGGAGAAAAATATACCGAAGGCAAAAATATAATCAAGCCCCTTCCTAAATATTCTTATCCCGAAAGCATAAAGGATTCTGTTAAGGTAAGCCCCGTAACGGCGCAAGATTTGTATATCAGCTCCGGCGGTGCATCCGCTTTAGGGCGGGCTATTGTAGTTATTCCCGATCAAAATCTTACGGAAACCATGGAGGTAAATGTAAAATGCCAAAACGGCGCAGCCCTGGCCGATGTGTCTCGGGATATTCTGCTTATGGCCTGTATCGAGCGCCATGGAGTAAATGGGAATATAGGTAAATCTTTTGTAAAGGGTATGGGATTTAAGTTTGGAGCCATTGCGGAAAGTATAGCTCATGATTCCCATAATATAATGGTTGCGGGAACGGATTATGAGGACATGGCTGTTGCGGTAAATGCTGTAATTAAAAATAAGGGCGGGCTTGCGGTTGCTAAAAATAAGAAAATCATTGGAGAACTGAGCCTTAAAGTAGGCGGTTTGATGAGTGATGAGCTAACAGGCTATGAGCTAAGCAGCCATATGGAAAAACTGCATAATATAGTTAAAAACGATTTAAAAGGCAGCTTACATGCGCCGTTTATGCATTTATCATTCCTTGCGCTTACTACGAGCGAAAAATGGAAGATAACAGACAAAGGAATCGTCGATGTAAAAAATTATAAAATATTAACACCGATAGTAGGCGGTTGATGTGTTATAATAATTTTTTAAAGAGGAGATAGGCTTTATTGTTAAGAGAAGATTGCCGGATTATTGCACTCTACATTGTAGCTGCATTAAACCTTGGCTTTATTCTATAATAAAAGGGAGGTAGAGTTAATGAAAAATCAAGAAGAGCAAGCAAAAAAAAGCGGCGGATTTCTGAAGTCAATAGAAAGAATGGGAAATAAGCTGCCGCATCCGAACTACATATTTATGATATTGTTTTTAGTAGTAATAGTAGTATCCGGGTTATGCGGCAATATAACCTTTATGCACCCGGGAACAGGTGAAGAGCAGGTTATAAACAGCCTATTTAACGTAGCGGGGTTCAAATGGGTTTTGAAAACTATGACGGATAACTTTATAAGGTTCAGACCTTTGGGTTTGGTTTTAACAACATCATTGGGTATTGGCCTGGCTGAAGAAAGCGGACTTTTAAAAACTGCGCTTCAATCATCTATAGTTAATGCCCCGCCGATGCTTATAACAGGTATTGTTGTATTTTCAGCTATAATGGGTAATATAGCCGGTTCGGCTATATTTGTTATAATACCGCCTCTTGCTGCTATGGTATTTAAAGCTGTAGGCAAGCATCCTATAGCCGGCCTTGCGGCAGGCTTCGGTGGCGTTGCGGCAGGTCTTTCGGCCAATCTCATTATTACGCCTACAGACATACTTACATCGGGAATTACAGAAACAGCAGCACAAATAATGGACCCGAATTTCAAGGTTAATCCAGCCGTTAACTGGTATTTTATGGCGGCATCAACTGTAGTTTTGACAATAGTCGGAACTATTATAAATGAGAAAATTGTAGAGCCGAAATTGGGTAAATACGATCCGTCCATGGCAGAAGAAGACAGCGGGGATGATAAAGCGCTCATGGAAGTATCCTCCGATCAGAAAAAAGGCTTGAAATATGCAGGCATAGCTGGCCTTATATACATAATAATAATAGCTGCAATGGTAGTTCCTTCAAATGGAATTTTGCGCAGTGACAGCGGCACAGTAGTTCCTAGCCCGTTTCTTGATTCTATAGCTCCGATATTTACTTTCTTATTTGCAACATTGGGCATAGCCTATGGTATAGGTGCAGGCACAATTAAAAAATCGAATGATATAATCAAGTTTTTAGCTAAATCCATATCAGGTTTGGCAGGCTTTATAGTTCTTTGTTTCTTTGCGGCACAATTTGTTGAAGCCTTTTCATACACTAATTTAGGACTTTACTTATCGGTTCAAGGCGCTACTTTCCTTGAGGTGAGCGGCCTGAAGGGTGTACCGCTTATAATCTGCTTCCTTATAATTATTGCTGTTTTGGACGTGTTTATAGGAAGCGCCAGCGCCAAATGGGTTCTTATTTCCCCAATATTTGTACCGATGTTTATGAGGGTTAACCTTTCGCCTTTCTTTACACAGGCAGCATATAGAATCGCGGATTCCGTAACAAATGCGGTATCGCCTTTGGAGCCGTTTATGCCGTTTATAATCGCGACAGCTCAAAAATATGATAAAAGAGCAGGCCTTGGCACAGTAATATCCACCATGCTGCCTATAGCCTTGGGTTATTTCATAACATGGTCGCTGCTGCTGATAGTATGGTATCTTTTCAATATTCCATTGGGCCCGGGTGCCGGAGTATTTATGTAAAATCTTAAATATCGGTAAAAAGTCGAAGCTGATTGTATTGTTTCCGGTTAGGCTTTGCTGAAAAATGCGTTTAACTGTGAACATATGGAAAATAGGAGGCAAAATGTTAGGAGAAAAATATTTGGAAAAAATATTTGCCCGTTTAGATAGTATGAAGGGCGAAATGGCTGAAATGAGCCGGATTATATGGGAAAATCCCGAAATAGGTAATGAAGAATTTATGGCTTGTGAACTCCTTTGCTCTAAACTTGAAAAAGAGGGCTTTGAAGTTGAACGCGGCGCCGCCAATTTGAAAACGGCTTTTCACGCTTCCAAAAAATCTTCAAAACCCGGCCCGAAAGTCGCTTTTGTGGCTGAATATGACGCATTGCCTGAAATAGGACATGCCTGCGGGCATAATCTTTTCAGCGTGGCGGCTATTGGAGCCGGCATTGTAATTGGTGAAATTATTGAGGAATTAGGCGGTGAAATAGTAGTAATGGGCTCACCTGCCGAGGAAGGCGTTGTAGAAAACTACGGCGGCAAAATATATTTAATAGAAGAAGGTTATTTTGAAGGTGTTGATGCTTGCTTTACATTCCATTCGGAAGATGAGACTGTGATAGAGCGCTCTTTAGTGACCTCAATAAACATTCAAGCGGAATTTACAGGCCGCGCGGTACATGCGGGGGGTTCGCCTGAAAAGGGGATAAATGCGCTTACAGCGGGAATGCTGACAATGAATAATGTAAACGGTATGCGCCAGCATAGCTATCATGGTGATGTAATAAATGGCATATTGACTGAGGGCGGCATAGTGCCAAATACCATACCTGATTATTGCAAGCTGTCATTCAGCGTCAGGGCTATGTCCAAAAAGAATCTGCAAAGAATGATAGAGATGCTAAAGCGTTGCGTAGAGGCGGGCGCTCTTGTAACAGGGTGTGAATACAAGATGAATATCCCTAAGCGCAATTATGACGATACACTGTCCAACCACCAGCTGGGCCTTGTAATGGCGGAGGTTTTGGATAAACTTGGCATAGTATATAAGCAGGCAGACCACCGCAACTATGCTTGGGATGCGGGAAATATAAGCTATGTATGCCCTGTTTTGGCATCGTATTTCAAAATAGGCCCGGCAGGCATCATTTGCCATACGCCGGAGTTTAAAGAGGCAGCGGGCAGTGAAGAGGGCGTTAGCGGCATGATGGACGGAGCCAAGGGCATGGCAGCTACGGCCATAGAGTTCTTTGTTAATCCGGATTTGCGGGATAGGGTCAAGGCGGAGTTTATTGAAACTGTGCGATAGCAAGCAATATAATACGGCTCTATGTTAATATTCACATGAGCTATAATTATTGCCGTAATAAAAGCCGGCGTAAATTTACTGTGAAAGCAGAGGGACTTGCTTAATTTTTCTTAGATTCGTCTGTAATATATATCTAATCCATACGGTTTGTTTAGATTTCTACTCCAACGCTGTATGGATTAGTTTTAATACTCAAATACCAAATTCACATATACTTCTCCTTCCCTGTATTAATGTGAAAAGCATGGCGGCAAGCAAATTTTTGTTTTTAGAACAAAGGTGCTTGCCGCTGTGTGCATAGCGCAAGCAGGGCAAGGACATGGAACTTATAATGAATATGCCGGACAGTCTTTTAACAGAAACGGGAAAAGAGCTGTTAAATGATGAAAGTGTGAGAAAAGCATATTTTGGCGAAGAACAGGGAGGAAGCTATAATGAAAAAATATATACATGCGGTACCTAATTTTAGTGACGGCAGAAGGCAAGATGTTATTGAAGCGATAGTTGATAATTTTAGAGATAAGCCCGGTATAAAACTTATGGGGTATTTTCCGGATGCGGATTTCAACCGTACTGTAGTAGAGGTTATCGGTGAGGTTCTGCCTCTTACAGAGGCTCTTCTGGCGATGACAAAAACTTCCACCGGCCTTATTAATATGGAAGAGCAATCAGGGAATCATCCCCGCATCGGCGCGCAGGATACAATCCCCATTTTCCCTGTGAAAAATATTACGGTTGATGAGCTTAAAGCGGTTGCGGAGAATATAGGCCGCAGGGTATATGAAGAGATCGGAATACCCGTATATTTTTCAGCTGAAAATGCAAGAAAACCTGAGCGCAAGAACCTGGATTTTATACGCAAGGGTCAGTATGAAGGGCTTAAGGAAGTGGCACATACCCCTGAGAGGGCGCCGGACTTAGGCGAAGCCAAGCTGCACCCTACAGCGGGGGCCGTTATTGTCAGCGCAGGCACAAGGCCATTGGTTGCCTTTAATGTTATATTGGATACAGATGATCTTGCAATAGCTAAAGTTATAGCAAAAGCAGTTCGCGGGCCAAGCGGCGGTTTTGATACCGTAAGAAGCATTGGCCTTAAGTTTGAAGAGCGCAATAAGGTCATAGTTTCAATGAACATGTTCGATTTTGAAAAAACTCCTTTATACCGCACATTCGAGTTTGTTTGCTCGGAAGCAAAACGCTACGGAATAAACGTAATAGGCAGCGAGCTGGTAGGCACACTGCCGCAGGAAGCATTGGTTAACAGTATAGAATACTATTTACGGCTTGAAAACTTTAAACGCGATCAGATAATTGATAATCATATTGTTGATGTTGCTAATTATTAAATCATTCAATAATCGATTTTATATATCAAGGGAATACAAAAAAGACTATTAAAAAAACTACTGTAAGGTGCATATATGTTATTGCTCTTACAGTAGTTTTTCATAAATATTTTTCTTTTGAGGAAAAACAGATATATTTGGATATTTTTTGTTTACCATAACATCCTTATTTACATGGGAAACTATGAGCGAAATTTAACCGGAAAATAAGCCTATGGTTTCAGTTTTGACTTTTCGAGGCGTAGCCTAGTTCTATCTTTTCCTGAACCCTGTTTCGTAAATTCGTAGAAATAAGAGGGAAGTAGTGTTCCATTTGCCATTACACCTAGCTTTCAAGTGTTTTCATTGGCTAATGCTTCGGTTGTTCTGATTTGTGATTAGTGAACACGGGAGTTTTTTGACGAAGTGATATGTGAAGCAAATCGAACTTATACATTCCAATGGAAGTATTGAACTTTTGTGAACTTTATGTTATAATATATCATTTGCTTGTAAATATATATGCTGGTTCGCTGCTTTTTGTATTATTTGAAACATTACAAAAAACTTACACTAAATAGGAGGTTTACAAATGAAGAAGATGAAAAGAATGTGCACATTTATGGCTTTGATAATGCTCATTGCATTTATGCCAACATGGATATTTGCGACAGATTCTAATGATACATCAGATTCTATACAGCTTAGTTCAGAAACATATGGTTTAAACGCACCAATTGAAGCCGGTTCTGATGAGAATGTCATAATCTCAGCTTTTGATGAGCTTGATGAAAACATTGCTTTCGGGCAGGGATTTGGCATAAGAGAAGCAACTCCGGGCAGTCTTATTTTGCCCGTCCAATTAGAGGGGTTAGATAATGAAAACTATCCGGTTACTATATGTGATGTAACTTGGGAATGCACAAAACGCTACGATAATCATACGAATTCATTTGTTTCTGCTGAATACGGATTCACTCCGGATATTGCGGGGTATTACAGATTTACCCCTATACTGCCGCAAGGCTATGAACTTGCATATGGTTTGATGCTGCCTGAAATTCAAATTACCATAAGCACATTAGGCGGAACGGATGCGAAACCAATGGATTCGACTATTGTTTGGGATAGCACTTCTTGGGCGCCTAATTTAACTGCGGCTGATGACGGAGCAACTATTACGGTTAAACCCGGCGCAGGCGGCAGACTAATAGTTCCGGACGGCGTAAATGAGTTGACCATTGTAGGTGAATCATCGGATTTATCTTTTGCGGACAGGTCCATTGATGTAACAAATACCGAGAATGTAACACTGATACTAAGGGATTTAAATCTGGCTGCAAAAATGCATGAGACCTCACTTCGTTATGGATTTGGGAATGAGGTTAAAGCGCTTACATTGGATTGTGATAATGTATCAATTATAGGCGGAACCGGATCGGGAGAGGTATTAGGGCTGCGTATATTGGGAGATTTGGTTGTGGAAGGTGATTTGACAGTAACCGGCGGTAAAAATGTTATAGGTCCGGGGCTGACTGCTATAGATGTCAGAGGAAACCTTACTGTAAACGGCAATTTAACAGCAACAGGCGGAGCAGGGGTCAATGCATTTTCAAGCGGTAGGGGTGTATATATAGATGGAGAACTTACGGTAAACGGCAGTTTAGCGGCAACAGGTATATATGGAATACAGAGTATCGGAGGAGACCCTATAACGATTAATCAGGGAGCTTCGCTTAATGCCACTGGAACCTCTGAAGGGATTCGTTCTTATTCTGTAATTTATCTTGCGGGAGAATTAGATGCAACAGAAGGCTTTGGTTGTAATAATGTTACTTTTACAGATCCTGATGCTACAGTGACAATACAGCAATCTACATACAGCGAGACCGGCGGCTTGCCTATAAATAAGAATTTTGCAGATGATGATGATTACGGCTTTACATCAACCGCAGGTGTATACTTACTCGGCACTCCGGTTAATATCGCTTCTTTCCGCGCGGCCGGTACTGTGAGTTTGGCGGAGTTGTTTGAACTGACTGTCAGCAACGGAAGCGGTGGCGGTAAATATTTAGAAGGCGATGTAGTTTCAATTACGGCTGACCCCGCTCCTTTGGGACAGGTATTTGACCGTTGGACTGCCGGCGACAATATTATTTTTGCCGCAGATACAAGCCCGAGCACTACATTTACTATGCCGGCTGAGGCCGTAGCAGTAACGGCAACATACAAACCTGCGCCGCCGGCAGTTAGCTATAACATAGCGCTTAACCAAAGCACAGGCGGAGTTGCCAATATTAACAAAACTAGCGCAGTAGCGGGAGAGAGTGTTACTCTCGGTATTAGTTCGTTAAATGCAAACTATAGTTTTTCCGGGTGGACGGTATCGCCATCGGTTACATGGACAAGCGGTAATTCCGGCATGATAAATGCAACATTTACTATGCCTGCAAGCAATGTGACTGTTATACCAAACTATGTATATATAGGCGGTAACAATAGCTACTATGACAGCGGCTCTGACGACAGCAGCTATGATAATACTGCAAATACGTACACTCCTCCGCAACCGAGAATTTTAGGTGGAAGCGGTTGGTCGAATATTACCGATAAAGCGGATTCTCTCAAAACGGGCAATAGTTTAGATATTGAAATGAATGGCACAACAGCTATACCTGGCAGCTTTTTCAACAATATCGCAGGAAAAGACGTTGAAATTTCTTTCAACATGGGCAACGGATTGATTTGGAAAGTGAATGGAGAAAAAGTTCCAACCGACAGGCAAAGTGAATTAAATCTGGGCATTACAAAAGGTGGCGCAAAACTTGCTGCGTTAGTTGAAAACATAAGCGGCAGTAAAAACTATACTCAACTAAATATTAATCACAATGGCAGGCTTCCATTTGAAATGACCCTTTCTATGAATGTAGGCAGAACAAATTCAAACCAAATAGCTAGTTTGTACTACCATAACGCTTCAACAGATACCCTTGAATTTAGGCAGGCGACTAAAATTGCCTCAGATGGCACTGTGGAGCTTACATTCAACAGGGCATCAGTATATGCTGTTATTATTGAAGCGCCTAATAATGAATCACTAGTTGAGCCGGAAAAAAAGATACAGCAATGGTCGAATCCTTTTGCAGATATTAGTACCGGTGATTGGTTCTATGATGATGTGAAATATGTTTATGAAAGCGGTTTATTCAATGGTGTTACCAACACAGAATTCGGTCCGCAAACGCAAATGACAAGAGGCATGGTTGTTACAGTTCTGGGAAGATTGGCAGGTATCCGCGCAACCGATTACAGCGGCACGAGCTTTGATGATGTTGATACAACCCAGTATTATGCCCCTTATATTAAATGGGCTGCACAAATGGGCATTGTTAACGGAACAAGCAGTAATGCTTTCGCCCCGAACGCTAATATCAGCAGACAGGACTTAGCTCTTATGCTGAATAACTTCTCTGATAAAATGGATGTTACCATGAAACAGACAAGGCAAATTGTTGTGTTTACAGACTCTGAAAACATTTCAGAATATGCTGATAGTGCGGTCGGAAACATGGTTCGTGCAGGTGTGATTTCCGGTATGGCAGACGGCAGTTTCGCCCCTGTAAACAATGCAACCAGAGCAGAAGTTGCAACAATGCTACATAGATTTTCAATGGCTACGGTAAAGTAACTTGACTCTAAAATGCAGGAAATGTTTTGCTGCATTTATCAGGTAAATATATAAGCTCCCCCTTTGACTGAGAAGGGGGAGCTTTATTCAGCTCGGCGCCTATTTTTCGCTTGCCTTTTCTTGCAAAATGCCTTTTTATTATACCGCAACGCAAATATTGCATATTTATGTTTTCTAATTATAGGACTCTTTTAAACATCACTTTTTCGAGAAAAATTCTGTGCGGACTAGCTGAGGTTTTTGACAGACAGAAGGCAAGGCTGTATATGCGTTTTCATAGCGGCAAACTTTTCCATTCCCAAGCCTCCGGCCTTATTCTTGTGCCTACTTTTTAGGGCCATAGCTAGCACCGATTCCCTCATTCACATCTACCTGCATGCCATAAGGCGCAATGGGATAGCGCAGGCCGACTTTGCTAAGCTCCTCCAGCCCTTCCACCGAGCGGACAAAATCCTCTGGAGACAAGGTTAGAATCATCTCATGTTCTGAGAATCCGCCGTAACGAATCTCTGCAAAGCAAGGCACAGCGATACCCGGCTCACCGGTTTGCATCGTTTTTACCCAGCCCATAGAGCAGGAAGACTCACCTACAAATGTTTGCTGCAACGGCTCGAACTTTTTGCGCAGATAGCCGCTGATAATCATAAAAATCTGCCCCGGTGTACCGGCAATCATATACACATCAGGCTCCAGACGGCCGGAGGCTAAAGGTGAAGCGGCAATGGCTCTGTAAACGCGAGCATCGGTGGAGGTCAAGGAACTGTGATGAAGCTCGGCATCCTCGGCGCTGCCGCACCAAACCCCATTAAACAGCGCACCTTTGCGCCATTCTTCAGTTTGAGGCAAAAGCCCTACGGTTCGGCTGCAATTGGCACCGATTAAATCCTCCGCTGTGAAGCCGATGGTAAATCCCATCTGCATAGCCTGGCCTAAAAGCTGACAAGGCATGTGCAAATGCTTCGGTCTGCGCAGCTTGGTAATATTCTCCAAATCAAACTCGTTTTCCATAGCTTGACTGGCAATCGGCGCTTTTGCCAGTCCGGCCGCCCGCTTGAGCCGCTCTACATATTCTTTCCAGTCAATACTTATTATGCTTCACTCTCCCATTTAACATTGTTAATATTCGGCACAGGTGCCTGTGCCCTATATGCTTTTTATCAAGAAGTATCATAATGTTAACAAGCCTGCCAGCTCTTATCTGATAGCCGCTTTTTAAAAAAATATTTTTATACTCATAAATTGCTGACATATTGCCGCCGGCAATTAAATGGCACAACAAAAAATCGAATAAATCAATATGACTATCAGTAGGAGCATTTATGGAGAAGAAAGCCCCGGTAATAATAGATATTTAAAATGACATTGGCAACATAATCAGCGGTTGCAAGCAATTCCAAATCCAATGAGGCTTTACTTGCATATTTCTTAACTATGCCGTCTGCAATTTGAGATTTTTCGGGAGAAAAAGATATTTCAGCGGGATTAATTGCTGGTATTGTATGGGTTTTTCTAAAGTACCAAAGCATAGCTTATAGATGGGATTTGCAAATCTTATGAGATGCCAATAAACTCAGCAAATGTAACCCGCGACTTCAGAGGCTTTTGCAAGGCTCGCTTTTTATAATATATGAGATTGGCTGCATTCTGCCATATTTTATACGAGCTTGTTTGCGGGTATATTACCGCCAAATAAAAACCCAATCGCAAAAGCCTTTGACGCAACGGCTTAAACTGTGTTAATATGACTCGTATTTATCAGCATTTTGAATAATATGTTTTATAAGGCGGCGATGACTTGGAGCAGGAGAGGAAACGGCAAAATATTCTAAGGAGCGATATTATTTATATAGCCCTTTTTTTCGTTTTGATTTTAGTTATATGGATAGGTTTTTTGTTTGCGCCTCAGCCAAATGTTATTATACCGCCGGAAGTAAATGGCTTTTGTGACCTTTCGGGCTACGATTTTGAAGATACAGTTTATCACGTAAACAATACTTGGGAAAGCTGGCCCTATCAGCTTTATACGCCGGAGGATTTTGCAATCGGCAATGCTACCGGTTCTCCACGTTTTTTGAAAATATCAGAAGCTATGAATACATCATATGCAACCCACAGATTATATCTAAGCCTTCCTCCCGGCAAATATTACGGCATTTCTATGGTTTCTTCTGAATATGCCATGCGTATATATATTGACGGAAGGGAAATTGACAGCGTAGGCTCACCGGGTAAAACCAGGGAAACTACTGAACACAGAGTTGCCGAACGTACATATTATTTTTTGCCTGAGCATGAAACCGTAACAATTATTGTGCAAACAGCAAACTTTGCTCATGATGACGGCTCCGGGGCGCCTGATTTTTTCATAGGCACTTCGGATAATATAACTGAGCGTAACAATGCCGCCACTATTGTCAGCTTTCTGATTGTAGGCTGCCTGATTGCAACAGCTTTATATCATGTGGGATTATTCTGCCTGAACAGAACCCGCAAAATTGATTTAATATTTGCCGCTTGCTGTCTGCTGCTTGCGCTTATGAATAAGAAATTGCTGCTGCTTTTCTGGCCTGATTATATTTTTTCCATAGCCATTCGTTTAGAATATACTGTGCATTTTTTGACATTTGCCTTCCTCGTTCTTTTTCTGGAAGCCTTGCATCCCCTTTTGCTGCACAAACATATCACCCGTAGCTATTATGCTTTATCAGGGCTGTTTCTTATGACGCTTTTTCTTGACAGCCTTATTTTCACAAGGCTTATTATTGTTTTTGAAATAGTATCTATCTTTATGATTGGATATGTTCTTGTGCGCTTGGCAATGGCTTTGCGGAAACGGCGGGTGCAAAACTATCTTTCCTTTGTAGGCGTATTGGTGCTTGGTTTAATGGGCGCAAATGATATTTTGTATTATCAAAACATCACTATTATTCCCCCGATTGACAGTCAGTTTTTTCTGTCACCTGTGGGTATGATATTTTTCGTTTTCTGCTATGCTCTGGCAATGTCCGCCGGATATGCTGAGACGGAAAAGGCCATGCTTGAAGCAAAGGAAAAAGAACAGCAGCTTTCCAATGAAAACGCCGCTTTCGAGCGCATTAATGCTTTGACGAAAAAACTAATGGACACCATATCCCATGAAGCGAGAACACCCCTTGCCATACTTGCAAGCTATGCGGGGCTTGTGGCTATGGAACTTAGGGATAAAGGCATGGACGAACAGACCACCGCCGACCTTGACACAATTGCTTTTGAAGCCAAGCGCGTAGCGAATTTAATCGATAGCATGAGGCATTTGACTCTATCTACCGAGCAAATGTCAGAGCATATATGTCTTAATCTTGGGGATATTTCCCGCCAAACCGCTCATCTTTACCTGCCCATATTAGAGCGAAATGATATAATGCTTGAAATCCAAGCAGATGATAATCTGCCGCCTGTGCTGGGCAATCCTGCGGAATTGACCCAGGTATTGTTTAATCTCTTGCAAAACTCAAAAAACCATACGGCTTCGGGCAGTATTTCTATATCCGTTAGACATGATAACGATTATGTAACGGCATGTATCGCCGACACAGGCACAGGCATTGACCCACAGCTGTTGCCGTATATTTTTGAAAGAGGCGTAAGGGGAAATGACGGCGGCAGCGGCATCGGCCTTGCCGTCTGTAAAGAAGTCATTACGGCCCATGGCGGCACAATCCAAATAAGCAGCGAGAGAGGTAAAGGAACAAAGGTTACTGCTATTTTCCCTGTGTATAAGGAGCGCGGCAATGAATAATAAAGGATTAATACTTTTAGTTGAAGATAATGAAAGTTTAAATATATCCAACAGCCGGGCGCTGGCAATGCGCGGCTACAAGGCTGCGGCAGCCTTAACACTTGCCGAAGCGAGAATTAGGCTTGCAGAAAGCTCGCCGGATATTATTCTGCTTGATATAGAGCTGCCGGATGGCAACGGCATAGAATTTTGTGAGGAAATCCGCAACAAAACCACAGCCCATATTATTTTTCTAACCGCAAAAATTGAGCATGAAAATATGGTGCGCGGATTGCAAACCGGCGGCGATGATTATATTACAAAACCCTTCCACCCGGAAGAATTGATTGCCCGAATCGAGTCAGCCCTGCGCCGCCGCATAATGGATAAAAAAGCTGTACCTACGATTGCAATGGAAAAGCTGCTGCTGGATGTTGCAACCAACCATGCCTTTTTTAACGGAGAAAATCTTTCATTGACACCTACGGAATTTTCCCTGCTGTTACTTTTCGTTCAGCATAAAGGAGAAACCCTTGACAGCGTATATTTATATGAAAAGGTGCGAAAGCAGCCTGCGAAAGGCGACAACAGCGCACTTCGCCAGCATATTTCGCGGCTAAAGAAAAAGCTGGAAAGCGCCAGTGGCGGAGAATACACAATATTTGCCTCCCGTAATGAAGGATACAGCTTGGAATTTATATTATAAAACTAATTAATTAAAAAACATAAAAATTCAACGCGAGCGTGACTATTTCGTCACGTTCGCGTTTTTGCGTGTTTTTTTTGATATTATAAAAATGTATATGAACTTATAATTTAACAGGAGGTTTTGAACATGAAAACACAAGCAAACTTAAAAAGGCTCGTAGCGTTGGCATTATCTATTGTCATGTTACTGACCCTTGCACCAATAACAGCATTTGCAGAAAATGATGGTGAAGGTGATTTAACAGAGCCGCTTATCACAATCGCCTCATTAGATGCCCTTGGTGAAACAACCGTTCTCTGGCAAGGCTTTGATGCAGGCGCGGCACAGTTAAGTGACATTATCCTGCCCTCTGAGCTTACGGGTGAAGATAGCAGAGGCAATCCCTTAACTATCTCAGGCGTAACATGGAATAGTGATAATTTCAACCCTGATTCTGCCAGATACTATCAATTTAACCCGACACTGCCTTCAATCTATATTCCGGCGCAGGATGTCAGCCTGCCTGTAATAACTGTGGTAATCGGTGCGCTTGGCGGCGGCGGTGCGCAGCCCCTTGCCGCAGGTGATATTATTTGGGATTCTTCAACTCCACCCGATTTAACAGCTGATGATAATGATAAAACTGTGCTCGTTAAACCGGGTGCATCAGGTAATCTTTTCATACATGATGGTGTAGATAGCCTTACAATAAAGGGACCGGGGCTTGGTACTCCTATCACGGGTATGATATCTATTTCAATTGGCACTGATAACTATGCTACCCATATAACTTTGACTATTGAAGATTTGAACATAACAGCGCCTGCCCACCGTAATGCGGTTGATGCTGGACGCTCATCCACTATGACTCTGCATTTAAAAAATGTATCCTTAAACGGTGGACCCAGCACAAGCAATAATGGGGGCAATGGTATTAGTTCAGCACACGGAAATATTATCATACATGCCGAAGAAGATGTAAGCCTTGCCGGTGCTGGAAGTAGTGCAGTCGGCTTATTTGGCGGTGCCGGAATTGGAGCCGGCTACGGCAAGATTACAATTTATGGCGACTTAACTGCTGTTGGCGCTAAGGGTATTCAGGCCTTCGCCAATCAGCTTTATATTCATGGCAATGTAACCGCCATCGGAGATAGCACTATTGCCAGTAGCGGTCAATACTATGGCGTTGAGTCCAATGGGGATGTTTTTATAGCCTCAGGGGCATCGCTTACTGCCAAAGGCTCTTATGGCGTGGGTATGGGACGCGACACAACGCTTGACCTTGCTGGCAGTTTAAATGCTGAAGCCGAAGGAATGGACGGCAAAACTGCGCTTTTGGTTCCTTCAGGCAGCCAAGTGATGTTCTCGCACCCTGCCGCAACCATGACAGTAAAAGGTGTAGTTTCTGGAGTTGCCAGTCCGATACCTGTGGCAATTGATCCGGCTTTAGATGCTTATACCTTATGCAGCTTTGGCGGAGTTTCTCTCAGCGGTACTCCCATAGATACAGCTACAAGCAGCACCACCGCAGGTACGGTTTACCTTGATAATAAAACCGACCAAACCGTTTTGCTTTGGAATGGTATTAACTCTATCGCCAATCCTCAAGGCTATAATGTGGCTACCTCTAATGGCGTTGATATTGACCTTTCCTCAGGTGGGCTGCATGAAAATATCACCACTATTATAGTAACAGATATGGCAGAAGGTACTCTTATTATTCCGAATGGCAAAACAGATTTAACCCTACGCGGCAGCGACACAACCCCAGACATTAAAACAGAAATAACAAATGCTCAAATAAGAGGGGAAAACGGAACAACCAACTTAAACCTCACATTGCAAGATTTGAAAATTACTTCGCCGGATATCTATTATGCGCTTTATCATGGTAATACTTCTGATTACAAAATGACTGTTAACTGTGAAAACGTAACGCTCATAGGCGCCGACAACACCTCCGGCCGCCCTGCTGTACGAGCCGAGAGTCCTATGATTATTAATGGAGATTTAGAGGCGATTGGCGGCTATGGCAATTCACATCAAGGCGGCAATGGCATAGAAGCCTCAGAATTAACAATTAACGGCAATGTCAGTGCAACAGGTGGTGCTGTTGCAAATGCCTTTTATGGTGACGGAAAAGGCATTGCCTTTACTTCTTCCGTAGACACTCTTACTGTTAATCCGGGCGCTGTTTTAATAGCCACAGGATATTCCGGCATTGAACAAACACCCGGTTCTACTGTCAACCTTGGTGGTTCCATATATGCAGAAGCAACAAGAGGAACCGCATTTTTTGGCGGCAAGGTGAATTTCACAGACCCGGCTGCTTTGCTTAGCGTTACAGATATTTTAAGCGACCCGGCCAACAACAAAATAGCTATAGTTATGGATTTATCTGGCTACAGCTTCTACTCAACAGGCGCAGTTACGTTACCAAGTCAAACTCAAGCAGAAAGCAGTACAACTGTCGGCACAATATTCTTAGGCCCTGATAATTCAGGCGGCAACGTATTGGTATGGGACGGTGATAATGGTGGTATGGCCGCTACAAACGGCACCACCGTCATCGACTTAGGCGGAACACATTTTAATATAGATACAATTATTGCAGCTCCTACTGCTACAGGGCTGCTTAAAATCCCCGCAGACAGCAAAACTGATATAACTATACAGGGTATGACTCCGGGCGCTCAGGTAGAAGTTGCAAGCGGCTCAGTAAGTGTTGAAAGTACCGCTGCTCGCAACAGCCTTACAATTAAAGACCTGGCTTTAAAAGCCCCGGCTAATCAAGATGCAATCTCCATTAATAATAATCTATCGATTATGGATTTTAATAATGTGCTGCTGGCAGGCGGAGATAGCTCAAACAATGTTGGCGGCTCCGGTATTTATTCACATGGACATGGTGATCTTGAGATTTATGGCAATTTAGAGGCAACTGGCGGTAATAACAGCAGTAGCTCCGGCCACCGCGGCGGTCATGGCATTTTAGCTGGCGGCAATATGTCTATTAATGCTGATATTAAAGCGATCGGCGGCAATTCTGTCAATGAAAGCGGAGGTGATGGTATTCATTCAAATAAGGCCATTACCCTGACTGGGGGCATTGAGGCAGTCGGAGGTAATTCCGATAGTACTGTCGGCGGCAATGGTATTTATGCTTCTGATGAAATAGACATAAGTGGTGCAATTAATGCAACAGGCGGCAATAGCGCCATCGGTATTTCTACCGGCGGCACGTTAACCATAGAATCATCAGGAGATGTTAAAGCAACCGGCGGAGATAGTACTCGCAGTAGCCTTCCTGGCGGTAACGGTATCACCATAGCAAACTCAAAGGATTTGATTTTAGAAGCAAATGTATATCTTCTGGCAACTGGCGGCAGCGGCAGCGGCTCAAAACCAGATGGTTTTGGAGTGGCTGTTGCGGGTGATATAAATATAGGCGCAGGTGCAATAATGGAAGCTATTGGCGCACCGGGAATTAGCATGCATGCATCAGACGGTAATATCCATCTTTCCGGTGAGTTATATGCAGAGTCAACATCAAATACTACAGCCTTACACAATGGCAAAGTTGTCTTTGAAAATACTGACGCTTTGCTTACAGTTAAGGACAAGGTTAATGATGACCGCGTCGGTTTGGGTCAAATCATAATCAGCAAAGGTGTAGCTGTAAATGATCTGGGTCACGTCTTTTATGCAACAGGCGGCGTTGAGCTTAGAGACAATAATCCTATTGCCCTTGCCGTTAGTAGTACTACATTAGGAGCTGTGCAGGTAGTAGCCCTGCCTGATCTTTACTTTACTGCACCCATTTTCACCGCAGAAGAAGAGGGCTACGCCCAACCTGCGGCGCAAATCATTAATATTTCAAATTCCGGCGGCGATGCTTTAAATGTAAATGTAGCCAGCTCCAGTACGAATTTTGAAATAATACCGGGCAACACGACCATAGTCACCGGCAGTGATTCTTCATGGAAAATACGACCCATAGCAGGCCTTGCAGCGGGAACATATACTGCAGATATTACTCTTTTCGCATATGGCGTTGCCGATATAATAAAAACTGTTACCTTTGTGGTAGATGCCGCAACTGCCCCATCACAATTGTTAACAGTAAATATTGCTTCATTTGCTTCGGTACAGACAGGGTATACTCAGCCTGCACCCGCAGCAATTATATTAACAAATACAGGTTCGACTACTTTGACTAATGTTTCTGTCAGTGTTTCAAACAGCAATTTTATACTAAACACAGGCACAGCCACAATAGCAAGCGGCACCACAGATACTTCCTGGACTATACGACCTATAACAGGTCTTGCCGCGGGAACATATACTGCGGCTGTCACATTATCGGCAAGGGGCGTTGCTAATATAACCAAGCAAGTTCAATTTGTTGTCACCCCAAGCTCTAATTCAAACAATAACAATAACGATAGTGATAGCGGCAGTGACAATGATTCAACTGCAAATGATAGCTCTAATACTGTAAGCGATTCCTCCATCAGCCCGAAAACGGCGGATGCGCAGCGCGGCTCAGGTGATGATGTTGTTATTACACTCAGCGAAAGAGGTAATACGCTAAATAGCGTAAATAACGGAAATAATCAGCTGGAAAAAGGAAAAGATTATGAAGTAAACGGAAATAAGGTGACATTAAAAAGCGCTTATTTAGACACTTTAAGCGTTGGAAATCATACTTTTACCTTTGATATGAATAGGGGATATGACCCTCGATTTACTCTTACAATTACCGCAGGTGAAGTCGCTGTTCAGCCTATAGAGCCAGCATCTCCGGCTACACTGTCTGAAACATGGGCGAATCCGTTTGCCGATGTAAATACATCTAATTGGTTTTATAGCGATGTGGAATTTGTTTATAAAAACGGTTTATTCAGCGGCCTGAGCGCCAATGCCTTCGGACCCGATATGCCTATGACACGTGGCATGGTTGTTACTGTTCTGGGTAGACTGGCGGGAATTAACTCCGATGATTACAGCGGTGCCAGCTTTAGCGATGTTGATAGAGAAAAATACTATGCACCATTTATTACATGGGCTGCGGAAAGCGGCATTGTAAGCGGCAGGGGCGATAATTCCTTCGCCCCTGATGCGAATATCAGCCGCCAAGACCTTGCTGTTATCCTCAACCGGTATGCTGAAATAATGGAGCTTGACTTAAAGCAGACCAGACAGAATGTAATGTTCATGGATTCCGAAAGCATATCGGATTACGCCGGTGGCGCCGTCGGAAATATGGCTCGCGCAGGCGTAGTATCCGGCTCGGAAGACGGGAACTTTAACCCTCTTGTCAGCGCAACAAGGGCTGAGGTTGCGGCTATGCTTCATAGGTTTATTGTAGCAGCAGCAAAGTAGAGGTTTATTACAGCTAAAGCAATATTTAAGTAATATTTAAAAGGCAATTGCTATACTGACTTTTTGAAAAAGTCAGTATAGCAATTGCCTTTTTGTTTTCATATATTGTTATTTAAATGCTGAATAATATATATCCTTAAATAAATATTCGGATATTTTACCCTAAACGGGCTTCCCTTATCAGCTTTTACCTGCCTTTACTTTTATTATCTTATTCCATGCTGTAAATAAGGGCCTCCGTCCAATAAGTATTGCGGTAAATATCATAGAGCTCATAGTAAACAATACAATCCGCTTCGCCAACATCCTCGTAGCTGACTGTAAGCTCTCCGTCGATTATGATTTCACCCCATATATATTGGTCGTCATACTCGCCGTCATAAGTATAATAGTCAAAAAGCAGCTCGAATATCATACCATCTTCAAGCTCAAATAAGCCCTTCTGGCTGCTGCTTCCTGTACCGATATAGCGCCAGCCGGCGGCAAAGCCTTCGGGGTTTTCATTATCCCACATTAAGAGAATTTCCGCATCGTCCCCATTGTAGAGTACGGGTACAATGCCATAAGTATACCACTCATCGCCGTTAAATACTTCTTCCGAGGTGATATAGCAAACCAATTCACCATCGAGGGCTACCCATGTATTATCAAAATCAACAATCAAATCGCCGTCATCATCAAAGTCATACATGACATCGGAGCCAAGGTCTATATAGCCCTCACCGTCATCATAGAAAACCCGCTGCTCAATGGAAGTAATCAAATCCCACTCATCATCGGATAAGCTCAATACATAGTAATCACCTTTTTCATCTATTGCGAGCTCAGAGTCATCGTAGGAGTTCTCTTCATAAAAGCCGGCATTTTCTTCAATAAAACTTTCATCAACCCAATCATAGCTTAGCCAGTAATCTAAATCATAGCCTTCCCCGCCCAGCGGATTAGCAGCTCCGCCGCCGCTGTAGGCCTGCCCGCCTACCATTAAATTTGCAAAGGTTGTAATAAATTTTTGGTATGTATCATCAATACCGATTTCTTCATAAATATCCAGGGCATCACTGACTTTACTAAGGTCGGCATAGGGGAAATACAAGCAAAGGCCGTTGTGGTCTGTAATAGTAGTTGCACTGTATACAATACATTGGGAAAGCCTTGAGAGAACTTCCTCTGAGCCTTCCATGCTTTTTATCAAAAGGGTTAAATCCACCAAATCATAATTATCGCTGATGGCGCGGCTGCCGCCCAGCGTTTGAGAGGTGGATATAAAAACCTTATCCTCGGTTAAAGAATCCTCGGCCTTCTCAAAAAAATTATATAGCGATTTAAATAAATCAGGTATGTATGTTAAATCGGTTACGGCCAATGTAAGCTCATTTTTGTAATAGCCGTAGCGGCTGCCTTCCATAAAGCTGTCCACAATTTTCACGCCCAATTCCACAGTAGGCATTGAGGTATTCTCCGAAAGGGCATTGACCCAAGGGGTGTAATTCCAGCCTTCTCCCGGCTCAACCCGTTGGGATGCTACCATAAAGTCAGCATATTTTTCAACCATAAAGGCTGTTTCCGCCGTACTCATTAAGCAGCAGTCAAAACCGATCATATCAAAAACAACGCCTGCTTTGTCCAATGCCTTGTTTAATTCCGAAATAGGCATCATGCTCTCTGTATCAAAGCGCTCATCATAGCCGAAGCCATCCACCGTTCCGCCGCCATGATCCCAAAGGAGGAGCATATACCTGTCTGCGGGAAATTCCTTAGCGCTGTATTTAATAAAATCTGTTAAAGTTGAGCCCAGCGCCATGTCCCGTTTGCCTACATCAACAAGAAATTCCGGCCCGCCGCTGGTTAGCCGCCATCTTTCATTTGTATCGGGGTCTACAAAATCGTTGCCCCATTCATTTGCGCCGCCTGTTTCAACAATAATATTCAGATTATCGCTGATGGTGGCTTCCATAATCTCTTCTAAATCCAAAGTTGCCGCGGCGCCTTCACTTTCTAAATCGCTGCCGCAAAGATAAAGCATAACAGTAATTACATCTTCCCCGTTGCCCTTGGGCTTAACCCGATAATCCCGCTGGCCAAGAAGCTCATGGCTTGGCGGCTTGG
>JGI994J12354_10000594_pt1 | contig 35934 bp, 41 predicted proteins | sample IntmicLarv3ML3BL_FD_12354 | JGI IMG/M metagenome (IMG submission 12354) | reverse complement strand
AACGTCCCAGTTCCTTTCTGGCAAGCCAGTACAAAAACAGCGCCACCGCCATCGCACCAGCAAAGGCAGCAGCATTCATCATCCAGAGTGCGCCACCAGTAAACAGCATGAAGAGCGCCCCGACAGAGGCACCACCGGACACCCCAAGGACATAGGGATCGGCCAGTGGATTGCGAAGCAGTGCTTGCATCATCACCCCAGCTAGCGCGAGCGAACCGCCTGTCAGAAAGGCGGCCATCACCCGCTGCAAGCGTAGCTTCAGGAATATCGCTGTCAGCGTATGCGCTTCTCCCTGCAACAGATCAAGAGAAGCTGAAGGCAATGTGTGCCAATCCACACTGGCAGACCCCGTCAAGCAGCCCGCCAGCACGGTAAGAAAAGCAAGGCCTGCCGCTACCGCCAGCAGGCACAACGACCGCCCTCGCCATGGTGTATTTGCTACAGAAATGCCAGCCGGGTTCAACACATCATTGCCTCAGGAGTTAGCACTACATTTTCCAGTTGATACCCGCGAAAACTGCGCGATCAGGCATGTCATAACCATATGCTGTCTGATATTCGCGATCCAACAGATTCTCAATACGTGCAAAGAGAGCAACCTCTTTGCTGATTTGATAACGCGCATTCAGGTTAAAGAGAACGTATGATGGCAACCGCCTGCTACCAGTATCCGGACGATGCTCTTCATAATGCACATCACTGCCAATATGCCATGCGCCTAATGTTTTTGACACATCAAGCGATGCCATTTTTTTCGCTCTCCGATCCAACTGCTTGTCTGTATCCCGGTTTTTCGGGTCCTGTATCGTCAGGTTTCCCCGGACATCAATGCCTGCCAATTGTGTCATGCCGTTCAATTCAAAGCCCCTGTTTTTGGCGCGGTTCACATTGAAAAATCGCCCGGTCCAGGGTCCTGTGGAAACCCAGTCAATCATATCGCGTGTATGTGTATCGAAGAAAGTTGTGCGCACCAGAGTAACTCCCTGTGCATACTGTATACCGATCTCATAAGAGCGGGATTTTTCCGATTCCAGATCCTTATTACCATCGTACGGATCGTATTGCTGGTAGAGTGTCGGCGCCAAAAAGGCAGTCGATGCACTTGCCACCAACTTCAAGGAAGGTGTCAGATCATAGCCATACCCCAAATAACCGGTTGTGTCCGCCCCGGATTCCTCTGTATGATCGTACCTTGCATTTACCTGAAAATGATGATTCCCCCATTTTCCATTCAGCCCAGCGGACAGACTCTGGTTTGTGCGGGAAGGGTCTCTGGCACTACCCAGATCCGCTTTTTCCCTAGAAATGTCTGCACCAACAGTAGCAACCCAGTCAGACGAAAGCACAATCTGGTTTGCCCATTGCAGCATGCTCGTCTGGCTCCTGTAGTGAGCAAGATAGCTCCCATACTTGTTCTCCCGATCAATCTCTGTCTGTGAGAGCGTGATCGTTGAGTCCCAATTGGGGGTAAAGCGGTTTTTGCTGAATGCGGCAACCGTCCATTCCCTTGTCTTGCCATAGTCCTTCTGGTCTGGAGTGCCAAAACCGCCACCATCATAATCATACTTTGCATCATAAGCATACAGGCGGGCACCGAACTCGTTTCCCTTTGTCCATTCGCGAGATATTCCGGCATTGACACTGATGTTTCTTGTACCATCATTATCCGCATTTTCATTGGGATACTGGCGCCCGTTCATGGCTGAATCACCATTTGTCTTGAAACGAGTCACACCCAGGTTGTAGCGGAGTTCTTCCTGTCTGCCGGAAACGGATGCACTCATTTTTGTTGTATGGTCCGATCCCCCTTCAGCGGTCAGGCTGATGCTGGGTTCGCCATCACCTTTTTTGGTAAAGATCTGGACAACACCACCTATGGCTCCCGAACCATAAATCGCGGACACATTGCCGCGCACGATTTCAATGCGCTCAACTTGATCGGGCAAAAGATGCTCCAGTGACATTGGAGCACCCGTAATGGTAACGTCCCTTATTGGCACCCCATCAATCAGAATCAACACCTGGTTTGAATTGCTTCCCCGCATAAACACGGATGAAACCGCACCGTATCCGCCAGTTCTCGCAATGTTGATTCCCGCTTCCTGGCGTAATAAGGTCAGGACATCAGCCGGTTTTTTTCTGCTGATCATTTCCTGCGTAATCACGGTAGTGGATGGAATCGCCTCTACCTGGGATTGCTCGATACGGGATGCCGTAACAATGATCGGGATCGGGTTTTCGCTGTTATTGGTCTGCGCAAAAGCCGGGGCTACCAGACAGATGGCAAGCGCTGAAACAAGAAGAACCGGTCGGGAAACCGGCAAGGGGTTAGTTAACGATGAAAAAAGCATGTCTGTTCCATGAAAATGTCAGACCTGCGTCCCCGCAGGTCCCATATAACAAAAGCGCGAAACAGCATGGATGTAAAAATGGGTCGTCCGTAAATGAACAACCTATTTGCAAAAACCACCCGTTTCTGCACTTCTCCCATGTCTGGCCGGTATCCGGGCTACAAGTTTTCCGTATGGCTTTATCGGAAATCTGCCTCGTCTTCCCATGCAAAAACGCACAGTGACGTAATGAGACAGACTGTCAGAGACACTTGCTTACCGTTGCGGGGGCAGCACACGTTTGCCAAAACAAACCGGCTTCGTGTTTCCCGTTTAACTGTGAACAGGAATCTGTTCACGGGCACCAGAGCAACATGATTGTAAGGCCGAGTTCTGTATAAGGCAAATCCGCCCTATTTTCATCAGGGTTGCAGGTAGTGAATATGACGCCTTTTACCGCCCGAGGGTAAAATAAGTCTTTTTTCTGAATGGATGGTATGCGTTTTACCAATCTGAAAAGCGGTTTTCACAAACCAGAAACTGGCCGTGTTTTACGCTGGATGCTGGGACTGCACGATGAAAAACGACCAAAAACACCAGCAACAGGTGTTCCTGTTCCTTTTGTGCACAATGATGGGAAACTGCTCAGAAAGGGGGACAAAAATACACTGACATGGATTGGTCAAGCCTCTTTTCTTATCCAGCTTACCGGAAAAAACGTACTGATCGATCCTGTCATGTCGATGAATATCGGCTGGATCAGGCGAAACAGCCCGCCTGGCATTGCCTGGGCAGCCATGCCAAAGATTGACCTAGTACTGATCACGCATAACCATCGTGACCATATGGATGCCCCTACGCTGAAAAAACTGGGCTCGGACCCTGTTTATCTGGTACCAAAAGGACTTGGCCGATGGTTTCGGAGAAATGGCTTCAGACGCATCATTGAGATGGGCTGGTGGCAGCAGGAAGAAGTCGCTGGGCTGAATATCACTTTTGTTCCTGCCGAACACTGGAGCCGCCGGGGCATTACGGATGCCAACACTAGTTGGTGGGGCGGGTTTATCATCGAAAAGGATGGATTACGCCTTTATCACTCCGGTGACACAGGCTGGTTTGACGGATTTGCTGAAATCGGGCAGCGTTTTGATGAAATCCATGCCGCTATGCTACCGATTGGTGCCTATGCACCCCGCTGGTTCATGAAACCCCAGCACATCAATCCAGATGAAGCGGTTGATGCCCTGACCGCTCTTGGCGCAAAACGGATGATTCCTATGCATTGGGGCACTTTCAAGCTATCAGATGAACCACTGGATGAACCTCCCCAGTTATTGCGTGAGGCATGGGAACGCAGCGGTCTTTCTGACAGCTCGTTGGAGATTCCCGCATTAGGGCAAATTCTGATGCTGGATCAGTTCATCTAATAACGGGCATCACTGACATTACACACTTCCATCTGTTTTTTGTCTGGACTCAAATACGCTTTTCCCTGATTTGCCCAAACGGCTACCTCCGTTACGGTCAGCAAGATGTGCCTGTGCCTCTTTGGAACTGAATACGTGTGCCTTGCCCTGTACATGTGCTGCACGGGATAACCCATGCCCCCATTTGACCTCTTCTTTCATTCAACTCTACTTAGGAGGGGTCATACTCATAAAAAAGGGAGACCGGTGTCTCCCTCATGCTATTCCATCTTTTTCAGACGCTCTTTTGCTTCAGCCGCTGATTCAGAATCCGGATATTTTTCAATAATCGTATTCAATGTCTTTTTGGCGGCCCAAAGATCTTTCAGACCAAGATGGCTGCTGGCCATACTCAACATAGCCTCCGGTGCTTTTTCACTGCCCGGGAAACGTTTTACCAGTACGGCATGTGCGGATAACGCATTTTTGTACTCCTGCAACAGATAGTAAGAATTGCCAAGCCCGTACTGGGCCAACACGACCAGATCTGACTTCGGGTACTTGCGCAAAAAGGCGTTATACTCTGAAGCCGCTTCCTTGTAACTTCCGGACTGAAATGCCGATTCCGCTTTGCCAAAAGCCTGCATTTCCTCTGCCGGAACAACGGCACTCTTTCCATCCACAGTCACCTGCTGTGGCTCAAATTTACCCAGTCGATTATCCAAATCAACATAAAAATCTTTCTGTTTCTGCTGCAGATTTCTCAGTTCATTTGTCAGCACTTCAACCTTGCCACGCAATCTGGCAACCTCTTCCTTCAATGCCTCGTTTTGTGAGGAAAGTTCAAGAAGGGCCGTTTTGTCGGCCTTTTCATTGACCTTTGCCCGCAGATCAAGAATAGACCTTCTGGCATCCGAGTCTTCAAAGAGTGCCGCCTTTGCCTGCCACGGCAATAGGCAGGCAATAATCAGCGACAGTAAAAAATAAGGTGTCTTCTTCATGGTTTACTGATAAACAATGTCTGCACGACGATTTTCGGTCCAAGACGCCTCATCGCTACCCAACGCCTTGGGTTTTTCCTTGCCGAAGGAAACCGCTTCCATCTGGTTGTCACTTACGCCCAGAAGCGACATGGACTTGCGAACAGCCTCCGCACGCTTTTGACCCAATGCCAGATTATACTCACGTCCACCGCGGTCATCTGTATTGCCCTGAATGAGAATGCGGCGGCTTTTGTTTTTGTTGAGGTAACGTGCATGCGCCTGTACCACAGATTGGTACTGATCCTTAACGACGTAACTGTCAAAATCAAAATAAATGCTGCGCTTAGCAAGCTCACCTGTTGGATCATTCAGTGGGTCGGTCGAGCCTGTACTTACGGTGGAAACAGATCTGGAATCGACTTCCGGCTGTACGTTTTCATCCAGTTTGACAGATGATTCACAGGCCGCCAGAAAAGCAGCCGCCGAGAGGATGACCAGTAATTTTTTCAGCTTGTCCATCTTTCTTCCTTTTTAAAAATCATTTCATAAACGGTCCCCATGAAGGCTCACGGATGTCGCCAGCCTGCACTGAGATATTCTGTTTGATAAGTCCATCGACAGACACTACAGAAAGCGTACCGCGTCGTCCCTTTTCTGTTGCATACATAATATATTTGCCATTTGGCGAGAAGCTGGGCGATTCATCTTTTGATGTATCTGACAACCGCTGCTCCTGATTGTTTGCGAGATCAAGCAGATAAAGCTGGAACTGCCCGCCCCGTCTTGATATATAGGCCAGATGCCGACCATCCGGTGAAACACGTGGACTGATATTGTATCCGCCGGAAAAAGTCACCCTCTGCGCACTATCACCACTGATTGAGCTACGGTATATCTGAGGAGAACCGCTTCTGTCACTGGTAAAGTAAATCCACTGTCCATCCGGTGAGAACTGCGGCTCGGTATTGATACTGTTGGTTTTTGTCAGGCGACGTAATTCCTTGCCATCGGCGTTAACGATGTACACTTGGGTGAGTCCGTCACGAGAAAGCGCAACCGCCAGCCGGGATCCATCCGGCGACCAAGACGGAGCCGAATTGCTGCCTTTGTAATTAGCAACCACTGTTCGCTGCTTTGTCACGAGATTCTGCACATAAACCACCGGCTTTTTCGCCTCAAATGAGACATAAGCCACTTTGGTGCCATCAGGTGACCAAGATGGGGAAATGATGGGTTCATTGGAGCGTAGTGCCACCTGTCTGTTTTCGCCATCAGCATCAGCAACCTCAAGTCGGTACTCACGCCCCGCCTTGGTGATATACGCTATGCGTGTTGAGAAAATCCCTTTGATACCAGTCAATTTTTCATAGATATCATCAGCAATCTTGTGGGCGGAAAGACGCAGCGCCTTTTCGGAAGAGCCAAGTGAAAGCGAGGAAACCGGCTGTTTTTTGGCAAGATCATGCAGGCTGTAGCGAACTTCGTAACGTCCGTTTACAGCACTTTTGACACTGCCGACAGCCAGCGCTTCCGCACCTTTTGAACGCCAGTCAGCATGATTGACCACTGCATCCTGATCCAGGACATCTGTTGTATCAATTATCCTGAACATCCCACTGCGCGCCAGATCGGCCTTGATAATGGCAGAAAGTTTCTGTTTGACCGATGTTTCACCGGAAAACCCGGCAACGGCAACCGGAATCTGGCGGGCGCCAACACCCGAAATTTCAATTCGAATCGTCTCCTGCGCAAAGACCTGGGAAGCCAGCAACAAACATAACCCCAATACAAAAAACGGGCGCAACACATGGTTTCTTTTTATCTGCATTACCTAACCTTTTGGTTTATGTGACACTTCAAATCTTGATGGTACACGACCCGCATTATTCTGCGGATAGGGCGCGGATTTCTCAATTGCCCGACGCACAGCTTCGTCAAAACCGGGCACACCGGATGATTTTCGCATTCTGATGTTCTTCACCGAACCATCAGGCAACAGTTCCACATCATATTCAACCGGTGGATTGCCACTCAGATTATCCGGCACGTTAAACACCGTGTTCGACTTGATTTTAGCACTGACCTGCCGGACATAGCCGCTATCCGCCCGGACACTGCCTGTAGAATAAGCAGAAGTGCCGGTTCCGCCAATGCCGCTTTTTGCCGCAAGCCGTTTGGCTTCTTCTGCCATGATGGCATCGGCTTTTTTCTGGTCAGCCTCTTTTAGCTGTTTTTTCTTTGCGTCCTCAATCTCTTTCTTTTTCACTTCCTCTTTTTTCTTTTTTTCGTCTTCCCGTCGCGTTTCTTCTTCCTTCTTTTTTGCTTCCTTGCGCTTCTTTTCTTCTTCTAGGGCAATATCCGGTTTGGCATCGGTTGTCACCTCCGTCGGCTCAGGCTCTTTAACTGGCGAATCAGGTTCTTTTGCCGCCTCCTCAACAGCCGGTTCCGGCATTTCTGCGCGCGGCGCAGCTTCTTTTACCTCAACATCCCACACCTCGGCTTCGATCGATCCGCCGTCTTCATTCTGCCAACTGATACCAATCCAGAGGAAAGCAAAAAGGGCAAGATGAACGACCAACGCCAGAATCAATGACTGTTTCGCCTTTGATTCCTTTGGGATAGTATGTAATCCTGAACCCTTCATAAATCTTGTATCGCAACCCTAGCGGGTCGCTAGCCCCACCCTGCTGATGCCCATTTTTCGGGCATCGGATATGGTTTTGACCACTTCTTCGTAACGGATATCCTTGTCACCTGATATCAGGACAGGATGATCGGGATGAGCCGCATGCAGGGTACGTAGTTTCTGCATCAACACATCATGGTCCGCAACAGATTCTGTCGCTCCACTCTCCTTTCCTTCCTGCCGAACCCCAATTTCTGCCTGTGCATCCGGACGCAATGAAATATGAATATAGCTTGTCGGTGGCAGGGCTGTCTTTTCAGCTGACGGCAGGTTGATCGCACCAGGAATGGTCATGGGAGACACCACCATGAAAATAACCAGCAGCACCAGCATGACATCAATATACGGAACGACATTGATCTCGGATTTGAGCCTGCTTTTACGGCCACCACGCAAGGAGCCAGGACCTGAAATCTGATATGACATCGTATTCCCCTATTTCGACTGTCTTTGAAGAATATTGGAAAATTCTTCAATAAAACTTTCAAAACGGATAGCAAGGCGATCCACCTCATGCGAATAGCGGTTGTAAGCGAGAACTGCTGGGATGGCGGCAAAAAGACCGATTGCGGTAGCAATCAGTGCTTCTGCAATGCCCGGCGCTACAGCGGCAAGCGTTGCCTGCTGCACATTGGCAAGACCACGAAAGGCATTCATGATGCCCCAAACCGTGCCAAAAAGCCCCACATAAGGAGAAACAGAGCCAACTGATGCCAGAAAGGATAAATGGGATTCCAGATTGTCCATTTCGCGCTGGTAGGCTGCCCGCATGGCTCTGCGCGCACCATCCAGGAGAGCAACCATATCTGTTCCAGACATGGATGACGTTGATTTGCCCTTCATGTATTCACTCATACCGGCATGAAATATCCGCTCCAGTGCGCCCGTCCGGTTATTGCTGCTGGCACGATCATAAAGACTTTGGAGATTACCAACAGACCAGAAAGCGCTTTCAAATGCTTCTGTCTGGATATGGGCATCCCTGATAGCAAACATTTTCCGGAAAATATACATCCAGCTCATGATGGAAACGATCAGCAAAAGCGCCATCACCAATTGAACTAGCAGGGAAGCGTTGAGGATCAGGGAAAGAAAGGAAAGATCTTGGGAGACACTCATGAGGACGATCAAAAAGCAGTTAAAAATGGGTTAAAAAAACAACATGTTAATTATTTTGCATTTTTTTGAGGATACTGGATGGTATCGCAACCGGCCGCATCTGGGGCAACGAAACTGAAACAATATGTATCCTGGCACTGGCCAAAAGGGTTTCTCCACACCATGCCTTCTGCAGAAAATGAACGGATGCCCGCCCTATCCGCTCTACTTCCACGGTTATATTCAGTTCGTCATCGAGCCTAGCTGATTTGACATAATCAACACTGATGTGTCCAACAACAAAAATCAGAGCATACTCATCTATCAGCACCTGCTGCGTTACACCGAGATTGCGGAGCCACTCTGTTCTGGCCCGTTCAAAAAATTTCAGGTAGTTGGCATAAAAAACGACCCCACCGACATCCGTGTCTTCGATATAGACGCGAACCGACCATTCAAAAACAGAGGCAATTTCTTTTTCAGTAGGTAGCATGGAAAGGCTGTTTCGTTAATTGCTGTTCGTATTGGCGATGCGTTATTTTCTTTTCCAGCGCAAACGGAAATCATCAATCACAGGCATGATGGCAAGAAGAAAGAGCAGCACCGAAAGAAAAATGGTTGTTGTGTATCCGATAAACTCGAAACCGAAAGCACCGACAACCCCGCCAAGAAAAAACATGATCAGAAGGTTGATCAACAAAACCAGCTTGCCCCGGTTGGCACGAACATAGGCTTCATCCCCCTTACCTACCCCCCTGTTCCAGAAAAGCATTTTGCCGAACTCCATACCGATATCCGTCACAATACCAGTCACATGGGTTGTCCGGATAACGGCATTGGAAATGCGGGTAATAATGGCGTTCTGCAGTCCCATTAAAAAACAGAGCAGCATGACGGTAATGGAAACGAAGAGTCCCATGTGTTCGTGAAGTTGCCGCCCTACAAAACCGAATATCAGGAGCAAAACCGCTTCCAGCATCAGCGGAATGGCGTATTCGCTCTGAAGCCGCCTTCCACGTGCCCAATTCACCAGCAGTTCGGTGCAGGTTGCCCCAAGAATAAAGCAGAGTAATGTTCCCAGCGCAGCGAGGGCAAAACGGAAATCGCCTAGAATAAGTCCATCGGCCATGGATGAAACTGTACCTGTCATATGGGATGTGTACTGGTTGACAACAATAAAACCACCTGCATTGATTGCCCCGGCGACGAAAGACAGTGTCAATCCTAAATGTATATCAGCTCTGAGACTACGCTGCAGTCCAGTGAGCCTGCGCAGGTAGAGAATTGGCATAAATTACTCTAACGAATGATACCGGATACGTTTACTCTATTCCACATCACACAATTCAAGCAGATACAGCAAAAATCAGGTTTTTGGTAGCGTTACGCCAATCTGGCCCTGATATTTTCCGCCACGATCCTTGTAAGAAACCTCACACACCTCATCGCTTTCCAGAAACAGAACCTGCGCACAACCTTCCCATGCATAAATTTTGGCGGGCAACGGTGTTGTGTTTGAAAATTCGAGCGTGACATATCCTTCCCACTCAGGCTCAAACGGTGTGACATTAACAATAATGCCACACCGGGCATAAGTGGATTTGCCCAGACAGACTGTCAGCACATTGCGCGGAATCCGAAAATATTCAACTGTGCGAGCTAGCGCAAAGGAATTGGGGGGGATGATGCAGACATCGCTCTTGACATCAACAAACGAGTTTTCATCAAAGTTTTTCGGATCGACAATCGTGCTGTTAATATTGGTAAAAACCTTGAATTCATCCGCACACCGAATGTCATAACCATATGAAGACAGGCCGTAAGAAACGATTCTCTGGTCATTCAGGGTACGGATCTGTCCTTTTTCAAACGGCTCGATCATGCCGTGCTCTTCGGCCATCTGCCGAATCCATCTGTCAGATTTGATGCTCATCTTGATTATAAATTAAGGTGGTTTCTCTTATTTCTGCCGACAGTGATAAAAAAACGGCAAACTGCCACCATTTTACATTGTTTGCCCTGTGAAGGGATGAAAAATAAGCAACATAACGTGGAAAAACGCTTTGGCAGACCTGCATGAAGAGAATTCGGGACAAGACTGATACAATGAAGGAATGAATTTTATTTGTGCAGGAAATAGTGGTTTATTCTCCTGCTGTTATCTCCGGAATCAGGAGCGCAAACGCCATGGATCTCTCGAATCATTTTCTGATCGCAATGCCTTCCATACATGATCCGGTTTTTGGTGGCACGGTTGTTTATTTATGTGAACACAACGAGCGTGGTGCTTTGGGCATTGTTATCAATAAGCCAACGGAAATCACCATTGACAGCCTGCTTGAACGTCTGGACCTGAAACTGGAAATACATACTCTGATGGGGCGACCTGTCATGTTTGGTGGCCCTGTACAAGACGACAGGGGATTTGTCCTGCATTCTCCGGAAGGCCGCTTTTCTTCCATGCTGCAGATTACGGATGAAATTGCCTTTACCACCTCGCGTGATGTGCTTGAGGCACTGGCCTGCGGTTCCGGGCCGGAACGCATTCTGGTCAGCATCGGCTATGCAGGCTGGAGCCCTGGACAACTGGAGCACGAAATCGTCCGTAACGGCTGGCTTACTGTCGCCGCAGATCCGCATGTTATTTTTGATCTGCCTGTTGCGGACCGTTATGTGGCTGCCATGAAACTGCTGGGGATTGATCCGCTCATGCTGGCTCCAGAAGGTGGTCAAGCCTGATTATTTATCTGACTTTTTAACGTGTTGTTTTCCTGAAATGGATGGTGTCATACTCGCATTTGATTTTGGACTGAAAAGAATCGGCGTTGCGATGGGCAACACGCTTTTAAAAAAAGCGCGGCCACTGATGGTGATTCATGAAGAATCCGGCTCCCGGCGTTTCAGTGCGATAGAATCTCTTGTCATGGAATGGAAACCCACAAATCTTGTAGTCGGGTTGCCGTTTCATGCGGATGGAACAGAACATGAGATGACAAAACGCTGCCGCCGTTTTGCAAACCAGTTGCATGGTCGCTTCGGTATTGGTACTGTGTTGGTTGACGAGCGTTTTTCTTCATGCATTTTGAATTTCAAACAGGGTGAAGCGGATGATGCCCATGCTGCGGCCCTTATTTTGCAACAGTACTTTGATGAATCCACCTCTTGACAACCTTGATGCAGAAGCGCTTTACCAGACGCTTCTGCTACAAATACAGACCGAACTTGCCGATGCCCCGAATCTCGCACTGGTTGGTATTCATTCCGGCGGCGCCTGGATTGCAGAACGCCTGGCAAAAGACCTGAAGCTGGAAAATGCTCTCGGTTTTATCGATGTCTCGTTTTACCGGGATGATTACGCGCAAAAAGGGCTGCCGGCCACGGTAAAATCCACCCAGATTCCTTTCGATGTGGAAAACGCAACTATTCTTCTGGTTGATGATGTGCTTTACACCGGCAGGACAACCCGTGCCGCCATTAATGAGTTGTTTGACTATGGACGCCCGGGGAAAATTCTACTAGCATCCCTGATTGACCGGGGTGACCGGGAATTGCCCATTGCCGCTAGCTTCGTTGCCCTGACTGTATCCGTTCCAAAGAATCAGGTGCTCGAACTGCACCGGACTGATGACAATATCTTTTCACTGACGGTAGAACATGTCTAATCCCCAGTTAAACGAACATGGTGAGCTGCAGCATCTGCTGACCATAGAAGGCCTTCCCCGCGAAGTCCTGACCCATATCTTGGATACTGCATCGTCTTTTCTGAGTATTTCGGACAGGGAAGTCAAAAAAGTGCCGCTGATGCGTGGGAAAAGTGTTTTCAATCTTTTTTTTGAAAATTCCACACGAACCCGCACAACTTTTGAAATTGCCGCGAAGCGTCTGTCAGCGGATGTCATCAACCTGAACATTGATGCCTCAAGTGCCAGTAAAGGCGAATCCCTACTAGATACGATTGACAACCTGACAGCGATGCACGCCGATATGTTCGTTGTCAGACACGCCCAGTCAGGCGCCCCTTTTCTGATTGCCCAACACCTGAATGCGGCAAGACAGCGCCATATCCATGTGGTCAATGCCGGAGACGGACGGCATGCGCATCCAACCCAAGGATTACTGGACATGTTTACGATCCGGTACTACAAGCAGGACTTCTCCAATCTTACTGTTGCCATTGTTGGTGATGTGCTGCACAGCCGGGTTGCTCGCTCCGATATTCATGCGCTCAAAATACTCGGCGTACCTGAAGTCCGTGTAATCGGACCAAAGACCCTGGTTTCATCAAATATGGAAGAAATGGGGATCCGCCTTTACACCAACATGGCCGAAGGGTTGAAGGGAGTGGATGTCATTATCATGCTGCGCCTGCAGAATGAAAGGATGAACGGCTCTTTGCTGCCATCGGCACAGGAATTTTTCAAAAACTACGGTCTGACTGTTGAGCGGCTGGCAATGGCAAAGCCGGATGCCATTGTCATGCACCCGGGGCCGATGAACCGGGGTGTTGAAATTGACTCGGCCGTAGCAGACGGTAGCCAGGCCGTCATCCTCTCGCAGGTGACTTACGGCATTGCGGTTCGCATGGCGGTAATGAGTATTCTGGCAGGAAATTAAACACAGACAAGTTATCGAGAAGCACAAAACAAAGCGTGATTCCAGGAAAAAAACCAAATGAAACTGCACATTCAAAACGGGCATCTGATTGATCCGGTTAATGGCATAGACGGCAAAAGAGATGTTTTCGTTGCCGATGGAAGAATACTGGCTGTAACGGAACCCGGCCAAAATTGCACCGGCTTTACGCCTGATCGCACCATTGATGCCAGCGGACTGATTGTTTCGCCTGGCTTTGTTGATTTGTCGGCCCGGCTGCGCGAACCCGGGTATGAATACAAGGCAACGCTGGAATCTGAAATGAACGCTGCCATGCAGGGTGGCGTCACCAGCCTTGTCTGCCCACCGGATACGGATCCAGTATTAGATGAGCCGGGGCTGGTTGAAATGCTGAAATATCGCGCAAAATCGCTAAATCAGGCTCACGTCTATCCTCTTGGTGCACTGACCGTTGGCCTGAAAGGCGAAGCCCTGACAGAAATGGCTGAACTGACAGAGTCCGGTTGTATCGGATTTTCACAGGCCGCCGAACCTGTCCGTAACACGGAAATGCTGATGCGGGCCATGCAATATGCAAAAACCTATGACTATTGTGTATGGCTAAGACCACAGGATGCCTGGCTGGGACGCTCCGGCATCGCTCATGCCGGGTCTGTTGCAGCAAGGCTGGGATTATCCGGTATCCCTTCCATTGCGGAAACCATTGCTCTTCACATGCTGTTTGAGCTGGTTCGCCAGACTGGTGTACGTCTGCATCTGTGCAGGATTTCCACCGCCAAGGGGATTGAACTTATCCGCAAAGCGAAAAAGGAAGGCTTGCCCATTACCTGTGATGTGGGCGCACATCATGTTCATTTGACGGAAAATGATATTGATTTTTTTGACTCCAACGCCCGGATGCTACCGCCGTTTCGCGCTGAAGAAGATCGCGAGGCAATTTTCCTTGGTCTTTTGGACGACACAATTGATGCCATCTGCTCGGATCATACTCCCGTCGACGATGACGAAAAAATGTTGCCGTTTGGCGAAGCAACGCCAGGTGCAACCGGTCTTGAACTGCTCTTGCCTCTCGCGCTCAAATGGGCTGAAGAACGGGTCTTGTCTTCACCTGACGCATTATCCAGGGCCATCGCCAAAATCACCAGTGATCCGGCCCGTATACTGCAGCTTGAATGCGGACAGCTGACTCCTGGTTATGTCGCCGATCTGTGCCTTTTTGATCCTGCCTTCAAGTGGATTGTAGATCCTTCCCGGTTTGCCAGCCAAGGGAAACACACACCGTTCACTGGAAAAACACTTTCCGGCCAAGTCAAAATGACGATTGTGGAAGGTCGGATCGCTTATGAAACCGATACCAGCTAACGGCAACTGACATGAAGGCCTATTTTCGCGCCCTGAAAATACTGCTGCATGCCTTTTTGGCCGTGCTCACTGGTATTTTTCGCTACCCTTCATGGAGCCCGGAAAAACAGCGCCAGTATATCCGGAACTGGTCAAAAAAACTTTTCAGAATCATCGGCATTGAAGTGACGATTATCAATGAACACCTGTTGGCATCACATGCCCTGATCGTTTCAAATCATCTTTCATGGCTCGATATTTTCCTGATAAATACCGCACAACCCAGCCGTTTTATTGCCAAGGACTCCATCCGTTCCTGGCCACTGATCGGATGGCTGGCAACCCGAGCGGGCACGGTTTACCTGAAGCGCAACAATGTCCGCGATCTTCGGAATACTTTCCGGACGCTGGTCACCTACCTGCGCAAAGGGGAATATTTTGTTTTTTTCCCGGAAGGCACATCAGGCGGAAGCCAGAACAGGCTGCTTCCCTTTCACTCCAACCTTTTTGAAGCAGCAATTGAAGCGAGAGCACCGGTTCAGCCATGCGTACTGCACTATGTCGATGAACGCAACCTTTTCCACCCATCCATCGATTCGGAAATCAAACTGCCCCTGTTTGACAATATCATGCGGGTATTAAAGACCGACACCATTCGTGCGGAACTGCTTATCCTGCCAGTCATTGAATCTGCGGACATGGAGCGCAGGGAACTTTCAAAAAAGGCGCATGATGCCATCAAAGCAAGGCTGACAGCACATCCGGCGCACACACCTCATGACACGCGACCTGATATAAAGCCCGGTCCTCAAGACGAACTGCCGTAAGCTGCCGTCCCCAGACACATCCAGTATCCAGCGCCATCAGATTGGGACGCAAAAGCAATCCCAGCGTTGACCAATGCCCAAAAATGATGGTGTCATTTTTTGTCCGGCGCGTCTGTACGTCAAACCAGGGAACAAAACCGGGCGGTGCGGCGGACAGGTCTTCCTTGACATCAAACTCCATCTTCCCCTCTTCACTGCAAAAACGCAGGCGGGTCAGGCCATTGACAACGCATCGCAGCCTGTCCGTTCCTTTCAGGTCATCGTGCCACTTTGCAGGCTCATCACCATACATTTCCCGCATGAAATCTATCCAGTGCGGCCCCTGCAATACTGATTCAACCTCTTTTGCCAGCAGCATCGTCTGCTGTAACGACCATTGTGGAAGCACGCCAGCATGAACCAGAAGCATCCCATTTTCGTTGTGTACCATCGGACGGGTTCGCAACCAGTTGATCAGTTCGTTGCCATCAGGCGCATCAAAGATAGCCTGAAGCGAACCTGATTTTTCTTTTTTTTTGGCACCAGCGGCAATAGCCAGAAGGTGCAGATCATGATTACCCAGAACGGTTATTGCCTTTTCGTCCAGGTGGCGAACAAAACGCAGTGTTTCAAGCGAGTGGGGACCACGATTCACCAGATCTCCAACAAAAAGATAACGGGCATGAGGGGTATCATGCTCAATTTTTTTCATCAGCGCCTGAAGCGATTCCAGACAGCCCTGTACATCGCCAATGGCATATGTTTTCATGCTTCATCTTTCATATGAAGGTGACACAGGCTAGTGCATGTCATGTAAAATCAATTTTTGCTCAACCCAGCTCTTATTTTAATCAGATCATGACACAAAACCTTGATTCCTCCATCATCGCAGCTTATTTACAGGATAACCCAGATTTTTTTAATGAACATGCTGAGCTACTGGCTGATATTCAACTGACCAGCCCGCTTTTGGGTAGGGCTATTTCGCTGCATGAACGACAAATCGAAATCGTAAGGAAAAAAAACAAGGGACTGGAACTTCGTATTGCAGAACTCGTTCGCATCGCCCGTGACAATGATTCCCTGATGCATCGTATCCAGGAATGGGCGCGCGCCATCCTGAAAGTGCAGCAGAATGCGGATCGTGTTCAGACACTGATATCCGAACTGCAATCTGTTTTTTCTGTTCCTGAAGCAACTCTTCGGTTGTGGAATACGAGGGAGCCGTATGCGGAAGAATGGTTCACACAAGATGTGTCAGAAGCCATCCGCATTTTTGTACAGGGATTGCTTGCACCTTATTGCGGGAAAAACAATGATTTCGAGGCCAGCCGCTGGCTTGGCGAATCCGCTTCCATCAAATCCATTGCCCTGATTCCACTCAGGACAGAAACCGATACATTTGGACTGCTGGTTCTTGGCTCCTCTGATGAAGCCCGTTTCCGAGCTGATATGGCAACTGATTTTCTGTCTGAAATTTCCAGAACGGCAAGCGCAGCCCTGATGTGCCTCATCAACTGACACTGACATGCGGACCCATCAGGCATTTCAATCAGATGAGGCTGCAATCAATGCCTATCTTGACAGCCTGCTGACTCAACGCAAGCTGTCCGGTCACACCATTGATAATTACCGGCGTGATCTCTTTCAGTTGCATGAGATGTCAAAAGCGATTACGCTGAAAGAGCTGACACACCACCAGATACGCCGGTTTGTTTCAAAACTGCATGCCTCCGGTATGAATCCACGTTCCATTGCGCGCAAACTCTCCGCATGGCGAGGCTTTTATCAATGGCTGGCCGAACAGACCGGCCTGCCTTTTAATCCTGCAGAAACGATCAAGCCTCCCCGTCAGGCTAAAACGCTTCCCAAAGCACTGTCTGTTGATGATGCCGTTCAACTGGTCGCCACACCGTCTTCGCCACCTCACCATGCACAGGAAGATACCCTTACACCAGTATGCAACAGAGCCATGTTTGAGCTCCTGTACTCCAGCGGACTGCGAGTTTCCGAACTGACCGGACTTGATGTGAGACACATCCGGGAAGACGGCTATACCTCTTTCAGCTGGATTAATCTTGACGATCAGGAGCTTGTTGTTACCGGCAAAGGCAATAAAACACGGATTGTGCCGATCGGGCTGGCGGCAGTTGATGCCATCAGGACATGGCTATCCGTGCGTAACCAGCTGGTACAGCCCAACGAACCGGATGGACTACGCGCACTTTTCATCAATCAGCGAGGGCGCCGTATGACACCACGTATTGTGCAGATGCGTCTGAAGGCGCATGCAAAAACCCTTGGTCTACCACTGAATGTGCACCCCCATGTGCTGCGTCATTCTTTCGCATCACATGTCCTGCAGTCATCCGGCGATCTTCGTGCGGTACAAGAAATGCTGGGGCATGCATCCATTGCCTCAACACAGATTTACACTGCACTGGACTTCCAGCATCTTGCACAGATTTATGATGCTGCCCACCCAAGAGCAAAAAAGAAATAGATCTCTATGGCACTGATTCCCGTCACTATCATCACCGGTTTTCTTGGCGCAGGAAAAACCACGCTTTTAAACCGCATCCTAACCGACAATCATCAACAGAAAATTGCGGTTATTGAAAACGAATTCGGCCCTGAAAACATCGACAGTTCCATTCTCGTCGAAACAGGTGCCGAGGAAATCATTGAAATGAGTAATGGCTGCATCTGTTGTACAGTTCGTGGGGATCTGGTCACAGCATTAAATTCACTGACTGAAAAACGCCGGATGAAAACCCTGCTTTTTGACCGTATCGTCATTGAAACAACCGGGCTGGCTGACCCCGGGCCACTGGTGCAGACTTTTTTTATGGATCCGGATGTTTCGCGCACCTGCCTGATAGACGGTATTGTTGCCTTGGTTGATGCTGTTCACGCCATGCAGCAGTTGGACGAACATGAAGAAGCAAGACGGCAGGTGGGGTTTGCAGATCGTATTTTTCTTTCAAAAACGGATCTGGTCTCGACAGAGCAAACTGATATCTTGGCTGCCCGCCTTCGCAGAATGAATCCACATGCGCCTATCGAGATGGTTGACTTCGGACGTGTTGCCTTGGAAAAAGTGCTAGAGCTAAAGGGGTTTCACCTGAGCAGCAGACTGGACATCACCATCCCGGTCATAAATCACTCCCATCATCACGAGGGCCCTTGCGGCCCTGACTGCCATCATCAGCATCTTGATGATATCCGTGCCTTTGTTTTCCAAAGCGAACGCCCGTTCGATCCGGACAAGCTAAATCACTTTCTGTCGCAAATGCTTCAGGTCTATGGTAAACAGATGATGCGATACAAGGGGATTCTTTATATGCAAAACGCAGATAGCAAGGTTGTCTTTCAGGGCGTACACCAGTTGATGGGCTCGGATATTGTAGAAAATTGGGCCAATGATGAGATTCGTCAGAGCAAAATGGTTTTCATTGGAAAAAATCTGCCGGAATCCGCATTGATTGAGGGTTTGAACGCATCTCTGGTATAAACTGGATATATGGATTAAAAAACAGTACTATTACTGGATTGATTAATCCCGGGAAGCTTGACTGGGATCATTTCTGCAAATAAATTTACTTGCAGAACCTTTGAATCCATTGTGCAATATCGATCCCACCTATAAAGTTGCCCGATTTATAATTAACACCACAAAGTGAAGGGAATAAGCGACGTGAACACAAAAGCGAAAAAAGCAGCATCTGCAAAAGCAGATAATGCACTCCTCACTGAAGAGCAGGTTTTGAAAATGAGTGAGAAGGATTACATGAATCCTGCCCAGCTTGCTTTTTTCAGAAACCGATTGAAAGAGCTTGAAAATACGCTCATCAAAAATGCCGGTGAGACAACAGAAAACCTTCGGGACACACCGCTGGTTCCGGATCCTGCAGATCGTGCCACAATTGAGGAAGAACATGCACTGGAATTGCGTACCCGTGATCGTGAGCGCAAACTGTTAAAGAAAGTACAGCAATCCATCGTCAGCATTGATGGCGGTGAATATGGCTGGTGTGAAGAAACGGGGGAACCCATTGGCATCCCCAGACTTCTGGCGCGCCCGACAGCAACCCTGTCGCTCGAAGCGCAGCAACGCCGTGAACTCAAGCAAAAACTGTACGGTGACTGATTGACGGATCCCGTCGGCCTGACAACAAAAAAGCGCATGGTCATCATGCGCTTTTTTACCTTTTAAGAAATCAGCGTCTGACAACCAGCGGACGGCGGCCTGTGCTCTCTATCTGCTGTGCAGCATAATCCGCTTCTTCCTGTGAATTGAATGGTCCCGCAAACAGGCGATAATAATCGTCTGTTATCACCAGTTCCACACTAGGCAGGATATGCGCCCAGTTCAATGCATATTCAGCCTGTGTCGTCTGGGCATTGTCAATCTGCTGATATGCCCCCAACTGCAAATAATAGGCGACAATCTTTGAGGGTTGATTTGCATTGACAACACTGCTGGTCGTCCCCACTGATGCTGCGGATGTTTTTGTTCCCGGCATGACCGTGGCTGTTTGCGGTGTGCTCTGTTGTTCCGGGGTCGAATTTCGGGTTCTAGCAAGATTGATGCGCTCAATTTCATCTGGCAAAAGATGCTCCACCTCCAAAAGTGTGCTTCCCTGATTCAGATATCCCAGCTTCATGGCTGCGGTATAGGAAAGATCAATAATGCGGTCAGAATGAAACGGGCCTCGGTCATTTACCCTGACAATAACCTGTTTCCCGGTATTCAGACTGGTGACACGAGCATAACAGGGGATCGGCAATGTCGGATGAGCTGCCGTCATTTTGAACATGTCATAAACTTCACCGGATGAAGTTCTGTTGCCATGAAATTTTTTTCCATACCAACTTCCATATCCCCGCACCCTGTAAGGACGATTATCGGTAATGGGCACATAGGTTTTCCCGAATACGGTATAGGGTCGATTGGCAGCGCGAGCATAAGGCTCGACACGAGGAATGGCATCAGGCGTTTTTTGCAAGTCTTCCGGGGTATCTTCCATCGGGCCATCATCCTGATAGTACCCTCCCCTTCCGGATCCAGCTTTGGGAAGCTTCGAACCGGTTTTGCCGGTAGAAGCGGAGCCAGATGTTCCCGGATATCTTCCAGATGATTTTGGCGTTGTTGAACACCCTACCAGCACAAGGCAAAACGCAGCAACCAGTCCAAACAAAGGATTGATGAAAAGAAAAGGGCGTGACCTTTCTGTGACAGGCCGAGCAATAACCGCATTTATCTGTTTCAGGTTCATACTGCAAAAATCATTCTTTAAGGCAATATTGGCATTGTAAACCAAATGATGTGGATGCTGGCCCTTTACGTCTGAACCAGTTTCCTGTGTCGTCGAATACTCATCAGAATACCGGCACCAAGCCCCAGCGTAACCATTGCTGTTCCACCGTAGCTCATAAATGGGAGTGGAACACCGACCACAGGCAATATGCCACTTACCATTCCCATATTTACAAACGCATAAGTAAAAAACATCATGGTAATGGCTCCGGCAAGCAGGCGGGAAAAGAGCGATGATGCCTGCATGGCAATGGTCATGCCGCGCCCGATAAGTACCAGATATAAAATGAGCAGGACAATATTGCCAATCAGGCCAAACTCTTCTGCATAAACCGCAAAAATAAAGTCTGTTGTTCGTTCCGGCACAAAATGCAGATAAGCCTGTGTTCCCTGCAGCCAGCCCTTACCGGTAATCCCTCCGGAACCAATGGCAATCATTGACTGGATAATGTGAAATCCTTTTCCAAGGGGGTCGGCAGACGGATCGATCAGCATCATGACACGTTGCCGCTGATAATCATGCAGCATAGACCACGCCAGAGGCAGACTGGCTGCTGCAGTGACACCCAGTGCAGCGATTGCTTTCCAGGAGAGGCCGGCCAAGAAAATAACGTAACAGCCGGACGCTGTCACAAGAAGAGCGGTTCCTAAGTCAGGCTGCTTCATGATGAGTGTTGCGGGAATGGCAAGTAAAGCCGCGGCACCAACGAATTCCCGCCATCCGAGCCGCCCCTCCCTGCGCTGGAAAAACCATGCCAGCATCATGGGCACTGCAATTTTCATGATCTCGGAAGGCTGGATGATGAGACCGACGTTCAGCCAACGTCTGGCACCTTTTCTGATAAGCCCAAACATAGCAACAGCCAGAAGCAGAGCAACCCCAATGCTATACAGTGGAACGGCAAATCGCATCAGAACCGGCTGCGGCACACTGGCAGCAATCCACATAACAACAAAACCTAGCATGATGTTTCGCAACTGGTCTTCCATCCGGCCTGGGAAATCAATCCCCGCAGAATACAGCGTAATCAGCCCGGTGGAAACAATCAGAAAAACGATCAGTGCTAACGGCCCATCCATAACCGTTACATATCTTCTGAAAAAATTGATTATTGTATTTTTGTCAGGGATGTTCATTGTGCCGCCCCGTCATTGCCACTATTATTATTACTCCTGCCATGCGCACGATCTGACTCATCCGGCGCAACCGGGGACAATTCTTCCTCCCTCCCAACAATCGGCACGACACTTTCCTCGATATGTTCATCGCCTTCCTCTTCTGCCGGAACCTCGGGCACATAAACTTTTTCATGTTTGTCCGGACGTTTGCCAAGAAGATGGTAATCCAGTGCCTTTTTGGCAATAGGTGCCGCAGAAACAGCACCAAACCCGCCATTTTCCACAATCAGCGCAAGTGCAATCGTCGGCTTGTCTACTGGTGCAAAAGCAATATAAAGGGCATGGTCACGGTGTCTTTCCGCAATCCGGCTCGCAACATATTTTTCATTCGGCTTCATGCCGATCACCTGTGACGTACCAGTTTTTCCCGCTGACTCGTAACCTGCCCGAGCAAAGATGCCGGCTGATGTACCCTCCTTGGCAACACCCACCATCGCTCGCTTGATAATTTCAATATTTTCCGGTTTGAGCATCACTTCCCTGGGCTCCGCCACAACTGACACTTTTTCCCGTGTCACGCTGTTTTCCACTGCATGAACAAGGTGTGGTTTTCGGGTCTTTCCGCCATTTGCCAACATGGCGGTGGCGTATGCCAGTTGCATCGGGGTAAAAGAGTTATAGCCCTGTCCAATACCAAGAGAAATCGTTTCACCTGCATACCACTTCTGTTGTTCCGGTGTCTTGAACGCGTTTCTTTTCCATTGCGTTGACGGCAAAAGCCCTTTTCTCTCATGCGCCAGATCGATTCCCGTCAGTTGCCCGAAACCGAACTGCTGCATGAAATCATGCATGACATCGACGCCCATATCATTGGCTAGTATGTAGTAATACGTATCGCAGGAATGCACAATGGATTTGTACATATCGACAAAACCATGACCACCAACCTTGTCATCACGAAAACGGTGGTTACCAAAATAAAAATAACCCGGATCGGAAATACCAGACTCCGGTGTGCGTTTCCCCAACTCAAGCGCTGCCAATGCCATAAAAGGCTTGTAAGTGGAGCCCGGTGGATAGGCACCTCGCAAAGGACGGTTGATCAGCGGACGGTTCGGGGAATTATTGAGTTCATCCCAGCTTTGCTGGTCAATCCCTTCCACAAAAAGATTCGGATCATATGTTGGGGTGGAAACATAAGCCAGAACCTCTCCCGTTTCAGGCTGTATGGCAACAAGTGCCCCCCGGCGATTACCAAAAGCCTCCTCCACAACCTTTTGGAGTTCAATGTCAATCGACAGATACAGGTTATTACCCGGAACAGGTGAACTATGGGAAAGCGTCCGTATTACCCGACCACCGGCAGAAACTTCCATTTCTTCATATCCGGTTCTGCCATGCAGTTCCCGCTCATGGCTTTTTTCAACCCCTTCCTTGCCAATATAGCTGGTACCACGATAATTTGCCTCATCCTCTTCAGCGAGATTATCAATATCCTTCTGACTCATCCGGCCGATATACCCGACCACATGAGATGCAGTGCTGCCCATCGGATACTGCCGGAAAAGCCTTGCCTGTATATCAACACCAGGGAAACGGTACCGCTGCACAACAAAACGTGCGACTTCCTCATCGGTCAGACGGCTACGGATAAGAATGCTTTCAAAACGCTTGGATTCCTCATACAGTTTTTTGAACCGTTTCCGGTCACGGGATTCTATGGTGACAATCTTTGCCAGTTCATCAATTACATCTTCCAGTTTCCCCCTGATTTTTGAAGGTGTTACCTCTAGGGTGTAGGCCGAGTAGTTCCGGGCCAACAGCACACCGTTTCTGTCCATGATCAAGCCCCGGTTGGGGATAATGGGAACAATAGATATGCGGTTTTCCTCTGCCTGTGCCGCAAAATTGTCATGGCGAACAATCTGCAGCCAGAAAAAACGGATAAACAGGAGAAAAAAACAAACCAGAGCCAAGCCGACCAGCACCGCTAGTCGCAGGCGAAAGTAATGTAGGTCGCGGTCCGTATCGTTCAGATCTGCCATGCTAAAAACTGATCGGCGTTTTATGTCAACAAAAGGTGCAAGCGAAATCCCTGTCCTGCCTTACAGGGGGCGATCCAGATCCTTGTCAATGGCGCGACGTTGTGGTGCCAGAAGGACAATGGGTAAAAGCGGCCATATGGCAGCCGCAACGAAGCTGTCCAGCAGACACAACCAGCTGGAAAAGCGGTCATTGATCAGGAACTGGACAAACATCTGTATCAGTTGCGTCAAAAGCAACAAGGGTAAAACTAGCCATACCTGCTTCCTGAGCGGCATCCACAATACACGTCGATGAATAGTAATCGCTAGATAGGACAGAACCGTATACGCTAGCGCATTCTCACCAAGAAGGGTCGCATTATTCACATCCATCAGCAACCCCATGCAAAATGCGATTCCCATCCCGACTCGTCTTGGCTGATGAACCCCCCAGAACACGAGACACAACGCAACAAAATCAGGCATACCGACCATCTGCCCCCAAGGTTGCAGATTCAGCAGGAATGCGACAAAAAGCGTAATGGCAATGAAGACCGGACTTGCCGGCAAAAGGATGGTTTTTGCGAGTTGCCGACTCATTTCACCCCCGCCTTTTTCCTGGCTGCAGCAATATCTCCACTAGGGCGTTTTTTACCCTCTGGATCACCGTCATCTTCTTCCTGTGGCCGAGGTATCACATTGGTGTCTGTCAGTAAAATCAGCACCTGACGATTCCGATCCAGCCCCGCTAACGGGCGGCAAAGAATGTGATTATAGGTTTCTGAAGCCTTGTCACTGACATCCACCACTTCACCAACAGACAACCCCGGTGGATACAAACCATCAATACCGGACGTTACTAACACGTCACCTGGCTGTACATCCGCATTCGCTTCCATGAAACGCAATTCAAGATAGCTGGTCTGCCCCCGTCCATAGGCAACACTGCGTATACCGGTTCTGGCAGCTAAAACCGGTATGGCCTGATTCTTGTCTGTAAGAAGTGTTACTTCAGAAGTGGAAAGAAAAACACGGGTAACCTGTCCAATAACGCCATTTTCATCAATGACCGGCTGCCCTGCAGCCACATCATCATTCGTTCCCCTGTTCAGAACAATCTTGCGAGCATACGATGTCCTTGCATCGTACAAAATTTCTGCAGGAACAGTTTTGATCTGGAGCCGCTCATTCAGTTTGAGCAATTGTCTGAGATGTGCGTTTTCGCTTTCCAGTTGCCTGGCCTGCTGCAACGCCTGTGCGTTTTCCAGTTCACGTTTCCGCATGACATCAACGTCATCCTGCAAATCCGTAACTGAGGTGAAGTAGTCGCCAATCCCATACAGCATGCTCCTCGGCATGAGGGCTGCTTTCTGGAAGGGGTACAGAACAAAGCCAATTGCCTGTCGAACCTGTGTCAGTGCCTGCAGTCGCGAATCAACCATCAGCATGATAATGGCTGCGAGTATATAAACAGCAACTCTTACACGAGCCGGTGCACCTTGTTTAAATAGAGGCGGGGGTGCGTATTGCATAATGAAGCCGGGTTACAAATACCGCATCTCACAGACAGGATCTGTGAAAGCAGACTGATATATGTTGCCCTTCCACACCGGCCTGGTCATACCGACTGCTATTCGTATGAAAAGATGGAACCAAGCTGATCGATTTTTTCCAGCGCAATACCGCAACCACGAACAACACAGGTCAACGGATCTTCTCCGATCAAAACCGGCAAACCGGTTTCTTCCATCAGCAAGCGATCAATGTCATGCAACAGCGCACCACCACCTGTAAGCATCATGCCTTTTTCAGCGATATCGGCACCCAGCTCGGGCGGGGTCTGCTCCAGTGCATTTTTTACGGCAGAAACAATCTGATTGAGCGGATCAGTCAGTGCCTCAAGAATTTCATTGCTTGAAATAGTGAAGGAACGTGGAATACCTTCAGAAAGATTTCGACCCTTGACTTCCATTTCCTTGACTTCCGTTCCTGGGAAAGCAGAACCGATATTTTTCTTGATCGCCTCGGCGGTTTGCTCACCCACAAGCATGCCGTAATTGCGGCGAATGTAATTGACAATGGCCTCATCAAAGCGATCTCCGCCAACACGGACAGAACCTTTATACACCATGCCACCCAAGGAAATAATACCAACTTCGGTCGTTCCACCACCAATATCCACAACCATGGAACCGGTTGCTTCTGACACAGGCAAACCCGCACCAATAGCGGCGGCCATCGGCTCTTCAATCAAATAAACCTTGGAAGCACCGGCACCCAGTGCCGACTCACGAATCGCACGCCGCTCCACTTGGGTTGAACCACAGGGCACACAAATAATGATACGCGGTGACGGTTTGAAAAACTTGGAGTCGTGCACCATACGGATAAACTGTTTGAGCATCTGCTCAGTAACGGTAAAATCCGCAATCACCCCATCTTTCATCGGGCGAATGGCTTCGATGTTGCCCGGCACTTTACCAAGCATCTGCTTGGCCTCACGGCCGACTGCCTGAATATTTTTCTTCGCATTCGGACCACCTTCCTGGCGAATGGCAACAACGGATGGCTCATCAAGAATAATGCCAGAGTTCCTTACATAAATCAGTGTATTTGCTGTACCCAGATCGATGGCCAAATCATTTGAAAAATAACTGCGTAAAAATCCAAACATGAACAATCCTGATGCGCATTGCAAGCGCGTTAACTTTTAACGAACCCCGAAGCGGGAATTTGTATGGTGCGAACAGTAAAGCGAATCTACTTTAAAAAAACGAACCAGACATAAACGCGATATTCTACCTTATAATTTGTCCGATATTCAGTAGTATTGCCTCATGAATATGCATTCCACAGACTTTTTTTCAGTTTTGCCACTTTTTTAACTTTTCTCAGTCCTGAACGCAAAAAATTATGCACCTTACGTTATCCGATGTTCTCCGTATTGCCCAGCTGTCTCAACTGGAAATTCCCGAAGATCAACTGCAAAAAAATCTCGACCAGTCAAACGATATTTTTTCACTTGTCGAGAAAATGCGTTCCATTGATACCACTGACGTTGAGCCGTTGAACCACCCCATCGCCATTTACTACGAAAATCTCTCGCTGCGACTGCGTGATGACCGGATCACGGAAACGGATCACCATAAAGCATATCAGGAGTGTGCTCCAGCTGTGGAAAACGGGCTGTATCTGGTTCCGAAAGTTATTGAATGACACGACAAATCCATCGCACAAATTCCATTTTTCCATTTCCAGACTGAACTTTCGCCTCCGACAATCTCATGCATACCAAAACCATTTCAGAACTGTCGTCCCTGCTACATGGCGGACAGATTTCCGCTACCGAACTCTCCCGACTCTTTCTTGATCGTATTCATAAAAGTGACCTGAATGCGTTTTTACATGTGGATGACGAACTGACGCTGGCACAAGCTCGACAGGCAGATGAAAAACTGGCAAAAAAAGAGACCGGTAAACTGACCGGCATCCCGATTGCACACAAGGATATTTTTGTCACCAAGGGCTGGCGATCAACCGCCGCCTCAAAAATGCTGGCCAGTTACACCAGCCCTTTCGATGCAACTGTAGTTGAAAAACTCAAGCAAGCAGGTATGGTGACACTGGGCAAACTCAATTGCGATGAATTCGCCATGGGCTCTTCCAATGAAAACTCATACTTTGGTCCGGTCAAAAACCCTTGGGATAAAATGGCTGTGCCCGGCGGATCATCAGGGGGATCAGCTGCAGCGATTGCCGCACGTCTGACTCCAGCAACAACCGGAACCGATACGGGTGGCTCAATCCGTCAACCTGCATCTCTTTGCGGTGTCAGCGGCATCAAGCCGACTTATGGCCGGGTTTCCCGCTATGGCATGATTGCTTATGCTTCTTCACTGGACCAGGGCGGCCCGATTGCCAAAACAGCAGAGGACTGCGCCCTGCTTCTGAATGCCATGGCCGGATTTGATCCGCGGGACTCCACCTGTATCGAGCGAGAAACCGAAGATTTTTCACGCGACCTCACCAGACCGCTTTCCGGCATGAAAATCGGTATTCCCCGTGAATATTTTGGCGAAGGTCTCGCCCCTGATGTCGAACAGGCGGTACGCCTTGCTCTGGCAGAATATGAAAAGCTGGGAGCAACACTTGTAGATATTTCCCTTCAGAACACAGCCATGTGTATCCCGGTCTATTATGTCATTGCCCCTGCAGAAGCCTCATCCAATCTCAGCCGTTTTGATGGCGTACGATATGGTTTTCGCGCAGAGGATTACGCCGACCTGCAGGACATGTACCGAAAAACACGTACCGAAGGTTTCGGGGAAGAGGTCAAGCGCCGTATCATGATTGGCACCTATGTGTTGAGCCACGGTTATTACGATGCCTATTACATTCATGCCCAGAAAATACGGCGCCTGATTGCCGAAGATTTCCGGCAAGCTTTCACCCAGTGTGATGTCATCATGGGGCCAGTATCGCCTACGGTTGCCTGGAACCTAGGTGAAAAGGCAGATGATCCTGTCGCAAACTATCTCGGCGATATTTATACTCTTTCGACCAATCTTGCCGGACTGCCAGGCATGTCCATTCCTTGCGGTTTTGGACAGGGCGACATCAATTCACGTCGCCCCGTAGGGCTGCAACTGATCGGCAATTATTTTGACGAAGCCCGACTTTTAAACATGGCTCACCAGTATCAGTTGACAACCGACTGGCATCTGCGCATGCCGGAATAACCTTGCTTGACAAAAAAACTGACAAACACCATACCAGTAGAGGAAACATCATGCAGTGGGAAGTCGTAATTGGCCTAGAAACACATGCACAGCTTTCAACCGAATCCAAGATTTTCAGTGGATCGTCCACCCATTTTGGCGCCGAACCAAATACACAGGCAAGCCCGGTTGACCTAGCACTTCCCGGCGTGTTGCCTGTAATGAACCGTGGTGCTGTTGAAAAAGCCATCCAGTTTGGCCTAGCTATTGACGCAGATATTGCACCAGTATCCGTTTTTGCCCGAAAAAATTATTTTTATCCCGATCTGCCCAAAGGCTATCAGATCAGTCAGTTTGAAAAACCGGTTCTGGCCGGTGGAAAAATTTCCTTTATGCTTGAAGAAGACGGCAAACAGGAAATCAAAACCGTCCAGCTCACACGCGCCCATCTAGAAGAAGATGCGGGCAAGTCGCTGCACGAGGATTATCTGGACATGAGCGGCATCGACCTGAACCGTGCTGGCACCCCACTGCTTGAAATTGTAACGGAGCCTGACATACGCAGTGCGGCAGAGGCTGTAGCCTATGCCAAAACCCTGCATTCACTGGTCACTTGGCTTGGTGTGTGTGACGGCAACATGCAGGAAGGCTCCTTCCGTTGCGATGCCAATGTATCGGTTCGCCCCAAAGGTCAGGATAAACTTGGTACACGCTGTGAAATCAAAAACCTGAATTCATTCCGGAATCTTGAAGATGCCATCAATTACGAGGTACAGCGCCAGATCGAACTAATTGAAAGCGGCGGCGAAGTTGTTCAGGCCACCCGCCTGTATGATCCAGACCGGCGAGAAACCCGTGAGATGCGCACCAAAGAGGATTCACAGGATTACCGTTACTTCCCGGATCCGGACCTGCCACCACTGGTTATTTCGCCGGAATGGGTTGAAAAGGTAAAGGGCGGAATGCCGGAACTGCCGGAAGCCATGCGTGAGCGTTTTATTCGTGACTATGGTCTGTCTGAATATGACGCCTCTGTCCTGACACAGTCAAAAGCGATGGCCGATTATTACGAGAAGCTGGTTGCCACGGCAGGAATGCCTCTGGCAAAGCAAAGTGCAAACTGGCTGATGGGGGACGTTTCCTCTGCATTAAACCGGGAAAACATTGATGTTGACCAAGCCCCCGTCACAGCAGAACAGCTGTCTCTTCTGATGACACGCATTTCGGATGGAACAATCTCCAACAAGATTGCCAAGGAGATTTTTTCGGATATGTGGAACGCGCGATCCAGTGAAGCAGACAGTGTCGATAAAATCATTGAATCCAAGGGGTTAAAACAGATTTCAGACACAAGCGAACTGGAAAAAATTGTTAACGAAGTGCTTGCAGCAAACCAGAAATCCGTTGAGGAATTTCGCGCTGGCAGGGACAAGGCGTTCAATTCGCTTGTTGGTCAAGTAATGAAAGCAACCCGCGGAAAAGGGAATCCTGCACAGGTAAACGAACTGTTACGCAAAAAACTGGCAGAATAAACCTCTCCCCTATTGAGCTTGAATGTATCGGCAAAAAAATAGCGGTCTTTCCTGTTTTGCAGTTCTCTTGAAGAAACCTGCTTGACCCTTGAAAAAGTGATCCAGTCAGCCGCCACCCGATTGACATGACGCTCTGTGGGATGATCAAGCATTTCATGAAAACCGGTTCGCCCATACAGATCAAGCAAATCCCGGGTAGCATACTGCAGACTTCTGTCCAGCAATATAACCCCAGCCATTACCGTGGCATATTCTGTTTTTTCATGCTGCTCACGCAGTATGGCGAAGCTCAAGCTGGTAGTAAAAAAGCTGCCAATGCACCCTATTAGGGAAAGAGGAATGAATGTCAGAAAAAGACGCCATCCCGGACGGAATTGCATTCTTGTCACATCGACCAGCCATCTGATTACTGATTTCATCATAAAGCCCGGTAAAAATTATGACGTGATTTCTGCCCCTTTACCCTGACAAACCACCCCTGTTATAGCTTACAGGCATCCTGTAAACCCAGCGCTTACATACCCTTGCCAACAACCTGCTTCGACGAGGGAATCCCTTCAATTTTACTGCCGGGGCCGATTTTTTTAGCGCCAAACCAGCCCTGATTCATCTCCAGAGCATAACCGACCCATCCGCTACTGCAATGTGATGTGGTGGTATGCGGCTCCATGTCCTCTATATTAACAATAATCCCATCCTGATCGATAAAAGCAACTGACAGTGGAATATAGGTATTTTTCATCCACATGCAGGCTCTGGCCGGGGCACCAAAATCGAACAGCATGCCACTGTTTTTATTAAGGTGCTTCCTGAACATCAGGCCTTTTGTACGCTGATCCTCTGTTCGGGCAAGCTCGGCTTTTACAGCATGCTCTCCGATTTGCAGATTGACTACCGAAAATCCGGAAGCCGATTCAACTGCAGCGACAGACGAAAACGGCAGCGCCAGTGAGAAAAACAACACAAAAACAAAAGAAACTCTTTTCATATTATGGTCAGTCAGCATCGTAATATGAAAATCATACAATACAGATAGAAAAAAGGCAGGAAAACTCCCTGCCTTTTTCAACCGCACCGACAAAAAATTATTTCTTTACATCTGCGTTCACTTCTGCTTTTGCATCAGCTTTTACTTCAGCTTCTTCTGTTTTTACTTTTGCTTTCTTTGCTTTCTTTGCTTTCTTTGCTGGTGCGGCTTTTTCAGCTGGTGCAGCTTTTTCAGTTGGCGCTGCCTTTTCAGCAGGAGCAACTTTCTCAGCCGGTGCTTTTTCGGCAGGGGCAGCCTTTGAGGCTGGTGCCTGAGCAAAAGCGGCAGTAGCAAACAGACCGGAAATCAGAATAGCGATAAACTTTTTCATTTGGCACGTCCTTAATTGAGGTTGGGAGAAACTATATGATTCAACAGCTGAATCACTGCCATTAACGGATCATGGGCTAATCCGGTTGACAGTAATTCAGCTGTTCCCCCCAAAACTGCAATTATTTTTTGGCTTCGGCTTTTTCAGCTTTCACTTCGGCTTTTTCAGCTTTCACTTCAGCTTTTTCAGCTTTTACTTCGGCTTTTTCAGCCGTCACTTCAGCTTTTTCAGCTTTCACTTCTGGAGCTGGTGCTTTTTGCGAGGCTGGTGCCTGGGCAAAAGCAGCGGTTGCAAAAAGGGCAGAAACCAGAGTAGCGATCAGTTTTTTCATTTTCTTTATCCTTAAAAAAATAAAATTCAGAATGGATCCGATTCTATTGAATCATCGTTCTAACGACTGACGCTTTCGTCTGGTTGACATCGTTTTTTCTTTTTGATGCCCATTTACACCTTTCCAAATCCTGCCCCGTTTCGCTTTTTATTAAAAACCATTAAAAAACATACACGTGTCAATCACCAAGCAAACCCTTACCCTGTTACATTCCGTAACACTTGCAATAGTAAAAAAGAAAAGTACCCCCCGCTTTCCACCTGCTTGCCTGACGTATAGTTAGAGAAAAAAATAATTTGTCGGGCGGTTTTCGCTGGCCCAGACCTTTTTTATTCCATTAACAGGATACAGATATGAAACCGCTTGTTCACTTTATACATGGAAAAGAAAGCGGCCCATGGGGCAGCAAAATCACTTATCTTGCGCAAATCGTTCGCAAGATGGGATATGACGTTGACAGCATTGACTATTCCGGCACCTTCGATCCGGCAAAACGGGTACAGATGCTTGCCGAATCCCACGCAAAGCGTCCGGCCACTTATCTGGTCGGCTCCAGTATGGGAGGATGGGTTGCTCTGACAGCCAGTGCGGCCATTTCTGTTAACGGGCTTTTTCTTCTGGCCCCAGCTGTCTATATGGATGACTACCCACCGCATGAGGTAGGTTGTTCCGGCAACACGATTGAAATCGTTCACGGCTGGCATGACAGTCTGATTCCCTGCCAAAATGTAGTGAGATTCAGCAGGGAACACAGCTGTACGCTTCACCTAGTTGATGATGAACATCGCCTCCAGCACCGACTGGATCAGGTCGGTGAATATCTCCGTACTTACCTGAAAAGAATGGCGGCACAACCAAAGACGGCATAGTCGCCATGCCTATTTGCGCCTGAAAAGGCCTCCCAGAACCTGGCGGGCTAATGGCACCAGAACCGATTTGGCAACGCCACCCCAGAAACGCTGGCTCTGAGCGGCAGCCTTGGCTTCTGCCTTTTCCTGTGCAAGCCACGCTTTTTCCGCCTCTTTCTTTGTCCGCGCCTCCTGCTTTTTCTGCGCGGCTTCTTCTTTTGTGCTCAGTGTATGTTTTGCCCGTTCTGTCAGTATTTCAAAAGCAGATTCCCTGTCTTTTTTCTCGGCATAGTGACGATACAGAAGGGATGACTGCACCATTTGTGAGCGAGTTTGGTGATCAAGCGGACCGATTTGCCCTTGTGGTGGCAGCACAAACGCCCGCTGAACCGGCGAAGGCACCCCCTTTTCATCCAACAGGGAAATCAAGACCTCTCCTGTTCCCAGTTGGGTCAATACCGTTTCAGTATCCAATGACGGATTGGCGCGAAAAGCCTGTGCGGCAGCCTTGATCGCCTTCTGGTCTTTTGGGGTATAGGCCCGCAATGCATGCTGAATACGATTGCCCAACTGCCCGAGAACTGAATCTGGGATATCTGACGGTACCTGAGAAATAAAATAAATACCCACTCCTTTTGAACGAATCAGCCTGATAACCTGCTCCACTTTCTCCACCAGCACCCGCGGAGCACCGGAAAAAAGTAGATGCGCCTCATCAAAAAAGAAAACCAGTTTGGGTTTGTCCATATCCCCCACTTCTGGCAATTTTTCAAAAAGGCGGGTCATGAGCCATAGCAAAAAAGTGGTATAAACCCGAGGCGAATTCATGAGGCGATCAGCCGCCAAGATATTGATCATGCCTTTTTCCCCTTCTGTCTGGAGAAGATCATCCAGATTCAGGGCAGGCTCACCAAAAAAGTTGGCAGCCCCTTCCCGTTCCAACGCAACCAGTCCACGCTGGATAGCACCCACACTGGCGGTAGAAATATTGCCATAGGCTGTTTCGTATCGGTTCGTATTATTTGCTACATACTCCAGTATCTTGCGGATATCTTTCAAGTCAACCAGCGCAATGCTTTCATCCTCGGCGATCTTGAAAACAACCGTCAACACAGCCGTCTGTGTATCGTTCAGTGAAAGCAGGCGACTTAGCAGCAACGGTCCCATATCACCAATTGTTGCCCTGACAGGCACCCCCGCCTCACTGAACACATCCCAAAACTGTACAGGAAACCCCTGAAAAGCAAATCCGCTTTCCGTCAGGGTGTAATCTTTCACACGTTCAACAACACTTTCCTTATTACCCCCCTTAGCGGCAACCCCGGAAAGATCCCCCTTCATGTCAGCTGCAAAAACCGGCACGCCCATTCCGCTGAATGTTTCTGCGAGCACCTGTAGCGTTACGGTCTTGCCTGTGCCAGTAGCGCCAGTAATCAGACCATGCCGGTTAGCCATCTTTGGCAGCAGGGTAATTTCCAGATCATTTGCTTTTGCAATAAATGCGCGATTTTCATTATCAAACATGTACCTGCCTCATTTATCAGAATTGACTGCCCATATCATGTCTGCTGTGGCATAGCCAAATCGTACACTCACGTTTCCCACCAGACAAAACCATGGACTTTATATGCAAGGGTATATTACAAAACAACAGGTTAAGACTCATTGCATTGCTTTAGCGTGGCGTTGTGCAACTATGGCGTTGACACTTTGTTGACGTTTTTATACTTCATCAGGCTGGCTGTTCAACAAACGAAATAGGAGAAATGCTTTGCCATTGAGTACTTTCCCGTTCAGCTACCCAAAGATCGTAAGTTTTCTGCATATTCAACCACAATTCTGCGTTGGTGGAAAAAGCGCGGGAAAGGCGTAAAGCCATTTCCGGCGTTATTCCTGCCCTTTCATTAATGATGGATGAAAGCGTTTTCCTTGAGATACCTAAACGCTCGGCAAGGGCTGTTACCGTCAGGCTTAGCGGTTCAATGTATTCTTTTTTTATCAATTCACCTGGGTGAGTTGGTTTTCGTGTCATTTTCCGTGTCATGACAATCTCCTAATGATAATCCCGATAGTCCACTACATAAGCATGACCATCTTTGAACTGGAAAATCAGCCTCCAGTTACCGGAAACTTTGATAGACCAAAAATCCTTAAGTTTGCCTTTTAATTTATGCAAATCATAACCGGGAGCATTCATATCTTCCACGGTCTGTGCACTATGAAGGCGATCAAGGCGTAGACGAAGCCTGTCTGCATGGCTAGTCTGGATTCCTTTCATTTTTCCATCAAAGAAGAAATCTTCAAGCCCCTTGTGACCAAACGTTTTAATCATACACAATTGTAACCTACGTGGTTACGACTTGCCAAGACAATCCCCAAGAAATGTTGGCGTAATTACACACAAACGTTTATAGGTTTACGCTATTCGTCAGAAAATTCTCTCATTCAATTATATAAGTGGCATCAGCGATAATTTGTTGCAGGGAACGAACCTCTCTTTTTTGCCGGTAGAGCATCATGAATGTGTGTTGTGTTGATGGGGAATGAAAATCACCATTGCGAAGGCCGGGATATCGTTTTTCTGTTACTTCCCTATCACGAGCAATATAGAGCTCATCGCGCAATTCCTTGTTGGCGTTTTTTGTGTTCCAGTCAAGATCGAATCCTACTGCTTTTGCCAATTGCTGTGTGAAACTGCGTAGAGTCCGGCTATTACCTTCGCTAAAGGGATGGTAGTAATCCAGGTCGGCATACCATTTTGAGAGTACTTCTGAAAATTGTTCTTTATCGAGCTTTTTCAGTTCTTCGATGCGACTAAAAGTTTTTAATGTTTCTGCAAGGGATTGGTCTATTTGTTTGCGGGTAGCGTACCAGACGTGATAGGGCATGGTTCTGTCCTCCAGTGCACGGTTTTTAAACCTGATCATTCCTTCTTGTTCTGGAGTTCTGTATTGCCCTGGTTTATGGTGAGGCATGTCTTGAAAGATGCGCTGATGGACTTCGCAAAGATGTGCTTCATCAAAATCACCCTGGGTTGGGTTCTCTGTGAGCTCACGAATTCGATTGGCGGCAAGTAAGCCTTCATCTTTCTGTTCGGTTTTTATCGCTAAATCAAGAACAGCAGTATTTAACGCTTCATTGGTAATTTCCCCTTCAATGTAACTCTGAAAGAGTGCTTCTGCTTCAGAAGTGAGATGAAAGCCTTCGTAGCGAACGCTACCTCGCGCAAAGTCAACGGCTTTCTGGCGGTTTTGTTTTTCGGTGGTGGATAACATGAATAGTGATGGAATGTTTTCGGTTTTTTGTTAAACAGGAGAAAAAAGCAAAGATGCCTCCGGCGGCGTTCGCCACGTGGCAGGGGTGCAGACATTTCGCTTCGCTTCACTTTCTGCACCCCAACCGATAGCGTACCGCGTCTTC
>JGI994J12354_10000593_pt1 | contig 35944 bp, 53 predicted proteins | sample IntmicLarv3ML3BL_FD_12354 | JGI IMG/M metagenome (IMG submission 12354) | reverse complement strand
GAACCCGAGGCGTCTGGCTTAGAAGGCCAGCGCTATATCCTGGCTAAGCCACGGGCCCACAAGCCTCCCGAACACATCATTTGATATAAATCTTTACTACTCCCCTACCATAGAATTAAGGTATTCTTTGAGTAATTCTTGGTCGATCATATCATACACGGAACCGTATCCCATGTATACACATACACCTTCTGCGATACAGAGTAATCCGAGTATCAGGAGTATAGGCCAGGCATTCAGGATCTTTGCGAAAAGTTTCACAACTGATTCAATGAAATTGGTCATCATGAATACCACTGCAGCCACTACAAAAGCAATGATTATCCTCGGATATCCTTCTGCGAGTACGTTCAGGTCCCCTCCTGCAAGATCTCCAAGCAGAACGTACACCAAAACACCTGCCAATAACGCAAGTATCACTGCGAAATGAACATCGCGGAACGGCCTTATGATCAACGCGAATCCTGCAACTATTGCGATCACCGTCGTTGACAGGTTCCAATAGTCATATGTGTCAATACTGACGACTATCAGAAGCGCTCCTGCCACAAGTCCCGCAAGTACGAGGAACTTGTACAGGAACCCTTCTTTGTTGCTTACGTATGCGATCACTATCAACAACGCCAGGACACCGGCGACAGCTATCAGCATCTCCGGAATGTTGTTGCCCAATAATGAAGAGTGGAATTCATCCCATGTGTAATCCATGGTACGTGATTATGCTAGAGGTATATTATCTTGTTTTACAACACGGATAGGCGCATAGGATGCTATTACCGTATGACATGAATATCAGATGCCGAGTATCCTTGCCATGTTGTTTCCCATCAGATCCTCTTTGATCCTCTGGCTGCCCCATTCCCTTTCCATAATGAGACGGATGAACAGCATTGACGGGTACTTCATCTCATACAACGGGAAATCCGAACCGTAGACGATGCGCTTTGGGAACTCTTCCGCGAATTTGGATATTGTTCTGATGACGGTGTCCGGTTCTGATGGTAACCAGCCTTGCATCGCGGAACAGTCTGCGTATATATTCTCGTGTTCTCTCATGACACCTGGAAGTTCGTTGCTGAACTTCCCTCCCAAGTGTGCTATGATGTACTTACTGTCAGGATGCTTTTCTGCGACCCTCTTCATGTTCACGGGATGACAGTATCTTTCATCCAATGGGGACAATGCCATTCCCGCGTGCGTCACCACCACCAGACCGAAATCATCCACCAGGTCCCAGTATCTGTCCAGTTTCTCGTCATCAGGATAGAATCCTGTGGCAGGGTACATCTTGATGCCCATGGGATCGAATTTCTTGACCATGCGTTCGATCATCTTCAGCCCTGCTTCACCTCTGTTGGGATCCACGGATATGAACGGAACCAGACGGTCGTCGGTCTCGCAGTCCTTGAACAGCTGATCGAAGTAATCCTCATTGGTCATTCGCTTTTCATTCACCAATTCAAAATCTATGCCTAAGACGATGGCTTTGTCGATCTTGTTGTGATTCATCGTGTTGATCATCTCGGAGACATTGAGATCGAAATCCATGAAAGGACTGTCATCGTCTAAGAAGAAATCCATGAACCAATCGAGTTCCGGACCCATGAGCTCACGTGCTTTCCTTACCGGTTCCATATAGTTCCTGACCGCTTCATCGGGAAGTATGGCGCGGGGCCACATGTGTACGTGGGAGTCGATGATCACAACACTGAATGCAACAGACCATAGTTAATCCTTTCAAAATGCTGGACTATTGAGTCAAATATTTTACAATCTTAACGTTATACGAATGTGTTATACTGGCACTGTGATCTTCCGGAACATCTGATATGTCATATCCCAAAGAAGTCAATCTTTAAAATACAGAAAACGATGCCGACGCATGAGCAAGAACAGACTCCGCTGCGATTACTGTCATTCCGATTCACATACATTGAACACCAATGCAGAATGTCGCGCGAAATATGATGCGTTCGAAGCTTTCGGTAACAAATACCAATATGTTTTCCTTGCACTTCTGATCATCGAAATGGTATTGTTCTGTGTAATGGTCTTTTTCATGGATCCGTGGGCATCCATGGGTGTGCTGTTCGCTGCAATGGGCGTTACGATCTTTGTGTTTCCTTTCTGCACACCTCAGACCTTTGAGATGATGGGCGTGAAAGGTACGGTAAAACTTGCAAGGGTACTCGGCGTGATATTGATCATTGCGGGGCTGATCCTCATTGCCGTTCCATATGTGTTGTGATCATACACAATCCTAAAAATTTCGAAAAGAGTGGACTGGGCGAGATTTTACCATGCCGAAACCACTGGACAGCGTATTTCGATGCGATATTAAGCCTTTTCGATAGTGCTTCTGATTTCACAGTCATTGAAAACTCGATGGCAGGGGGTGTTTGCTGAATTCAACTAGCTGACGCTCTCGTGATATGTGGTATAAGTGACCTCTAAACCTCTTCTGAAACCTCTTAAAAAAAGAAATGAAAGGAGCTGAAAAACATGGTAAGCACAAGCATAGAAGATGTACAGAAAACGACAGGAACCCCGAACAAACCTCGCTCAGAGGATTTGTTCAAAGTGATGGACCGCGGACTCTTCCTTTGGATGGGTTACAAGACATATGTGGATGACGAGGGTGAGCTCAGCGAACCCAAAGCAGAAGTTACGATCGGTAACCTTGCCAGGAAGAGATATGCGAACTTCGCTGCGACAAGAGAATTCTTTGAGGCATATCAGGAACACAATGAGGCGTTCATGGCGGCCTTGGAAAAGTTCTGTACAGGGGAAACGAAAAAGATGGAAGCTAAGGTCATCAACAACCTTCTCTGACGTCAAAACACCCTAGCCGGTCGGGGATAAGGCCGGTAAACCATAAGGTGAAAAAAATGTCTTCAATAAACTACGGACAGGAGTACTCCAAAGAAGAGTTGCTCGCGAAAATACAGCATATGAGCCCAAAGGCTCGTAGAAGGTACGGAAAGAAGCTAGTGGATAATCCTATGACTTCTGCGTGTACCTGGAATTCATGGATGTCGTTGTGGAATGAACGCAAGGATCTTTTCAAAGATTCTAAAGCACCGGCAAGGACCTCTTCCGGGCGCGGTAATATCGTGACCCTTGGAAATGGTGTTCGTGTCGAAATCAAAGTTTTGGGAAATTCCAAGAAAGCGAAAAACTACAGATCTGGAACGAATCGCAAAAAGAGATCTGGAAAGTATGCAAGAACGACGAGGTGAGGTATGTCATCCAAGCCTGTACGTAAATCAAAACTTCCTTCAAAATCAGTGGCCTTATCGATCACTGCCCTCTTGCTCGTCGTGACGTTTGCTACCGTTGTAACAATCGTAGATAGCGATGCATCGTATGACGTTGAAAATATCATCGTGCCTGAAGACGAGAAGATCCTCCTCAAACACAATGACAATATAGTGGTCGGCGAAACTGCAACATGGCGATCTACAATCGTGGGCGATGCCATGAATGTCTTCTGGCCATCAGAGACCGGAGGTAACTACATGCTCGATCTCGATGCCGCGATAGTGAATCGCAGTAACGTGACGGTCCAAACCCCTATTATCAGTGGAGATGTGAGGCATGTCGTGCTTACAACAGCGATCAATCCGAAATACATTGACTACACGGTCTATTTCGCGGATGAGAGCAAGAAAGCGTTCCGCTTCAAGGAAATGTCTCCCGGTGTGTGGACGATCGACATAACCACAGTTGAAGCACTCCATATCAGGACGGGCGTCGGGGAAACGCTGACTTTCGATTTCGCGGGGCAGCCTCTTTCCGGAGGCATCCTAGATTTCTCCATTGACATGTATGGCGATGATGTTCCTGTGTACTATGCGTCAGTCTTGGCTCTTGTTTTCGGGTGCATCCTCATTGTTTGTGCTCTGTTTGCGACACCTTGGCTCTCGATACCTCAGATTCAACAAGGATACAAGAACATTGGAAATTCGATGAAGGAAAGATCTCGCCGGAAAGCTGAATATAGAAAGAAAAAACAGGAGGCTAAATTATGGAAATATTAGGTATGGAGCTTCTTGTGCTCGTGGCTGCGTTCATAGGGGTGTGCTTTGTTACAAGCGTGTTCTTCATGTTGCTCGGAATGGTCCGTGAGAGGTCAGTGTGGCATTTCCTTGGCCTTTTGGTCTGTGGTGCTCTGATCTCCCTCGCTCTTCAAAATCTTGTAGGGCTGTATGATTGGATCCAACTCGGCTTGATGTTCACGGATATCGGAGCGACTGTGTTCTTGATTGGAATGATCGCAGTGAATGTTGTCATGGCATGGAACTTCTTTGCTACTGAAGGTAGGGCTCTCGTCAGGTGATCCCATGAAACCCGAGACCGATTCAAAACTTTTTCCAATGCTCTTTTTTGCCATGATGATGGCAGTGCCGAAGCTTCCGACAAAGCCGCGGCTCCCCGGATTCAAGTTTCCCAGGAAGATAGAGTTCGGCCGTCACCTTACGAATTTCAAGACAACGTTCAAAGCTAGTGCTGTTGGTCTCGGGAAGAGTGCTAACGCCAGCATGGCATCGGTGAAGATGTGGACCATTGCAAAGGTCGGAGCTCTTGGAGGCTCCCTTGCATTGATCTGGACAGCATTCACACAACCGAATTTCATTACAGAGAGTGTCAATGATATCATTCTGCCGGTGGTCGGACTTCCTCCAGCTGAACCCGGAACTATCAATATCGTTCTCATTGCGATCGTCTGCATAGTAGCCGTTGGGATCATTCTCTTTGTTAGTAGGAGGAAATGAACATGGTGTTCTGGATTCCGATAATCATTGGTGCGTTCATTGCTGCAGATTACATTTCAACGGCTATGACCGGTAAAACTGTGATAGACCATACAGGGGATCTACTTGGTTTTGAGACTGCAGCAGACATTTATGAAAAAGAGGGGAAAGAGAGTACTGCGTTGATAGTTGAGGCATTCGAAGCGGTTGCAGACGCGATCAACACGCTAAATAATGAATTGCAGATAGCTTTTGATGAGTTGGCAGATTGGATGGAAACAATATCAGAACAGCTGATGTACATTCAGATCATGGCAGCAGTAATCATCGCCCTGGTTGTCATTGTGGGCCTTGCTCTCTATTCATCACAGAGAAGGACCCGCAGGATGATGCATTCTCTCAGGAGGCCTTAGATGAGCGTTCTCGATGGCCTGACCGCATATGCCCCTCGGATGTTAGCCTATGGTGGCATCCTTGCCGTTATCCTGTTCTCTCCTGATCTCCTGTTCCTGGATTACCTTCAGCTACGCGTCTCGATCTTGGATTATGATCTATCTGCCCTCATTGCATGGGTGTTTGGAGTTATCTTGGGATCGGTGCTTTTCAAGGTCATGAGAATGGTGAACGGCACCAATACCGGTGGCGGTTTCATGTCATCGATGTTCAGAGGTGGAGCATGAAAATCAAACTTCTTACAATACCTGCCATGGTGCTCGTCACCGGGCTTCTTTTATTCGCCGGTGCGACGTCCGCGGCCTCTGTTTCCGAGGACGTTCACGGGATTTCATATAAGGATAACAGCCTCGTGAAACTCGCTGTTGTTCCCGGATCCGGGATATCCTTTGAGAACATTGATTGGTACATTACCGGTTCCGGAAACGTGGAGATCTATACAGACGGTGTTCTGACGGATACCCTCAGTGTGTCCGGTCTTTACATTCACAAAGCATCGTATGAGCCAGGTAAGCGATATAACGTATCGATAACACTCAATGGCTCTTCCAATTACCACTTCATCATTGATGTCAGGTCCACGATATCCGTTTCCGATATCGATCCTGAAGCTCATGAACCGGACACGGTGACGATGAGCAACCTCCGGCTGCAGATCATGTACCTCATGATAGGCCTTGCATCAGGGTTAGCGGTCGCAATGCCGATATGGTATTCTTACCGCCGGCGCCGTGAACTCAACAAGCGGACGGTGATCAACAAATGAGCGTACTCAGCGGATTCTGGGCATGGGTCTCCGGGCCTCACCCGATATGGAGAAAGATAGGATGGTTAGCGTTGTTCGGGATCGTCCTGTACGGTTCCTGGAAATACCTTTCCGTGATCGTTGGAGTTCTCTTCATTGTGAGTTTCGTCATCGGTCATTACATGTTCCGTAATTCCTGGTGGGATGGTGATGGAGTTAAACTCATCCGTTTCTACAAGGATCGGCCATCGACGCTCGATTGGCAGTATATGGGTAAGGATCTCTTTCAGGAGATCCCTAAGATAGGGGATTCGAGGCCTGTCATGGAGACGTCCGCCGGTGAGCCGGTACACGTTGTGGAGAATGACATTGATGGCGTTCTGGTGTTCTCAAGTGTCCAGGGTATGTCCAAGATAGATTTCATTTCAAAAACCACAGCGTTCGATTATGCCCGGGAAGTAGCGGAACAGGCTCTTCTGGAACGTGACCGTGTAAGGTATCTGCCTAAGATACTCGGCCATGAGTACGCCGAAGGCCCCATGCGTGCGATACTGAAGGATTCAGTAGGTGAGACCATAACACTCACTCCGAACGATCCTGAAGTGGTGAAGTTCCTTGACGACATGCAAACAAGACAGGATCCTTACAAGGCCTTGTGGTCCAAGTACGTCGTGAAGGAGAAGAAAGCATCGGATGATCGTGTCCGGGAATTCGTCCAAAACATGGAAGGACAGGATATGGAGGGAGGAGATGGGTTCCAGGTTACTGAATGAACTGAGAGCTCGCGCATCGTGGGTCCTCTCCCTTATCGGGCCCGGGGGATCCGGGAAAACCCATGCAGCATTATGGATCCTGGAGAACTGGTTCCCTGAAGATGAGGTGGCCATCTTCCATTACAGCAAGGAAGCTCTCGCCGCTCTCCCGGATCATCTCCGGGAAAGGACCTTCTCCTTTACGTCATGGGAACAGCTCCTCGGCCGATGCTGCATAGTCCTCCTGGACGATACTGCACTGTTCTTCCTTTCCAGGTCCACAAGCAAAACGGAAAACAAGGACCTTGTAAGCAATTCTACAATTGCAAGGCAGAACGATCTCCGGTTCATCAGTACCGCACAGAACACAATACTCGTTGACAAGGGAATGTACGAAGCACTCGATCAATTCCAACTCAGATCCCGCATGACAGAATGTCAGGCCGTAACAGAAAGAGAAGAAGCAGTGCAGCTGCAGCTCATGATAAACGATCTCCTGGAAGACGCCGCAGAAGGAAAACCAACCGGTTACGCAATAGGCCTCCGGTTCTGTCCGGAAACAGGTGAGACCTTCCACTTCCCGGCCATCCCATGGATGACGGAACAGATCTCGAAACCATACAAAGGATACTATGTTCAGGGGGGAGAACTACGACGGAAAATGATGCACTCATAAACCTTCAGGTAAAGAAAAAGTCACTGCAGATGATCAAAGTAGATTCGGGCGTCAGCATGAACGAATACCCCGGAGCTCTGAAACAACATGAGAAATTTGCACAATATTACGGACTGACCGATACAGCATGGTACAAAGAGAGAAAGCAACGGATCTTAGACGTCGGCGTCGCAGAAGCATACAAAAAGGCCTCACTCCAGGACCGTATCCTTTCCACCGACAGTATTGTAATCCCCGAAAATGAGGTAATAGAATTACCACAAAATAACAAAGGGTCAACCAGGGAGGCGGCGGCCAACGGCCCCGCCGACCCCACCGAAGAAAAACCGCCGGACCCGCCCGACCAACCACCGTAAAATGCCGAATGGCAGAGCCCGTCTTCAATCGTGCCGCGACGTGCGAACGAAGTGAGCGTACCGACCGAAGGGAGGGCTAGCGGCACAAACAGGAACGAACGAAGAGAGTTCCGCCTTTCAACAAGGAAACTGCTTGCAGTTTCCGCTTTCCAAATCCTTTCCAAACCCTTTCCCAGCAGAAGGAAAAGGCGATAAAATGAGCAAAATGAAGGAGCCCAAGCGCTCGAGAAAATTAGAAGATTATGCACAGGACAGCATGTACCTGCAGTCACTAGCGGACGCAGTAGATCTCGCACAGATTGAAGCATTAGCGATAGAAAAAGCCCTGGATTCGCACCCGGTAACCAAGTTTGTGAAGCATCTGCCGATCGAGCGCATTATGTATCCTGCCACAAGTGGTAAACACCCTTCGCAGAACGGTGAGACACCATATCTCTCATGGACTTTACCCATGCGGGACAGAACAATATCGAAGAGATTAGGATGCGGATTATTCGAAGCAAAGGGACAGGACATGCTTTTTGTTGCATGTACCCAAAACAAGAAGGATTATGCAAAGAGCATGTGTTTACACTGCTGGACCTTAGGCTGCACAAATTGCGGAAACAGTACGGCCATCAGAAAAGGTGTAGACGCAGAATCAAGGATACTTTCACTCAAGGACATTAACATCCGGAAAGGAAGGAAAGCTGAGGATCCGCGACATTGGGTGATCAGCCCTCCTCAGGAATGGGCCAAGAAGATGCTCACTCTCCCGAACACTTTCCGAGAACTCTATCAATCAGTCATCGACATGGCCAAAAAGTACGGTCTTCACAGTGGCTGCATAATCACTCATCCCTGGAGGCTTAATGGAAATTCAAAACTGAAGATTCCCCCTACAAAGTGGGAGGTCGGTCCTCATTTCCATATCGTAGGATACGGATTCGTTGATACCGAAGGATTCCGAGAAGAAGCGGAAAGCCTTGCTCCGGGTGAAACGGATGAGGATAAGAAATGGGTGATCAAACTCATTCACCCGGACAAGCCCATCAGATCTGTCCGTCAGACTGTCGCTTATCTGCTCACTCATGCTGGTCTCAATTCATATATGCGTTTGGACAAGGATGTCAACTTCTGCGATCTCTTCGGAATATATGCACAAAGGAATGAAGAGGGTGAATTCAAGGATATCGATGAGCTCAAGATGGATCGGGATGATTTCTGGGAAAGATGGACCATGAAGAAAATGAAAGGATACTTCCACAGTCTCAATTACTTCGGCGATATCCGGACGAATGTCATGAGAGTTTACGATACATACAAGGACCAAATGGTGAGGGAATGCCCGGAATGCGGTGCGCCCATGGGGATTTTTAATGGTATCCATGACTGTAATCCGGAACCGGCGATTTACAACAAGGAATCCAAAATTTACGTCCAGGAAGAGGATTACGCATTCGTCAAACAGGTTCATGAGGAACACAGGATCCAACTGTATTTCGATGGGAATACGTTGCTTGATTTTGCCATGGCCGTTCCGCAGCTCTCCTGTCCGGAAACACAAGGAGTCCAGGAACACAAGCCCAATTGTTCACAAGAGTTCCTGAAGGACAGGAGGAATCACACCATCGTTTACGTGAAGCATCCTTCCGGATACGGTCTGCAGCCAATGAGGGTTACCATCGAAGAGGCCCGAAGAATGGAAAAGGAAGGGTCGATTGCATGAATTCCGCGGACTTTCCACAGGAAATCACCCCTACGTCCACGACGGGGGCCCGAATATCAACATCGATGAGAAAACGGCTCAGAATTTTGATTATGTTACAATTCACTTATGCGGTGTTTTTGTTCTTTGTGATCTTCGTTTGTGCAATGGAGGAAATAGATATCTATGATAGGGATCTGGCGGCCATGTGCAGTTTGCCTTTCATGAGTATAGCGCTTTTGTTGTTCCCTCATTTGCGTGAAATATAGACTTTCCGTTTATTTCACGTGAAATAAACCTCTTCAAATTTCTCTTTTGAAAATCATGATCAGATATCCGGAATTGCCGAATCCTACGTTAGATGTCATGAAGTTAATGAGTTCCCATCCTTCGCGGCCCATTTCATTTAGCTTACTGTTTAAGATGTCGCCGTCGAATTTACCGCCCAGCCATGATTTGCCTTCTTTGACGATTTCTGTATGATATTCCCACATGTTGTTTCCTCATTTTTTGTTAATGTTCATTGCTGCTACGGAATCAAGTTTTCTTTGAGATGAGCTGTAATCAACGTCATCGGAATCATCACCGGCGTTACTCTCGCCGTCTGTGATTCTTTTCATGTGCACTGCGAGATTGGCGAGCTCTCTTCCTTTATCCGTTAGAAAAAGATGTTCCCCTGCTGCATGTGTTTTTGATTTCTCAATGTACAAATAGCCCTCTTCGAGTAGTCTGTCTACTCTTTTCTGAACTGTTGGTCTTGATGCTCCGTTGACTGAATCGTACAATTTGCTACGCAGGATCCCTGGAGCGCTCCGGAGGTAAATTAAGACAAAATGTATGTGATCTTCCTCTAGGATGTATTTGTCCGATTTTTTCACAGATGTGTATTTGGTTTAGTGTTTAAGTCAAAATTGTTTATGGTTTAACCGCTAACTATTTATTATGAGTTAACGCTTAACTCATTGTATAGAGGCTCGGAGACGCCAGGTTACAGTTTAGCCTGCATCACTCTCCGAGTCTCGTACACATAGGCAAGGTGATGCTATGGTAAAAATAAAACAAGAAGTTGCAAAGTTCTTTTGCAGACAGGGGGCGTGCATCGTCAGGGCGGATTACCCTGAGAAGCACAGGTGCGATAATTACAACTCAGTGGCCGGGGCCCGTGCGCGGTATTGCGGCCATTGTTCATTCAGTGAACCGATACCGGCGGGCGGTCTTTCAGAAAGACAGAAGTCGATCATCGAAGAACACCGGAACAGGGGGCAGTCTGCATGACCCTCCTTTCCGAAGACGAGAAGACCATTGTTTACAGTGTTCTTGCGATGGAACATGGGATCTCTGTCGAAGAAGCGTATCCCTTTGTTGAGAATTACGAAATGGACGAGGACAAGATCCTTAGAGTGGTTTCAAAGGATATCGCAGATCAATTCAATTCACAGGAGGCGGTATTTTGAGTCTTCCTCCAGTATTTGTCCTGGATACGGAAACCACAGGCCTCTGCGGATATCCTCGTGATCGCGTCGTGGATATCGCAATATGCAAAGTGAATTTCGATACAGCAAAGATCGAAGAGGTATACTCTTCAGTTGTCGGCCATGATGTCGATAAGTGGGATATCGATCAGAAGAACGCATGGATCTTCCAAAACACTGACCTCAAGCTGGAAGACGTGAAGAATGCTCCTCCCCTGGAAGAGATTGCCAGCGATGTACAGGATATTCTCAAAGGGAATGTCGTGACCTCTTATAACGTGGGATTCGACTTCCGTAAATTCCTGAATTACAATCCTTGGAAACTCGGTCTGCATTCGCACATCGGGCCTTGCATCATGCTTGCAGCAACAGATATCTGCAAGATTCCCGGATACGGTGAGGATTACAAATGGCCGAAACTCCAGGAAGCTTATGACCTGATAACTGTGGATGATCCCGTCGGCATAAAGGGCAGACAGACCCATAGAGCCCTTTCCGATGCGGTCATGGCTTCATGGATCCTATTGGAGCTCGCAGCCATGGGAGTATGGATACACCCGAAGGAGGTGGAATAGATGTTCGGGCTCCTTAGGGTTTCGGAAAGAACGGTCTGTAAATCTGCTAAGACGCTTGTAGCGTATCTTCAGGATACAGGTGATTCCGAAACATGGTTCATAGTCAGTGAGATAGATGGTGATCGCCAGTATAAGGTCACCATCACAGAGATCCTTGAAGAAGAAAAGGAGGTCTCCTGATGTCCAAGTTCTATCAGATCTCTGCGCGGGATCCCATCATGAACCGCAGGGTCTCGCTGTATACAGTCGTTGCCGAGTCGAAAGACGAGGCCGAACTGTCAGCGAGATCCCACTTGTGCGGACGGTACGTGGAAATTCAGGCTTGTGTCGTGGAGGGATTCTGAAATGGCAGCAAAGAAGAAAGTCCCTCCTGCAGTTCAAGTGGATACAAGTAAGTCCGTTGATGTCTCGGAATTCGAAACAGCTCCTCTGGAGCGTCTTTACGATGGAAACGTAATGATCAGTGCCATTCACACTGGTAAGAACATCCGTAAGGATTTCAGTGTGGATGCACACGAAGCACTTATGGGATCCATAAAGGAACACGGTATTCTCAACCCTCTTATTGTGATGCACTCTCCGGAGAAGTCCGGGGAATTCGAGCTGATCGCCGGCGGTCGTCGTCTGATGGCCGCTCAGCACCTGGGATTACACACGGTACCGTGTTATGTTTATCCGGTACTTTCGGATGTCCAATTGTATGATGTCATGGTCACAGAGAATCTTCTCCGTTTGGATCTGAATCCTATCGAAGAAGCAGAAGGCTTCAGGAAGCTCATAGACCTGGGAATGACACAGGAACAGCTGGGAGATCGTATCAAGAAGTCCAGGGAATACGTAGCGAATCGTCTCCGGTTGCTTTCAGCTCCGGCGGAATTGCAGGAGATGATTGTTTCACGTGAAACACATCCTTCCCATGTTCTGTTTCTCATGCGTTACAAAGATAGACCGATCATGGAAGATATGGCTCGCGTCTTCAGAGAAGTGAATAAGAAGTGTATGGAAGAGAGGGACGAATCTCTACCGGTGAAAGAGATTCTTGATTCCATAGGTCCAGTATTGCTTCCACACGAGGATAAGGACACTCGGAAACAGCTTAAAGGTAAATTCGGAGATCTCTCAGTGATTCGAGATATTGATTGGAGTACATACCAATCTTGTTTGAGTTGTGAAAATGGCATACAGATGAGAACTGCTCGGTATCAAAGTGGAGCCTTCTGCTTTGATCCGGAATGCTATGAGAGAAAGTTGGGTGAAGTAAAAGCTGCAAAGAAGGCAGAGTCCCTTCAGAAGAAAGAAGCAAAGGCCAGCCTTGGAAAGAGATTCTACAAAGAAGATGAGTGGGAACACTCGAGATATCCTTTGTTGCGTTCTGATTGTAGCTGTGATCAGGTCGTTGAACGCGATGGCGATTTCTACTGCATGAATGAGGAATGTTACAAAAAGACGAACGATGCAAAGATCGCTCGGATCGAAGAGGCCTCGAATATCAAGAAAGCTCTCCTTAAGTCAGTGATGATCGATTTCTGTAAGACCGGTGATGTTGCTGCAATGACCTCTCTTCTTTTGCAATATTGTTCGGGTCGTCTCGTGGATGGAGATACGTTCATAGATCTTCACGGAAAACCGATGAAAGACTGTTCGTGGGAAGAAAAACTTCGGGCCGTTGCGTTGTATATCCTTTACGATCAATCGAATGTCAGATGGACACACTCGATTTTGAACGATGAGAAATTGGGGAAGTTCGCCGGGTTCTTGGCTGAAGCTGACGTTGCCGTGCCGGAAAGCTTCGCAAAATTGTTACCGCCGCCGATCATCGAAGAAGAACCTATGGATCTGCCTGAAGATGGTGTCACGGATGACGATTACGAAGATGATGAGGATGAGGAGTGATTGAGATGGGGGAACCGATACTTACAGCAGAATACGCAGACCGTTCAATCAAGGAGAACATCAATAAGTTCTTGGTTCCTCTGCAGCGTGCCGGACTGAAACAGCTTACTTTGGATAATTATCGGGAATCCCTGTATAGGGATCTGTGGTATCTTTATTCATCCGGATACAACACAACTCCGAGCAAGATCTCATCTGTAGAAATAGATCATCTTATCTCGAAGCGTTGGGTTGGTGCTCCAAAGTACAATCATAACCGCCGTTCTGTTTTCTTCAGATTCCTGGAGTATCATGAGAACAATATTGTTAAAGAATACCCTACGCCTCGGAATCTTTGCGTTCGCAGCACAATTGGCCCGGACAAATGGATGTCTGATGATGAAGCGATTGCAATGTATCTCGCTTGTGAGAGTCCCCTTGAAAAATGGGTTATTCACGCTGAATTGAAACTCGCTCTTCGCAGATTCGATATGACCAATGTAACACGTGATGATGTCTATTTTGGTTACATTGATGTTCTTGGGAAGGGAAATAAGAAAGAACCGGTCGCATTTGTCAGTGATACTCGCCAGGTTTTGGAAGATCTGTATGTTTATCTTGATGAAGTTACGGCTGGCATTGAGAATCCTCCTCGGGATCTCTTATTGTACCGTGTTGGTTCATACCATGCAAGGGTTGGAGTTCTTCAGAAGACGGCCCTCGATAATATGATCAAACGCATTGCCAAACGTGCCGGCATAGAACGGTCTGTAAGTCACCATATGCTCAGAAGGACGTGTGCAAGGATGTGGAAACGCTCCGGGGCTCCTATTGACGACATACAGATGATGTTGCGGCATTCATCCCGAGAAACGACGATGATCTATCTAGGTCTTACAGTCGACGATAAAAGTACAAGTGCGATGCGGTTCGACGATTATTTCAACCAACAGAAAGCCAACTTTCGTCGGAAAGGATTTTCGCAAGAAGACGCTATAGCCAGTAAAAGTGGTGGACTGGGCGAGATTTTATCTCGCTTACCCCACACTGGCAAGCAGCTTTTGATGTGTTGTTAGATCCTCTTTTCACAGTCAATGAATTACCATTGATGGGGGGTGTTTGCTGAATTCGGACAGTTGACACTCTCATGATTTTTCGGCATAAGTGACCCGATATAAACTCCTTCCTAAACTTCTTAAAAAATACAATAAGGAGACATGAAAAATGAATTCAGAAGCAGTAAAGAACAGCGCGATAGACAACGTACAGAAAGAAGCAGGGAGACCGAAATCACAGGATGCGTACAAACTGATTGATGGATCTTTGTTCTTTTGGCTTGGTTACAACCAGTTCATCGACAAAGCTACAGGTCAGTATGATGAGCCGAAGAAGGGCATCACCATTGGGAACATCAAGACCAAAAGGTATTCGAATTTCCCAGCGACCAGGTCCTTCTATGAGATGTTCAAGGACAGGATGATAAATGACATTCTGCCGGCCATGGAAAAGTTCTGTGATCTTGAGGAAGCGGATGAACAAGCTCCGCGCGTCATCAATAACTTGTGACGGAACGGAACCCTGCCGGCCGGGATAAAGACCGTGCACCTGACATAGAGGTTAACATGAGACACAAAAAGATGAAAGAGGGGATGTAATGGCATCCTCTGGTGCGAAATACGTGGTCAAGAAGAACACGTATGGAAAGGGAAGAAAGAACTATTCCAAAATGGAATGGGCCGCATTTTACAAACTTCAGGCGATGAGCCCGAAGAGCCGTATCGCATTCATTAATGGAGTTGCGAAAAGCGGAAAATGTTCACCTGAATGGAAAGCTGCAGTAGGGACGATTGGAAGAGATAATCCCCTGTGGCTCCGAAACGATAAGGTCGCTAAGGACATAAAATCGTCGTTCAAAGGTAAGAATAATGCAAGACCTGTGAAGAAGGGCTTGACACAGAAAGAGTGGGTAGAGAAATACATGCGTGATGAGGATCCGTATGATTATACGGTCGAGCGTCTCAGAAGTGATTGTTATTACGGCCGAATAAGCAAGACAGAACGTGATGATGAGATCCGATCTCACCTCTCACATGAGTATCATCTCAGCCAGGGAGGTTCAAAATGAAAATGAATAAGAGAATGGTATCACCTGGGAAAGCAGCAGCTTTGTCTATCCTCGCGATGGTCCTTGTGGTCGCTATGCCTGCGGTCATGGCGATGGTCGAACAAGATGCATCGTATGATGTCGAAACACCGATTGAATACGACGAGAAAAAGTTCATCATCGAACACAACGGGGCATACAACACACCTGAAGGTGGTACGTGGTACCCAACACATAGAGGGGATTCTTTGAACATCTTTTACCCCTCTGAAACTGGCGGAACATACATGATTGATTCCGGACAGGGTTCAGCGTTGACACGCATGATCATCGGTCTCAACCACGACAATCCCGTTAAGAATGGTGAAGTGCGGACAATGATCATGACGACACCGCTAGATTTGTCATGGTTCAGCTATGTTGTCAAAAAGGATACTGTGATACACGAATACAAATTCGTGCAAGAGTCTCCTGGTGTATGGATTCGTGAATTTACATCCGCTGAAGTTTTGATCATCAAGGGCGTAGAACCGACTGCTGAGTATTTCACAGTCCAGTTTAAGACACCTTCCGTTGACGGAATTGTCGAGTTCGGCCTCGATATGTACGGTGCAGACACATCAGTCTACTATGCGTCCATTGTGGCTGGTGTGTGTGGTGTCCTGCTGATTGTCTGTGCGTTGTACATGACACCGTTGGTTCAGATCGGTACCATTCCTCGTGCGATTGGTAACGGGATCGATGCTGTACAAAACGGAGCAAAGAAACTGAGTAAAAGGATGAAAAACAAGAAAAAAAGAGGTGGTAACTGATGGATTTATCTATGGATTCTGTTGATTCGTTGATTGCGTGGGACCCGTTCTACTATGTTGCGATAGGCATTGTCGTTTCGTTCTTCTTGTTCGCGGGGTTGTTTACCGTGATCAATCGGAAGGGGATATCTCTGATGCATGTTTTGGCCTTCGGCCTTGTTGCGATCCTCGTTGCAGTGATTGTACAGAATTACCTGGCGCTTGTCGACTGGATCTACATAGGCATCATGGGATATGATCTGGGTGCAAGTCTGTTTGTCTTCGGAATGATCTCGACACTCTTTGTGATGGGGTATAATCTGATTACGACCAGTGGAAAAACAATGGTGCAGTGATATCATGGGAATAGGCGCTGCGTTTTCCGGATTCTTCAAGAATCTTGGTAAAAAAATCTTCACGAAGACCGCTAAAGAGACTGCGGAACACACCGCAACCTCGACCGTGAAGAAAATTAGTGCTAAGACCATTGGGAAGGTGGGTGCCGGTGCCTTCGTTTCGATAGGGGCCGTGATCGGTGTAGATTCCCTTCTAGACGCTGTGAATGGCGACAATCCGATATCCAACGCAATCGAGAAGGCATTGGAATCTGCATTGGGTATCGATATATCTGATGGACAGATAAATCTGATCTTGATGGCCGTCGCTATTCTCGGCATTCTGGGGCTGGTATTCTACTTCAAAATGAGGAGGAAATGACATGGTGTTCTGGTTCATTCCGGTAGCTCTCATCGTTGCGGACGTGATCCTTGCCGTGACTACCGGCGAGGATAGTCTTGGTCATATATCCAACGCGATCATCGAACCAGCGACCGGATTTAACCCTGGAGATTGGCTGGATGAACATGTGTGGGACCCTATTACCGATCCCATTATAGAACACGTCATTGACCCCATTATTGAGACCGTTTCTAATGTCACCAGCGGAGGTATGGACTACGATTATTTCGATTCAGCTTTCGCGGGGATTTATGAATGGATGGATGGTGCAACAGAGTGGATGAATGGTGCAACAGAGTGGATGAATGGTGCAACAGAATGGTTTGATGCGGCTGGCGAATGGATGAGCTCCATGTCAGAATGGGCTCAGTCCGTTTCTGAATACCTGATGATCATCGTAGGTCTCTGTGTTGTTCTGATTGTCCTTGGGATCTGGACGCTCATGTCTGTGAAGAAGGTGAAAAGATAGTTCCCTGGAAAGTGATACTTGGAGTAGCTTTGTTCGTCATAAGCTCCTTTGTCGCGGAACTTCTCGTATGGAGTGGTATATCTTTGACCGTTCACGGCGAGGAATATGCAGAGGACATTCTTGGGAAGATCCTGGACGTGTTCGCCGGTTCCTTGATACTCTGGGGCGTCATCGGTAAGAACCCTGCAAAAGGAGGCAAGAAGTGAACGCTAAACATTTTACCATATCCCTATTTTTGATAGGGATTCTAACTTTTTCTATTCTCTCGGTGCCGACTGTGTCTGGTGCTGCGAGCTCGGATGTGCACGGCATTTCCTATCGTGACGGTTCGGCGTTACGGCTTGGTGTCCTTCCGAATACTGTGTTGGCCTACACCAACGTCGATTGGTACGTTTACCACAACGGATCCGTTGAGGTCTTGGTCAATAATGAGCCGACAGAAACCCTTACGGTCGATGGCCTATTGGTTTACAAACAAACATATCAGCCTGATTCCCGAATGATAATATCTTTCCGTCTTGACAGCGGAAAGACGTTCACATTCAATCTCGATGTTAGGAGTTCGATATCTTACAAGGATCTCGAAGATAATCCGATTAATTACATTACGATGAGTGAGGACGAGTTCAGTATGAAGTCTCTCCAGGTTGGATTGGCCTCCGCGGCAGCTGTGGCCATTGCATTCTACTTGATGTATAGGCATCGCCGCAGGGCTAATAGAAAGGGGGTTCGTCACATATGAGCTCTGAAAGAGGCATAGGGTTCTGGGATTGGATCCTGGGGCCGCATCCTAAGATAAGAATAGCTTGCATGGTGTTAGCTTGTCTGATCGTACTGTATGTTTCCATTCAGTATGTGCATTACATAGTTGCAGTGTCGTTTATCCTCGCAGTCATAGTTTCATATTACTTGTTCAAAGGGATGATTTTCGACTCTGATGGAGTCCGGGCCTTGCAGTTTTACGAAGATCGACCTCGTGTCGTAGATATCCTTTTCATCGGAGCTGATACTTTCGAGGAAATGCCGAAGATCGGGGGAACGCTCCCTATGGGTACCTCATACGGCCAGCCTATACATGTCATCGAGAACATCGATGATGATGGGATAGTTCATTTTGCATGGATAGAAGAGGCTTCACAGATTGATTTCATATCGAAAAAGCAGAGCTTCACTCTGCTATCTGATCTTGCTGAAGAATCTCTCCTTGCGTATGAGCGTATCAAGAACATCCCGATATCTTTAGGGATAAGTGCTGCTGGAAAGATCACCAATGTCATTAAGGAAGACGTTGCTCACAGCATCTTTACCTTGGATCCGGTCTCGCCGCAATGGAGAGAAGAACTGAGGCACCTGAAGGAAATGGAAAGTCCGCTAGAAAAGGTTCGTAACCGTATCAAGGAAGCTGCAGAAAGATTGGCTGAAGAACAAACACAGGAGGTTCCGCTGGATGAGTTCAGCGATACAGAGTGAGATCTCCGAGTCTGTTTTGTACAATGTACTGACGGCTATGGAGTCTTGGATGACCACTCTAACCGGTGCCGGTGGCTCCGGTAAGACTTCTGCAGCATGGAAGATGGCAGAGGAATGGTTTCCCGAGCTGCCTATTGCACTCTTCAGATACAGTGAGGATGCGATAGCGGCTCTTCCGGATCATATTCGGAAAAGGGTTCACAATTTCCAAACCTGGGATGATCTGGTAAGTTGGATCGTTGAGAAGGACATCCAAGAAGTTCTCCTTCTTCTGGATGAAACAGCTCTTCATTTCTTATCTCGGTCGACATCGAATAAAGAGAACAAGGATGCGACGTCTAACTTCACTATCGGCCGTCATAACGGCCTGAAGATATTGTCAACCGCTCAGAATACGATCCTTGTGGACAAAGGCCTCTTTGAGTCGTTGGAACAATTCTCTCTTCGTTGTTGGATGTCCGGCCTTCAGACGGAAACTGAACGAGAAGAGGCAAAGGAAATCCAGCGCATGGTTAATACTCTGGTTGACGAGGAAAGCGGCGGGAATTACCTGCAGCGTAAAGGCCTCAGATATTGTCCGGAAACGGATGAGCTCTTCAGATTCCCGAAAGTAGAGTGGATGACTCCGGAGATCAGCAGAGCGTATAGAGGCTGGATCATCGATGGTGGAACTCTGAGAAAGTGCACAGCATTGGGAGGTCACTTGTGAATCCTGATAGTTTGTTAGATGCAGAGCTCCGCAAAAGAGCTGCAGGCCTCCGGAAGGCCGATGCTGGCGTTACATTGAACGAGTATCCGGGCGTGCTTGCACACCATAGGAAATTCGGAGAACTTCTCGGCATCCAGGAAACACCATGGTATCAGAGTAGAGAAGAACAGATCATATCAACCGGGTTAGCAGAAGCTTACAAAAAAGCAGAGCTCACGGAAAGGATCCTTTCCACCGATGACACCGTGATTCCGAAAAAGAAAGTTATCAATCATCAAAATAAAACCGAGGAATCGCCGGTGGCCAACGGCCCCGGCGTTCCTCCTCCCGATACCTCCTCCTCTCCCCCAGTATGAGGGGCGGAGCCCTATCTTCAAACAAAAAGGAATTTGCTTGCAAATTCCGCTTTCCCAATAAGGAATCCGTTCACGGATTCCGCCTTTCATCAACTAGCGTGGTGTAGAACATGAAGAAAATGAATCAGTGTAACGGCCAGAGGTCTGTAGAGGATTTCGAAACAGACTCGGTATTTTTGAAAGCATTAGCGGATGCGGTGGAATTGGGCGAGATCGAGGAGCTCGCCATAGCGAAGGCTCTTGATAGTCATCCGGTGACAAAGTACGTTAAACACCTTCCGCGGGCGTCGTTAAGTTTGAATCCTGCCACAAGTGAATTTTATAATCCAAAAATGGGAGAGATACCGTATGTTGCATGGACGTTGCCGATGCAGGACAAAACGTTATCAGAAAGGTTGGGCTGCGGACTGTTCGGGAACCGTAACAGTAAGAACCTCCTCATCACTGCATGCACGAAGGACATGAGGGATTACGCTAAGGCCATGTCCTTGCACTGTTGGACATTGGGCTGTGTTAACTGTGGTAACAGCACAGCGATCAGAATGGGAGCTCGTGCAGAATCGAGGATACTCGCGTGGAAAGATCTGCAAGTAAGAGAACGTGGCCGCGGTGAAGAACCGCGTCATTGGGTATTGAGCCCTCCGCAGGAATGGGCGATACGTATGCTGCAGCTTCCGACAACATACAAGAAACTCTACAAGAAGGCTGTGGACATGGCTGAGAAGTACGGCCTTCATTCCGCTGCAGTGGTGATGCATCCTTGGAGGCTGAATGGAGATCCTAAGAAAGGCATCAAAGCAACCATGTGGGAGGCAGGACCGCATTTTCATTTCGTCGGTTACGGTTTCGTAGATACTGAAGGTTTCTTGAATGAGAACCCAGGATGGGTTATCAAACTCGTGCACAAGGAACCAATAAGGTCTGTCCGACAGACCATAGCATACTTGCTCACTCATGCGGGCCTTCCATCATATATGCGTCTCGAGGACGATATCGATTTTACCGACATATTCGAGCTCTTTAACGTGTGGGCCTCGTTCACTCCGAAGGAGGATGCGGATGCATACGCGTGGAAGGAACCGGAGGATATCCCTCATGATGATTGGGTGCATTGGACCAAAAAGAAGATGAGAGGAATTTTTCACAGTCTGACGTTCTACGGCGGGCTTTGGCATAAATCCATTAGAATTTATGATACACATTCCGAACAGGTTGTAAGACAGTGTCCTGTGTGTGAAGCTCCGCTCGGGATCTATGACGGTGTTCATGACTGTAATCCGGAGCCTGCAGAATTCAAGCGTGAATCCAAGATCTATGTTGCTGCGGGGAATTACAATACCATCAAGGATATCGAGAACAGACACCGGCAAGCACTTTTCTTCGAAGGTAACACCCTTCTCGATTTTGCATTGGCGGTTCCGCAGCTCTCATGTCCGGAATCGCAAGGCGTACAGAAACATGATCCGAAACATACGAAGGAAGCCCTGCAGAACCTGAGAGGTCACACGATAGTCTACTTCGATCATCCTTCGGGATATGGTTACGCCACGAAACGTGTAACGTTTGCGGAGGCCAGGCGGTTAGAAGAAGAGGGTGTTATCACTCCGAGATCGGAGTGGTTGAAGGCGGGCAGTCCATGACGGTCGCCCGAATCGCAACTAAACCCCTTATTCTTTTCAGAATATGCAAGGATTTCATTTCTTTTTGAGCTCGAGTGCTGCTACAGCATCAATGTTCGTAGATGTGCTGTAATCCATGTCATCGGAATCATCACCGGCGTTGCTTTCGCCACTCATGATATCTTCCATTTTGAGAGCGTGTTTCGCTATTTTTTGACCTTTGTCTGTTAAGAAAAGGTACTGTCCTGCTTTGTGTGTTTTTGATTGCACAGTATAGATCAGTCCTGCGATGATGAGCTCGTCAGTTCGTTTGATAACCGTTTGTTTACCAGCGCCGTTCGCCATTATTTTTTCATAGAGCACGGTTCTTAAGATTCCGGGAGTTTTTGATAATTGAATTAGGACTTCTAAGGCTCTGTTTTCCTGAAGCGCTGCGATGTCCTCTACACCCATAGTTATACATTGAGTTTGAACTTTATAGGTAATTCTTCTATGTCCTCGAACATAGGATATAAATATGTTCTAGATTCTACACTATATTGTAAAGAGGTGCGGAGACGCCAGGTTTCACCTGCACCACTCTCCGACCTCTTACACCAAAGGCTAGTGGTGCTATGGTTACAAAAAGCAAAGTGAAATCAGAACCGGTGCGGATGTTTTGCCGCATCGGCGCATGTATCGTTAGAGCGGATCATCCCGAAAAACATGGATGTGCAGAATTCAAACCCATCAGTGATAGGTCAGTAATGTACTGCGGCCATTGCAGAGAGAGTGAATCCATACCCAGGAATGGACTTTCTGAGAATCAGAAGATGATCATAGAAGAACATCGTAACGGAGGGCGGTCGGCATGACTTACCTCTCTGAAGATGAGAAGATCATCGTCTACTCTGTCCTGGATATGGAATATCACATAGGAAAAAGAGAAGCGTACCAGTACGTAGAAAGTTACGTAAGGGATCCTACGAAGATCTTGCGACTTGTCGCAAAGGATATCGCCTGTGATGTCACAAACTCCGTACTTGTGGGGGTGTTCTGATGTCTATCTCTTCATTGATTCACAAGAAAAGGACTGAAGCCCATGTTCAGGCTCTTTCCCGTACTCTCATCTTTTCAAGTGATAATGTTTATAATTACGTGGTTACGCCCGCGAAGGGATACCGTGTACACATCTGCGTACAGTTAGAGATCGTGGAGGAGGATTGAAGATGGCAGCAAAGAAAAAAGATGCCTCAGATATCTTACCTTGTCGACAATGTGGTTCTCGCAAAGAGAAACACGATTTTGGAGATGACGGTATCGTTTACCGTATTGATAGAGGCCTTTGTCCTCTGTGTTACGAAGAGAATCTCAAAAAACAGGCAGCAAAAGAACGTGAAGCAGAGATTGCTGCAATGCCTGACGTTTCGGTATGTGCTGGTTGCGGTGCGACTTCGGATGAGCTCGTTCCCGGTACCGATCTCTGTGTGATGTGTGCTCCTGCACATTTCGAAGCAGAAGAGAAGAACCTTCTCATGACACCAGTGGACGATACACGCAAATTCGCTAGAGTCCTCATAGGCAGCATCAAAACAGGGAGGAACGTCCGCAAGGACTTCGATCCCGAGAAACACAAGGCTCTCATAGAGTCTATTCGCATTAATGGTATCCTGGAACCTCTCCTTGTCATGCATGGCAAGAAGTCGGGTGAGTTCATCCTTCTCGCCGGTGAGAGAAGGCTCAAAGCAGCGATCATCCTCGGAATGAGTGAGGTTCCATGTTTCATCTATCCTGAGCTCAACGAGCAGCAGCTCTACGAGATCATGCTTTCCGAGAACCTTCTCAGGGATGACCTCAACCCTGTGGAAGAAGCCTACGGCCTTCAGAAGATGTTAGATCTCGGAATGACACAGGAAGACCTGGGAGCTCGCATTGGTAAATCCCAGGAATTCATATCCAATCGTCTTCGATTGCTTACCGGTCCGGACGTGCTCCGCGACCTGATTATTTCGCGCGAAATAACCCCTTCGCATGCACTTGTGATGATGCCTTGGACACCGTATCCGGTATTCGATTCCTTCATCAAATCCTACATAGAGAATTACAATAAGGATCATAAGAAGCACTACGACGGTGCAATCATACCGGTAAAGGAGATTCATGCGAAATTCCACAGCTTCAGGGATTGCTACCTGGAAGGTAATCAGAAGACGAAACTCACGCTGGACATCCATGCCTCATTCGGTGAGAATGGTGGTGACGTTCGTGCAGAATGCATAAAGTGCTCCAAGGCCCTAAGGATCAGTGGTACGTTGATGTGCCTGGATGCAGACTGTATCAAGATACAAAGAAAGAAGGCCCGTGATATCAGTGCTGCAAAGCGTGGTAAGCCTGTATCCGGTTCTAATCCGGGAAAGAAGATGATAGAGTTCCGGAGCTCAGATGATTACGATAGTGATAGGCACGTTCTCCGGCAATCGGATTGTAAGGGCTGCGAGAAGATCGTGAAAGCCAACGGCGATATATACTGTTCCGATGAGGCTTGTTATACGAAGAAGAACGCTGATAAGAAGATAGAGGTGGAAGCTCGTTCCAAAGAGATCCGCACGGTCATTGACTCCGCGATTCTAGAGATCCTGGAAACCACTGAAGAAAGAACTCTTCTCAATTATGCTCTCCATTGCTGGTTCGTCTCCGAGAAAAATAAGTTTACGGATCGTAACGGCTTGGCCGTGTTCATCTTCGGAGAAACGAAACCTGAAGCAACACCTGAAGAGATCCTTGATGTGATGACTGCACATTATTTGAGAAAGTCCTCCGGCGTCAATTGGAGTTATGAGATCATGACGGATAAGCGTGTAAAGGAGTTCATGGAGCTCCTTGGTACACATGGTATTGAATGTCCCAAGCCTCTGTCAGATCTTGTCTCGAAACCTGCAAAGGGCAAGAAGAAGAAAGGAACAAGTACGACAGCCATCCCCTTGGAAGAAGCAGCTGCAGACGGAATAGAAGAGGCAGCTGCTGAAGAAGATCCTGAAGATATCGAGGGGTGCGAAGTATGAGCTCCCTGAAGATCTACGTCATCGATACAGAGACTACAGGCCTCTGTGGTCATCCTCGCGATCTGGTCGTGGATATCGGTATCTGTGCCGTTGACCTCGGAGAAGGCACTGTGAAAGAGGCTTACTCTTCCGTTGTCGGATACGATACCTCTGTGTGGGATTATCCTACGCAGCATGCATGGATATTCGAGAACACGGACCTCACGCTGAACGACGTCGATGAAGCTCCTCCGTTCATGGATGTCGTCCAGGAAGTACAGGAAGTCCTGAAGCATGAGAACATCACTTCATTCAATATCGGTTTCGATATGGATAAGTTCCTGTACCGTGAGCCGTGGAGCCTTCAGAACATCTGCACTGAGATGCCTTGCATCATGCTCGCGTCCATGGACGTCTGTAAGATTCCCGGATATTACGGACAGTACAAGTGGCCGAAGCTCGCTGAGGCCTACGAAGCTATCACCGTTGATGATCCTGCGGATATCAAAGGTCATCAGACACACAGAGCTCTCTCGGATGCTGTCATGGCATCCCATATCCTCTTAGGCCTTTGGGACAAAGGCCAATACAAGTTCACTGAAGGATGTCCGGAGGAATGAAGATGAAGAAGCCTGTTGTCCTGGATATCGATTACGTGCGCCGCACGATAAGGGAAACAGTTGAGAAGTTCCTCACGCCGCTTATCCGTGCAGGCAGGGCTGAACGCACGATAGAGGGCTATCGTGACTCATTGTACAGGGATCTCTGGTTCCTGTACGAGAATGGCGAGGATATCCATCCTTCCAAGATCTCAGTGGATGGTATCGAGCTCCTCATTTCCGATCAGTGGAAAGGAGCTCCGAAGTACAATCATAACAGGCGTTCCATATTCTTCAGATATCTCGATTATCACGATAATGCCCTCAGCAAGGAATACCCCTCTCCCCGGAACTCAACGCAGCGCGTGACCATCGGCCCCGATAAGTGGTTGGATAACCATGAAGCGGTTGCGTTCTATCTCGCGTGTGAAACACCGGTGGAGAAATGGCTTGGTCACGGATTGATGAAACTCATGATGCGCGGTCACGATCTCCGTAACGTCACTGTTGATGATATCTACATGGGATATATCGAGGTCCTCGGAAAAGGCGGCCGTCGTGAACCGGTATCGTTCATGGGCGATACCGCTGCAGTTCTCACCGAGCTCTTTGAGTATCGTAATGAGGTCATATCCGGCATTGCTAATCCTCCCCGGGATCTCCTGGTGTATCGTGCTGGTCCCAAGTTCCGTCCGCGTGTGGGCGTCTATCAGAAGACGGCCATCGATGACATGGTACGTGAACTTGGTGAACGTGCCGGCATTGATCGTAAAGTGACCAAGCACATGCTGCGACGCACAGGAGCTCGCATGTGTCTTAGATCAGGAGCTTCAGAGGAAGAAGTATCACGTGCATTACGTCATGCATCCGTGGAAACAACACGGATTTATCTCGGTCTGACCGTTGATGACCTGAAGCCGGTTGCAATGCGTTTCGACGACTATTTCAACCAACGCAAAGAGGAATTTCAGAAGGGCGGGTTTCGGACACAAACTGAAACCATAGCCAGATCGGAGAAGTGGACTGGGCGAGATTTGAACTCGCGGCCTCTACCATGCCAAGGTAGCGATCTTCCAACTGATCTACCAGCCCGTGTTTGCTGTGAATGAGGAGCCATTATTAAAGATTTGGCTTGTATTGGAGAACCCGTATCGTTTATTCATTAATAATGAATGCATAACACTGTTAAAGTTGAGTTGATGTCGAACAACTAAATACTATTGGTCCCTTGATTTATGATGATGAGCACTTTACCTGTTTGGGAAAGGATCATCCTTCACTTGAATCAGTTCAAGATGACCGACCCCGGAGATCGGTATAATGTGCCCTGGGACCTTACTCAGGACGGTATTGCGTCTTCTTTGCGTATATCGAGAGCACATTCCTCCATTGAGCTTAAGAAACTGAGACTTAGCGGAAAGGTCATTGAAAGCTACAGTCATATCAAGGGGAAGGATAACAAACGCAAGACATACTTCCTGACTGCAATGGGAATGGTCGATGCACAACGCATCACAGACCGTGCCGAAAAGGAAGGTATCGACTTCACTTCGATGCTCGATATGAAGAGATGCGACCCTAATGCATTACTTGATACGTTCGACGAAAAAGAGAAGGAGGCCCTTGGTATGGCCTGTATACTGAGATGTTCTGTGAGACGTGACGAACTGCCCGAGACCGAAAGATCTGTCGTCCCTGTGGATGTCAGCGGATATATTGCCATTGGAGAAGAGACCAAAGCGAACATACTTTCCGCACTGGATGAGGATTCTGTCAAAAGACTGCACAGTTTGGCCGCAGACCTTTGGCTTTCCTCTAAGACGCCGGACAGACAGGAACGTTTATACCATCTTATCATGGCCGGCAGGAACCACGACGCATGCAGATCGCTGATAAAGGAAAAGGACAGATTCATGGATTCTTTGAACGAAGACCTTTACGACATCCTGCGTTCATTCACAGACATTCCTGAGAAGTATGTTGCTGAAATACTGACTTTGAAGATAACGGCTGCGATAGAATTCGACGATCTTGATGAGGCTGTATCATATCTTCCGTCACTTTCGTCCGCAGATCTTGATGCAGGCATATTGTTCTCTGCAAGGATCGAGTTGAAAAAGGGGTACACAAAAAAGGCACTGGAGATGCTTGACGGGCTGAAGGATTCCGTTCCGAAGGCGTTACTGATCGCGGAGATCCTTGCGTTAACCGGAGAATTGAAGGGATCCAAGGACATCATTGACGTGACCCGTGAAAGGATGGTACTTTCCGGTGATCTTCGTTGTCTTAGCGAATTATATCTTCTCTCAAGTACTGTAAGCATCAGAATGGGGAAACCCGAGGATGCATTACTGATCTTGAACAAAGCCAAGAGCAGTGCAGGACCTTTCGATCTCCGTAAGATCTATCGGAAACTGTCTGAAGTGTATACGGCAATGGAATTGGCTGAAGAGATCAAATGCGCCTGATATGGAATTTGAACTGATATCAGAACACAGTGTTCTTCTTCAGCAGATCCATATCGCTTACGTAAAGATCACGTATATCGCGGATGTCCCATTTCAGCATAGCCAAACGTTCAAAACCGAACCCCCATGCTAAAACCGGATATTCAACACCGAACGGTGCTGTTACTTCCGGTCTGAATATTCCTGCGCCTCCCAATTCCATCCACTTCCCGTTGAAGAACACTTCCACTTCCAATGACGGTTCGGTGTACGGGAAGTACGCCGGACGGATGCGTATCTGATCGAATCCCATCTTCTTGTAGAAACTTTTGATCAACGAAACGAGCATATCGAAGTTTCCTTTCTCATCGATTATGATGCCTTCGATCTGTGTGAACTCAGGAAGGTGAGTAGCATCAATGGATTCTTTCCTGAATATCCTTGATAACGAGAACACCTTTGCCGGAGGCTCCGAGTTCTTTGATATGTATTTTATTGTGTTCACGGTGGTGTGAGTTCTCAGCAAAGCTGATTCCGCTTTCTCGAGGGACCATTTTCCTCCCCAGCCCGTTGATCCGGTATCTCCGCCTGTCTCATGGATCTTCCTTACCGTTTCGATCAATTCCTTGTCGTCTATCTTTATCGACGCAGGAGATTCCAGATAAAAAGTATCCTGGAGTTCACGCGCGGGGTGGTCCTGAGGCGTGAAAAGTACGTCTAAATTCCAGAATGCCGGTTGAATGTATTCCTCATCGATCTCAGTGAAACCCATCTGCGTGAATATCTCACGGACTTCCGCTGCTAATCTTGACAGCGGATGTTTCTTTGCCGGTGAAACGGAAGGAGCGAATGTCTGCACATCGTAGCGTCTTAACTTCACGCCCTTCCATTTTCCCGACTGAATGAGTTCCACGGTCATCTGTGCAACTTCTTCAGTAAGGTCGATGCCTTCTTTGACAAGTGCCTTTCCGTCATCTGTCAGAGAGATGGAACGTTCTGTGACAATGTGTTCCGTTATCATGCCCTGACGGCCTTTGAGGTCTTTGATCATTGCCTGGTCAACGTCCTTCTCTGATATCTTTGAAGATGACATCTTGTCCAACAGAAACTCATCCGACATCCTTTCTTTCAGGAATTTCTTTCCAGTCTGGGTCATTACCAATATCTTGGAATCCCCTTCCTTTATTATGTCTGCGAGACCTTTTCTTTTCAGCCACCCTACTGCGATCTTGTCCTCACCGTTCGGCAAGTGTTCCGCCAACTCGGAAAGGTCCATTTTCCCCTTCTTTTCCAATGCTTCAAGCGCTTTCCTTTCCGGCAAGCTCCCATTGAGATTCGATGAATAGAACTTCTCTGATGTTTCACTTATTCTGGCGAGACCTTTCGTTGACAACCAGGAAGCGGCGCCCATTATCTCGACCTCTAATTCAAAGGTCCCGTTCTCTATGAGCTCTGCTGTGCTTCTCTCTTTATCCAACGCCACTAGGAGTTTCTTCTCATTGAAACTGAGTTCTATCATTTTACCACTTGAATCCTTCAAACGTCATGTTTTGAACTATAGACTTTGCTTCTTCCCTTCTCTTCTGGTGTCCTTCCAGGAATACGTTTATCTTTTCTGTTAACGCAACTTTGCATTCTCCGCATAGGATCTCGCCGTTCCTGCATCTCTCTGCAAGTTCGTTCATTTTCCTGTCGTCTGATTCGAACAGGAAATAGTTGTACTTGAACACCGCGCACACGGACGGGTCGCCGCCTTCTTTCCTCTGCTCTTCTACAGATACTTTTCCGCCTGTGAAAGCACGGCCGACCTTCTTCTTCACCTGTTTCGGTGTGTCTGTGGTATATATCGTAGAATTCTCATCTGAAGAGGACATCTTGTCCCCTCCGTTCAGGCCGGGGAACATCTTACAGCATATCAGACACGGCTTAGGGTATCCGAGCGCAGGCGCGACGTCCCTTGTCACACGGAAATGGGGATCCTGGTCGATACCGCAGGGTATCAGACAATGCACTTGTTTCCCTTCCAGTTCCGACGGCAGGAATGCCGGCGCTGATTGTATCGTAGTGAAGAAAATGGACCCTATGTTCGTTGTATTATCAAAGCCGAACACTGCTTTCGCGGTCGAGAAGTTCACTTTTTTAGCGACCTTCAACGCGATCGGATATAACGTGGCGATATTCTCGGAATCAAGGATTATCTTTGTCTTCGCGGGATCGAATCCCACTGCCACCAGATCAAGCGCATTCTCGTACGCCATTCTCCTGGTGTCTTCCTGCGACAGGTCCGTTTTGAACAGGAACTTCTCATCATCCGTCATTTGGAAGTACAACTCTATTCCCAAAACATCCTGCAGCCACTTAGCAAACATCCACGGCATCAGATGTCCAAGATGTGTGTTGCCTGACGGTCCCCTTCCGGTGTACAGGACCACTTTGTTACCTTTTTCGTGTTCGTTCACGTATACATTCAGATCACGGTGTGTGTAGAATATACCGCGGCGGAGCATCGGGTGATCTCCCAGACGTTCCGTCAGCTCTTTGCTTAACGGCGTAGTACCGAACTTCTTGGCCAACAGGTCGTAATCGATGTCGCCTGTGACCTCCCACGGTGTTACTTTGAAACTCTCTTCCACAACTCTGCGAATGGTTACAACGCTTTTAAACTTTTGATTTGTCTTCTGTTCGGAAGGACAGGGAAAGCGAATTCTTATTAACTGAATTGTTCATTCTGCAGGTATGTGGAAGATACTCGGCGTGAATGCGATGTATGTGGAATTCGCGGACATCTGGAAAGAGCGCATGATGGAAATCTCAGAAGAACGCGGAACGAAGAAAAGGTTTTCTGAGATAATGAAGGATGCAACGGTCACGCATCTGCTTAACGGCACCTCTGAGATCCATACGTTCATGATCGATCTGCCTGATTCTGTTTCCCCCGAGGACATACAGTTCCTGGCCGATGAGATCTTAGACATCGCCATGACCGCAGAATTCGATTTCGTTTCCATTGAGGGCGAATATCAAAAGTGCCAGGTCATCTTCTCAGGCGAACGTGAACCGGAAATAATCGGATTGGATAAGACTGAAGGATACTCATCCGGCGCAGTGTTCCTGCCGATCGTCAAAGGACTGTCAAGCAACGGAAGGGCGAACGACAGCCTGTCGTGATCATTTCTTTACTGCAAATTCCAGCTCACCGTAATCGCTCAGATCGCGTTTCGGTGTTGCCGGAAGTTCCTTTGCCATTGAGTCATTGCCGACATCCATTGTCATCGATACCGGACGGAAGACCTTCCATCTTGATACGATGTCCTCGACAAGGGGTGCTTCGAACATGACGTAAAAGAAAACGCACGTCAATCCGATCACGACGACATTGAACACCACAGAAAGAAGAATGAACATCAGCACCACTTCCAATCCTGTTTCGTTCACTGCCACGAAGATGTACAGGAATGACGCGAATATCGGAACGGCCATTCTTTTCAATGTCTCTTTGATACCGTCATGAAGCAGGAAATCCCTATATCTTGTTTCCACTCTTACTCTCAGGCTCTTGAATATCGTCCACGGCAGGACCAGTATCGGAATGAAGAGAACTAATGTGAACATCGTTGCCGGAACGTTTTGAATAGTTGTTGCATCCATGGACGCAGGATTCATGATTATGTATATCCAAAGGAACATCCCTATCATCAATCCGAACGATACTGTCTGCACAAGCTCGTTCCAGGGAATGGATGCTCTTTTCAGGTTGTAATTCATCGTCACGTTCCTTGTGTCCAGATCCTTGGGAATATTGAAGAAGAACACCACCAAACGATCCTTTATTGATAACTTTTCCTTCACATTCACATATTCCACGATACTGATGATCCTGTAGAACAGATATCTCTGCAAGAAAACGATAACAGCAACGACTCCTGCCGCTCCCACGAACGTGAATGATATGAAGAAGATCAATAACAGCGGAATGCTCAGGAAATAAAGCGCAACATCAAGTACGATTATCGCCAGTACATACATCCACTTCCTGTATTGGTAATAAATGTATACACCTACGGTGAAGAACGGCGCTGACAATATGACCGCGGTTTGGGTTATGTCTGATCCGGATGTGTACTTGAGGATGACCATGGCCACAGCACATGCTATCCAAGATGCCAGGAATATCCACATGACGTGGATATCATGCCTACGCATAAGGCTCATCTCCTTAGGCATGGCCTTTACTTCTTTTCCCATCCTCAGTACGCGCAAATCATTCCATCCATACTTCTATTTTCAGTTTTGCAAGATCTCCCCTGAAAACTCCCACTACTAACGCAAGCGTTTCCTTCTCTTTTAAATGCGTCGGACCGAATGTTTCATTTTTCATACCTTCTTTGAACCCGATGCATTTTCCTGCCTCGTTGGATACCGCTACATCCACAGGCTTATCGGAATCTACGGAAATAAAGAGATCTTTCCCTGACTTCACACCCAACGGAAATGATTTGACGTTGCGATATGCGCCGTCTGCTTCGATGTCAAACTCACCGACCGTCATTTCCTGACTCAGCAGTACTTTTTTCCCGAACATCCCATCACCACGAGAACTTGAATGCGAATAGGCATCCAATATACATATTGATATTCCAAGGTCTTGTAATTATTGCCATTATCGCAGAAAGCACCAAATGACCGTTCCTGAACGGTCTTGCTGCGTTCTTCATATCATCATCCGACCATTTCCTTAGTCTTTCATGGAACTTCATGAACTTCTTTGACGATAAGATGGATAGTGACCACCATCTGCCATATGCTTTGGGATTCCCTCTGTTTATGGCCTTGGCTGCATTCTTGCCTGCTATCAGTGCGATTCGCAGACCTCCGAATGATATCGGGTTCGCCATCCCGGCTGCATCTCCCGCAAGGAATGCATTTCCTTTCACCACTTCATCAACGGGGCCGATCGGCATCTTCCTTACGCTCCCTTTTATGTCTGGATCCGCCGATGCCATGCACCCCTTGCTTGAGTTATCTCCTGAGGGGAATGTCCACTTGTATGTTCCATCGTATCGTTCACCGAGTTCAACGGTCATGCTTCCGTCATGTCCTGTTCCGGTGATGATGTGTTTTACGGATATTGTTCTCAATGGGGCGGGGCCGAAGAGTTCCTTTCTGACAACGGAATAGCAGCCGTCAGCGCCGATGATGTATCTGCACGTCAACGTTCTTCCGCTGCTCAATATCACGTCATATGATCCACTGTTGTCTTTTACATCAATGACATTGCCGTGAATGAATTCTGCGTTGCACCTGCTCTTCAATTCGTTCAAGAACTTCGGACGGTCCAATATGTATCCTTTGCTTCCGATCTCCAGTACCTTCCCGCCCGGCCATTTCAATTTTGTTACGGTCACGTGGTTTTTCACAGCCCACGGTTCGATCGGCCTGATGGATGCGAACGCATCTTCGCTTATGCCTTCTCCGCATATGCTGTGATATCTTTCGTAATTCGAATCAAGTCTTTCGATGACCGCTACGTTTCCCTTTAAAAAGAATGCTGCCGCCAGCCCCGCGGGACCTCCTCCCACGACAATGGTATCGAAATTCATTGTTCACGAATGGAAATGGATTTTAAACTTTTTTTGCTTCTTCGTCGAAGAACACTTCATCAAGGTCGGTAGAGAATTTCCACATCTTTGGGTATGTGCCAGCTTTCATTATCACTCTTTCAACACTTACTGCCTTGCCTTGTGTTGCCGCCATTATCTTAGGGGACGACATTGCCATTTTACCTATGGCGATGAGCTCACCGCGCGCGGTCATCAGCGCAGCCAACCCATTCTTTCTGATCTCATCATCCATCATGTGAATACCTTGCACGTTGAGATCGGCACCATGACATATCGCATCGACCGCGCTTGCTTTCACGATGAGTTTCGGAAGCGGTTGAACAAGAACTTCTATCGGCATGAGGATCGAGCGCAGCCATTCTTCGCGACCGTCCTGCTGCCAGAATACGTATGAATCCTTGATGTCATGCAGCGTTGCTGCTTTCTCTTCGCCCATGGCGCCGGAGCGTGTTCTTCTCAATTCCACCATGTTCGCACCGCATCCGAGCGCTTCACCGATGTCGATGCATAATGTACGAATGTATGTGCCTGCGTCACATGATACTTTGAAAAGGACGTCGCGACCTTTGATATCCATGATATCTATTGACGCAATGGTCCGTATCCTGAGCTGACGTTTCACTGCTGAACGGACCGGCGGGAATTGATATATTTTGCCGATGAAATTTGATATCACGTCACGTATCTTCTTGTCCTGCCTGTCCTTGTGCAGACGCATCAGGCAGATATATTCCTTGTCGGATGAAAGAACAAGATCTGTAAGTCTTACCGCATTCCCCAGACACAATGGGAGAACACCGGAAACGTTCGGATCCAACGTTCCGCCATGGCCTATCTTCTTGACGTTGAGAATATCTCTGGCCCATGCGGTCACTTGGTGTGATGTGGGTCCGGACGGCTTGTCCATTGCTATCACACCGGACTGAAGCAATTCACCAACGGAGCGATCTGATGGTCTTTTGCCCCATCTGTCTGCCATTGCCTTCTCGTCTTTGATCAGCATTTCTTCATCTCTTTGATTATTATGTCAACGATCTCATCGGGTGTTCTGCTGTCAGTATCGATCACTATGTCATAAACACTCTTGTCGTCTGCGTTTATTCCGTAGTACTTCATGTAGCGTTTCGCTTCCGATGCGTGACGTTCCATTGTGTTCTTATATGCATCTTCGGGGGATTCGCCGTCCCTCGCACTAATACGTTCGATCCTTGTTTCGGGAGTTGCGTCCAAGTAAACTTTGAGTGCAGGAATTCCGTTTCGGTACAGCATGTACGCCGAAAGTCTGGATTCCAGGATAACGTCTTCTTTTCCTTTTGCTATCTCAAGTATATGATCGTCTATCGATATGTCTATGGACGGATCGTTCTCTGCTAACGCGCCCAGTTCAGAAAGTGATATTCCTTTCTCTTTGGCGAGTTCTCGGAACATCCTTCCGAACACTATCGATTCGATCTGCAGTCTTTCAGATAAGAGTGAACATACAGTGGTCTTCCCGGAACCGGGAGGACCGCTGATGGTTATTCTCATAATACCTCAATGTCCGTTCCCGAATCCAATTCCTTCAGACGCTTTCTGAACTCGAATGATCTTATCGCTCTGTTCAGTATCTGTCCAAAGGGTATTGTTATCAACGTGTACACGGCAATGATGTACCATATGCTTCCTGATATGTCCAGAACACCCCAGGGGAATGCAATCAATGTGTTTACATTGTCAAGGGTAACAAAGTATCTTATCCATGCATATATCGGTATGACTATCAGCATGGTGATCGGCATGGTCTTCATCATCTGGCTTGTTCCTTCCATGGACTTGGCCATCTGCTGCTGCTGGATCGCCTGAAGCTTCTTGATCTTGTACATATTGTTCTCGATCCTCGCTTGGCGGAGTTCAGCGGTGAACGCGCGCTGTTCCTGCTGCATCCTTGTCTGCTTGACCATATCGGTCATGAGCGCACGGATTATGGTGCTGACACCTGTCATGAATATACCTGCAAGGACCAATGTTATGACGGGTACTTTCCCGCCGAATCCAAAGATTGGATACAACACATAGTTCAATGCTTCGCCGATCTGTTTGTAGAACATCATCACACCCACCATTATCAGTAGGGTGACCAGCATTCCAGTCATCTTCGGCATCGGAGGCGCTTCGCCTCCCGGAGCTCCTGTATTAGCCATTTTATTCACCTTCGAAGAATCCTCTCATCACCGGGTGCATCTCCATCATCTGCTCGCGGCCCATGGCCTCATAGAACTGGATCAGGATACCAACACACAGCAGCACACCCGTACCGGATGCATTACCCGTGGTTCCTATCAGATCTGCCCCTGCCGCTAAAGCACCGACTATTGCACCTGATATCACTGTAACTATCGGAATGTACCTTTCCAGCACTCTCTTCAGTACTCGTGGATCACGCCGGAATCCTGGTATCTGCATTCCGCTCTTTTGGATCTGGTTCGCAACCGCTTCCGGCCCCATGTTAGTTGTGGAAACCCAGAACTTCGCGAACAGCACAGAACCCACCACCATGATCGTAAAGTAAATTACAACACGTAGTATGTTCTGCAACGGCCCGTGCAGGGGGTCCGACGACGGATCCAAGATCGGTATCAGCCACGAGGTCAAGCCTGTCGGCGCTGATACGTACCAAGCG
>JGI994J12354_10000592_pt1 | contig 35947 bp, 24 predicted proteins | sample IntmicLarv3ML3BL_FD_12354 | JGI IMG/M metagenome (IMG submission 12354) | reverse complement strand
ATAATAGCAAGATATGACTACAGTGCATATGGACAGCAGTTAGGAGAAGAAGCAGAAGATAAAAATGACCTAAACCCATACAGATATGCAGGAGAATATAAAGACGTAGAAACAGGCTATATCTATTTAAGGGCAAGGTATTATAATTCAAAGCTAGGAGTATTTATAAATGAAGACCCAATAAGAGATGGTCTTAACTGGTATGGATATTGTGCAGGAAATCCTATTATGTATGTTGACCCTAGTGGATTAAAAAAATCAAAAATGCCTGTAGAAAAAAGAACAATTACTAATAAAACATATAAAAATACTTCATATAAGGAGATAGAAACCAAAAACAAACGAGATATGGAAGCATTAGAAGGTGAAATTTTCTTTGCTACATTAGAAATGTCAATACCAATTATAGGAACTGTAATAAAAAAATCAGTTGCAAGTAGCATAAGACCAAATAATATTGGAAAAGGTACATGGTCAAAACTGTTAATTAATCAGTTAGATGAAGTATCTAAAATCTGTGGAGCAACCGCAGATGATGTTGTTGCAGGTTTATCTTCAATAGCTAGAACAGGTTTTTTGCCCAAAGCACTTGAAATATTTGGATATGTAGGCGTTGGCATAGGAGTAATGGGAGATATAAATAAAAATATTAGTAATGGGAGCTCATGGGAAAAGACTACTTCTGATGCTTTAGTGGAAGCATCATTTTCATTAGGTGCAATGGCAATGGCAGGTGCAGTATCAAGTGGAGTTGGTGCAACAGTTGGTAGTATAGTTCCAGGGTATGGAAATTTAATTGGTGCAGCTGTTGGTTTTGGGGTTGGGATAGGTTCGTATATTGCAACAGATGTAGTAAAAATAAAGGGGAAATCAGTAAAAAATCATGTGAAGGATGGTATTAGTAATTTATTTGACTGGGATTGATTGGAGGATTTATTATGTACAAAAATAAAGTGGATTTTTTATTGTTTGGTATTGAATTAAAATTATCAATAAAAGATTGTTTAAAACGGTTGTTTCCGTTGGTTTTGTTTTTTATACCACCATTATTCATAGGTGGTATAGATTTAATTATGATTTTAATGTATAGCATATTAGTAATATTATGTATTATGGTTACATGGAATAAATTTGATGAGGATTGGAATATAAGAGGTTATAATCGATTTTTAGTTGAAGGAGTCCACTTGGTAAGTTTTGCTATTTTATGTTTTGTTAGTGGAGGAAAAATATTAAGTATAATTATTTTACCACAATATCATATTTGGATATATTTAGTTATATTGGTTTTGGCAGGTACTGTTTGTATGGTATATGTTTGGGTGGTACATTGTATGATCAAAAGTAAGGCATATTCTAAAGTTCAAAAGACTCAAGGGATATTTCCATTTAGCTTAGCTGGTTTAGGAGGAATAGTTTTTGCAAAAAATTTTATTGAATTATCCACTGATGAAGATATATTTAAAGTTTTATCTATATGTTATTTCACTATAGGATCAATAATGATTATGGGAGTTATTATGCTTTATAAATATTATTTAATAAAAAATGATGATAAACTAATTGAAAAGGCTGAGTTTAAATTGGTACAATTGAACCTAGTAAAATCAAAAAATAAAAAGTAATAGTATACGTGCTTAATAAAAAATTATAAGCATAATATAATTCAAAAACAGGTCAAGCAAGACAATCCAGAAAAGAAGTAGGAAGAACAATTTCTGCGGGAGCAGCCATTGCTAAAGGAGCGGCTAATGAAGTAGCTAAAGATGTTAGAGAGAAATTTAAAACTAAGAAAGGGTTTAGTAGATTTTCGGAAGAGTGTTTCTATATTGATGAATATGAGTTGGATACAGAACAATGGACAGAAGGATTTGTGACTTGGGATGGTGAAAATGATAAATGGATTGAATAATAGATTCATGGCGAAAATGACCGGATATTAAAAAAGAACTAGATAGTGTAGGAAAAATGCAAAACGAATTTGAAAAAGGATAAGTATCTAGAGTAGAGTGTTGATAAATCGCATATAAAAGGACAAAAATCACATGTTCATTTTGATGATAATATATCTATAAACGATGAAGAAACAAGGTGGACATTTGATTCCAAAAAATACACAGCAACATTTACATTTTAGAAATAATATGAGTTCAAATATATTATAATAGTTGATACATCGTGTAAATATGGAAGTATTAATAGGTTTTTACTTAATTTTAAATAAGGAGAATATAATATGCAAAAATTCGTATTTAATACAATTTTAATATCAATGCTATTATTGTTTAGTTCATGCGGATCAATGGGAGAAAACAGAACTAATATGCTCAATAAGCAAAGTGAGGATGAAATGTCAATTAATTATTTGGAACAAATAATTGAATTGATAAATATAAAAGATAAGAGTAAAATAGCTAGTTTATTTTCTGAGCAAGCTCAAATAGATGCTAAGGACTTAGATGAGAGTATTGATTATTTATTTGCAATTATTGAGGGTGATATTAAAACTTGGGATAAGATTGGGGGCAATGTTAGTGAATCGGTTCAAGGTGGAATTGTATTAGTAGAATTTACATATCGTTTTAAAATATATACTGATAAAGAACAATATATATTTTCTGTTCGTGGATATAGCAAGGATACAAATAATCCTAAAAATATAGGTTTGTATAGTTTGAAAGTATTTAATGTAAAATGTGAACCACCATTATTCAGAGGGGCAGGGATATATATAGAAATAAACTAAAAAAGAAACTACATATGAAAAAAGAAAAATTTGAATTGGAACATAATAATGAACAAATGGTTTTATGGGCATGGAAAGGTGACTATGTAGCCTTGGGAGCAGGTGCAGAAATGGGAATTTATCATGGTGGAGGTCCACACTGGAAAACAGGAACAGAGTATGCTATGCCAATGACATTAACATTATTAGATAAAAATCAGAAAGAGATGTTTAAGTGGGAACCTACTGAAGATAATTGGTGGATTACAGGTTTTGATCAAAAAGCAAAAAATGTTAAAGCTGATGATATAACAGCTATTTATTCAGTAACCTTTAGTGATAGAACAATGTATAATAATTTTTATAGTAAATATGGTGATAAAGATAGTAAAGAACATAATCCAAACTGGAAATTTGATAATAAAACAATGACAGGGATATTTACATTTTAAAGGAGGAAAGTTGATTATGATTAAAAAACTTATTTTAGTATTGTTTATATTTATAAACTCGTTGTTATTTAGTTCGTGTATTGGAGGTGGAAGGTTATCTATGAGTGAGGGAGAAAGAGCAGATGAACGAATAGAAAAAATAGTTTTAGCAATTAAAGAGAAAGATAAAGAAGCATTAAGTTTATTATTTTCTCAAAAAGCATTGGAAGAATCAGAAGAATTTGAGGGTGAAGCAGATATATTGTTTGATTATATTCAAGGAGATGTTGGATCGTGGGAAAGAGATGGTTTTTCATCTTCTGAATCAATAGAGAGTGGGAAACGTTCATGGATGATTCGATATGGGTTCACATTAAAGACAGATAAAGGTATATATGAATTTTATGTAGTTGATTATAGTATAGATACTATAAATCCAGATAATCAAGGGGTCTACATGTTAGAATTAATAGAAGATTATGGGAACAGACCTGTGGGAGGAGGCTGGCAAGAGAGAATGCGAGCAGGGATATATATGAACTATGCTCCAGAATAGTTCATTTGAAGAAATGTAATTTATATTATTTATAAAAAAACAAATAAAAAATGGCAGATATAAGAATAGCTATGCATATACATGTATGAGAATATAAAAATATAGAATTATATATTATAATAAGAACAAAATATTGTAATTCTAAGTAAGGGTTACTGTAGTACTATGTGATTAAAATTAATAGTACTACAGTAGCACTAAATTATTACAGCCGCTTACAACATAAATGGCAAAAGAGAAAGTAAAACAGTAGATGGAAATACCACAATCCACATATGGATAAGAAAAACTACACTATTTAAAAAAAATAAGTTATACTTAATTAAAATAAGACCAACATTTTAAATTAAGCATATTATATATTAGGGAGGTAATTTTTATATGAAAGTATTAGTAATTAATTGTGGAAGTTCATCATTAAAATATCAATTAATGGATATGGAAACAGAAGTTGTTATTGCAAAGGGAAATTGTGAACGTATTGGTATGTTAAATGGCAGTATTAGTTACCAAGCTGGAAACAATGAAAAAATAATAGTAACCCTAGATATACCAAATCATAAAGAAGCATTGACATTAATACTTGACAAACTTATTGACTCAAATACTGGCGTTATTAATTCACTTGAAGAAATAGAGGCTGTTGGACATCGTGTAGTTCATGGAGGTGAAAAGTTCACATCATCAGTTATAATAACTGATGATGTAATTCAAGATATTGAATGCTGCTGTAAATTAGCACCTCTGCATAATCCTGCTAATCTCATGGGAATTAATGCATGTAAAAAACTTATTCCAAATGCTAAAATGGCAGCAATATTTGATACAGCATTTCATCAGACTATGCCTGAAAAAGCCTATATCTATGGTATTCCTTATAAATACTATGAAAAATATGCAGTCAGACGTTATGGTTTTCATGGAACTTCACATAAATATGTTTCAAGACGTGCTGCCCAAATACTTGGGAAAGATATATCAAGTTCTAAAATTATTGTATGCCATTTAGGGAATGGCTCTAGTATTTGTGCTGTTAAAGATGGTAAATCAATAGATACCAGTATGGGCTTTACGCCACTTGAAGGACTTATAATGGGTACTCGTTCTGGTGATATAGACCCTGCTATTTTACAGTATATTGCGGAAATTGAACAAATTAACATAGATGAAGTCGTTGATATTCTTAATAAGCATTCAGGTGTAAAAGGAATATCTGATTTATCAAGTGATTTTAGAGATTTAGTTGATAGTGCAGAAATGGGAAATGAACTTGCCGAATTAGCCTTGGATGCATATGCATATAGGGTAGGTAAATATATTGGTTCTTATGTGGCTGTTATGGGCGGAGTAGATGCTATTGTATTTACTGCTGGAATTGGTGAAAAAGATGCTGATACACGAATTAGGATTTTTGAATATATTAAATATTTAGGTATTTCTATAAATAATGAAACTATTAGAACTAGAGGAAAAGAAGCTATATTATCTACACCTGATTCAAATGTATGTGTGATGACCATTCCAACAGAAGAAGAATTAACCATTGCCAGAGAAACTAGAGATTTATTTCTATGAAATGTTTTATAAAGTTTATAGAAATAACTTAATAGATACTAAAAATGGTTATATATCACAGTCAGTATATATTCCTTATTAACTGGAATATGTTGACATGTGTATATTAAGCAAGGTAGTATATTATACATTAGTATATTCAAATACATGCAAAAAGGGGTTTTATGCTTATACAATATTATTATAATCAATTAAATAAATTACATCAAAGTGTGTATACTGCTATGAAAATAGGACTTACTTCACTGCAAACTTCTTTTCTTGTTCCTGCTGTTGATAAAAGAGATTTACAGGATATATTTTTTAAAGTAAGACTTGACTGTCCTGAAATTTTTTATGCTGTTAATTTTAAATTTAAGATGTATACAGATGGTGTTAATATTGAGGTAATACCAGAATATTTATTCAAAAAAATGAAAATTTTAGAAAATAAAAAGGCTATAAATGCAAGAATTACTAAGTTAACAAGACCAGCTTTGTCTATGGAAGAACTTGAACAAGAAAAATATATACATAAATTTATATGTGAAAAAGTGCATTATGATAAACTTAAAAAACCATATTCTCATGAAATCATAGGACCTTTAGGACATGGTGTAGGAGTTTGTGAGGGAATTGCTAAAACTGTAAAGATTTTATGCGATACATTAAATATTTGGTGCATAATAGCAATTTCTGATGCTAATCCAGAGAAAAATATTAAATATAGACATGCTTGGAATATTGTTAAAATAAAGGGCAGGTATTATAATTGGGATGCAACTTTTGATAATGGTTTGGTCAATGATAATACAACATTTGACGATAATAAGAAAAATAAAAAAATCAGTTATGCAAATTTTAATCGCAGTGATAAAGAGTTTTTCAAAAATCATGAACCTGCAATATATGAAACTCCTAAATGTGAATGAATATTCAAATCAATTATTTATAAAATAAAAGTAAAGTATAGTAAAAGCATATAAACGAGAGGGGCAAATATCTTGCACAAATATAGCCTATATGTTACGATATAGTTCATGAGATGATACAGGAGGAAAAGTATATGGATACTAATGTATACGATATTTTGTTAGAACGAGGTTTTATAGAACAGGCGACACATGCAGAAGAAACAAGAGAACTTTTAGGAAAAGAGAAAATTACATTTTATATAGGTTTTGATGCAACAGCAGATAGTCTTACAGCAGGACATTTTCTTACTGTTATGGCTATGATGCATATGCAAAGAGCCGGACATCGCCCCATAGCACTTTTGGGCGGAGGAACCACTATGATTGGTGACCCTACAGGAAAATCAGATATGAGAACTGTCATGACTAAGGAAACTATTGAACATAATGCTGAATGTTTTCATGAACAGTTAGCTAAGTTTATATCGTTTGATAATGATAAGGCTATTATTGAAAATAATGCTGATTGGCTTTTAAATCTTAACTATGTTGATTTTATTAGAGATATAGGGGTTCATTTTTCTGTTAATAAAATGCTTACAGCAGAATGTTATAAGCAAAGAATGGAGAAAGGTCTTACATTCTTTGAATTTAACTATATGCTTATGCAGTCATATGACTTTTTACTTCTTAACCAAAAACATAATTGTGTACTTCAATTAGGCGGGAATGATCAGTGGTCTAACATTCTTGGCGGTGTAGAACTTATAAGAAGAAAAGAAAGTAAACCAGCATTTGGTCTTACCTTTAAGCTCCTTACTACAAGTGAGGGAATTAAAATGGGTAAAACTATGAAAGGTGCAATATGGTTAAATCCTGATAAGACTAGCCCTTATGAGTTTTATCAATATTGGAGAAATGTTGAAGATGTAAAGGTTGAAGAACTTTTAGGACTTCTTACTTTCTTACCTATGGAAGAAGTTAAACGATTAGGTGCTTTAGAGGGTGCAGAAATTAATCATGCTAAAGATATACTTGCATTTGAGATAACCAGCATTGTTCATGGCGAAGAAGAGGCTAAAAAAGCACAAGAGGCGGCTAAATCAATATTTTCAAGCGGTATGCTGTCAGAAAATATGCCAACTACAATTTATTCAAATGAGGAACTTGAAGCAGGCAGAGATATTTTAACTATACTTACAGATACTAAATTATGCAAAAGCCGTTCAGATGCCAGAAGAACTGTTCAACAAGGCGGAGTATCTATAAATGACATTAAAATTAATGATGTTGATAAAATATTTTCAACAAGTGACCTTAATGAGCAAGGGGCATTGCTTATTAAGAAAGGGAAAAAAGCTTTCCATAGAGTTATGACAAAGTAAATAATATTTAAGTTTTAGAGAATAATATGTTACAAAATATTGTGAATTGAAATAGATATAAATTTTGGAGGATATAGGCTTGAAAAAATATGGAGTAAATGAGCTTAGACAGCTATTTTTAGATTTTTTTGAACAAAAAGAACATTTAATTATGAAAAGTTTTTCACTTGTACCACATAATGATAATAGTCTTCTTATTATTAATTCAGGTATGGCACCACTTAAACCTTATTTTACAGGTCAGGAAATACCTCCTAGAAATAGGGTTGCAACCTGCCAAAAGTGTATAAGAACTGGTGATATTGAAAACGTTGGTAAAACTGCAAGACATGGTACATTTTTTGAAATGCTTGGCAACTTTTCATTTGGAGATTATTTTAAAAGAGAAGCTATAGCATGGTCATGGGAATTTCTTACTGAAGTGGTAGGATTGGAAGCAGATAAACTTTACCCTTCTGTTTATAAAGATGATGATGAGGCTTTTGATATTTGGAATAAAGAAATGAATATTCCTGCTGATAGAATATATAGAATGGGTAAAGAAGATAATTTTTGGGAACATGGAGCTGGTCCTTGCGGTCCTTGTTCAGAGATTTATTATGATAGAGGTGAAAAATACGGAACTGGTCCTGATGCTTATGTAGGTGGTGAAAGTGACCGATTTATGGAAATTTGGAACAACGTATTTACACAGTTTGATAATGACGGGAATAATAATTATACTGAACTTGTGCAAAAAAATATTGATACAGGTATGGGTCTTGAACGTTTAGCAGTAGCAGTTCAAGATGTTTATTCCATTTTTGAAGTAGATACTATAAAAGCACTTCTTGATAAAGTATCAGAACTTGCGCGTACTGAATATAAAACAGATGAGATTAAGGATATTTCACTTAGACTTATTACAGACCATATTCGTTCAGTTACATTTATGATTTCTGATGGAATTATGCCATCTAATGAAGGTCGGGGGTATGTACTTAGACGTTTGCTTAGACGTGCCGCTCGTCATGGCAGGTTATTAGGCATAGAGGGTGTATTTCTTGCAGAACTTTGTAATGTTGTTATTGATACATCTAAAGATGGTTATCCTGAATTAAATGAAAAGAAAGAAATGATTTTTAAGGTTATAAGTGAAGAGGAATATAAATTTAATAAAACTATAGACCAAGGTCTTAGCATTTTAAATGATATGATAGCTGAACTTGAAACTAATGGAAATAAAAAACTTTCTGGTGAAGATGCGTTTAAACTTTATGATACTTATGGTTTCCCTATTGACCTTACTAAGGAAATTCTTGAAGAAAAAGAAATTTTAGTAGATGAACTTAGTTTTAATAAGGCAATGCAGGCTCAGAAAGAAAAGGCTCGTGCTGCTAGAAAAGTATCTAACTATATGGGTGCTGATGTTACTGTATATCAGTCTATAGATGCGGCTATAACTTCTGAGTTTGTAGGTTATGATAAACTTGTGACTAAATCTAAAATTTTAATACTTACTACAGAAGATGACATTGTACCTGTGCTTTCTGATGGACAGACAGGAACTGTTATAGCTGATAAAACACCATTTTATGCTGCCATGGGAGGGCAGGAAGGTGATATTGGATTTTTGTATGCTAAAGGCGGGGTATTTGAAGTTAAAGAAACTATTAATCTTTCAGGCGGAAAAATAGGACATATTGGTGCAGTTACAGAAGGTATGATTTGTGTTGATGAAACAGTTTCATTTGAGGTAAATGCAGATAATAGAAATAAGATTTGTAAAAATCACAGTGCGACTCATTTACTTCAAAAGGCACTTAAAACGGTACTTGGCAATCATGTAGAACAGGCTGGCTCTTTTGTATCAGCAGGCAGACTTCGCTTTGATTTTACACATTTTTCAGCAATGACTGACGAAGAAATAAAGAGTGTTGAAACTCTTGTCAATAATGAAATTGCCAATGCTTTATCAGTATGTACTAATATGATGAATATAGAAGAAGCTAAGAAAACAGGAGCTATGGCATTATTTGGTGAAAAGTACGGTGAAACTGTAAGAGTTGTATCTATGGGAGACTTTTCAACAGAGCTTTGCGGTGGTACTCATGTGAATAATACTTCTGAAATTACATCATTTAAAATACTATCAGAAGCAGGTATAGCAGCAGGCGTTAGGAGAATTGAAGCACTTACAGCAGAAGGCCTTTTATCTTATTATGAAGAAATTGAACGAGAATATTTAGAAGTTGCTAGGCTGTTAAAAACTAGGACTGCAAATGTTAATGAGAAAGTTGGCAGTTTACTTGCAGAAATTAAGTTATTAAATTCTGAAAATGAGAAATTAAAAAGTAAACTTGCTAATGATTCAATTGGTGATGTAATGAATAATATTAAGGATATTAAAGGCATTAAATTTCTTCCTCTAAAGGTTCATGGAGTTGATATGAATGAACTTAGAAATCTTGGTGATAGCTTGAAAGATAAGATTGGTGATGGTGTAATTTTAATAGCCTCTTCTACTGATGATAATAAAGTTAATTTAATGGCTACAGCTACAGATAATGCTATTAAGTTAGGTGCACATGCTGGAAATCTTATCAAGGAAGTTGCTGGCTTAGTTGGCGGTGGTGGCGGTGGTCGTCCTAATATGGCACAAGCTGGCGGTAAAAATCCTGAGGGAATAGAACAGGTACTTGAAACAGCGGCTAAAGTACTTGAAAGTCAGATTAAATAAGTATTTTATATTTTAATATAGTACATTGGATATGATTATTAAGTTTTATTATCTTGTTAAGAAAAAATAAGTACAGATGAAATCTGTTGGCTTCAACTAATTTTTGTTCAGTTTAGGATTTGATATTAGGTAATTAACGTTCAAAAAGGCGATTGCTGGTAAAAGCAATTGCCTTTTTGAATGTTGAAGCTGTTTCACTTAAATATATGAAACATATTTCTTGCTATAGTGAAAATTGAGATAGCATTAACTTTGAAGATAGGCAGCTTGTTGATAATAGATTGATTTTAGTCATTTGAGCAATAAGTGAAAATATCCAATATAATTATTCTACAGTAACAGACTTAGCTAAATTTCTTGGTCTATCTACATCAACTTCCTTTTCACAAGCGGCATGATATGCAATTAGCTGAAGTAAAACTGCTATAGGAAATACTGTTAATTTATTTTCTATATTAGGTATTCGCAAACATACATCATAAACATCAGAATTAACATTTGTATTTTCTTTTACTATTAGGATTACAAAAGCACCTCTTGCCTTAACTTCTCTGATATTAGAAATGGTCTTTGACAATAATCTATCTTGAGTAGCCAGAGCAATAACTGGTACTCCATTTTCAATTAATGCAATAGTACCATGCTTTAATTCACCAGCGGCATAAGCTTCTGCATGTATATATGATATTTCTTTGAGTTTTAAAGCACCCTCTAGTGAAAATGCATAATCTCTGCCTCGTCCTATAAAAAAAGCATCTTTATTATTAGTTATATGATTAATCATATTTTTGACATTTATATCTTGCAAAAGAGTTTCTTTTATTATATTTGGAATATTTAATAAATTTTCAATAAATAATTTAGTTTCTGTTTCATTAAAAGACTTTCTAACAAATGCCATTCTACAGCCAATAATATATAGTGCCGCAATTTGTACAGTATATGCTTTTGTACTGGCTACTGCAATTTCAGGACCTGCATGAGTATAAAAAACAAAATCACTTTCACGAGAAATAGTAGAACCTTTTACATTTACTATAGATATAGTTTTAGAGCCTTTTTCTTTGGCAAGTGAAAGAGCAGCTAAGGTATCTATAGTTTCACCTGACTGAGAAATAACAAAGACTAAAGTTTGTTCATCAATAATTGGATTTTCATATCTAAATTCTGAAGCTATCGAAATATTTACTGGTATAGATAATATTGGCTCCATAAGAGAGCGAGCAACAATACCTGCATGCATGGCTGTTCCGCAAGCAATAATTTGAATTTTATTAATATCCTTAAAAATCTCATCAGGTATTTCGTCAATACTTAAATCGGGTAAATTATTAATAATTCTTGGTAAGAGTGTATCAGTTACAGCTTTAGGCTGTTCGTAAATTTCCTTAATCATAAAATGAGGATAGCCGTTTTTTTGCGCTGCCTCCATATTCCAAGTAACTTCATGCTTTTCTAAAATAACAGGTGTTTCGTCAAGATTGATAGATATAATTTCATTCTCAGTAAGTTTAACAATAACATCTTCTGGAATGGGATAATAGTTATTAGTATATGGAATAAATGCTGTTATATCCGAGGCAATAAATGTTCCTTTGTCTGTTTGTGCCGCAATAAGAGGACTGACACGTCTTATTGCATACAATTCATTTGGTCTATCTTTAAATAATACACAAAAAGCATAAGTTCCATTTATTAATGTTGTAATTTCTCTTATAGAAGCAATAGGGTCATGTTCATTGATTTCATATAAATAATTTAATAATTTAGCAGCTACTTCAGTATCAGTATCAGATTTCATAGGAGTATTAAATTTATTGCTGCTTAAAATTTCCTGATAATTTTCAATAATTCCATTATGTATAAGTGTTACATTTTCATCAGAATGAGGATGAGCATTAACTTCTGTAACTTTGCCGTGAGTTGCCCAGCGTGTATGTCCGATACCACCTACAGCAGTACTGTTATCAAGTGCAACCGCCTCTTTTAAATTATTAACTTTACCAGTTTTTTTAATAATGACGGGTACACTGGGGGGGACAGTATCTTGAATAAATGCAATACCAGCACTATCATAACCACGATATTCAAGTCTTTCTAAAGCACCTATAAGTACTTCTTTAGCATTAAGACGTCCCATATATCCTATAATTCCACACATGATTTTAATCTCCATTTCACTGTTTTGTATATAAGTTTGAAAGTAACAAATAATATATTCAACTACAAATAACATACAAATGCAAACACATAATGTATAAGATTAAAGCTATATTATAAGTATTTAAAGCCATAATAGACTTAGATGTTAAAATGTATTATTTAATTTAAAATATATAAATGTAAACACATAAAAATAATTATGATAGTTTCAGCAAAGTAATAATAATTTTATACTTATGAGAGTTTAAAGCATATTTATTATTATATTCATTTTGCAAAAACTATTATAATAAATAATTAAATACACAAACATAGAGTTATATATATAACTCCTTGTGTTTTCTATTAATAAAGTTAGGTTATAAATGAGTTTGTTTTGCAGTTTCCCGCATATTTCTCATTTATATAATATGCCCTAACAGCACAGAAGAGTACCCGCCGAAAAATTCGATAATCTCTTCACCTCGTCAACCATTACATTCATAATCTATTGTAAATTATGTTCACGCTCATGTATTTGGTTCTGGCGCTTGGTAGTACATTGAAAATATTAAAAATTACAGCTAATTAATATTGCAAAGTGGTCTTTGCTCAAAATATATAATTAATTATAAAAAATATTAAATGGGATTTTTTATATATTGATATAAGATGATAATTGTTATAATTAATTTATATAAATATAAACTTATCAAGTCAAATTTTGCAATACGATTTAATATATCATTAAAAATTCCCTATGTCAATTAAGTTATCCATTACAATTATACGATTTCCTCTTATATTTTCATTATGTTCTTTGAAGATATATTATCATCTTGTTAATATGTAATATTTCTTGAATTAACATTTTGCTTCTAACACTTTCCCTCTTTTGTCTTGTAATTATGTAAAATGCATAGTTAAGTAGGATCATTAGTTTCCAATCTTATAATTTTTTATTCTGTAAAGAATTGAAATGTATTAGATTATACTAATTGACAGCGATAAAGCATAACTAAAAATTATTATTTAAAGACTATGTGTGTAAACTATCAAGAGAGGGCATGTATTTTAGATATATTAACTTTGTCAAAAATATGTTAAAGAAATAACTATTATTGAATAAATAATCAATTAATACTATAATGTCATTTATAATTAATTGCTGAAATTAAATATAATAAATAATTATTAATCAGTTAATACTATAATGTTACTTATAATTGATTTATGAAGTTAAATATAATAAATAATTTAATATAATTATTTATTATAAAGAAAGTGAATAGTCTATGATAAATGATTGTACTGCTGTAATATTATGCGGTGGAAAGAGTACTAGAATGGGATATGATAAAGCATTTTTAAGAACAGAAGCAGGACTGTTACTTACAATAACAATAAATTGTTTACAAACTATTTTCAGTAATGTTGTATTATCAACTGATAAAAGTGATAAATTTAACGATATTAGTGAAATATCAGATATAACTAAGGTTTCTGATATTTTTCCTGAAAAAGGTCCTATGGGTGCTATACATGCATCATTAAATTATGTATCAACTTCTTATATATTTGTAATTCCTTGCGATATGCCTGTAATAAATATTGAATTAATATTAGATATGTATAAAAACATTAGATATTCAGACATTCAAATATGTAAGCATAATGGTGGAATAGAACCACTGTTTGGATTCTATAAAAAATCATGTATTGACACTTTTGAAAGACATTTGGCTGAAAGTAATTATAAAATCAGAAAGACATTTGAGGAATTAAATGTGAATTTTTATGATATTGACAAGAACAGTACTTATATGGAAAAAATATTTTGGAATTTGAATACACTGGAGGATGTCGCATTATGGAAAAAGAGTTAAATATTAGTAATAATAATATTCCGATAACATCATCAACAGTTAGTATTAAAATTCCCCAAATGATAATGATTGGTTCTGGTGGGAGAAATCATGGAAAAACTACTTTGGCAAAATCTATTATACAAAAGTTTAGTAACACAGTTCCTATTATTGGACTAAAAATTATAAGTATAGATACAACAAAAGGAAAATGTCATAGAGGTGTTCATGGCTGTGGAATATGTACTAATATCAATGGTGATTGGGAACTTTTAGAAGAAACAAAAAATGATACAAATAAAGATACATCTATTATGTTATATTCTGGTGCTAAAAAAGTATATTTACTTAAAGTTTTAAAAGAACATTTCAAAGATGGAATAACTGACTTTTTAAATACTATAAAAAATTTTAATATATATCCTAACTGCTTAATCGTTTGTGAATCTAATACAGCTAGATTACATATAGAACCAGCTTTGTTTTTATTTGCAAAATGCAGAAACAGTAATATACTTAAGCCATCTGCCAAACAGATAATTGATTATGCAGATATGATAATAGAAGATGAAGGTGTAAATAGTTTAGAAAATTTAATAATCACAAAAGATAATAATAATATTAATTTTCAATTGCAAAATTTATAATAAATAAAATTATGACAAAAATGAAAGTGAATATTTTACTAATAAAGAGGAACAACTCCTCCTTTTAATATGACTGTTGGTTCTTTGGCAATTCAATTTTTACCATAACCTAGTGAGATGTTGTTTTATTTTTGAAAATAGAAAATTCCGTAATAATATAGGTTTTAGTGTTTAGAAGATGCCTAGTATAAATATAAACTTTAAAGGAGAGCTTAGATTATGAGTAGTAATTTATCAGCAGAAAAAAGGCAGCAAATTATTGATAAAAAAAGAAGCGGAGGGCAAGAACGTATTTTAGAAATTCTTCTTGATATGCAATTTGCCTCTGAAGGAGGATATATAGATAAAGAAACTGCGGATATTGTAGCTAAAGAGTTAGGACTTTCTAAAACAAGAGTTTATGAAATAGTAAGTTACTATGCAATGCTTAGAGATAAACCACATGCTAAATATGTTTTAGGTGTTTGTAATAGTTCGCCATGCCATTTTTCTAAATCAGAAGAAATTGCTGCTAAATTAGAAAAGATTTTAGGAGTAAAACCAGCAGTTCCAACTGCTGACGGAATGTTTATGTATTATTATATTCCTTGTGTTGGTGCCTGCAATAGAGGGCCTGTTATAAAACTTAGAGATAATGTTTTTGGTAATTTAACTGATGAAAAAATAGAAACACTTATCAAAGGTTTAAAAGAGGGAATAATAGAAGTTTAAATATTAACATACAATGATTTTATATTTATTGAATTAATTGGCTAGGAGGTCAATATGAATAGAGGCGAGGCAGTATTACTTAAAAGAATAGGCCGTATGCTTGATGTAACAGATATATCTGAATATGAGCGTTTAGGTGGTTTTGAGGGTTTAAAGAAAACTGTAGAAATTGGCAAAAAAGAATTAATAAATGAAATAGATATTGCCAAATTACGTGGAAGAGGCGGTGCAGCCTTTCCTATGGGAATAAAGTGGCGTCATTTATATGAATCATCTACATATCCTAAGTATGTAGTCTGCAACGCAGATGAGGGGGAACCTGGAACATTTAAGGATAAATTTTTATTAAAAGAAGATCCGCTTGCTGTAATTGAAGGTATGATAATTGCTGGATATGTATTTAATTCAAAGAGCAGTTTTATATATATAAGAGGTGAGTATAGATATATTCATTCTGTATTTCAAAAGGCACTTGATAATGCCAAAAGAGCTGGATATTTAGGTAAAAATATTATGGGAATTGAAGGATTTGATTATGAGATATATTTAGTTTCTGGCGGCGGGGCTTATGTTTGCGGTGAAAACTCCGCACTTCTTAATTCTATTGAGGGGAAAACTGGACGTCCAAGAGTAAAACCTCCTCATTTGGCTGATGTAGGCTTATTTTTAAAGCCCACTTTAGTAAACAATGTAGAATCATTTGCTTGTATACCTCATATAGCAATTAATGGCGGGCAAAAGTTCCTTGATATGGGTACACCTGACGGAGGAGGAACTAAATTAATTTGTCTTTCTGGACATATTAAAAATCCAGGAACCTATGAAATTAACTTAGGAACACCACTTGAAGAATTACTTTACTCCAAAAAATATGGAGGAGGACCTTCTAACGGTAAACCTATTAAATTTATTCATTTTGGAGGACAATCAGGTCCTATAGGATTTATGAAGAATTTAGAAGGTACTATTTATAGTTATGAGGGGCTTTGGGATAAAAATATTTCTGTAGGTTCTGGGGCTACAGTTGTAATGGACGATTCTGTGAGTATAGTAGAATATTTAGAAAATGTAATGGAATTTTTTGTACATGAGTCATGTGGGAAATGTACACCTTGCAGACTTGGAACTAAAAGAGTATTAGAAATGATTGAAACTTTTGTACGCCATGAGGCAGTAGAGGGCGACATAGAACGTTTAGAAGATGCTCTTACACATATAACCAATCTTTCAGCTTGTGGACTTGGACAATCTATATCAGTTTCTATTCGCAGTGGTCTAAAGCAAGCACGTAGAGAATTTGAAGAATGTTTGACATCATATAATAAGGAGGCATAATATTATGAGTCATTATGAACCAGGAACAATAATTACTTGTATAATAGACGGAATTGAATGTCAGGTAGAAGCTGGAACTACAATTCTTGATGCCTGCAAAACCATTGGAATTGATATTCCAACATTATGTTATTTAAAAGATTTAGCACCTGATGGTTCTTGCCGTATGTGTGTTGTAGAAGTTAAAGGCGGAAGAAAGGGTGGTATGGTAACAGCTTGTACTGAACATTGCGGTAATGGTATGGAGGTCTATACACGATCTCAAAAGGTTATAGATTCAAGGAAGTTTGTACTGGATTTACTTCTTAGCAATCATAAAACTGATTGTTTTAAATGTGCCAAAAATGGTGGATGTAAATTACAGGAATATTGTTTTGAATATGGAATAGCAGAAACTAGCTTTAAGGGAGCTTGTATAGATAGAAAACCTGATACTTCTAATCCATTTTTTGAGTTTAATCCGCAGCTTTGTATTATGTGCCGTAAATGTACTAGAGTTTGTCAGCACTTGCAGGGGCGTGATACTATTAGTATCAATGGAAGAGGATTTGAAACTAGAATGTCGCCAAGTTATGAGCTTCCTTGGAGAGAATCTAACTGTGAATCTTGCGGTAATTGTGTATCAAATTGTCCTACAGGAGCATTATCTTCTAAAGATAACAAGTATGGTTATAAAGTTTGGGAGGTACATAAGGTTAGAACAACTTGTCCTCATTGTGCAGTAGGGTGTCAAATAGATTTACTTGTAAAAAATAACACTATAGTTGGAGTTGAACCTGCCGACGGTCCTTCAAACATGGGACTTTTATGTGTAAAAGGTAAATTTGGTTCTTATAAATTTGTAGGTTCAGGTGAGAGATTAACAACTCCGCTTATTAAGAAAAATGGTAAATTTGAAACTGCAACATGGGATGAAGCACTTGATTTAATTGCTGAAAAATTTAAGCAAATTAAGAATGAATATGGTTCAGATTCAATAGCAGGTTCATCTTGTTCAAGGTCACCGAATGAAGATAATTTTGTATTCCAAAAGATGATGAGAACTGCTTTTGGAACCAATAATGTAGACAACTGTGCTAGAGTATGTCATTCTGCATCAGTTCATGGTCTTGCTATAACTTTAGGTTCAGGGGCAATGACTAATCCTATAAAAGATATTACAGAAGATGTAGATATGATGCTTATTGTTGGATCGAATCCAACAGAAGCACATCCAGTAGTAGGTTCTAGAATTCGTCAGGCTGTGCAAAAGGGAACTAAGTTAGTAGTGGTTGATCCTAGAAAGATAGATTTAGTAGATAGTGCTGAAATTCATCTTCCTATTAAGCCTGGAACTAATGTAGCATTTGCTAACGGTATGATACATATTATCTTAAAAGAAGGTTTAGCAGATACTGAATTTATTAAAGCTAGAACTGAAGGATTTGAGGTGCTTGCTGAAATTGTTAAGGATTACACTCCTGAAAAGGTATCAGAAATTTGTCATATTGATAAACAGCAATTAATTAGGGCTGCTAAGATGTATGCTAAGGCTAAAAAAGCTCCTATAATTTATTGTCTTGGTGTTACTGAACATTCAACTGGTACTGAGGGAGTTATGAGTTTATCTAATCTTGCAATGGTAGTTGGCAAACTTGGCAAGTCAGGCTGTGGTATCAATCCGCTTAGAGGGCAAAATAATGTTCAAGGTGCTTGTGATATGGGATGTATGCCTTCAGATTTTCCAGGCTATCAAAAGATAGCAAATGATGAAGTTAGAGCTAAGTTTGAAAAGGCTTGGGGGATTAGACTTAATAAGGTGGCTGGTAAAACTATTACAGATACTTTTCCTGCGGCTATTGACGGCACAATTAGGGGTATGTACATATTCGGTGAGGACCCTGTGGTTACAGACCCTGATACGCACCATATTAAAGAGGCTCTTGAGAAACTTGATTTTTTAGTAGTTCAAGAATTATTTATGACTGAAACAGCAGCTTTTGCAGATGTTGTACTTCCAGGTACAGCTTATGCTGAGAAAGACGGAACTTTTTCTAATACAGAGCGTCGTATACAGCGTATTAGAAAAGCTGTAGAGGCTCCTGGAGAAGCTAGACTTGATACAGATATATTCTGTGATGTTATGACTAGAATGGGTTATCCTTGTAATTATAATAGTGTGGCAGAAATTATGGAGGAAATTGCATCACTTGTACCTATATTTGGTGGAATTAGCTTCAATAGGTTAGATTTAGGTGAAAGTTTACAATGGCCATGTTGGAATAATCAGCATAAGGGAACATATATTATGCATGAGGGTGAATTTTCTAGGGGGCTTGGATACTTTTATCCAGTTAGATATAAGGAATCTGCTGAAGTACCTGATGAATATTATCCATTTATAATGATGACTGGCCGAATGTTATATCATTATAATACCCGTTCAATGACTGGGAAAACTAAAGGAATTAATGAACTGGCAAATCGTTCATATATAGAAATTAATGAGTTTGATGCTAAAAATATGGGAATTAAAGATGGTGATAAGGTCCAAGTTTCTTCAAGAAGAGGGAAAATTGAAACTTATGCAGCAGTTGGGGATAGAGTTGGTAAGAATGAAGTATTTATGACTTTTCATTTCCCTGACGGAAACCCAAACCATATTGCTAACAATGCATTGGATAATATAGCTAGAATACCTGAATATAAAGTTACTGCTGTACAAATTAAAAAAATTTAATAAATAAAATTATAAGTACTATGAATTATTGATAATTAAAGATAGGGGAAATGTAAGGTATTAATATAGATACATTTCCTTTATTTTTAATTAATAGCAGTGTTTACTTAAAAACTATCCAACTATTCGTTAAAGTTGAGTTTAGCGAATAGTTGGATTTCTCCTAAAAGTAGATGTTTGTACTATTTTATACTAATACTAATTTAATGATATACTCTTCTTATTTTCTTATGTATCACCTAATCTAATTATCTAATTATTACTAACTTGTTAATAGATTTATTCACTTGTAGGCTATCACTTTCTAAGTTGTAATAGTCTACAAGTATAAATAACTTTTTTCATTTTTATTCTACATCAATATGTTCTTCATATACTTGCCAACTATAACATTGACCGCTTAACAAGCTCACTTCAATTTTAAATAAACATAAATACACATTTCCATTAATTTTGTTAATATTTTCAATTCATATAAAATACTTATGCTATGATAATAAATAATCACTATTCATATTCCATTTTAAATTTGTACATAGTACTTTGCAAATATACAACAATCTTTTTAGACTTTCATTACTTTTACGGCATTTCTTTATTATCTATGCCCAGTAGAATAATCATATATTTTTGCTTTTGCACTCATATCTAAGACTTCTCCTCGTAATCTAATTTGTATCCCCTCTATAAGTGACTTATCTACAAAATATTTTGCTTCTACAAATGTATATTTAGTTTTCTCTAAAATTATATGTGATATCTCCGATTTTTCACTTTCAGAAAGTTCTTTTGCAGAAAAAATAGTAGCAACTGCTATCTTTCTATGCTCCTTAACATTATCTAAAAAATATTTAAAAACATAAGGTAAATCTTTGTAATTACCATATGATATTACAATACCTATAAATCTAATTAAATCTTTGTTTAACCCCCCTGCAAAATGCTTTTTAAATTCTAAAAATTTTTCATTTTCTGTAATTGTAGAATTGTGTACACAGGTTTTAAATAATTTATTTGTAAAATCACTATTTATAATATTTTCAACTTGACTATAAAGTATGTCTATAGTGTCCTTATTACTTGCAGTTTCAAACAATATATCCGCATAAGCTTTAGATATAATTTCTGCCATATTGATATTACCTTTCTTTGCTATTCTAAAAAACATTAGATTTTTTTAAAATTTTATTTTATAATTTTAATACAAGACTCAATATTGATTATTTTCATAATAGATAATTAGCCTATAAAATATCTGACAAATATCTTTTAAAATATTTTGTTATTTTTTTAACGAATTATACATTAATATACACAGTTAGGCTATATATAACCATGTATATAATAAATTTATCTTTAAAATACTATACTATAAACTGCTAAAATCAAATAATGAAAGTTGATTAGTTTCTGGTAAGCCCTTGATTATTCCCATAACTTCCATTTTATCTATAGTTTTTTTATCAATTTTAGTTCTGCTCCACAAGTCATCCTTTGATAAAAATGGAGTTCTAGGGGCTTCTTCTTCAACTGCATATGCTGCTTTTTCACCCAAACCAGTAATACTATTAATAGCCGGCATTATTTTACCGTCTATAATAGTAAATCTTGTTGCCTTAGCCTTATATAAATCCATAATTTGAAATTCATACCCTCTTGCATACATTTCTTGAACAATTCTCATATCTTTTAAAGTATCTTGTTCCTTTTTAGACAAACTATCCATTCTGCTTCTGTAGTCTGCAATATGATGTTCTACCCTAGCTTTGCCCATACACATAAGTTCATAGTCAAACGAGGTTGCTCTTATACTAAAAAATGAAGTATAGTATTCTAGTGGGTAAAAGATTTTACAATAAGCTATTCTCCATGCCATCATAACATATGCCGCGGCATGAGCCTTAGGGAACATATATTTAATTTTATTACATGACCAAATATACCACTCAGGAACATCACATTCCCTCATTGCATCTTCCCAGTCTGGTTTTAAGCCTTTTCCTTTACGAACACTTTCCATGATTGTAAAGGACAGTTCCTGCTCTACGCCCATATTTATTAAATAGGTCATAATATCATCACGAGTACATATAGCCGTCTGAATAGTTGCCTTTCCCTCTTGCAGCAAAGTTTGTGCATTACCAAGCCATACATCAGTACCATGTGCAAGACCAGCTATTCTAACTAAATCAGAAAAATATTTAGGTTTTGCATCTATTAACATCTGCATTGCAAAGTCAGTACCAAACTCAGGCACACCCAAAGCACCTAACTTACATCCTAAAATATCATCTGGCTTAATACCAAGTGCAGAAGTATTTTCAAATAATGACATAACCTCCTTGTTATCAAGCGGTATACTTGTAGGGTCTATACCTATTAAATCCTGTAACATACGAATCATAGTAGGATCGTCATGTCCTAATATATCAAGTTTTAATAAATTATGGTCAATAGAATGATAGTCAAAATGTGTAGTTATAATTTTAGTTTTCATATCATTGGCTGGACGCTGAATTGGAGTAAATGAATAAATTTCTTCTCCATGCGGTAAAACTATTATTCCGCCAGGGTGTTGTCCCGTTGTTCTTTTTATCCCTACACAACCATTTAACAGTCGGGTTATTTCAGCTTTTCTTTTTCGTATTCCATTCTTTTCAAAATATCCCTGAACATAACCATATGCTGTTTTTTCAGCTAAAGTACCTATTGTTCCTGCTCTAAAAGTCTGTCCCTTGCCAAATATTTCTTCTGTATAGTCATGCGCTTTACTTTGATATTCACCAGAAAAATTCAAATCTATATCTGGTTCTTTGTTCCCTTTAAAGCCAAGAAAAGTTTCAAAAGGGATATCAAAACCATCTTTATTTAATTTTTCTCCGCATGTTGGACAATTTCTATCAGGCATATCACAACCAGCCATACCTGAAAACTGTTTAACAGCTTCTGAATTAAAATCACTAAAGTGACATTTAGTACAATAGTAATGAGGACTAAGCGGATTAACCTCCGTTATTCCTGCCATGGTTGCTACAAAAGAAGAACCAACAGAACCCCTTGAACCTACTAAATACCCATCTTCATTAGATTTCCATACTAATTTTTGAGAAATTATATACATAACTGCAAATCCATTGCTTATTATGGAATTTAATTCTCTTTCTAAACGTTCTACAACTACCTCTGGCAAATCTTCCCCATACATAGAGTGTGCCTTTTCATAACAAATATTACGAAGAGTTTTATCAGAATCAGGTATAACTGGCGGACATTTATCAGGTCGCACTGGAGAAATTTTTGCACATTTATCAGCTATTAAATTAGAATTGGTAACTACCACTTCCTTTGATTTATCAGGACCTAAATAGCTAAATGATTCAAGCATATCTTCTGTAGTTCTAAAATACAAAGGCGGTGTAGTTACTTTAGGGTTGCTGTTCCTTGGATTAGATACTAATAATATAGTCCTATATATTTCATCTTCTGGATCAAGAAAATGTACATCTCCTGTAGCTACTACTGGTTTCCCAAATAACTCACCTAATTTTACAATTTTTTTATTTATATTTTGTAAATCCTCTATACTATTTACTGGCTCTTTTTCCCTATAAATCATATGTTCATAGTTCTCCACTGGCTGTATCTCCAGAAAATCATAAAATTCTACTATTTGAGCAATATCTTCATCAGGACGTCCTAAAAGTATAGCTTGATATAGTTCACCCATATTACAGCCAGAACCTAATAATAAGCCCTCTCTATATTTGATAAGTTCACTTTTAGGAATAATTGGAACATTCCCCATATATATCAAATGTGAAAATGATACTAATCTATATAAATTAATTCTGCCAGTATCATTTGCCGCTAGTATTGTAAAATGTCTGTTGGGCATTTTTCTAAGTATTTCTACTGATAACAATCCCTTATCGTTAAGTTTCTCTAAATTATCTATTCCTATTTTTTCGCAGCGCTTTAAAAGTTCTATAAATATTTCTGCTGTTGCTTCAGCATCATCGACAGCTCTATGATGATTCTTTAAAACAATATTAAGTGCCTTTGCTACTATGTTTAGTCTGTAGCGTTTTAAATCAGGAAGTATTATTCTTGATAAAGCAACTGTATCGATAGCTGTAAAGTCAATGTTAATACCAAGTTTTTTGGCATAATAAATTATAAAACCTACATCAAATTCTGCATTATGCGCAACTAATACACCCTCCTCACAAAACTCTATAAACTTAGGAAGTACATTATCTATGGTATCTGCACCTATGACCATATTATCATTAATTCCGGTAAGTTCTTCTATTTCATATGGTATAGGCACCTTAGGATTTACAAAACATCCAAATCTATCTACAATTTTACCGCCCTTTATTTTAACAGCTCCAAATTCTATAATCTGACAAGATACAGGACTAAGACCAGTAGTTTCTATATCGAATACAATAAAAGTATCATCAAATTTTTTATTTTGAGGATTTTTAACTGGACCTTTAGTATCATCAGCTAAGTATCCTTCCATACCATAGATAATTTTGAATTCATCATTTTTATCTATAGCATGGTTAGCTTCTGGAAATGATTGTACGTTTCCATGGTCAGTAATAGCCACTGCACTCATTCCCCATGATTTAGCACGCTTTATTAAATCTTTAACATCCATTGCCGCATCCATTTCACTCATTTTAGTATGGCAGTGAAGTTCTATACGTTTTTCAGATGCGTTATCTGTACGGCTAGATGAAAAGTTATCACTTTTTTTAACTCCAGCAACAGATGCTATTGTAAGTTCACCATCAAAACGATCAATTGATGTCATTCCCTTTATATATATATAACTTCCTTTTTTAGTTGCAGTTAAAATTTCATCAAGATTATCTTCTTTTGAAAACATTTTAACGGTAATTGTATCTGTAAAATCAGTTATATCAAAAATAATTATACTTCGTCCGCTCTTAAGTACACGTTGTTCATGATTAATAATTTGTCCCCTTACAACTATTTCACCAATTTCACCGGTTACATTTTCAAGCATAGTAATTTCATCATCAAAATCTCTTCCATAAAGCACATCTGGGTTAGCAGATTTCTTTCGTCCAAACTCTCGTTTATGATTTCCTAAATTACCACCATATTTTTTAGAATTTTGATTACTGTCATTATTTTGTTCTATTTTATCTGAACCTTTAATGCCTTTTGGTATAATATCAGAATTACTGTTAATACTTTGCTCTGCAATATTATTGGTAACAATATTGTGGTTTTCATAATTATTATATGATGATGTATTAATATTATCATTATTTGATAGTTCATATTCAAATGTTTCTAAGTTTTCATTAGTACCTATTATCTCATTACTTGTCTTATATTTTTCAATTACTTTTTCCCTTTGACTGTAATCAGATTTGGCTTTTCTTTCTGTTTTTATATAATTTAAACAAACTTCTAATTCAAAACCAAACCTTTCTGTATATAGTTTTTCAAAATAATCTTTTAGTTCTACGGCTTTTTTTCTGGATACTATATTATCTTCAAGTACTATACTCATAATATTATTTTCAATTTTAATATCAGCAGTTTTAAACATATGGCAAACTACTGAACTTACCGCAAATAACTCACTGCATATACTTTCTTTATATATTTCTAAAATATTAACAGGAGTATATTGTTCTGAAAGATTAAATCTTTCATATATTTTTACATTAAGTCTTTTTCCCGTAAAAAGCTGCCTTTTAATCTGTTCTTCAACGTAATATATTTTATCTTTTTCTATTAATCTTGGACTTTTTATAACAATACGAAGGGAGCTTCTATCTGTAGTAGTTGCTATTTTAATAACTTCTACCATAGAAAAAAGCCCTCTAAATTCATTAGATAAATTGAGTTTAGGAAAAACATCTGTAAATTTCTTTTCCATTCGATATCACTCCAATTTGAATACTATTTCTGTGTTTTTTGTGACTGCATATCTAAAAGTTCCATTTTTAGTGTTTCAAGCAAAAATTCTTCTGGAACTTTTTTGATAATTTCTCCTTTTTTAATAAGCAATCCTTCTCCTATGCCGCCTGCAATACCTATATCTGCTTCTTTTGCCTCTCCTGGACCATTAACAATACAACCCATTACAGCAATTTTAATATTATCAAGTTCCATATCTGAAACCATTTCTTCCACTTTATTTGCAAGCGATATTAAATCTATATTAGTTCTCCCGCAAGTTGGACATGAAATAACTTCTGCACCGCCTTGTCTTAAACCTAAAGTCTTTAATATTATTTTAGCTGAACGAATTTCCTCTACTGGGTCACCTGTAAGTGAAACACGAATAGTATCACCTATACCCTGATATAAAATAAGTCCTAAACCTATACCTGATTTAATGTTTCCTGAGTTAATTGTTCCTGATTCTGTAATACCCACATGTAAGGGATAATTTGTTTTTTCAGCAATAAGCTCATGTGCCTTTACACACATACGTACATCTGATGATTTAATACTTACTACAATATTTCTATAATCGAGTTCTTCAAGTATCATAATTTTATCCAATGCACTTTCTACAATACCTTCTGCTGTGACACCGCCATATTTCGTAATAAGTTTTTTCTCAAGTGAACCGCTGTTTACACCTACACGAATTGGTACATTATATTCCTTAGCTTTATCAACAACTGTTTTAATTCTCTTTAAATCTCCTATATTTCCTGGATTAATCCTAATTTTATCAGCACCATTTTCAATAGCAGCAACAGCCATTTTATAGTCAAAATGTATATCAGCAACAATTGGAATATGGATATGTTTTTTTATCTCATAAATAGCTTTTGCCGCTTCTAAAGTAGGTACTGTAGAACGTATTATATCACAACCTGCTTCTTCCAACCTAAGAATTTGTGTAATAGTTGCATTAATATCTTCAGTTTTAGTATTAGTCATGGATTGAATTAATATAGGATTTCCGCCGCCTATTATTTTGTCACCTATTTTTATAATTTTTGTACTATCACGATGTAGCATATTTGCACCTCCAAAAACCAATTTCAGACAAAATTTCAACCTTATATTATTATATCTTAATAAAAAGTTCTTCATTTTATATTTTATTATTTTTATATTCAATGAATAGTAAGTGATTTATAATTTACTTTTATGATTTCATTACTTAAATATAATTAGTAGCTATTTAATAGATATTTATTTATATATTAAAAGCCAAATAATTTTTTAATATCATTAAATAATACAAATACCATAAGCAGCATAAGTAACATAAACCCTATTGTATGTACTATACCTTCTTTTTCTCTGCTAATTGGGCGCTTCATAATAGCTTCTATAAACAAAAATACTAATCGCCCTCCATCTAATGCAGGAATAGGCAGTAAATTCATAACACCCAAGTTTGCACTAAGTAATATACTAAAATTTATAAGTATCATAATCACATAAAAAGTACCTGCTGGCTTACTGCTTTCTACTGCTTCACCTACCATATTTACTATTCCAACAGGTCCTGCTATTTCTCCTGTACTTACTTGGCCGCTTATCATCATTCCTAAAGTTTTAATAGTAGACCTTATTACAAAAACTACTTGATATGTACCATATTTTATTACTTCTAATGGGGAAGCCTTAGCAAATGTATTTCCGCCTTGAATACCAATTAAAAATCTACCTGACTCTTTATCAAATTTAGGAGTAAATTCAATGGTTCCTGATATAGTTTCACCATTTTCAATTCTGTCATAATTAACACTTACAGATTTTTCATTTGTTATATTAAATAATATCAAATGTATATCACTATAAATTACAACACGCTCTCCATTTATTGAAGTAATAATATCATCTGCTCTAAGTCCTGCTTCTTGTGCTGGATAACCGTCAATAACATCATAAACTACAGGTTTTTCATAACCTACATTAGCTGTCAGAATTACTGATAATATAGCTGCAAGAATAAAATTAAATACTGGACCAGCTAAAACCACTGATATGCGTCCCAATACAGAAGCACTGGCAAAAGAACCTTTTTCTATATTAGTTCCATCATCTTCACCTTTCATCATACATGAACCACCTATTGGTAAAAGCTTAATAGAGTATTTAGTATTCTTATAATCAAAAGATAAAATACGTGGTCCCATACCTATTGAAAATTCTATAACTTCAATTTTATTTAACTTTGCAAATATAAAGTGTCCTAACTCATGTATAAATACAATAAAACTAAAAACTAATAATGCAAGAACTATATTCAACTTAACACCCGCTTTCTATAAAATCATATACTGATTGTTCAACTTCAAGTATTTCTGCTATATTGGGATTTTCTATAAACTTATGATTTTGCATAGATTTTTCTACAATCTGTGAAATTTCGATAAACTTAATCTCCCTATTTAAAAATTTAGCTACTGCTTTTTCATTTGCAGCATTAAATATTGTTGGCATATTGCCGCCGATACGTCCTGCCTCATATGCTAGTTTAAGTCCTAGAAACTTTTCAAAATCTGGCTTCTCAAAATCTAATTTAGAAAGTGTTCCAAAATCCAGTCTATTACCGCTCCTAAATTCTCTTAATGGATATGTTATAGCATATTGTATAGGCAATCTCATATCTGGAGTACCAAGCTGTGCCATAATTGAACCATCATCAAATTCAACCATTGAATGAATAATACTTTGTGGATGTACTACTACTTCCACTGAATCTATATCTACACCAAATAACCACTTTGCCTCTATAACTTCTAATCCTTTATTAATCATAGTTGCAGAATCTATAGTAATTTTTTGTCCCATAGACCAATTAGGATGCTTTAAAGCATTTTCTAATGTGGCATTTTCTATTTGTTCTTTTGTCCATGTTCTAAATGGTCCGCCTGATGCAGTAAGTAATATTTTATTTATTTTATTGCCTATTTCACCATTTAAACATTGAAAAATCGCACTATGTTCACTATCAACAGGAAGTATTTTAACACCCATTTTAATAGCTAATGGCATAATAATATGTCCTGCTGTAACTAAGGTTTCCTTATTCGCCAAAGCAATATCTTTACCTGCTTTTATAGCCTCTATAGTAGGTCTTATGCCAATCATTCCAACTAATGCAGTAATTACCAGTGAAACTTTTTCTTTTGTTGTAACTTCCAATAGCCCTTCCATACCGCAAAGAACTTTTACTGATAAATCTGAAATGTTTAATTTTAATTTGTTAGCATTTTCTTCATCATAAACACAAACTACTTCCGGCATGAACTCCCTAATTTGCTGTTCCAGTAATTCTATATTATTTTTGGCAGTTAAAGCGTATACCTTTATGTCATTTCTATTTCTAATAACATCTAATGCCTGTGTACCTATTGAACCTGTAGAACCAAGTATTACAATATATTTCATTATATTATTATTTCTCCCATTTCAATATAAAATGCAAATTTAATAAATTTATATTATTTTTATGTACCAATCAAACATTCCACATCCCGTTGTCAGTAATGCTGCCGCTACTATATTCAACATTAATTTTCTAATTTTTCTCCTTATTATTATCAAACCAGTTTAAGGTAATTAACCAACATATAAGTGAATGCATTTTATATTTATCATAATTTTTAGTGTCAAAAATAGCGAGATTTTCATCTAACCAGCATAACTATAAAATAAATAATAGGTGCTGTAAAAATCATACTGTCAAATCTATCAAGTACACCGCCATGTCCTGGAATTATATTACCATAATCTTTAATTTCAAAGTTACGCTTAATAGCTGATGCCGCCAAATCACCAATCTGTGCTACTATTGAGGCCACTGAACAAATAATTGCAAATTTTATTGAAATATTTAACATACCTAACACAGAATTACCAAATATAGTTCCATATATATAACCTAATAAACCAGCTCCTATTACACCGCCAATTGCACCTTCTATAGACTTTTTAGGACTAAGTATAGGTGCTAATTTATGTTTGCCTATAAGTTTTCCAACACAATAAGCACACGTATCACACCCCCATGCTGACAAAAATACCAACCAGACAAGAATTTCTCCGCTTTCTAGTCCTCTTATCTTATATATATATGAAAGCATAAAAACTACATAAAATACTCCAAAAAATGCAGCCATAATATTACTTATATTGTATCTTGGAAATGTAAAAACATATGCTCCCATTAACATAATTAAAAATAGAACTAAAAACATGAAAATATAACTATCTTGTTGAATATACAAAATGATAAAATATACAAATGATGCAAGATATCCTAATATTGCTACAATAGTTTTTTCTAATTTGAGTACTCTATATAACTCAAAAAGTCCTACAATTGAAATTAATAAATTTCCTGCAAGCAAAGCATTGCCGCCAAATGACATTAATGCTACTGTAATTAAAATTAATACAATACCGCTTATAAGTCTGGTATGAAACATAAAATTATTGCCTCCAAATATTATTTATCAAGAATCCCGCCAAAACGCCGTTCTCTGCCATTGTATGATAATATAGCATTATATAATTCATCAATATTAAAATCAGGCCAAAATGTATCAGTTATATAAAATTCTGTATAAGCACATTGCCATAATAGATAATTAGATATTCTAAAATTTCCGCCTGTACGTATTAAAAGGTCTGGGTCTGGTATTCCCTTAGTATCTAAATATTTTGATACCAATTCTTCACTAATATCTGTTTCTTGAATCCTATCCTCTTTAATATCTTTAGCAATATTTTTTATTGCTCTAGTTATTTCATCTCTGCTGCCATAATTTATTGCAAGTACAAATGTCAAGCCTGTAGCATTTTGTGTTTCACTTTCAAGTTTATTAAGTCCTTTAACTATATCATTTGCAAACCTGCTTCTATCCCCAATAGATATAACTTTTACATTATTAACTTTAGCTACCTTTAACAACCTAGATATATAATATCTAAATAATTGCATAAGTGCATTAACTTCATCTTCAGAACGTTTCCAATTTTCTGTTGAAAATCCATATACTGTTAGATAATCTATACCTATATTAGCAGCATTTTCAACTGTCTTTTCAACTACTTTACAGCCCTCTATATGTCCCATTTTTCTGGGTAAGCCCCGCTTTTTAGCCCAACGTCCATTACCATCTAAAATAATCGCTATATGCCTTGGTATATTAAGCCCTGTAAAATCACTTTTCATTATTTCCTCCAAAGCAATTCATTTATGATTATTAGTAAATTATATTTAATTAATTATAATTGATTGCTTTTACATATCTATATTTTTCTAAAATATTAAATTACATTTCTCTAAAATAAACACATGCAATATTATATTAAAATTTTACATTGTACACCGTAATGTATTTACCCAGAGGTTTTTGTTTCTTATAGTAGCTTTTCTATAAAGCACAATAGAGTTTCGTAAGTGAAACTCTCGCCTGCGGAGGTCGCAATTTGCGACATCTGCATTATACGCCGCAGTGTGCTCCATCAGAGGTTTTTTTATATAATGGAAAGCAATTTCCTATTACATAAAAAATTGGGCAGTTCGTTATTCACTCCCTGCCCTAACATTTATTTGTGCAAGTCACAAAACAAAATTATATTGTAAGAACTTCTTTTGATTTATCCTCAACCATTTTATCAATTTGTTTTACATACTTATCTGTAAACTTTTGAATTTTATCTTCACCATCTCTTAAATCATCTTCTGAAATTTCTCCGGCTTTTTCCATTTTCTTAATTGCATCATTTGCATCACGTCTAATATTACGTATTGATACTTTGGCTGCTTCACCTTTTTTCTTTACATCTTTTTCAAGTTCTTTACGTCTTTCTGATGTAAGTTCAGGAAATACCAATCTGATAATAGTTCCGTCATTGTTAGGATTAATTCCTAAATCTGATATAAGAATTGCCTTTTCAATTTCTTTTATAAGTCCTTTTTCCCATGGCTGTATAACTATCATTCTAGCTTCTGGTACAGATATATTTCCCACCTGCTGAATAGGTGTAGGTGTTCCGTAATAATCTACCATTATCTTGTCAAGCACATGAGGATTAGCACGTCCAGCACGAATAGTTATAAATTCAGATGCAAGTACATCACATGACTTATCCATTTTAGCCTCATATTGACTTAATAATTCTTTCATAATAAAATCCTCCTTATATTCCATACAATATTGTAATAATTTATACTTATACTGTAACAATAGTTCCAGTAATTTCACCTTTTATTGCTCTTTGAATACTATTTTTTTCTTCTAATCCAAATACAGCTAATGGCAATTTATTTTCCATACACATAATAGAAGCTGTTAAATCCATAACTGCAAGTTTATTATCAATAACTTCATCTATTGATACTCTGTCATATTTCTTAGCCTCTGGATTAACTGCGGGATCACTATCATATACACCATCTATAGATTTAGCTAATAAAAGTACATCTGCGTCCATTTCTATTGACCTTAATACAATTCCTGTATCTGTTGAAAAATATGGATGACCAGTTCCTCCTGCGAAAAATACTATCTTTCCTTCTGAAAAACACTCATTTACTTCATCTTTAGAAAAAAGTTTAGACATAGCACCACATGCAAATGGAGTAAATATCTCAGTTTTTAAACCCTCATTTCTAAATATTTCCGACACATATATACAATTCATTACAGTAGCTAACATTCCTATTTGGTCTGCTTTTGTTCGGTCAATCTCGGTTCCAGTTCTTCCTCTCCAAAAATTACCGCCGCCTATAACTATTCCAACTGTAACTCCAGTTTCCTTAATTGCTTCTCTTATCTGTACCGCAACATCTCTAACTGTATCTTCATGAAATCCAGTCTTATTAGGTCCAGCCATAGCTTCACCGCTAAGCTTTAACATTACTCTCTTATTATTCATGAAAAAATCCCCTTTATTCTTTGTGCTAACACTACTATAATTATTAGCTTAATTATAGCCACAACAATTATATCATACTACTATTTAATTGACAATCATCACATATTGTATATTTCTATAATTTTCATTTTTATAAGCTTATATTATTTACAAGACATTACTTTAAGAGGTATAATAAAGTTGAATTAATTATAAAAACCATCTGATATTTCCAGAAAATATCAACTATTTTTATTTTATTAAAAATATAGAATACTATATTAATGAAATAAAAATATTATTAACTCCATTATAAAATGTAAATAATTAGGAAAAGAGGACTTTAAAATGAAAGATTGTAATTGTGCTTATTGTATGGGCGGAGAACTTGTTGCTAAATTTGCTGTACCTGTATGTGAACTTGAATCAGGCACTGTCTATGTATTCAAAGAACAAAGCAAAAAAGGCCGTTGTATATTGGCTCATAAAAAACATGTTAGTGAATTAATAGATTTAACTGATGATGAAAGAAATGTATTTTTTGCTGATGTAGCTAAATTATCAAGAGCTATGCATAAAGTATTTTCTCCAGATAAAATTAATTATGGTGCTTACGGAGATACTGGATGTCATCTTCACTTCCATTTAGTACCTAAATATAAAGATGGTGAAGAATGGGGCGGTACTTTTGAAATGAATAGCGGAAAAACTATACTAAGTGATGATGAATATACTAAACTAGCAGAACTTGTTAAAGATAATTTATAGGATTATATTTAGATAGTAAAAATGGATAACATTTCATGTTTTAACATAAACGGTTATCCATTTTTACTTAATTATTTAATTTTTATCATTCTATTAAACTACTATAAGAAATATTCAACACCAGCTTCAAATATCTTTAAATCTTGTTCTCCAAAAATATTTATTGCTACACCTTTACCTTTTCGTTCAGAATGAGCCATTTTACCAAATATTCTGCCACTTTCATCAGTAATTCCCTCAATAGCAGCATAAGAACCATTTATATTCCATTCTTCATTCATTACAGTTATTCCATTTATATTAGTATATTGTGTAGCTACTTGACCATTTGCAAATAATTTTGCTATCCATTCATCATCAGCTACAAATCTGCCTTCTCCATGTGAAATAGGATTAACATATGTACTTCCTAAATCAGCATTACTTAACCAAGGTGATTTATTGCTTACCACCTTAGTATAAGACATTTTAGAAACATGACGAGAAATTGTATTTCTTGCAAGTGTTGGTGAATCCATATTTTGAACAGTAATTTCACCATATGGCAATAGCCCTAACTTTATAAGTGCTTGGAAACCGTTACATATTCCTAACATTAAGCCATCTCTTTCATTTATAAGTTTCTCTATCTCCTCTTTAAGCACTGCATTACGAAAAGCTGTTGCAAAAAATTTAGCTGAACCATCAGGCTCATCACCCGCTGAAAATCCTCCTGGAAACATTACTATCTGTGATTTACTTATACCCTCTGCAAATAACTTAATTGAATCACGAATTCCCTTAGCTGAAAGATTTCTAAATACAGTAGTAATAACCTCTGCACCTGCATTTTCAAAAGCTCTCATACTATCAATTTCACAGTTAGTTCCTGGAAAGACTGGAATAAATACAGTAGGCTTTGCTACTTTATGTTTACAAATATACAAATTGTTAGTTTTATATGTTATGTCTTTAATTTCTGTAGTATTCTCTATTCCTGAAAATGATGGAAATACCTTTTCAAGCGGTTTTTTCCATGCTGATAATATATCAGTAAGTGCAATTTTCGAATCTGCATATTTAAACACTTTATCTTCTATTACTTCACCAATAATTTTATATTCACACTGTAATTGAGCAATATTTTTTGCTTCAACCTCTGCCACTATGCTTCCCCAATCAGCAGCGAATAAATCATCAGCCAATATATCATAAAGTCTTACCCCCATTTCATTACCAAATGCCATTTTAACTATTGCTGATGCAATACCAGCCGCCTCTACTGCATATGCTGAAATTATATTTCCAGCTTTAATATCCTCAAATATTTTGGCATAATTTTTAGTAAGCAAACTATAATTTGGCAAGTCAAATTCATCTCTTTGTACCTTACATAATACTAACTTACTGCCTGCCTTTTTTAATTCAGGAGTAATAATATTTTTAATGTCGCCCACATTAACCGCAAATGATACCAATGTAGGAGGTACATTTATATCCTGAAAAGTTCCAGACATACTATCTTTACCGCCGATTGAAGGAAGCTCCAGCCCTAGCTGTGCATTATATGCACCAAGTAATGCAAGGAAAGGTTCACCCCAACTTTCAGGATTATCTGTCATGCGTTTAAAATATTCTTGAAAAGTAAATCTAATTTTTGAATAATCTCCGCCGGAAGATACTATTTTAGCCACTGACGAAATTACCGCATATATCGCTCCATGGTATGGACTCCATGAAGATAAATTAGGGTCAAAACCATAACTCATCATAGTAACTGTATCAGTTTCACCCTTTAATAATGGGAGTTTTGCAACCATTGTTTGTATCTCTGTAAGCTGAGTTTTACCGCCATATGGCATTAATACTGAACCTGCACCTATTGAGGAATCAAACATTTCTACTAAACCCTTTTGTGAACAATTATTAATATTAGATAATCTTTTTATTAGTTCATCAGTTACATTATCAATTGTTGATTTATTAAAAGGATTCCCCTCTTTTTCTGGAAGTATTGCCAAAACATCTGTATCTTGATGAGCCCCGTTAGTATCTAAAAATCTTCTGTCTATATCAACAATAGTTTTCCCCCTCCATGACATTACAAGTCTAGGTTCTTTAGTAACTACCGCTACTTCAACAGCTTCTAAATTTTCATCTTCTGCAAGCTTTAACATCTTACCTACATCTTTAGGTGCAATAACCAACGCCATACGCTCTTGTGATTCGGAAATGGCAATCTCAGTTCCGTCAAGTCCTGCATATTTTTTAGGTACTTTATCTAAATCAATTCTAAGTCCGTCAGCAAGTTCACCTATAGCTACAGATACGCCACCAGCTCCAAAATCATTGCATTTTTTTATAAGAATTGAAGCTTCTGGACGCCTAAATAATCTCTGTAATTTTCTTTCTGTTGGTGCATTTCCTTTTTGAACTTCTGCTCCGCAAGTTTCTATTGATTCTGTAGTGTGTGCTTTTGAAGAACCTGTAGCACCGCCACAGCCATCTCTGCCTGTTCTGCCGCCTAAAAGTAATATAATATCACCCTCTGCGGCAGTTTCTCTAATAATATTTTTTCTTGGAGCTGCTCCTATAACTGCACC
>JGI994J12354_10000591_pt1 | contig 35951 bp, 36 predicted proteins | sample IntmicLarv3ML3BL_FD_12354 | JGI IMG/M metagenome (IMG submission 12354) | reverse complement strand
CAGAAAGGGGATACTTTCCAAGTAAAAGCTTTTGAAAATAAGGAAGTAGACTTTATCGCTGATGATGTCCCACTAGAAATAGAGTATGAAGATGAGTTTATTCTGATTGTTAATAAGCCTCGTGATATGCTAGTGCACCCTGATAACAAAGAAAAAAATGGTACCTTGGCTAATATTGTGGCTAATTATTATCTTCAACATAATATTCAAACTACAGTAAGGCCAATTCATCGTTTAGACATGGATACTACGGGTTTAGTAATATTTTCTAAGTGCGATTTTATTCAACCACAACTTGATTGGATGTTGATGGCAAAGAAAATTAAAAGGCATTATTATGCTTTTGTAGTAGGTGAAGTTCATGATGATGGTATTATTGATTCGCCAATTGGCAGAGATAGACACGACGCAAAAAAGTATCGAGTTTCACGTGATGGTAAATCAGCATTGACTCATTACAAGGTCATCAGAAATAAAAGAAACTTTACCTTACTAGAGTGTATTCTAGATACTGGCAGAACGCACCAGATTAGAGTTCATTTAGCTAGTATCAAACACCCAGTTGTTTCTGATGAATTGTATGGTGAGAAATATGATTTCTTACCAATGGGTTTACAAGCTTATAAAGTGGAATTCAAGCATCCAATCACCAATGACTTAGTTCATGTAGTGCAAAAATGCCTCTTCTAGGATAATTACTAATTATCCTTTTTTTGACTTTTTATAGATATCTGATTAAAATTAAGCCATAACAGTTTTAGGGGGACAAAATGATTGTTGAGGATATAATACTACAAAATGTTGTGAATTTTAGAGATTTTAGAGGATACAAAACAAGTGATAACAGAAAAGTAAAAAAAGGACTGGTGTATCGCTCTGCTAGTTTTTATGTTGCTACTGAAAGCGATATGGAAACAATTATAAGTTTGGGATTAAAACATATTGTTGACTTTCGAGAAACAGTGGAATTTGTCAAAAGCCCTGATGTTTTTCCACCAAATATTATTATTCATGAAATACCTGCTATTGTTGAAAATGATTACACACAAAACAAAACTCTGAATTTTTTTGAATTACTTCACAGTGATATTGATATTGAAGGAATTTATTTAGCAAATGATTTTCTAAGAGAAGTTTATGGTTTTATTGCATTCGACAATAGAGCCTTCGCAAAAGTATTCGAACTTATTGAAAAAAGGGAAGTTCCGATACTGTTTCATTGTGCAGGGGGTAAGGATCGTACTGGTGTAATGGCCGCGCTTTGGTTATTATTACTAGGTGTAGATTACGATACCATTATCGAAGATTATCTTTACTCAAATGAGTATATCGAGAAAAGTGGCTATACAGCTGAGCAAATCAAAATTAGGAATATCACAAGTCCAGAAGCAATTAAAGCAATATATGACATGGTCGGTGTTAAGGAGGAATACTTAACGACAACCTTAGCAGCAATTATTGAAAAATATGGTTCCATGGAAGAATATTTTCTCCAAGAATATGGACTGGATGAAAGGAAAATTTCCAAGATTCGTGACTACTATTTGGAATAATAAAGGCTGTTATAATGCTAAACTTAATGTTCATAGGTAGCAAAGATAACTATTTGATATGGATATAACTGATGTTGAGTTTGTTGAGAAGAAAAGTTAATCTAGTAGTAATTATCAAACACGTTGGTCGTAAAATTATAATGACAATTATGTAAAGAAAAGTTATCAAATGATAGCTTTTTTAATATTATTCATACAATCAAGTTTTATCTTAACTTTCATGTTATAATCTTATCGTTGCATAAAAGGGGAATAGTATGTTTAAGAAATATTTTGGATCAAAAGAGTTTGAATTGAACGCCTTAAAAGTGGGCTTACCAATAATGCTACAAGGACTTTTTTCTAGTTGCATTAACCTTATTGATAATGTAATGGTTGGTCAGTTTGGAGACCTTGCTATTAGTGGAGTAGCAGCAGGTAATCGTTTTTATATGATTGCTACTTTTGGTATGAGTGGATTATTGGGGGCTGCTAGTATTTTCTTAGCTCAATTCTATGGTGCCAAAGATGAAGAACATATGAAACAGACTTTCAGATATATGTTGACATCAGTATTAGTTCTAATTATTCCGGTTACCATTATCGGTTTTATGTTTCCAAGTGAGATTATTGGTTTCTTTACTAAGGATATTACAACCATTGAAATGGGAACCGTTTATTTACGAGCGGTAATCATCTCCTTTATTCCTTTTGCTATTTCGCTTTGCATTAGTAATGCAATGAGAGTAACTGGAGATACCAAAACGCCATTTGTTGTTACTTCTATTGCAATTATGACAAATGTTGTTGGTAACTACGTGTTTATGTTTGGCTTTATGTCAATTCCAGCGGTAGGAGTTGTTGGTGCAGCTTATGGAACGGTTCTTTCTAGGCTAGTGGAAGTAACATTGTTTTTAGCAACGATGGCACTTAAACCACGATCATTTGCTACTAAAGTAACAGCAATTCTTAAACAAGATATTAATCTAGTTAAGAATATTACTATTAAAGCTATTCCGCTTGTTGTTAATGAAGTGCTTTGGTCAGCAGGCATGGCGACTCTATTTAAATTCTATGGTTCTAGAGGACCAGAAGTAATTGCTGGTTACTCGGTTGCTGGTACTTGTTCTGATTTGTTCTTTACTTTATTTGGAGGAATGGCAACTGCCACTACAGTTATGATTTCCCATCACCTAGGTGCTCAAGAAATAGAAAAAGCCAAAGAAAATGGTTATCATATGATTGGCTTTAGTCTAAAGTGTGGATTAGTGTTTGCATGCGTAATGTTTGCGTCTAGTTTTGTTTTCCCTAACTTCTACAATATTTCGCCAGAAGGAAAAGAACTTACTGTGCATTTTATTCAAACAATGAGTGTATTCTACTTGTTGTACATGGCTAATGCTCAATTCTATTTCATTTTAAGAGCCGGAGGGGAAATGAAACTTACTTTCCTCATGGACAGTCTTTATATGTGGTGTGTGAATATACCTTTTGTGGCATTATTCACCTACTTTACAGATATCAACATTTTCTTGTTGTATGTTATCGGGCAAAGTACAGATATTCCTAAGTTGGTTCTGGCTTTTATGCTAGTTAAAAAAGAAACGTGGCTAAAGAATTTAACACAAGATGAAGCGGTAATTATTGAGGAACAATTATCATAACTAATTACTTGTTTCTTGTTAAATAAGTGTTGAAATAAGGTATGGTGTATGCTAATATAATTAAGCGCATGCCTGAATAGCTCAGTCGGTAGAGCAACTGGCTGTTAACCAGTGGGTCCTTGGTTCGAGTCCATGTTCAGGCGCCATTAAGAAGCAAACTCACCTTACGGTGAGTTTTTTTGTTGTTTTGGCACTAATGCCATATTGTTTTGCTAAAAGTTAACGTCCAGATTGGCTCTAATAAGTAGGTGTTAAATTGGAATCAAAATCCTTTGACTACCAAAATAATTCATAAAAACTATTGTAAATTACAACTAGATTATAAACCAGTTCAAGTGATATTGCCGCTTGATTATGAACATAGAACGGTGTATTCAAAATTAGAAACGAATTCCTTAATTTTATTAGTAATACTAGGTAATAATCATATAAAAAGAAAAGTCAGATACAACCTATTTCTTTGGCTAAATCACCACAAATAAAGCTAAAAATGGTTCAGCAGTCGGATTTTTCGTAATCAATATTCTATTTGTTTTTTTGCTTAATTTACACCCTTTTTCATTCGTTACATATTTAATTGTTAAAATTTATTTCTATGCTATAATCTAGACATAAAAGGGAGGATATATTATGAAGAATATTCTACTATTGTTTGTAGTTTTTGGAATTGTATTTAGTTTATTTGGGTGCGATCTCAACAGTAATAATAGTGATAACCCTACCCCTAATCAAGGATCCCAAACAACAGCTGACAACCCTACCGATGATTCAGGATCTCAAACAACAGTTGATCCGGCACCTATTACTTGTGAAACCGATGATGATTTTGCGGAATACATCTTAGGAATTTACAAAGCAATCGCTGGTGAGAAAAAACTCTATAAGAGCACTGTAGGTGATGTAAGCGCTCCGAAACTAAGCGTAACTGATGTAGAAGAGAGAGCAGAGTCCTTCAAAACAAACATCAAAATTAGCGTTTCAAACCCCGATGTCGTCATAAGCGTTACTAATGCCGAAGGCAAAAGGATTTATGTTTTCAATCCCGANAAAGTGCTTAANATTAATGGTGTAGGCACTCATATGGGGGATGGTTTCCCAGATTATGCAGCTGTTGAGCGAACACAGGATTCAGCTCAAGCGAAATACTCTTGTATGCTTGGTCAATAACAAACATTAAAAGGGCTGTAACGAATATGCAGCTTGAGAATAAGCAAACGAGTAAAGAAAGAAAACAAAAAGCCGGGAAAATCTCATCAGAGAAAGACACGGCTTTTTGCTATAATTAAAGCATGTTAACAAGTAAATTACAACTTGATTATAAACCAGTTCAAGTGACATTACAGAGTGCCATGTATCGAAAAGAGCATGATACAATGGAAGAGGTAAAGCGTGATTTGTTTGAATACGTTGAATTGTTCTATAACATGAAACGTATACATAGAACATAAGGGTATCGCAGTCCAGTAGAGTATAGGCAGTTACAGTTAACATCCTAGGTCTTTGAAAAAGCAATAGAAACTAAGGTATTAATAATCAAAACATGCTTACGCATATAACATTATTTATACTGTGCAATTTTCAACGCACTACAAATTGCACTGTGCTGAAAAAAGCGAGGTGTGTAATGTTACCATGTGTATGCATCTTGGTAACACCGTTGTAGTATGAGATGAAACGACTATGATAAGGCTCTTGTATGTTAATCTATTGTGCCTTATTGTTTCTTAGGTGGTCGTTAAGAAAGGTCAAACGTATGTTGAGATAAATTTTTGAAAATACATAAACTTGCCAAAATAAGTTGTTTTTTTGCAAAAGAACATTTTAATGATAGTAGAGTTACATAAACACTAGTTCGTGTGAAAACGACGTAGGGCGCCATAAGAAAATTAGTCGAAGCAATTCGATTATTATACAAAAATGGGTCAATTTCGATTAACCTTTTTCTTTGTCTAAATATCAGCTAGATATTGTTACCCCATTCGTTACATTTATTTTTCTTTCACCATGAACATTCTGAATCACATATCTACAATCCCACTGCCTAGTGTGTAATTTTGTTCTGCATAATGATGTTTTCTAATGTCGAAAATATACAAAAGTAATAAGATTTAATCTTACAAATGTGGGTGTTTATATAAATTAATCACTATTTACAGATGCAATTGGGTCTAGTAAGAGTGAAGTCTTAAAAAAACAACTATAATTTAAGTATACAGAGAAACCTTATTTATACTGATATTCGTCTATTTCATGAGATTGAGGAAAAATGAGTATAGGCTAATATAAAAGTGTAAATAGAAGGGAGGAAATATGAATTCGATAGATATTATGAAGATTCTAAATGAGTTGGACGAAGTATGCGTTGGGAAAACCGCAGACTATTTCGCGGATATGTTTTCGGTAAGTGTACCAACCATTAAAAATGTGCTAAAGAATTATAATGATGTGTTGCCAAAACTAGCTGGAATGAAAATATTAGGTAAGTCAGGCAGAGGAAACGGTTACTTTTTAGAGATTAATAATCCATCTCTATATGAAGAGTTCTTACGTACGGGGACTGAGAAGAAGGAACTGGACTTTAGCCAACAAACTGACCGTGTTAAGTATATTGCAGAACAGTTAGTAATTACTGGTGACTACATAAAAGCAGAAGACTTTGTAGAAAAGTTGTGTTTATCAAAGAGTCAGTTCTCAAGAGATTTACTATTAGCTCGCAGAAATATCGAATCCTATGATATCGAGATAATTGATAAGCCTTATTATGGCCTGAAAATTCAAGGGACTGAATTTAACATTCGTCGTTTTTTAGCAAATCAATTCAATTATGTTGAACAAATGTTTAATATCAGGGATTTTGATGATTCTGAAATGGATAAAGCAATGAAAGACTTACGAGAAATACTTGTGATGAAATCAAGTCATTATGATTATAATTTGTCTGATATTACATGTAAAAACTTAGTAATTCATTTGATGGTAGCTATTAGTAGAATAGACGAGAACCTAGAAATATCTATCGATGAAAAGATGATTGAGTCACTTAGAAGTGAAGAAGAGTTTCCACTTGCAGTAGCGATTGTTGAAATGGTTCAAAAACAATTTAATGTACATTTTAACGATGATGAAGTGTATTACATCGTAATGCATCTAAGTAGTAAAAAGATTATTAAGGACGATAATTTCGTTGTTGGTGAAGCGGTACAGAAACTTGTTGATAAAATTCTTAAGGAGATAAAAAATGACTTCGATATAGATTTGAGAGGCGATTTCAACCTAAGGATAATGTTAGCTTTACATATTGTTCCATTGTTATCCCGCATTAAGTATAATACGGTTTTAGCCAACCCTTTATTAGATCAAATAAAGGAAAACTTATGGGTAGCTTATGAATTTGCACTAAGCGCTTCGCGAGTGATAAACAGAGAATATAATTGCAATCTCTCTGAAGAGGAAACAGCATATTTTGCTTTACATTTAAGAGTTGCCCTAAACGAAGTTCAAGAGAAAAAGAAAAAAAGAATTTTGCTAGTTTGTGCAACTGGAAAAGGAAGTGCAGAACTACTAAAAAGTAATTTCAGTAGAAAATTCTCTGAATATATTGAGGCTCTATATACGTGTGATGTATTAGAACTAGATGATTTGGATTTGACTCAATTTGATTGTATATTTTCTGCGGTTCCTATTACAAAACAGGTTTCAATTCCAATATTTAAGGTTACATACTTCATTGATTCTGTGACTGAAGGAGATATAAAAAACCTGCTTCAAAAAGATAACAACTCAATGAAAGTGATTAAATTCTTTGAAGGCACTAAATTCTTCACTGGAATTTCGGGAACAAACAGAAATGAAGTTATTGCTGAAATAATGAAGAGAGTTAGGGTGACTGAGGATTTACCAGATGATTTTGAAAAAGAGGTTTATGAAAGAGAAAGACTTTCAAGTACAGATTTTGGAAATGGTATTGCTTTTCCGCATCCAAACAGACACATGTCAGATATGAGTTTTATCAGTATTACAGTTTTAAACAAACCAATCTTATGGGAGAAAAACAAGGTACAGTTAGTGATTCTTTGTAATTTTGAAAAGGGGTTTGTTAGGACGCATGGTGATGTTATGCATGTGATTACAGAAATAATAACGAATAAAGCAATAGTCCAAAAAATAATCGACACTCCAACTTATGAAAATTATTTGAGTGTCATAAAGGAAATGAGTTAGGAGGAGAAAAATGGACGATAGCAAATACGAAATTGGATTTAAGATAATTCTTCATGCAGGGGATGCAAAGTCGAAAGCAATGGATGCCATTTCTTGTGCAAATGAGTATCAATTTGATAAAGCTAGAGTATTAATCAAAGAAGCTCAAACAGAGTTGAAATCTGCTCATCAGGTTCAAACTGATATTATGGCTAAAGAAGCAAACGGTAATGGAACTGACCTGAATATTTTGTTAGTGCATTCTCAAGACCATTTGATTATGGCAATGATGTCAATTGAAAATGCGCGTCAAATGGTGATATTAAATGAAAAAATTATGAATTTGGAACAACAAATAAAAGGAGGTATAGGATGAATATTTTATTAGCATGCGCAGTGGGGATGTCTACATCACTACTTGTTACCAAAATGGAAGAGTATGCGAAATCACAAGGGAAAAACTATAAAATTTGGGCAACTGATGTTGAGTCGATTGAAGATGAGGAAGACCATTATGATATCGTCATGCTTGGACCACAAGTATCGTGGAGATTAAAGGAAGTAATAGAATGTGTGGAAGGTAAAGCTCCCGTTATTGTTATCAACAAGCAAGACTATGGCAACTGTAATGGAGAAGCAGTAATTAAGGCAGCGGAAGACTGCCTAAAAGGGGTGTAATATGAAGAACTTTTTAAGTAAGCTTGAAGATACATTAACTAAAGTAGCTGATGGGTTTTCTAGAAATTTCGTTTTAAATGTAATTAGTGGAGCATTCACTATGATTATGCCGTTTACTATCGTAGGGTCAATTGCCTCATTGATTAAGGGAATAGATTTTGGCGGTTATCAAGCATTTTTGCAATCTACACCAGTATATTATCTATTGGGGGATATCTATGCATTTACCGTTGGTTTATTGGCAGTTTATATAGTGTTTAGTATTGGTTATCAATACGCGATGAAAAGAGGGATGCGAAAGCAAGCCATCACTATTGGGCTAAGTAGTTTAATAGCATTTTTCTTAATAACACCATATACTCGTGCTGAATCATTGTGGGGTGCCTCAGGTTTATCAACACAATGGTTTGGAGCAACTGGTTTATTTATGGCGATGGTTGTAGGGTTTGTTGTGGGGTTTGTTTATGAGTTATGTTTCAAAAACAATATTGAAATTAAATTACCTAGTCAAGTTCCACCAACGATTGCTCGCCAGTTTTCGGCGTTAATACCAGCATTCATCGTAATAATTCTATTTGTAGCAGTCAATTGGGTGTTTACATTGACACCGTTGGAAAATGCCCAAGCAGCATTATACAGTGTCGTACGTATTCCATTATCAATAGCATCCGCAAGTATTTTAGGTCAAATGTTCTTGTTAATGTTTGGTATGCTAATGTGGTTCTTTGGAATTCATGGCGGTTTAGTAGTAATGCCAATGATAATGACTATATTTACAACTTTACGAATGGAAAACTTGGCAGCATTCCAAGCTGGAATGCCTTTGCCAAATATGATCACAGGAAACACACTATCAATTGGAAACGGTTCACTTCCGTTAGTTATTGCATTGTTGATTTTTGCGAAAGCTAAACAGAATCGGTCAATTACTAACGTAGCTGCCGTGCCTTCGCTGTTTGGAGTTGATGAGCCTGCATACTTTGGAGTTCCAATGATTATGAACCCAATCTTCTTTATTCCTTGGGTTATAATAACTCCAATGTTCCTAAACTTAGGAACATTCGTTCTTCAATCAATTGGTTTGTTAGGCTATCATACAGGAGCAACTGCTGGTGACTTTATGCCTTTCTTTGTAACGAACTTGGTTGGCTATGGAGTTCCGGGTTTGATTTGGGGCTGTGTGTTCATGGTTATTGCTGTCCTTTATTACTTGCCGTTCATAATGGTATATGATAAACAATGCTTAGCTAAGGAAGGAAAGGCTGAAGAAGCAGTAGAAACAGAAGAATAAAATAAGAGGAGGTATTTATGAAACTATTAGTTCAATCTGATGATTATGGAATTACTGAGGCAGTATCTTTTGGAATAATAAAGGGAATAAAAGACGGAATTATTAGAAATACAGGATTCTTCTCAAACATGCCTTGGGCAGAATACTGTGCAGAATTAATTCGTCCGTATCTAAATGATATTGCTTTTGGGATTGATCTTAATGCATCAACCGGTCCTGCACTTTTAAGTAAAGAAGAAATTCCTTCTTTGGTGCAAGATGACGGATACTTTCTAACAAGTTCTATGAATCGTGCACTAGATACAGCTGAAAATGATTACGATCATGTTGTTTATGAAGATTTGTATAAAGAGTTTGAAGCTCAAATTCTTAAGTTTATTGAAATTGTGGGCAAGAAGCCTGATTATCTACAGGGGCATGCTTATATGACAAAAACTACAGCTAAAGTACACGCTGACCTAGCGCAAAAACATGGAATTTTATTGGGTTCAAGCCGGATTGCGGAAAAGGGGTATCATAACCTTGGCATGCCTTGGTTGCAGAACCCTCCGACATTGGATAACCAAAGAACTTCTGATTTAGAGGGCCACATATTAGGTAATTCAGTTGAGATACTTAGTCATGAAAAAGCATTTCTTATCACACATAGTGGTTATGTTGATGCTGAATTACTTGAGTTGTCTAGTTTCAATATTTATCGAGCAATGGACCTAAAAGGTTTAACTAGTGAAAAAGTAAAACAGTGGGTCAAAGACAATGATATTGAACTAGTAACTTATAAAGATATTTAATAGTAATAATTGAGGCAGCCTAAAAACTGCCTCGGTTTAGATTAAAGGAGGAAAATCTATGAAACTATTAGTACAGGGAGATGATTTTGGTTTTACAAGGGCAGTAACTCTAGGCATAGTTGATTCAATAGACAAAGGAATTCTTAGAAATACTGGTTTATTCATGAATATGCCATCAACTGAATTTGCGGTAAGTTTTATAAAAGACAGACCTCATGCATGTTTTGGAATTGACTTTAATATTGTATCTGGATGTCCAGTATGCAACCCAAATGAAGTTCCGAGTCTAGTTGATGATAAAGGAGAATTTATCCGCTCGGGAGAAAGAGTTAAGGATTCTCGCTTTATTAGTGAAGAAGGTAGAAGAGAAATGTTTCCTTATAACGAAATGTACCGTGAGATAAGAGCTCAATATGATAAGTATGTTGAATTAGTAGGGTGCAAACCTGGATATCTTCATGGCCATTCACTGCTTCATGAGCACTATACTGAAGCAATCATTCAAGTTTCAAAGGAAACTGGAGTTCCGTATAGCCAAATAATTAGAGATGAATACAACTTTGGAGGTTTGATCAAGATTACTCCAGAAATGTTTAAGGTGGGAAATATCAAAAAAGAGTTTAATCCTGTGAATCAACTTAATAAAAATGCAACTAAAGACATACTAGATAACAGTGAAATGTTGTTAGCGTCTGAATATGTAATGATAGGTGGACACCCTGGGTATATTGATGATGAGTTGTTAAGTTTGACGACTTTGTCGCTTGAAAGATGTAAAGATGCTGCAATGTGTATGTCCCCAGAGATTAAGAAATGGATTGATGATAATGAGATTGAATTAATCACTTACTATGATTTGTACGAAAGGGACTAATAAGACATGAAAATAAATGTAGAGGGGATTTCGCCTAGAAATAAAGAAGAAGTTATAAAAGTTGTAGAGGCTATTAGCACTTTAAATCCTAGGTATCTTCCCGAGGAAACTTCTTTACCCACGACACTAGTTTTCGAGGTTGAAGTCGGTGAAGTTGATAAGTGCTTACAAGTGATAAAGGCGGCTATCAAATCATCAGATATTGGAAGAATATTGATGTTCAGAGTAATACCTAATGGCGAATTATCACACTTCAGATGACAAGAATAACCATACTAGTTTTAGCAAATATCGAATATTTTAAAATGGGGTTAAGATATTAGTTGCTAGTTTAATAACTAAGTAGTTTCTTTACAGAGGGAAACAAATATCTCATAACCCAGTGTAATCAAAGAAAGCTCAAAAAGAGATTTATCTTTTGAAATTTGAAGAACGGAGAAAAAATATGAGAGATTTAAAGATTGTAACAATCGGTGGAGGGTCTAGTTATACTCCGGAATTGATTGAAGGTTTTATCAAACGAAGCAACGAAATGAAAATAAGTGAAATTTGGTTAGTTGATATTGAAGAGGGAAAAGAGAAATTAGAAATCGTTGGAGCGATGGCACAACGCATGATTAAGGCAGCAGGGCTTGATACAAAAATACACCTAACATTAGATAGAAAAGCTGCTTTACAGGATGCAGATTTTGTGACTACGCAGTTTAGAGTAGGTTTATTAGATGCTAGAATAAAAGATGAAAGAATACCCCTAAGTTATGGAATTATTGGACAAGAAACAAATGGTGCAGGAGGGATACTGAAAGCATTTAGAACAATTCCTGTAATTCTGGATATCATTGAGGATATGAAAGAATTATGTCCAAATGCTTGGCTAATTAATTTTACAAATCCAAGTGGAATGGTAACCGAAGCTGCGATTAAGTATGGTGGCTGGAAAAAGACAATTGGCTTGTGTAATGTACCGCTATTAGCTTATAAAACTGCCAATAATATTATGGGATTTGAAGATTTTTCTGACGAATTATTCTTTAAGTTTGCAGGGCTAAACCACTTCCATTGGCACCGTATTTGGGATAAGGAAGGAAATGAAATTACTGATCACATTATTGAAGAAGTATATGATCCGATTAATGCTGATAAGTATCCTACAATGAAAAACATCCATAATATCCCAATGAATTATGAACAAATAAAAGACTTAGGTATCTTACCTTGTGGGTATCATAGATACTATTATATAAGTAAAGATATGCTGGAATCAGAGTTAGCAGCGTTTGAAAAGAATGAAACTCGTGCTGAGCAAGTTAAAAAGACCGAAGCAGAATTATTTGAATTATACAAAGACCCAAATCTAGACCGCAAACCTGAGCAATTGGCTCGGCGTGGCGGAGCTCATTATTCTGATGCGGCTTGTGAAGTTATCAACTCAATAGTTAATGATAAAAGAACCGATATGGTCGTAAGTATCCAGAATAATGGAACAATAACTGATTTACCATATGATTGTGTAGTAGAAGTTAGCGCGACTATTACCGCTCATGGGGCCGAACCATATACTTGGGGTAAATTCGCACCTGCAGCTCGAGGGCCATTGCAAATCCAAAAAGCTATGGAAGAGGTAACGATAGAAGCAGCAATTAGCGGTGACTATGGTACTGCTTTACAAGCGTTCACGATTAATCCAATTGTGCCTAGCGGTTATGACTGCAAGTTGCTACTTGATGAGATGTTAGTTGGGAATAAAGGTTATTTGCCAAACTTTAAGGAAGCTATTGATAAATTAGAAAAAGAAGGAGTTGTATATACTCCAAAATAGCCAACGGTCAAAGATTTTGTAGTTGGAGGTACGCAGTGGACAATAGTGCTTGGCAAAGAAGTTCCAATTATTGCTATATTGTTAATGAAGTTGCAAAACATGACCTCGTATTTGGATGCACTTGGAATTGGTAATTGTTTAGGAAGAAAACAACTCAGTTATAACAGTGCCAAAAATCTTGAACAAAGATAGAAGGTGTGCTTTGAAAAAGGTATAATAAACTAGACACAAAGTTAAGCGCGAAAGGAGTCTAAAGACAGTTCGTTGTCGGTAGCTTTGCGAATGTTGTAGCTTCGGTTATTACATGTATATTTTATGTTGTTTCAATGCTTCTTCACTTTAGTTTTGGGGTGCTATTAGTTTTGATTTCAGTAATACTACCAATAGTGGGAATATTGCACATAATATACTACCAGAATAAGACCGTTAAGTATGAAGAATATAATATTACGAGGGCGAATAAGCAACGTGATGAGGATTTGCCTAAGGTTATGGAAAAGACGAAAATGATGGCACCGCTTGTAACTGCATTAACACTGTTGTTGTATTCAAGCAAGGATATTATTAGTTTGATAACTAACGAACCACCAATGAAACCGTTACTATACTTTTTGTTCACAGGGTTGATATTATACATGTATTATGTAATAGTTATTGAATTTAGAATTTGGATTCTGAAATGGATGCTTCAGCGTATTTCTAAAACCTAGAAACAACACCAAAAAAAGTGTTACTGGTGTAAGCGTCGTGCATATTAGCAAAACAATGAATGCAAACTAACTTGTCCGCAACGGCAAGTTTTTTCTTACCAAATTACATCATACATTCGAATAAGATTTATTGATAATCACATGCTATACTTTATCTAATAGGATGGTGATTATATGAAATATAGCACCACTACAATGTGGGAAGCAGTTATCCAAAAGAATACTAGTTTTGACGGCTTGTTTTACTACGGTGTTAAAACTGTTGGTGTTTTCTGCAAACCTTCATGTAAATCTAAAGACCCACTAATTAAAAACACCGTCTTCTTCGAAACCAAACAACAAGCTCTCGATGCTGGTTTTCGTCCATGCAAAAGATGCCGACCAGACTTAGATGAGTTTGATCCCTTGGCTGATTTAGCTATGGAGATGAAGGCCATTATTGATAACTATTATTTTGAAAGGAGAAATCTGAGCAATAAACTTGAACAATTAGGGGCTACTAGAAATCACCTCTTTTTAGTCTTTAAACAACAATATGGTATGTCACCGATGGAGTATCGTAATGAAATAAGAATAGAAAGAGCAAAGGAACTACTGATGAATAATGAGGTTTCAATAATCGAGATTGCCCAGGAAATAGGCTTTGATAGTCTACCATCTTTCTATGCTTTCTTCCGTAAGCATGTAGGTAAAACTCCAAAGGAATATCGAAGGGGTGATATATCATGATAATTAGTGCAAGCAGAAGAACAGATATACCTGCTATTTATAGTGAATGGTTCTATAATCGTTTGAAAGCAGGTTATTTCTTAGTACCTAACCCCTATAACCCCAATAGGATTAGTCGAATTGAAATAAGCCCTACAAATGTTGATTGCATAGTTTTTTGGACTAAAAACCCAGTATTGATGCTAGATAAACTGACGAAAATTGATGAGTTAGGGTACAACTACTTTTTTCAATTTACTTTAACCGGCTACGATCAGAAACTTGAACCACGCATACCTGAGGTGAAAGAAAGAATAAGGCTATTCAAGGAATTGAGCAAGAAATTGGGAAGGGAACGAGTGATATGGCGTTATGACCCGATAATCATTAATGATGATTACCCATTAACATGGCATCTCAAAAGGTTCACTTACTTAGCTAATGAATTAGAGAGTTATACTAATCGTTGTATTATTAGTTTTGTAGACGTTTATAGAAAGAAACAGTTTAGGGCCATTGCTGATTTAGAGATGAAGGAAATAGGCAAGTCTTTTTCAAAAATTGTTGAGGATAAAAGTATTTCATTATTCACTTGCGCTGAGACAATCGATTTAGGTGAGTATGGAATCTTACCCGCATCATGTATTGATGATAAATTAATCAGTCAGATTATTGGTTATGATATCATGGTAGAAAAAGACACTAATCAGCGTAAGAGATGCGGCTGTGTTAAAAGTATTGATGTCGGCGCATATAACACTTGTGATAATGGTTGTAGGTATTGTTATGCAAATAGTAATAAACCTGTAATAAATACTGATCCTGATGCACCAATGATTACAGGTTATCCAAAAGGTAGTGAGATAATCACTAATCGAAGTGAGAAGTCAAATAGAATAGATCAAATCAGTTTTTTCTAATGGGAGGTAATAAAATGCTTAATGGTTATTGTTATGATACGGCAGTTGGTAAAGTAGTAATCAAAGAAGAAGATGGTAACATTGTAGAAATAGTATTAGCACATCTAAGCACCGATGATTTTGTGGTAAATGAAACTGAAACTATCAAAAAAGCAATCAAACAGTTACGGGAGTATTTTGAAAAGAAACGAACAGAATTTGATTTACCATTGGGGCCTAGGAAAACTAATTTTCAAGACAAAGTATGGAAGTACTTATTAAGTATCCCTTATGGTGAAACTAGAACATATCAGAAGATTGCAGAAGAACTTGGCAATAAAAAAGCAGCCAGAGCAGTAGGAAGAGCTAATGGTAGTAATAGGATATTTATTGTAATTCCGTGTCATAGAGTAGTTGGGAGTGATGGCAGTTTAACTGGCTATGCTGGTGGTTTTGAGATGAAAAAGTTTCTTCTAGAGTTAGAACGAATAAACTAAAGATAAAAAGCATGTGTAGTGCAGGTAATTTTTCATAATAACATGACTAAAAAAAATTGAATGCGATTACATTTTTGTGTTAGAATAAATGAGATGAGTTCATGGATGATTGATTGAGAAAAGTGATTTCATCCAAGTAAGAAAAGCTCATTAATTTGTTCTGGAGGAAGTCATGGTTTGTTTATTAAAAGAGACATTTTTCTTCAAACGGACAACTATTGTTGGATGTTTTTTTGTTTCACAATATGAAATGAGAAAGACTTAATGATAGATAGGATTAATGCAAGGTATCTGAAAGTGATTTCCAGATGCGGAATAATTGCTGCTATTCCAGTTCTTTTTATTGATAAAACTGTCGCAGTTGGAATTTTAGTAGGATGTATGTCAGTTTCTATTGGCCAGTTGTTATTAACCTATCAGATGACGATGATAGTAGACAGTAAGAAAAGAAGTACACTGGGATTCATTATCGGTTTTGTGGCCAGAATGGCTTTACTATTATTATCACTACTTGTTGGAGTTTTGTATCCAAAGGTATGTAACGTTTGGGGTGTATTTATTTCAATTGTAGTTGCTAAGGGGATTTTTTACTTTGTCAGCGCTACGACTAAAGAGGGAGGGTTAGAAAATGGAAATTAGAATTCAAGTAGAAGTGTTTTCAATCTTGATAATACTTACTTTTCTGTGTTCCCTTTGTTATTTCTGTGGTCGTAAAATTAAGAGTTTAGATCCAAGTGAGAAGCCAAAAGGTTTGGCTAATGCGGGTATCATTTTAGTTTCAATGATTGATAGTTTTACAGCTGAAAATATGGGTGAGAAATTCAAGAAGAGCTTTGCTCCTTATATTGGTACTATTGCTATGTATATCTTATTTTGCAATATAATCGGATTATTAGGTTTACCAGCTCCGACGGCAAATTATTCTATTACTTTTACCCTAGCTTTTCTATCTTGGGTAATCTTTGAATATATTGCGATATCATCAGGAACACTTAAGGATTTTATTACTGGTTTCTTTGAGCCGGCTTTTCCTTTTGTAATCTTAAATGTTATTGGTGAAGTTGCTCCACTAATTTCGATGTCATTACGTTTATTTGGTAATATTATTGTTGGTGGTATTTTAATGTCACTAGTTTATTCATTTACTGCTTACTTAAGTTCTTTTATTCCAGTAATAGGTGGGATTAATATCTTTGGACCTATTATTGCGCCAGTATTACATGCTTATTTCGATGTCTTTGCTGGCTTCATTCAGATGTTTATCTTTATTTCATTAACGACGATTCTTGCGGGTAATAAAGCCGCATAATCATATAAAACAAGGAGGAAATTTTATGGATTTCGCACATGGTTTAATCGCAATAGGTGCAGGACTAGCAGTTATGACTGGTGTGTCAACTGGACTAGGACAAGGTTATGCAGCAGCAAAGGCTGTTGAAGCAGTTGGTAAAAACCCAGATGCTGTTTCTCAAGTACGTACAACATTAATTCTAGGTTGTGCTATTGCTGAGACTTGCGCCATTTATGGGATGTTGATTGCTATCTTATTGATGTTCGTTTTCTAGTGTCAAAAAGACTAGTATCGAAAGGAGATAATGATGGGAATTGATATTAATATTACAGAGAAATTATTCCCGAATGTAACGACAGTTATTATTCAACTATGCTCAACTGGTGTATTGTTTTACTTTGCTAGAAAGTTTCTGTGGCAACCAGCTAGGGAATTTTTAGAAAAAAAAGCGGAGNTAACACAACANCCATTAACTGATGCTTTAAACGCAAAAGCTGATGCAGAGACAATGCGCAGTGATGCCAATAAGCAACTTCAACAAGCAAGCATCAAAGCTCAAGAAGTAGTTGAAAATAGCAAACTAGAGGGAAAAAGAATTAAGGACTCTTTAATTTCGGATGCTCGTAATCAAGCAGACCAGATATTGAAGAATTCTCGTGAAGAGATTAGTTATGAACAAGCTCGGATGCGAGAAGATATTCAAAAAGAAATTATTGATGTTGCTCTTTTAGCTGCGGAAAAGCTGATTCAAGAGAAAGCAGATATTGAAGATAACCGTAGTTCAATTGAGAAATTTGTAAAGGAAATTACAGAAGATGAATAATGTGTCCATTAAATATGCTGAAGCATTATTCGATATAGCTGTAGAAGAAGATAGAATAGATGTTTGGCAAAATCAAATTAGAGATGTTAGCGATTGTTTTAAGGAATATCCAGAATTGAAACGAGTTTTTTCTCATGTAAAAATTGAAGAGGAAGAGAAAAGACAACTAGCCAGAGATTTGTTTTCTCATGTAGATAGAATTATCATGAACTTTATACAGTTATTAGTAGATAAAAATAAGCTTAGCAATATTGTGGAGATAACTACAGAATTCAACCATTTGTGCAATTTGCATAACAATATTGAAGAAGGAATAGTCTATAGTGCGTATCCTTTGCAAGAAGCAGAAATTCAAGAAATAACCCAGGCTGTAACTAAGAAAATGGGCAAACAAGTACAATTGAAAGTTAAAATTGACAGTAGTTTAGTTTTAGGAATAAAAGTAGTCGTTAATGATAAGGTAATTGATGGTTCGTTAAGAAACAGAATTGATATGCTAAGAAATACCTTGTTGAAGGAAAGTAGGTGAGGAAAATGGCAAAGACACCAGAAGAAATAAGTGCTTTAATAAAAGAGCAGATAAAACATTATGATGAGAAATTACAGACCAAAGATGTTGGATATGTTATTACTGTTGGTGATGGTATTGCTTTAGTACAAGGACTGGAGGATGCTATGGCTGGGGAAATTGTTGAATTTCCACATGAAGTCTTTGGAATGGTAATGAACTTAGAAGAAGAACATGTAGGTGTTGTTCTTTTAGGTGTTGATGATTTGGTTAAAGAAGGCGACGAAGTCAAGAAAACTGATAGAATCGTTGAGGTTCCTGTTGGTGATTGCATGAGAGGTCGCGTTGTAAATTCACTTGGACAAGCAATTGATGGTTTAGGTGATATAAAGGCGAATAAGTTTCGCCCTATCGAAAGAGTTGCGCCAGGAGTAATGACTAGACGTTCAGTTTATCAACCAGTACAAACAGGGTTAAAATGTATTGACTCCATGATTCCAATTGGTAGAGGACAAAGGGAATTGATTATTGGTGATAGACAAACTGGTAAAACAGCAATTGCTATTGATACAATCTTGAATCAAAAAGGTCAAGATATGCATTGTATTTATGTAGCAATTGGTCAAAAATCTTCAACAGTAGCTCAGATAGTAGAAAAGTTAAAAGTGAATGGTGCGATGGAATATACTACAGTAGTCGTTAGTTCAGCTAGTGAATCAGCACCGTTACAATATATTGCCCCATATGCAGGTTGTGCAATTGGTGAGCAGTGGATGGAAGAAGGAAAAGATGTACTAATAGTTTATGATGATTTAAGTAAACACGCAGTAGCCTATCGTACACTATCATTACTATTAAGGCGTCCTCCAGGACGCGAAGCGTATCCTGGTGATGTTTTCTACTTGCATTCACGTTTATTAGAAAGAGCAGCAAAACTATCAGATGAACTTGGTGGTGGTTCTTTAACCGCATTACCAATTATTGAAACTCAAGCAGGTGATATTTCTGCCTATATTCCAACTAATGTAATTTCAATTACAGATGGACAAATATTCTTGCAAACCGAACTATTTAATAGTGGCGTTAGGCCAGCAGTTGATACAGGTTTAAGTGTATCAAGGGTAGGTTCTAATGCTCAGATAAAAGCAATGAAACAAGTATCAGGTAATTTAAAACTAGAATTAGCTCAATATCGGGAAATGTTGTCATTCTCCCAATTTGGTTCTGACTTAGATGCAGCCACTAAAGCGGTTTTAGACCATGGTGCTAGATTAATGGAACTACTAAAACAACAACAATATTCACCTATGCAAGTTGAACATCAGGTTATTTCTTTCTTTGCGTCAAGCAAAAGATTATTAAAAGATGTGCCTGTTGAAAAGATAAAGGACTATGAAGAGAAAATGTTGAATTATATTAGTTCAATGCACTTGGATATAGTTAATGAAATCAGAGAAAAGAAAGAAATATCTGATCGTTTGAATGATAAACTATTAGATGCATTAACAACTTTTACTAAACAATACCTTGATACGATTGGAGCATAATTATGGCACAATCGATGCAAAATATTAAAAGAAGAATCCGTTCGATTAAATCAACGATGAAGATTACTAATGCGATGGAACTGGTAGCGACTAGTAAACTTCAAAAAGAGAAAACTAGAATGGAACATAACAAGGAGTATGCTAATTGTCTTTATGAAACGATGACTAAGATATTAGCTTCTTCAGACCAGTTTGATAATGCGTTTCTTAAGAAACCAGCTTTTGATAAACCGTTAGTTATTATTGTAACTTCTGATACTGGGTTATGTGGAGCATACAACACTAATATCCTAAGATTTGTAGAAGAAAATCTACAAGGTAATGAGGAGTTAATCGTTATTGGCACTAAAGGAATTAACTGGGCTAGAAGAAATGGCAAAGAGGTTATGCAAGAATATAACAGTTTTGAGAAAGTTAGTTTTGCGCAAACTAGCGTAATCGCAAATATTGCCATAGATTTGTATCGTAAAGAAGAGATTTCTCAAATTAGAATTTTGTATGCTGAGTATGTAAATTCAATGGATTTTGATCCTACCAGTTTAATTATTTTACCAGTTGAAGAAACTGAAAAGAAACTAGACAAGGAAATCTTGTTTGAACCAAGTGCAAATTCTATCTTAGATGAACTAATACCGATGTATGTTCGTAATATGTTATATAGTACTATTCTTAGAGCTAAAACAAGTGAATATGCTTCAAGAAGATTAGCAATGGAGAATGCTACTGACAATGCTGAGGAATTGACTGATGAATTGATGTTGGAATACAACCAAGCCCGTCAAGGAGCAATTACTCAAGAAATCACCGAAATTATCACTGGTGCAGAAGCACTGTAGAATAAGGAGTAAGTTATGGAAAAAAATATTGGCAAAGTTATTCAGGTAATTGGACCGGTAGTAGACGTTAGGTTTGATGATGTTTTACCTACTCTATATACAGCTGTCGAAATACCTATCAAAGATGGAAAGGTAGTAGTAGAAGTCGCTAGCCACATTGGTGATGATAAAGTTCGCTGTATTTCAATGAGTTCAACTGATGGACTTGTTAGGGGTATGGACGCTATTGATACTAAAAGCCCAATTAAAGTACCAGTTGGTAAAGAAGTACTTGGTAGAATGTTTAATGTACTTGGTGATCCAATTGATGGTAAAGAGGCATTGGACCCCAAAGTAAAGCTTGATTCTATTCACCGCGAAGCACCAAGTTTTGACCAACAACAAACAACTTCGGAAATCTTAGAAACAGGAGTCAAAGTAATTGACTTGCTTTGTCCTTATGCTAAAGGTGGAAAGATTGGTTTATTTGGTGGTGCAGGTGTTGGCAAAACCGTAGTCATGCAAGAATTAATTCATAATATTGCGATTGAACATAATGGTTTATCAGTAGTTGCTGGCGTTGGTGAAAGAACTCGTGAAGGTAACGACTTGTACTTTGAAATGAAAGATGCAGAAGTATTAGATAAAACAGTTTTAGTTTATGGACAGATGAATGAGTCTCCAGGGGCAAGAATGAGAGTAGCGCTTTCGGGATTAACTATGGCTGAACATTATCGTGATGAACAAGGACAAGATGTACTATTGTTCATTGACAATATCTTTAGGTTTATCCAAGCTGGATCAGAAGTGTCTGCTTTGTTGGGAAGAATGCCATCAGCAGTAGGTTACCAACCAACCTTAGCTACAGAGATGGGAAGATTACAAGAAAGAATTACCTCTACTAAACGAGGTTCAATTACTTCTGTTCAAGCTATCTATGTTCCTGCAGATGACTTAACAGACCCAGCACCAGCTGCGGTATTTAACCACTTGGATGCTAAAACAGTACTAGATCGTAATATAGCGGCATTAGGTATTTACCCTGCGGTTAACCCACTAGATTCAACTAGTAGAATGCTAGAGCCAACAATAGTTGGGGAAGAGCATTATGAAGTTGCTAGAGCAGTACAACAGATACTGCAGAGATATCAAGAGTTACAAGATATCATTGCGATATTGGGAATGGATGAATTATCAGAAGAAGATAGAGCAATCGTTAATAGGGCTAGAAGAATCCGTAACTTCTTGTCGCAATCATTACATGTTGCGGAGAAATTCACTGGTAATAAAGGGCAGTATGTTCCACTTACAGAAACTATTAATTCTTTCAAGGAAATCCTTTCTGGAAAATATGATGATTTACCAGAACAAGCATTTATGTTTGCTGGAACAATTGATGATGTAGTAGCCAAAGCAAAGGAATTAGCATAAGATGATTGCCTTAAACATTATTACTCCTGAAGGAACATTTGATACTGTTGAAGCAACATCAATTAACCTCGATACAACTGATGGTCAACGTGGCATTTTGCCTAATCATATGCCGATTGTTTTGATGTTAAACATTGGAGTAATGAAAGTAAGTAATAATGATGTTAAGAAAATATATACAGTTAGTAGTGGGATGTTCTATTTTGAAAACAATACTGCAACCTTACTAACTGATGCGATTGAAGATGTAAGTAATATTGATGTTGATAGAGCACTGCAAGCAAAGAAAAGAGCAGAAGACAGATTGCAAAATCCTGTTGATATTGATGTAATCAGAGCAGAAGTTGCCTTAAAAAGAGCGCTTAATCGCCTAAGTGCTGTTGAGGATTATCGCGGTATCCTTTCATAGACTGTAATCACAGTCTATTTTTGTAATCAAAAGTGTATCTTTCTTAGCTAGCGATTGAAGCGCATATGATTGTATAACCAAAGAATTGCTTATGAAGATAGCAAGGAGGTTATATGCAAAGGCTATTTGAAATATTGGAATAAGTATAGCGTGGATATTTCTAGTGGCAAAGTGTACAAAGATTTAGCATAAAATCTATCATAGATATAATGAGGGTTAATAATCAGAAACGAGATGATTAATTTAGCCTCTTTTTTTATATTGTTGCATAAAAAAAGATGTACTTGGTACACCTTCCATATATACTAAATTACGCCCAAATAACCCATACCAACACATAGCCAACAATAACAGCAGCTAAGGTATAAGGAATACTAAGCCTCATAAATTCACCTGCACTAACTTTATAACCAGCTTTACGAAGAATACCTTGGCCAGTGATATTAGCAGATGCTCCAATAGGTGTTAAGTTACCACCAAGGGTTGCTCCTGACAATAGACCAAAATACAGTAGATATGGAGAAATTCCCATCATTGAAGAAATAGAAGCAACAACCGGTAACATTGTCGCAACATATGGAATGTTATCAATGAAAGCAGAGAATATCACAGATGCCCAAACTATTAGGGTATAGATGACGAAGATATTATCACCACTTATACTCACAAACAACTTACTGATTTCATCAACAACTCCAACGTGGGTAATTGCGGCAATGACCACAAATAAACTTCCAAGCAATAATAGAGTAAAGTAATCAATGTCCTTTATTGAGCGCATGATAATACTCTTATCTTTTTTAAAGATTAAGTAATAGACAAGTCCAATAACAAACAAGCCGACACAAACCAAACCGTTAGAGATATCTGGTTTATTTGGTATAAATGAAATGGCAATTAGTAGAACAACCGTCCCAATCATTAAGACTGTTGGAAATAAGTCTTCAACCACAGTTTCAGATTCCATTTCAATTGCCTCAGTGTCTTTTCTAGTAGCGAACAACAACACTAGAGTAGCTGCTACAGTAGCAAGTTGAACAATCCAGAATAACCCAATCTTTCCATCTAAGAAGAAGAATTGAGAGAAATCAATTCCAGCAGCAGCACCCAACATAATAGAAGTAGTATCTCCGACCAAAGTAGCAGCACCTTGTAGGTTAGAGGCAATACAAATTGCGATAATAAACTTAACAGGCGATATCTTAAGTTTTTCAGTTACACCTAAGGCGATGGGCGCAATCATTATTACGGTAGCTACATTATCAACAAAAGCAGAGATAATTCCTGCTAGTAGGGATAAAGAAACAATAGCCCATTTAATATTCGGAGTCTTCTCAATAATAATGTCTGCTAATTTTGCAGGCATCTTAGATTCGATAAATAAGAATACAGTGCCCATAGTACCAGCAATCATTAAGATTACATTCCAATCAATAGCACCAAATACATTTTCTACAGGTAACAACCCTAAAGCTACAAATATGATAGCAGAAGCCAAAGCGACATATGCGCGATACCTTGCGAAAATAAGTAAGCCCAAGTAAGTTGCAGCAAACAAACCGATTGCAACCGCCATCGTATTTGTAGTAACAAAATCAACCATAAATCTATCTCCTTCAAATTATTAAATAACACTTCACTAGTATATCGTAACCTAGGGTTAATAATCAATCACTGAATGCGATAAACTAGTCATATAGAGCAAATGTCATTTTAGATACTTCAAGTTAATTTTCTATTCCTCTAGAAAATTAGTTCCTACCATATCAGCGCCCATTTCAAGTAGAATTTTAGAGACATCTTCGTCATCTGTTGTGAACACAAAAGCAAATAGACCACTTTCTTTCATCTTGGATGCTATATTTGCGTTATATATTTTAACAGATGTAGAGAAACTAGTAATTTGATTTTCATGGCAGTAGTCTATAAAAGAACTTAGTTCTGCTAAAACACCTTTTCTTTTATCGTCATCCGCAAGATACATATTGATATTTTGGAAGTCGTATACTTCTTTGGCAGCATTTACCATATCTGGTGTATGAGCAACTACAATAAGGCGTTGCAAAATGAAATCATCGTAATTTGCATCAACTACAATAGCCTCATAAGCCTTTTTAGTATCTTTATATGAATGATTCTTATAGTCAATCATCACAAACATATCCTCATGTATTTTCATAAAGTCAACTAAATCTTTAAAACTATTTGCTGTGTAGTACAGATGAATTTTAGAGTTCATGAAGGTTTCATAGTCCATAATCGGTTTTTTCTTATCGAAAGGCACGTTCAATCTTTTTTCATAGTCTGCTTTTGTCCATCCATGTATTAATACTAATTTATCATCTGAAGTGAAATTAACATCTACTTCAAAAATGCGTTGCCCTTTTCCATAATGGACGGTCAAGGCATCAATAGAATTGATATGTGTATTGCCATCAAGCCCACCCAAAGCATGACCAATATAAGTATTTTCCGCTACCAGTATGTTAAACCACTGCATAAGCTCAAAATCACTACTATAAGGGGTTTTCTTCACTTCTGTTTCTCTGTTAGTGCATCCAACAAGAATCACTAAAGCAACAACAAATATGGTCTGCATTATTCTTTTCATTTTTCCACCCCGCAATATACTATTACAGTATAACTCTTGATAATTATACTATAAACCCTGCTCGGTTGAAAACGAAGAACGAGTATTTTTGATGTAGTAGAATCAAAGTAATACATCTCTATTCATTGTAATTAGCATTTCATGTACTAGTGCAGTCTAAAACAATACTAATTGTATTGACGAATATAGCAACAACTTATATTATTACTACCAACGATAAATATACTGCTGTAATAAAGGCTACTGTATCAAAAGCAGAAGTCAATGTTTCAAGTTTTACATTAGTCATGTGCGAGACATATGATTTATTAGTATATAGTGGCGCTAGTACTTCTGATATGAAGGTTAATTCAGTTGATAATAAACTGCTATGAAAAAAGTAACAGCAACCATTACTGCAGCTAGCGATGGTTATGTATGAGACTAAAAGTAATAGGTAGTAATCAACTAGTAAAAAATGCGATTTATTTCTTACATAGCCAAGGCTTTTTATGAAACTACCTACTGTTCGATATACGCATTATTAACATCATGCTGCTAACAAGATAATTAAAGCTAGGTCCATAAATTTAGTTGGGGCTAAAATGTACGGCAGATACTAGGCAATCACACTTGGATATTTACTAATCTAGCCCAATTAGAATTTCATAAATCTGAAATGCCTGTTCCTCGGGGTCAATAACTTGAATTTGGCGCTAAATTAGTGTAGTATAAATGCATATCGGCTTGGTTTGGAATCCAAATATAATGAAAAGAGGTGGCCACATGAAAAAGAAATTATTTGAGACCACAAAAGAGGCAATTACATCAGTATTACCAATTACATTAATTGTACTTGCGCTTAGTTTTTTTGTTTCACCTATTCCGGTGGGACCCCTAACAATGTTCCTTTTTGGAGCAATGTTACTTGTTTTAGGTATGGCAATATTTACTATGGGCGCAGACATGTCACTTGTTACCATGGGTGGCGATATTGGTATTTCTATGACTAAAACAAAGAATATTCTTATAGTTGTCCTAATTAGTTTTGCGATGGGTGTTATCGTAACTATTGCAGAACCAGATTTACAAGTATTAGCAAATTTAGTGCCAGGAATACCAAATATGGTATTAGTCTTGACAGTTGCCGGTGGTGTTGGGATTTTCCTAGTATTAGCAATCATTAGAATTATTTTCAAAATTAGCCTATCTAAAATGTTAATAGTTTGTTATTTGTTTATTATTATTCTGTCAATGTTTGCACCAAATAACTTTGTACCGGTCGCTTTTGACTCTGGTGGAGTTACAACAGGGCCAATTACAGTACCGTTTATTCTTTCGCTTGGTGTTGGTCTAGCATCAATAAGAAGTGATAAACAATCACAAGAAGATAGTTTTGGTTTAGTAGCTCTTTCCAGCATTGGACCAATTCTAGCAGTATTAATCTTAGGAATTTGCTTTAAGCCTGATGGAACTGATTATATTGCACCAATTATTCCGGAAGTTGTTACTTCTATGGATGTAACACTGGAATTTCTAAAGGCAACTCCACATCATTTTATTGAAGTTGCTAAGGCTTTATGGCCTATTCTAGCAGTGTTAATTATTTTCCAATTATTAACTAGGCGTTATCATCGTCGTCAGTTTCTTAGAGTGTTAATTGGTTCTGGGTATACTTTTTTAGGGTTGGTACTATTCCTAACAGGTGTTGATGTGGGGTTTATTCCAGTTGGCCAACTAATTGGTTCAACATTAGCTAGTAATGAAAGTATGCGTTGGTTGTTAGTGCCCTTAGGAGCATTAATTGGCTACTTCATTGTAGCTGCTGAGCCGGCGGTGCATGTCCTAAAGAAACAAGTTGAAGAAGTTTCAGAAGGAGCAATTGCTGGTGATGCAGTTCAAAACTACCTATCCGTAGGAGTATCGGTATCCTTAGCACTATCAATGATCAGAGTTCTTACTGGAATATCAATCTACTGGTTTTTAATACCTGGTTATGTTTTAGCCATTATCTTGACTTTTTTTACTCCAAAAATATTTATTGGTATCGCTTTTGATTCCGGTGGAGTTGTTAGTGGACCGATGACATCAACCTTTTTGCTACCATTTGCGATTGGTGCTTGTGTCAATCCTGAACTAATTATGACAGACGCTTTTGGCTTAGTAGCAATGGTTGCGATGACGCCATTAATTGCTATTCAGTTAATGGGAGTGGCATTCAAGAAGAAAATGCTTGCAATTAAACAAAATGAATTGGATGATATCGAAGAAGACGATATTGTCGAATTCTCTTAAGGCTTAGGAGGAAAATAAATGAACGGTTATGAATTGTTAAACAACAATGAATTAGTGACTCCAGAAGGAAAACATATTCGAGTTTCCCCAAAATTAGTTACTATGGTTATCGACAGAGATAATGCTAAAAAGGTAGAAAAGATACTAAGAGAAAAGCATGTTCACTTTCACTTTATGTCAAAAGCAGTGGGAACAGCAAGTTCGGAGATTCTAAATACCTTTGGTTTATCAGGTACTAAAAAAACTGTATGCCTGTGTCTAGATATAGCTGAAAGGGTCGATTCACTAGTCACTACAGTAGTGGAGCGGCTAAATATGACTGAGTTAGGAAATGGCATTGTATTTGTCGTGCCTATCTCTAGTATTGGAACGACAGTATCCAAATTATTTGCCAAGGATGTTATTAAGCAAAGAGAAAAGAGGCTAGAATATATGGAAAAAGAAATTGAAAAAATTGCAGATGAAGCTCGACATGAATTAATATTAGCTGTTATTAATAATGGTTATAGTGAGAATGTTATGGATGCAGCTAGGGAGAATGGAGCTCGTGGAGGGACAATTATTCATGCCCGTCATTCGGGTCTTGAAGAAGCGGTGAAGTTTTACGGGATTTCAATTCAAGAAGAAAAAGAAATTGTAATGATTTTGGTTAAGAAAGAGCAGAAAAAGGATATCATGAAGGCCATTAATCATGAATGTGGTCTAAAAACCGAAGCTCAAGGAATCGTTTTTTCCTTGCCTGTAGAGAGTTGTGCAGGCATTGAAGCGATGAATGATTTTGATGAGGAATAACAAGATATAAAAGTTTAGTTTTCATTGCACCCCCAAACTGGTAAAACCACAGTGAGGGGTTTTTTTTGTTTTGGCACAAAATAAACATAACTCTTTATTGGTTCATAGAAAGTCGACAGTTAAAAGAAAGAGTAAATTAATGGCATTCGGATTTTGTGATATAATGAATAACAACATCAAATACTTACATAATAAAATAGGAAGGAAATAAAAAATGGTTGCTAGAACCGGAATACGCAGAAAAATTAACTACAATGAAATGAACAATTTTGACAATATGAAAGAAACTGTGGAGGCGATTAACAATAGCACCTTAGGGCGGCATGCAAATGCTTATTACCATTCCGTTTTGTATTGCGATGATGACCTAGTAATAAATGGTGACTTCATTATTAATAACAAACACGCACCCGATGAAAAAAGTTGGAGTTTGAAAAGCCTTGAATGGTTGCAAATGATGGGGATAAAAACTGGTGTTTTTTTAACTGATATAGACAGTAGTGGGGTTCTTTACCAAAGTGGTATGCGTGTTGGAGATATTATTTTGAGTGTAAATGGTAAAGAGTGCAATAACTATAAAAGTTTTGATAACATGTTAAAAAAGATAAAAGTTGATAAAATACCAGAGTTCGAATATCTTCATGGGTTAGAAGTAATTAAGATTACTCCAATACCAGTTGAAGATGATTACGGTGATATTGACTGGGGGTTAGGTGGACATTGTGCTGGGCCTAATACGAAGGAAAAGAGGGATATTTTAGGAATTGTAGTTAACGGTAATCTTACAGTTGATGGGCGGATAATTAGTTATAATTTAGATAGGGCTGGAATTAATTTTTTGTATGTAGCTGGAGACTTAACAGTTGAAGAAATACTTGCAGAGAACGCTTTGATAGAAATAGCAGGTAAAACGCACATACTACCCCAAAAGCAAGATAGACCGTTGCAAACTCACATGTTACGTGCCGTTATGGAAAAAGATGTAGCAGGTGTACGTGATAGGCTGACAAGGGAAATTGGTACTGGCTTCTTAAAGGACGATGGAAGAACTCAACTGCATTATGCTGCCGCCAGTGGTAATATTGAAATACTAGAAATGATGCTAGAAAAAGGCTGGGATATAGATGCCGCAAGCAATCGTGAATATGACTATCAACCACCTATTGTATATGCCATAAATTTCAAAAAACCAAAGGTAGTAAGGTTTTTGCTTGAAAAAGGAGCATTGCCAAACCATAGGGAAACTTGGAGGGGCGATGATAGGGATACACCTTTAGCTGTTGCCGCCGCTATCGGAGATGTTGAAAGCACGAAACTGCTTATTGAATATGGAGCTAAAGTAAATAAAATTATTGGTAGTATAGGATATACTGCTTTGAAAAGGGCAGTGCAAAGAAACCAACTTGAAACAGCGCGTATCTTACTTGAAAAAGGAGCGAATCCTAATGGTGCTAATCGTCCAAAAGACAAAAGCGTAACTTACTATACAGTACCGCTTGATAGTGCCCGTAGTGGTGAAATGGTAGATTTGCTTGTTGAGTATGGAGCCGAAGTAAACGGTGTTAACAGTTCAAGGGAAACAGCATTGCACAATATAGCAGATAGTGGTGACGAGTATGCACCTATTGTGGTAGAAGCCCTGCTTAAACATGGAGCGGATCCTCGCTTTTATGATAAAGATGGAAATACTCCGTTAATTAGTGCAAAAATGGCCGGTTCAGTTCATGCCATTGCTATAGCCATGAAAAAGGGCGATAGTCACAATATAGCAGCAATAAAAAATGAAAGAGTTAGGCAACTCCAAGGGGACATCAGTGAAATTGTTTACGATGAAAAATGGCCACGCACTGATATAGAAATTGCTACAGAAGCTATGTTTCAGCGGGCTCGTTTGGCTTACGAAAAACAAGCACTTGAGGCCCTTTGCGCACTAATCGATGAATACCCTGAAGCAATGAAGTTATATTCAACTGACTCATTTGGAAAGAATTATCCTTTTGGTGAATTGCTGCAACAATTACCATACATAAACAAAGGAAAGGAGTTTGTAGGGTACGAAACAAGGTTGGATGCATTACGCAAAGCAATGGAAACAGGTGTAGATGTAAATTGCCCAGTAAGTTACAAACAAGGAACTGCAATGCATGCGTTGCTTCACTATAGTAGTTATACTACACCCGAATACTATGACTTCCTGAAAACAGCAGTACAAATGCTAAAAGATGCAGGGGCAGATATTACATTGAAAGACAAAAACGGAGCAACGCCTGCCGACCTTGCAACAAATGAAATTGTTCGTAGTATTATTCTTAGTGGGACATTACCTGATGTTGGCGAAGTATTAACTGAGCGAGGAGATGCCCTGCTACTTGATGGTATGTTTATTGAATGCAATAAAATGCTGGATAAAGGAAATTGGCAAGGTATGCAAGATACTTTGGCGAAAATTAAGAAGATATTGGAGAAATTGCCCGATATTGATTTTCTGTATCAGTGGAGTATTTACTATGATTATGCACGCTATTCAGCATATGAGTCAGGGCAAAAAGAACTTGCTTATGATATATGCTACAAGGCTAGTGGACATTTAAGTTCTTTTCAAGACTGGCCGTACTTAAGCGAATACAACAGTGTGAGAAATGCTAGGCGGGCAGCGTACAATATGTTGGCATGGCACTATGCTGTTGATGCCGAAGGTGACATTGACAACATAGAAAAAGCAATTGAAAATATAGATGATTGCTTTAAAATAAGTTCGCCAATTGAGAAAAATCCACATGATTTATTTTATGACACAAGAGTCGTTGTATACGCATGTGCAAGTAGAATAGAACCAAAATATAGGGCTGACTACGAAAAATATGTGGTTGAGTTAGTAAAGCGTGGCGCGAAATCTATAGATGACCTTCCTAAGGAATGCACATTTGTACTAGACGATATTAATACGATAATAAAAAACGGAAATCTAAACTAAAAATATATATTGTAGCAAATAGTTAAAGCCATAATGTTCCTTTTAGGAAACTATGGCTTTTATTTGGTATATGCAGTAATTTAGGCAAATGTTCTGCAAACAGAAAACAAGAATCGTAGTAGTTTTATGGATGCGTTTCTTTGAAAGAACATTTGCTTTTCTATTTAACCCCTAATTATTGTATATGAAACACCAAAGAATGCTATAATAAAAACAGTTATGAGGTGTCGAATAGTGAGAAAGAATAGAAAATTAGTTATGTTTATAAGCATCTTAATTGTCATTGCTACTCTATTAGGTTTGTTGCTTTTTCTAAATATAGACAAGTTGTCAATTGAAAGATTAAAACATAGAAAAATAACGGACGAAGTATTAGATTATGCTACAACTGTTGTTCATTTTGTGGATGTAGGGCAGGGAGACGGCATAGTTGTAGAGAATAATGGACACTATCTAGTTATTGATGCAGGTACCAATGATACGGGCAAAAACATGATTGCTTATCTTAAAAGTCTAAAAGTTGATGTTATTGATGTAGTAATTGGAACTCATCCTCATGAGGATCATATTGGTGGTCTTGACGATGTAATTAATAATTTTGAAGTTAAGAAAATCTACATGCCTAATTTCAGTGCCACAACCAGGTCTTATGAGGATGTATTAAAGGCAATTAAAAAAAGCAATCTTCAAATTTCTAATCCCAAAGTAGGCACTGAATTTCACATCGGAACAGCATTAGTAACCATTTTTGCACCTGTAAAAAAGTACAGTGATGCCAATAATAATTCGATTGGTGTTAAAATAGTAGATGGCGATGTATCATTTGTGCTCATTGGCGATGCTGAGAAAATCGCCGAAAAGGACATTCTTAACACCGGATTCAATCTTTCTGCGGATGTTTTTAAAGCTTCTCATCATGGCAGTACAACCAGTAATACCAAGCAACTGCTAGAAGCAATTAATCCAAGCATTGCAATTATTAGTGCAGGCAAAGACAACGATTATGGTTATCCCCATCGGGAAATAGTAGCGTTGTTCAAACAGATGGGAATTACGATGTATCGAACCGATGAGTCCGGAACAATTGTTGTTTCTACTAACGGAAAAAAGATTAAAGTTAGTCCTACCATAGACTAGGGGGAAGTAATGGAAGTCAAGAAAAGAATTTATACAGTAGATAATATCGAAGATGAATTTGCCACAGTTGAAACACCAGAATCTAAAATAGTTATTGTTCCTGTGGAACTGCTTCCAGAGGGAATTGAAGAGTTTGATTTAATGGAAATTGTTGACCATCGTTTCGAATATTTAGCTCAAGAAACTAATGCTAGAAAATGGTTTATTGCCCAACGTTTTGAAGAACTGTGGGAAGATGTTGAAGAGGAAAATAATCAAGATTCGTGAAAAAAATATGAAAAAATATTGAAAATTTATTACATTTTTGATTAAATCTGTTGACATTTTGTTGAAATAGCACTAATGTATAGGCATATTCTTTGAAAAAGAGAGTAGTTATTGAGGATGTTAAAGCGAGTTCGGGTAGGTGTAAGCCGGATATTGATTCAATAATGAACCGCACTTGGGAGAAATTCTATTGAACTTAGTAGATAGAATCGTGATTCTGCGTTAATGATTGAGGTGGTCAAATTTATTTGGCAACTAGGGTGGTACCGCGATATACGTCGTCTCTAGAATTGAGATGGCGTTTTTTATTTGTAAAGGAGGGATAAACTTGGAAAGAAAAGCATGGGAAAAGGATTTGCCTAGAAAACAATATGAACAATTTGTTAAAGTAGAGCAATCGCAAAGTTGGTTTGAAGTCTATGATATTGGATATGATGTATATGCGATTTATGAACCGTTTCACTTTCAAGAAGTAATATCCTTCTTGATTAAGGGAACTGATGCAGCGTTACTATTTGATACTGGTGCAGGCATCGGTAGTATGAAAAAGCTCGCTAATGAACTTTGGGACAAAGAGTTGATTGTGGTTAATAGCCATGGACACTTTGATCATATTGAGGGTAATTATGAGTTCGAGATGGTAAATATTCTGAATCATCCTAACACCATTATGTGTTTGGAAGAAGGGCTAGATGCTGCAGCATATGCCAAAGAATATGCGCCAGAAACCTTCTCAGTTTATAGCCCAGTCCAATCAATAGAGATGGTGCATCACCGATGCAATTATCAGACATTTGAAGTTGGACACTTGTTCTACTTAGGAAATCGACATCTAAAAGTAATCCTAACCCCTGGACATACCAAGGACAGTATTATGTTGGTTGATGAAGCCTATCGCTTACTATTTACAGGAGACACACTTTATCCAGCAACGCTTTACAGTTTTGGCGAAGAGGCCATTGATATTTACGCTAACACAATGAAAGAGTTGGCTAGTAAGTATCGAAATTACACTTTAGTATGTTCTCATAATGAGCCTTTACGCTCCGGAGTCATGCTAGAAAAAGCTGCCAAAGCGTTTGCTGAAATTATTGATGAATCCATCGAAGCTAAAGTGACCCCTGAAGGTAAAGTATATGAATTTAATGATTTCAACATTTGGTTGAAGTAAAAGGAGAAAAAGAAAATGAAAAAAATATTTAGTTTATTATTAGTAGCAGTATTAATGTTGGTATTCGTGGGATGCAATGGTAATAGTACCCCAACAAACACTGACAAGCCATTTACAAATGAATTATTAACTAGTAACAAGATCGTTATTGGTACAAGTCCAGACTATCCACCATTTGAATCTCTTGACGCATCTGGGAATTTAGTTGGTTTTGAGATTGAACTTCTAGAAGCAGTAGTCGCTATTCTAAATGAACAGCAAGGAACAAATTATACTATTGAATGGAAACAAATGGATTTTGAAACAATTATCGGAGCATTACAAGCAAAACAAGTTGACTTTGGAGTTTCCTCATTTACTTGGGCTGCAGATCGTGACTGCATTTTCACTACTCCACACTTATTATCAAAGCAAGTAGTAATTACTAGAGCCGATACAGGAATAAGTCAAATTAGTGATTTAGTTGGTAAAAAGATTGGTGCTGGTGGTGGAACTACTGGCGAACAAGAAGCAAAGAAAATCGAAAAGGCTACAGTATTAAATATTGGTGATTACGGCATGATGTTCCAAGCATTGCAAGCGGGTCAACTAGATGCGGTTGTCTGTGACGAAGCTGTTGGTGATAACTATGTTAAGACTATGGGTTTAGTTAAACTTGAAGAAACATTGCTTGATGAAAGTGTTTCAGTAATCATTCACAACGACAGCCCAGAACTTGCGAAAGTATTCAATGCTGCTGTTGAGGCATATATGGCAACTGATGCTTATTCTGCATTATTAGCTAAATGGGACTTAGCTGTTGTAACTGAATAATGAATGTAACTATTCAGGAGATATTCACCGCTGAGAATATTGCCTTCATGCTAAGAGGTGCTGGAGTATCTATCCTGGTAGCAATATGTAGTGTCTTTTTTGGAACACTGCTTGGTATATTGGCTGCTACTTGCAAGATTAGCAAGAACAAGATTCTGCAAGTTATTGGCAACTTCTATGTTGAGTTAATTAGGGGAACACCAATGTTATTGCAACTAACCTTCTTGTTTCTAGGAGTGCCTACAATGTATAAAATGATTACAGGCAATTATTTGAGCATGGAACCAGTTCTTACGGGTATAATTGCTCTTAGTATCAATAGTGGTGCTTATTCATGTGAACTAATCAGAAGTGCCATCAATTCCATTGACAAAGGGCAATGGGAAGCAGGGAAGAGTATTGGTCTTACCAACTCCCAAATAATGAAAAAGATTATTCTGCCCCAATCATTTAAGATAATCATTCCTCCACTAGCGAATGAACTAATTGTATTAATAAAGGATTCGAGTTTAATAAGCACTATAGGAGCAGTTGAGTTAATGAAGGCAAGCACTATTTTGGGAACTCGATACTACAACCCTATTTATCCTCTAATGGGAGCAGGACTGGTTTATTTGGTGCTGACACTTGTCATCTCCAAACTGACATCAGTTTTAGAGAGGAGGATGAGCGAAAGTGATTAGTATCAAAAATATATACAAGAAATTCCCCAAAGTTGTTGCTTTGGATGATGTTTCCTTGGAAGTTAGTAAGAATGAAATTATTTGCCTAATAGGTCCAAGTGGTAGTGGCAAAAGCACTCTGCTAAGAAGTATCAATGGTTTAGAAATCGTTGATAGTGGTGAAATTTATATTGATGATGAAAAAATAGATAGTAACGATGAGAAGCAAATGTGTGCTATTCGTACAAAAATGGGCTTTGTATTCCAACACTTTAACTTATTTCCTCATCTAACTGTACTAGAAAATCTAACCTTAGGACCAACTGAAGTGCAAAACAAAGATGCTACCCAAGCTAAGCAAGAAGCCCTAGCGTTACTTGAAAGAGTGGGTTTGTCTGATAAAGCAGATGAATACGTTAATCGCTTATCTGGTGGTCAAAAACAAAGAGTTGCCATTGTACGAGCCCTTTGTATGAAACCTGAGGTAATGCTATTCGATGAACCAACAAGTGCACTAGATCCTGAAATGGTAAAGGAAGTACTTGATGTTATGAGAGAATTGGCAAAAGAGGATATGACGATGGTAATTGTCACCCATGAAATGAATTTTGCCAAAGAAGTAGCAACTAGAGTAATATTTATGGACCAAGGAAGAATCATTGAAGAGAATAATCCTAAAGATTTCTTCCTTAATCCGAAAGAAGAAAGAACTAAGGAATTTCTTGATAAAGTTCTATAACAAAAGAAAAGGGGCTGTAACGAA